>Ga0307379_10008185_pt1 | contig 14121 bp, 13 predicted proteins | sample UN2MG_FD_202237 | JGI IMG/M metagenome (GOLD analysis project Ga0307379, IMG submission 202237) | Soil microbial communities from Risofladan, Vaasa, Finland - UN-2 | ecosystem: Environmental > Terrestrial > Soil > Coastal area > Acid sulfate soil | place: Finland: Risofladan, Vaasa | collected...
GTTGAGTTCCTGCAATTTGAGGCAGAAGGATGATGCCAAGCCGCCCTATGTAGTTCAGGTGTTCATCAAGTCAAAGTACTGCAGCAGGCACAGGTGTATGTCCTACACCACCCTGAAGCTTATCTCGTCCGGAGTGACATTCTCCACGTGCAGGCTAACGCCGTCAATTGTGATGTCCCTCTTTCTCCTGGGGAAATAAAGGTTCCAGGAAAAACCCTGGTAGCCGGAAGTCTTTCTCTGGGCAATGGAGTAGACCTCCTCCGATGGCATACCTGCGTAGGTGATGCGGTCCTTGCCCCTTTTCAGGTGGTAGTCCTGTCCAACGGACAGCATAACGGCATTTTCCATCATATCTCCGGCGCCTCCGTGTCTCCGCGGTTACTCGGTCGACTCGTCAGACGTCATTTCCTGCTCTTCGTCCTCGGCCAGCGATTCGTCAAGCTGCTCCTTGAGCCGGGCTGCTCGTGGATAGCCTATCTGGAGTCGGCGCTGGAGGAAAGAGGTGGATATGTTTTCGTGCTCGCTGGCCAGTTGCCTGGCCGCCTCGAGCAGGGTGTCTTTCGGCACTTCGCGTATTCTGGTGAAGGATGGTGATTGAAGGGCTTCTTCTATTTTCAACGCCGACATTTCGTCGTTCTTCTGGCTCCCCCAGAAGTAGACCAGCCTCTCCGTCTCGGCATCAGAGACAAAACAGCCCTGGAGGCGTTTCGGTTTGGCGGCCTCGGTGGGCATGTAGAGCATATCACCCCTGCCCAGCAGTTTCTCAGCACCGGCACCATCGAGAATCGTTCGGGAATCTACCTGGGAGGTAACCGCAAAGCTGATGCGGGTGGGGAAATTGGCCTTGATTAGGCCGGTGACGACGTCCACCGACGGCCGTTGTGTAGCCACTATCAGGTGCATGCCCACGGCACGAGAAAGCTGGGCCAGCCGGCAGAGAATGTGTTCCACTTCATCGAACCCGGCCATCATCAGGTCGGCCAGTTCGTCGATAACCAGCACCAGGTAGGGTAGTCTATCTTTGCCCTGCCGGTTCTTATTATAGCTGTCGATATTGCGTGACGTGGCCTTGGCCAGATGCTGGTAGCGCCGGTCCATCTCTGCGTTGAGCCAGCGGAGCACGTCCAGGGCTTTGTTCGTGTCCACTATCACCGGTACGGCCAGGTGGGGAATGCTGTTGAAAGGCGTCAGCTCCACTCTCTTGGGGTCAATCATGATAAGCCGGAGGTCGTTCGGGGTGTTGTGCATCAGCAGGCAGCAGATGGCGGAATTGAGGCAGACGGTCTTGCCACTGCCGGTAGACCCCGCGATGAGCAGATGCGGCATCTTGGCAAGGTCTCCGGCTCCGGCTTCACCACCGGCACCCTTGCCTAGTGCTATCGCCAGTTTGGACTTGCTCAGTATCTTCTGGAAGGTGCTGGTCTCAACCACACCGCGCAGGCTGACGGCACTACTGACTATGTTTGGTACCTCAATGCCGACCACCGATTTACCGGGCACCGGAGCTTCAATCCGGATACTCGGTGCTGCCAGGGCGAGTGCCAGGTCGTTGGCCAGGGAGGTGATTCTATCCACCTTGACCCTGGTCTTGGAAACCTCCTCGGTACGCGTGTGGACATTGCCTTCTTTATCCTTCTCCCGCACTTCCCTCTTCCTGCGGTCCCAACCCGGTTCCACGCCGAACTGGGTGACCGTCGGCCCGGTGTTTATCTGGACGACCTTGGTTTCAACGCCGTAGCTGGCCAGGGCTTCTTCAATCAGCCGGGCCCGTTGCGCGTTGTCGGCCTCACCAAACTCAACCTCGACCGTCTTGTCGAGAATATCGATTGGCGGAAGCTTCCAGCCATCCACGATGACGGCATTCGATGACTCACCGTACTTCTTCCACACATCCTGGGCTATCTGCCGCAGTCCCCGCTGGGATTGAGTAGTAGTCGGCACCGGAGTCGTCGTGGTGGCAACAGGAGTTGGCGCGGTGGTCTCTTCCTCCACTGGAGTCGACTTGATGTTACGGAACGGCACCTTCCTGCGGCGGGTTATAGCGGGGGCTTTCGGTCTGGGGGAGCGCCTTACCAGCCAGCGTACCGGCCTGATGAAAACATGGTAGCCAACCTCAGGGGCAATCAGGAGAATGCTTACAACGAATATCCCCAGTATCCGGAGGTAGCCGATAGCCTCCGAGCGGCCGATGATGGCCAGGCCAAAGCTGCCTCCGAGGTCGAATAACGCCAGTATTCCCCAGCAACCCATGAGAACGACGAGTCCGCCGAGCCACTGGTTCCAGTAACGTATCAGCAGAGAGAGGTGATGCCACCACCCCAGACCTACGAGGGTCAGGACGGCAACCGCGATTATCACGATGCCCCAGCCGAGTGTATCCCAGATGCTGACCGCGACAGCGCTGACCGGTTCCCACATTCCAAACCACAGCATCAGCACGACCAGTGCGATTACTGCCAGTGCTATTACAAACCAGAGTATCCAGTCCCAGCGTGACACTCCTCGACCCTTCTCCCTCTCCAGATCTCTGTGTATCTCCCGGTAACCGGGTTTCTTACTGGCCATACTACTCCTTGGTGGGGCAGCGCACTGAGGCTAGACCTTGACCATGAAGGGAAGAATCATCGGACGGCGCTTGGTCTGCTCATAATAGAACTTGTTCAATGTATCCCTTACCTTGACGTTGACGAAACTCCACTGCGCCGGGTGGTCACCACCACGGTCCAGGACGCGCGCCACCAGGTCACGGCTCTCGTCCAGCATTTCCTTGGCCTCCCTGGTGTCAACGAAGCCCCTTGATACGATATCGGGACGCCCCACCAGCTTTCCGGTCTGCCGGTTGATGGCAATAATCACTACCACCATACCATCCCTGGAGAGCATCTTCCGGTCACGCAGGACAACGGTGCCAATGTCACCGACACTGAGGCCATCCACGTAGACGTTGCTGGAGGAGACCTTGCCGGTTACTTTCGCCATCTGCGGCCCTATCTCGAGGACATCACCGTCGTCCATAAGGAAGATACTCTCCCTGGGAATACCGATGGACTCAGCCAGTTTGGCGTGGAGGCTCAGGTGGCGGTATTCACCGTGTATCGGGACGAAGTACTGTGGTCTCACGAGGTTCAACATGAGCTTCAGTTCTTCCTGGCTGGCGTGTCCGTGGACGTGTACCGGTGCCATGCTGTTGTACACCACGTTGGCGCCCTGCCGGAGAAGGTTGTCCATGGTCTTGGCCACCAGCGCCTCGTTTCCGGGAACGGGTGTAGCTGAAATAGCCACAGTGTCCCCGGGGACTATATGGATTTGGTGGTGGTCCCGATTGGCTATGCGGACGAGGGCGGAGGTCGGCTCTCCCTGGCTCCCGGTGGTAACGAAGACGATTTTGTCATGGGGCATATCTTTAAGTTCATCGAGACGTCCCAGCAGTCCGTCCGGTGCTCTCAGATAGCCCAGCTCCATAGCCATGTGAACGATGTTGGTCATGTTGCGTCCCACGACGAAGACACGGCGCTCGTACTTGGTTGCCGAGTCGATGACCTGCTGGATACGTGATATCAGGGAGGAGAAGGTGGTGATGATTACTCTCCCCGGTGCCTCAGCCATGATGTGGTCCAGGGCTTCACCGACTACCCTCTCCGATGGCGTATAGCCGGGCAGTTCGGCATAGGTGGAATCGGAAAGCAAGAGCAGGACGCCCTCCCGCCCGACCTGTGCCAGCCGGGAGAGGTCGGTGGGGTTGCCGCTCACCGGCGTGAAGTCTAGTTTGAAATCCCCGCTGTGGACTATGGTGCCCACCGGGGTGTTTATTATCAGGCCCACTGCATCAGGGATGCTGTGGCAGACGGGAAAGAACTCAATCTGAAAACATCCCAGCGTGACCCGCCCGCCGGGAGGTAATACATTGAGACTGGCCTTAGCCAGTGCCTTTCGCTCCTTGAGTTTCACGGAGATAAGACCGTGGGTCAACTGCGTACAGTAGATGGGTACGTCCAACTGGGGCAGGACATAGGGCAGCGCGCCGATGTGGTCCTCGTGACCGTGAGTGACCAGCATACCCTTTATCCTGTCGCGCCTTTCCAGCAGGTAACTGATGTCGGGGATAACCAGGTCTACCCCGAGCATGCCTTCTTCGGGGAACATGAGACCGGCATCAATGACAATGATGTCTTCCTGGCACTCCAGGACCATCATGTTCTTACCGATTTCACTCAGCCCGCCAAGGGGGATTACTCTCAACCGTGGTTGTGCCATGATGTCAGACCTCAAACATATTCAGTTGCTGTGGCTGGGGCTGGACTTCCGGCACGCTATCCGTCTGGGTTAGCAGCGATGGCAGCTTGCTCATGTCTTCCTCTATGGTGCGGCGCAGACTCTGTTGGTGGAGGGCCGCTGCAGGATGGTACATGGCGTAGCAGGTGATGTCATTCCACTTCTGCACGGTACCGTGTATCTTGCTTATTGACTTACCGGGAAAGAACCTGGCCATCGAATAACGACCCAGGGTTACGATTATTCTGGGGCGGATTATCTCAATCTGGCGGTCCAGCCACTTGCAGCAGTTATTAATTTCTATAGGGAGGGGGTCGCGATTGCTCGGTGGACGGCATTTGATGACGTTAGCGATGAATACCTGACTGCGGTTCAGGTTCACCAGGGCCAGCAACTCGTCAAGGTACTTGCCCGCCGCTCCGACAAAGGGACGTCCCTGCTGGTCTTCGTGCCAGCCCGGCGCTTCGCCGATGAAGAGTATGTCAGCGTCCTCTGCGCCCTCTCCGGGGACTACCCGGGTACGGTCTACGGCTATTTCGCAGAGGCTACAGTGAGCGATTTCCTCATTAAGCTCAGTTAGTGCTGACATGTTATCTTACAGGTTCAACCAGGAGACAAAAGCCTCATGCAGAAGACATAAATCTGTTCTAAATAATAGCACGGGCACTACGGTAAGTCAATCTACACCGAGCCTAGTCGACTTCAGTAGCCGTGTTTCGGAGCGATGGCCTTTTTAAAATTCCTGTTGACACCTTTCGGGTACGGTTGTAGACTTTCTAAGGGGAGGAGAAATGAGCTTTATAAACAAGATTGACTCCGAAACGGGACGAATTCTGGGACTGGAGAGAAAACGCCAGAAAGAGACAATCAACCTTATTGCTTCGGAGAACTATGCCAGCCGGGCTGTGCTGGAGGCCCAGGGGTCGTTTGTCACCAGCAAGTACGCCGAAGGCTACCCGCTGCGGCGCTATTACGGTGGCTGTGAGAACATGGACCTGCTGGAGAGCCTGGCAATCGAGCGGGCCAAAGAACTGTTTGCCGCCGAACACGCCAATGTCCAACCACACAGCGGGGCCCAGGCAAACATGGCGGCCTATTTTGCTTTACTGAAGCAGGGCGATACCGTCATGGCCATGCCGCTTGCTCACGGTGGCCATCTTACTCACGGCGATGCAGTGAGCTTCTCAGGGAAGTTGTACAACTTCATAGGATACGGTGTCGACCGGGAGACGGAGAGAATCGACTACCGGGAGATGGAAAGGCTCGCTCTGGAGCATAAGCCCAGGCTGATTGTTGCCGGGGCCAGTTCCTACCCGAGGGTCATTGACTTCGAGCGGTTCCGGTACGTTGCGGATATGGTCGGGGCAAAGCTGATGGTGGATATGGCGCACATCGCCGGACTGGTAGCCGTTGGTCTTCATTCCAGTCCTGTTCCATATGCCGATGTGATTACTTCAACAACACACAAGACACTGCGTGGTCCCCGTAGCGGTTTCATTCTCTGTAGAAAAGAGCTGGCGGCAGCGCTCGATGCCGCAGTTTTCCCGGAAACGCAGGGCGGTCCCCAGATGCATGCCATCACCGCCAAGGCGGTAGTCTTTTTCGAGGCGATGCAGCCGGAGTTCGTCAACTACCAGAGGGCCACACTGGATAACGCGAAGGTTCTGGCCGGAGAACTCCACCAACTGGGGTGGCGGCTGGTATCCGGTGGTACGGACAACCACATGATAATGGTGGACCTCTCCGAGACCGGTGTCACCGGCAAGAATGCGCAGGAAGCCCTGGAGGCCACCGGTATTATCACCAACCGGAACAGTATCCCGTTTGACAAGCGTCCGCCGTGGGCGTCCAGCGGTATCCGGCTGGGCACTCCGGCAGTAACCACACGTGGCTTCGGCACGGAGGAGATGAAGCAGATTGCCGCACTGATGGTACGCGTGGTGAGCAATATCGGGAATACAGAGGTCCGGGACCAGGTAGCCGGGGAAGTACGAAGCCTGTCTTCGCGATTCCCGGTACCCGGAATAGACGACTGAATCCGCTCTTGTACCGCGGGTCGTGTCCGGTCATCCTTCTGCAACTGGACATCCGCAGGTTGCACCCATCCGCAATCTGAGATTCCCGGCATGTAAAAAGGCCTCCGGAAGGAGGCCTTTTTCACAGGTGTTAGCAGGCTAGCGGACCTGCGCATACACCTAGCTGTAATTCTCGCGCTGGAAAATGGTTGCCATTCCCTGCCCACCACCGACGCACAGGGTAGCCAGACCCCACTCGAGGTCACGGCGCACCATTTCGTGGGCGATTACGGCTGTCTGCCTGGAGCCGGTCATTCCCAGCGGGTGGCCAATGGCAATAGCTCCGCCCTTGGGGTTCAGCTTCTCGGCTTCCTTCGGTCCCATGCCCAGTTCGCGCATGCTGTAGACCACCTGGCAGGCAAATGCCTCATTGATTTCGATGATGTCGAAATCGGTTATGCTCATGCCGGTCCGCTTCAGTATTTTCTGGGTGGACGGCACCGGGCCGATGCCCATGACGGTGGGGTCAACACCAATTGCCACGGCATGCCGGAAGGTACACATTGGCTTGTAGCCCAACTCTTTTGCTTTGTCCTTGGACATGATGAGCACGGCTCCGGCGCCATCGCTTCTCGGACACGAATTCGCGGCCGATACCAGTCCATTCTCCTTGTAGGCGGCGGGTACGGCCGCAATCTTCTCCAGAGTTGTGCCACGTCTGGGGCACTGGTCGGTGTCAATCACCTCGGTACTGCCGTCCTCATACTTGATTGTGATAGGGACAATCTCATCCTTGAAAAGCCCGTTATCCTGAGCGGCAAGAGCCTTATCATGGCTGGTCAGGGCAAAGGCATCCGAGTCCTCCCTGCTGATACCGTACCGCTCGGAAAGCTCCTCGGCAGTGCGTCCCATGTCGTAAATCCACATCGGTATCCCCTCGGGCAGGAATGGCGGTAACACTTTGGCCGTCTTCCAGCCTTCGGGATACTCCTCCTTCTGCTGGCTGCCTAGAAGCCGTGACAGATCACCGGGCCCTCCACCGGCTCCACGACGTCCGATCTGTGAGGGCTGTACCGGCCCGCGGCGGTCCATGGTCTCCAACCCGCCGGCGATGATGATGTCGGCATCGTCATTGATGATGTAATGGGCCGCAATTGCCACGGCGTTGGAAGATGAAGCGCACTGGCGGGCAGTGTCACTACCGGCTACGGTGTTGGGAAAGCCAGCTACCAGCAGTATGTTCCTGGTCATCGCCCCGCTGACTGTTCCTGCTGACCCGATAACGATTTCATCGACCAGATTCGGGTCCAGCTTGTTCCTTTCCAGTATTGCGTTCAGTACCGGTACCATCAGGTCGTTGGGGCCGACAGCCCGGTATACCCCGCGGTCTCCTGCCCGTCCAATGGCTGAGCGGCAGGCGTCTACGATTACTGCTTCCTTCATTTCACTCCTTCTTCGGATTATTACCGTGTGGTGAATACCTGATTCACCCTGTTGTTTATGCACTCTGTGGACTATATCATGCCAGTCATATTTCGGCAAATCTGGAGAGACCATTGCATACCACAGGGTCAAGTCTTCCCGGGAAGCCTGGGTGGGGGGGTGAGCTTGAGAAGAGATAGTGATATAATATAACTGCCTTTGGAGTCAAAGAGTTTGTATGATGTATGAAGGAAGGAAATGGCTATGGACGACCTGAAAGTGTTCACTGGTAATGCCCACCCCGCTCTGGCGCAGGCAATTGCCGATTACCTGGGTATGCCTCTGGGGAAAGCCGAGGTCTTCGAGTTCACCAACGAGAACATCTTCGTGCGAATCCTGGATAACGTTCGGGAGAGGGATACCTTTGTTGTCCAGCCCATCTGCTCCCCGGTCAGCAAGAGCCTGGTGGAGTTGCTGATTATGATTGACGCTCTGAAGAGGGCCTCGGCAAGCCGGATTACGGCGGTGATTCCTTACTATGGCTACGGCCGCACGGACCACAAGGACCAGCCCCGGGTCCCGATTACTGCCCGGTTGGTGGCGGACTTACTGACCACCGCCGGCGCCAATCGTGTACTCACGGTTGACCTGCATTCCTCTCAGATACAGGGCTTTTTCAACATCCCGGTTGACGAACTTACCGCCCTCACCCTGCAGAGCGACTACTTCAGGGAGAAGGGCCTGGAGGACCTGGTGGTAGTGGCCACTGATATCGGTATTTCCAAACGGGCTCGGGACCTGGCCGCCAGGCTGTATGCGCCTTTGGCCATCATGGAGAAACGTCGCCTGGACAACAGTGGCAGTAGCGAAATACTCAATGTTATCGGCGATGTAAAGGGGAAAGTAGCCCTGGCCTTTGATGACGAGATTCTCACCGGAGGCTCCATACTCAATGCCGTCAATACGGTGCTGGACAAGGGGGCCAGAGAGGTCTACATTTGCTGTACGCATCCTCTCTTGACCCCTCCGGCAGCGGAGAGAATAGTGGCAAGCCCGGTCAAGGAAGTTGTCGTCACTGACACCATCCCGGTAACCGGTGAGAAGAAGCTGGACAAGGTCACCGTGCTGCCTATCGCCCCTCTGCTGGGCGAGGCTATTCACCGTATCCATACCGGACTTTCCGTGGGGGCGATGTTTGAGCAACAGTGAACGTCTTGTTGAGGTGTACCGGGCGAGAGGTGAGGCCGAAGCGAACATCATCAAGGGCTTGCTGGAGAGCTACGGGATACCCTGTCTGCTGAGGTCGTTGGCGGCACCTTCGGTGCATGCCTTCGCCATTGACGGGATGGGTGAGGTTCGGGTCATGGTCAATGAGTCTACCGCAGATGAAGCCAGAGAACTGGTGAGATAGGCCGGCAGGGCGCTGAAGAAGGGGAGTCCAGAGGGGCTAAGCCCCTTTGGCAAGGGTCTGGGGGTGTCCCCCAGAAATAATCTCTCCCCCCTTCCTGGCTAGGAAGGGGGTCAGGGGGATGGTCGAGAGAGTCTTAAAGCAGCCTGCTACCATGACTAGATGGCTGAGTGTACTCCTTGATTTCAACGAGAAGGAACTCCGTGAGAAAGAGAAGGAGGGATGGAATGATGGAACCGCTGAGAGTAACTAAAACCTACAAGATGTATGAGGCGGATATCATGGCCCAAGTCACCGAAGACCGAGGAGTCAAGATGTGGTCCAAATTCAAGGAAAGCGGACTGAGGAAGAACGAGTTTATCTGTACTCCCCAACAATGGGACAGGCTTGTGGCTTGGGTCGAGTGGCAACGCAGAGCCAGAGAACTGGTGAGAGAGGATGACGATGCCTAAATGGCTCAGCGCATTGCTTAAGTTACTATTTAGGTTGCTGCGTGCACCACTCAGTTTGCTGAGTGGAATGCTTGATTCCAACGAGAAGGAGTTGAAGCGTCTCCAGCTACTGGTGGCGAAGATAAATGAGCTTGAACCGGAGTTCGAGCGACTCAGTGATGAGGCGCTTCATGCCAAGACGAACGAGTTCAAGGGACGGTGTCAAGCGGGGAGCACGCCGGATGAACTATTACCGGAGGCCTTTGCCGCCGTGCGGGAAGCGGCCAAGCGGACTCTGAAACAGCGCCATTTCGATGTCCAGCTTATGGGCGGTATCGTTCTGCACCAGGGTAAGATTGCCGAGATGAAGACCGGCGAGGGTAAGACCCTGGTGGCCACGTTGCCGCTCTATCTCAATGCTCTGACCGGTCGGGGCTGCCACCTGGTCACCGTGAACGATTACCTATGCAAATGGCAATCGCGCTGGATGGGGCCGATATACCATGCCCTGGGTGTCAGTGTCGCCAGCCTCCAGCACGAGTCCTCGTTTGTCTATGACCCCACCCACGAAACAGATGACAAGACCTGGAGTTTCATGCGTCCGGTCTCGCGCCGGGAGGCGTACCAGGCCGATATTACCTACGGTACCAACAACGAGTTCGGGTTTGACTACCTGCGCGACAACATGGTTGCCGAACTGGAGCGGTGTGCGCAGCGTCCGTTGCACTATGCCATTGTTGACGAGGTGGACAACATCCTCATCGATGAAGCGCGTACCCCGCTGATTATCAGCGGCCCGGCTGAAGAGGCGGAACAGAAGTACCAGGTCTTTGCCCGGCTTGTCCCCCGGCTGCGCCAGGACGAGCACTTCACCATAGATGAAAAGCGGCGTGCGGTTAGCCTGACTGACGATGGCATCAATGCCGTCGAGACAGCGCTGTCCCGTGATGGCGTCCTGAAGTCGCCCAGTCTCTACGACCCGGCGAATGCATCCCTGACGCGCTATATGGACAACGCACTCAAGGCACAACTGCTCTACCATCGGGATGTCGAGTACGTGGTACGGGATGGCCAGGTGGTCATTGTCGACGAGTTCACCGGACGTCTGATGTTCGGCCGTCGTTTTTCGGGGGGACTGCACCAGGCGATTGAGGCCAAAGAGCGGGTGAAGGTACAGCGGGAGAGCATGACCTATGCTACCATCACCTTCCAGAACTACTTCCGTATGTACGAAAAGCTGGCTGGAATGACGGGCACGGCGATTACCGAGGCAGAGGAGTTCCACAAGATATACAAGCTTGAAGTGGTGGTTGTCCCCACCAACGAGCCGATGATTCGGGAAGATTTTACCGACCAGATATACAAGGACGAAAATGCCAAGTTTAACGCAGTTGTGCGGGAGGTTGAGCAGTTTCATAACGAGAAGCGGCCGGTGCTCATCGGCACGGTCTCCATTGAGAAGTCGGAAGACCTGAGTGCGCGGCTGACGAGGAAAGGGGTCCGGCACCAGGTACTGAATGCCAAATTGCACGAGAAGGAAGCCGGTATCATTGCTCAGGCGGGCCGGCTGGGTACCGTGACCGTTGCTACCAACATGGCGGGGCGCGGTGTTGATATCGTCCTCGGCGGCAATCCCGAAGACCGGGATCAGAAGGAATGGCAGCAGGAACATGACGATGTAGTCGGCCTGGGCGGACTCCACATAGTGGGCACCGAGCGCCATGAGGCAAGACGTATCGACAACCAGCTCCGGGGTAGAGCGGGACGGCAGGGCGACCCGGGAAGCTCCCGCTTCTACGTGTCCCTGGAAGATGACGTGATGAAGCGTTTTGGCGGCGACCGCGTGAAGGGCGTCATGGAGTGGGCCGGTATTGGCGAAGACACACCCATTGAGAACCGGCTGGTGAACCGTTCCATCGAGAGTGCCCAGGTCAACGTGGAGGGCTACAACTTCGACATACGGAAACACCTGGTCGACTATGACGATGTAATCAACGCCCAGCGCGAGCTTATCTACAGCGAGCGCAGCAAGATTATCAGCGGCGCCGACCTCAAGGCTAACATCCAGGACATGGTGGCCCAGGAGATACAGGGAGTCGTGGGCAGCTTTACGCGGAATGAGAACCCTGAAGAGGATATGGCCGGCTTGCTTACCGAGGTCGCCACGGTTATGCCGTTACCCCCGACCATCGATGCCGGTGCTCTCACCGAGTTGAAGCCCAGGCAGATTGAGGATAAGTTCATTGAGATTGGAGAGTCTGTCTACGAGCAACGGGAGCAGGAACTGGGTGCGGACAACATGAGGATGCTGGAGCGTCTGCTGATGCTGCGCATCATCGACAGCCTCTGGGTGGAGCACCTTACCGAGATGGACTACATGCGCCAGGGGATAGGGCTTCAAGCGTATGCCCAGCGTGACCCTCTGGTGGCCTACAAGCGTGAAGGCGCCGCCCAGTTCCAGGCCCTGCTGGACAGTATCCGGCATGATGTCATCCACTCTATCTTCCATGTTAGTCTTGCCAGGGAACCGGTGCAAAGGCAGGTGCCGAAGGAGATGGCGAAAATGATTGCCAGCCGGGGCGATGATGGCCCCAGGCAGCCACAGAAGGTGAAGGTGGCCGGTAAGAAGATAGGGCGCAACGACCCCTGCCCCTGTGGCAGCGGCAAGAAGTACAAGCACTGCTGTGGTAAGTGAGGGACATCAGTATAGGCCGTCACGCGATATCAGCCATGAACAACACTGAAATCGCCGGGGTGTTTCGGGAGATTGCCGACCTGCTGGAGAAGCAGAAGGAGAACTGGTTCAAGATACGGGCTTACCGCAAGGCAGCCGATGCCATTGAAGGCCAGACAGTCGCCGTGGAGCAGCTTGTTGCCCAAGGTAGACTGAGGGAAATCCCCGGAGTCGGTGAGGCCATCACAAAGAAGGTCACCGAGCTGGTAACCACGGGCAGCTTGCAGTATTACGATAAACTACGGGCAGAGGCAGGCGAGGACAAGAAGTGACTAGCCTGGATAGCGATCAATTATCAACTCAATTAACGGCAGAAAACGCGGCCATCCGGCACCTGGAGGAGGCTGTCGCCACCGGGAGGGATTGGCACATTGCCCTGCTGGAAGCAATTGCCCTGTGGGATATTACCGAAGAAACGTATGACGGGCACCTCTACCGTTACGTTATTGCCGGGGAAGCACTGGACTGGATGGTGGTTGCGGAACGTCTGTGCGCCGCGGTAGACGGCCTCCTGCCTGAGAGCGAAAAGTTGGCCTTTCTCTTTCACGGTGAGTTCCCCTCTGATATAACCACAGAGCAGTTCAAGGAGCTTATCGGTAGTGTTCGCTATCACCAGTACCTGAACTATTTCTACGGTATCACCGTGGAGGAAGCGCTGTTCTGGGCAGTGCGTGACGAAGTCCGCAAAGAGAAGTGGGTGTCCGGTCTCGCCAGAGAGCAGGACCCGTCCGACGAGGTCTACCGGCGTATCTACCGGCAGGAGATGGCTGTTCTGTTGAGAGAATTCCGCATGGAAAAGGGTTATCCCCACCGCAGGTCTACCAGCCTGCTGGAGATGAAGGAGTTCACCTACTGGCTGTTTAAATACCGGCTGAAACGCAGCGATAAGGCCAGGGTAGCCAGTGATACCAGGAAGGGTCTGGACTGGCTGCGTAGTAATGGACTTCTGGGGCGCCCCCTGTCGGGTGGACAGACCCTGGAAGACAACAGGAGGCACCGATGAAACTGGAAGGTAAGGTAGCCGTGGTTACCGCGGCAGGACGGGGAATCGGTCGGGCCATCGCCCTCTGTCTTGCCAGGGAAGGAGCGGACCTTGCCGTCAACTCCTACCAGGAAGAAACGACGGCGGCCGTCGTGGCCGAGATTAAGGGCATGGACAGGCGTGCTCTGGCGCTACCCGGCGATATCACCAGGGTAGAAGTGGTCGAGCGTGTCATCAATAGCACTGTCGCTGCCTTCGGCAGGATAGACATCCTGGTGAACAATGTCGGAGGCGGTCCGCCGGTCCCGAAGGAACCCGATAGCGGTTCTCTGGGCCGTGTCGTGGCGGAGTGGGACGGGATGTATGAGCAGAACCTCAGGGCGCCCGTGCTGATGTGCCGTGCGATTGCTCCCCATTTCATGGCGCAGAAGAGCGGTAAAATCGTGAACATATCGTCGGTATCCGGGCGTGACACCTACACCTCACACACATCACCGCTGTCCTACGCCGCCATGAAGGCCGGCCTGCTCCGGTTCACTCACTCGCTGGCGGAGGAGCTAGGCCCATACGATGTCAACGTCAACTGTGTCTGTCCGGGATACGTCTACACGGATACCTGGAAGAGAAGCGCGCAGAGGATGGTCGAGACCAGGCCGGAGTACAAGGGCATGACGCCGCGAGAGTGGTTCGATGCCCTGAACGAGGGAAAGTTCCCCGAGCTTGCCCCACCTACTCCGCTGGGGAGAGAGCAGACGGCAGAGGACATCGCCGAGGCGGTCCTGTTTCTGGTTTCCAACGAGGGGAAGAATATCACCGGCCAGACGCTGAACGTTGACGGCGGGCGCAACCGGAACTAG
>Ga0307379_10008188_pt1 | contig 14119 bp, 14 predicted proteins | sample UN2MG_FD_202237 | JGI IMG/M metagenome (GOLD analysis project Ga0307379, IMG submission 202237) | Soil microbial communities from Risofladan, Vaasa, Finland - UN-2 | ecosystem: Environmental > Terrestrial > Soil > Coastal area > Acid sulfate soil | place: Finland: Risofladan, Vaasa | collected...
CGGCGCCATGAGCACCCTCGTGTGGGGCGACGACGAGAAGGTTTTTCCCGCCCTGATCGACGCCTTCCGCGGGGCTGCCGCCCAGGGACATGTCGTCATGGTGGTCACGATGTCGAACGCCTGTCCTTGGCCGGGCAAAAGCAATCCCGGATAGAACCTGCCGCCGATGAGAATCGAACCCTATGAAAAAGAGGCCGTTCAGTACGACGACTGGTTTTCCAGAAACCGGTTCGCCTACGAAGCGGAGCTTCAGGCTGTAAGACTCCTGTTGCCAAAAGGGGGAAAGGGCGTGGAGATCGGCGTCGGCACCGGAAGGTTCGCCGGGGAACTCGGGATACCGCTCGGCGTCGAACCGTCGAAGTCGATGAGGGAAATCGCCCGGAAACGGGGAATCTCCGTGATCGGCGGCATCGCCGAAGCGCTCCCCTTCCGGGACGGCCGGCTCGACTTCGTCCTCATGGTCACGGTTCTCTGCTTTTTCGACGATGTCACAGGATCGCTGCGGGAGGCCTATCGCGTATTAAGGCCCGGCGGCTCGCTGGTAATCGCGTTTATCGACCGCAACAGCCCCGTCGGGAGGACATACGAGGAACGAAAACGCGAAAGCGTCTTCTACCGGGATGCGACCTTCTACTCGGCCCACGAGGTCATGGCGTTCCTTGCGCGCGCCGGCTTTCGAACGGAGGCCTTTCTCCAGACGATCTTCCGGGACCCGGGCAGGATGGAAGACACGGAGCCCGTCCGGGAAGGGTACGGCGAGGGTGGTTTCGTGGTCGTCAAGGCAGACAAATCATTTGGAACCGGCCCATGAAAAAAACGCTTCCTCTCGCCTTCATCCAGTCCCTCTTCGAAAAGCTGGATCCCGATCGGTTTCAGACGCAGTTCCTCAAGACCCTGATGCAGATCCAGAACGTGCAGAGAGGGTCCGTGTGGATCAGGAAGGGGGACCAATACGTCTGCTCGGAGGCGGCCGGTCCCGAGGCCGGGAAGGTCAAGGGCATGGCCATCAGCACCGATCGCCCGAGCATCGTGGGTTCCGTGTTCGAGAAGGGAAAGATGACCATCGCCGAGGCCGGGAAGGACCCCCGCCACTTCAAGGAGGTCGAGAACGCCTTCGACGTCAAGAGCACACTGATCCTGTGTTTTCCCCTGAAACTCCGGGACGGAACCGTGTACGGGGCCGTGCAGATCATCGATACCAGCGCCGGAGGAGACCGGCTGAACCTGGACCCCGACTATCTCGGGCTTCTGGAAGGCCTGGTGACCACGGGGGGCATCGCCTTAAGCGCTTCCCTGGCCCTCGAGGATCAACAGAAACAGAACATCGAACTGAAGAAGATGCTGGAGGCAGTCCGTTCCCCGCCACTCATCATCGGGCAGAGCGAGAGTTTTCTTTCCGTCATGCGAATCGCCGAGACCTACGCCGGGAACGATTTCCCGGTCATGATCACCGGTGAGAGCGGGACCGGCAAGGAAATCCTCGCCCGGGAGATACACCGGCTCGGTTCCCGGAGAGACAGGCCTTTTCTCACCCAGAATTGCAGCGCCATTCCCGACACCCTCCTGGAGAGCGAACTGTTCGGATACCGGAAGGGCGCGTTCACCGGGGCGACCCGGGACAAGGTGGGGCTTTTCGAGGCCGTCCGCGGCGGCACCGTCTTCCTGGACGAGATCGGCGACATGCCCCTTGCCCTGCAGGCCAAGATCCTCAATGTCCTGCAGAGTAGCGAGATCAAGCCGCTGGGAGGCACCGAATTTCGGAGCGTGGACATGCGCATCATTGCGGCCACGAACAGAAACCTGAGCCGGAGCATCGAAACGGGACAGTTTCGGGGGGACCTGTACTTCCGTCTCAACGTCCTGCCCCTGGTGATGCCGCCCCTGAGGGAGAGGAAGGACGACATCCCCCTGCTTCTCACCCGATTCCTGCAGCGCTTCGCACAGAGGTCAGGGAAGCACCCCTTGACGTTCGCACCCGAAGCCATGGAAAGGCTGGTGGAATACCATTGGCCCGGAAATATCCGCGAGATGGAGAACCTGGTCAAGTACCTTCTCACCGTGATCCGGGGGGATACCATCCGGTTGTCCGACCTTCCCCCGCTCTTCGACCGGGCACCGCCCGAGGTCCCGGCCGGCCGGCCGGACCGGCCTCCCCTGCGTCCTTCGGGGCAAACAGACCAAAGGGATGCTGCCACCTTGTCCGGATACTCCTGGGAAGAGATGGAACGGGACTACATCCTGTCTCTCCTGGAAGGGGTGAAATGGAACATCGCCGCCGCGGCCCGCCAGGCCGGGATCAAGCGATCGACCTTCACCGCGAGGATGAAGAGGCTGGGAATCAGCAAAAGCCAGGGGGCCGCAAAGACCCCCTAGCTCATTCGCCGCCTCATTCCGGCAATCTCCGGAAGGAAATTCTTTTTCCGGCGTCGGTTCTGCTCTGCTCGACCTGATGTTTGGCATCGTCCAGGCATTCCAGGAAGGTCGTCACCCCGATCTGCGTCCGTGCCACCACCTCATGCAATCCGGTACCTGCCTCCTGCGGAAGAGAGGAATCCGCGTCTCCGGATGCGTACCCCAGACGGAAACGCCTCTTCGAAGGGACGTCGATCTCAGCCTCTCTGGCCTGCTTGGCGGCAACCTTAAAACAGTTGCATATGGGAGTAATCACCCTGCAGATACGGTCTGCCAGCTTTTCCTTTCTTCCCTCCTGTCCCATGACGTCTTCCATTACGCCCCCCTTTCCCTCTTTCCCACGGCTACCGAAGCGATTCCTCCCGACCACCACATCATCTTTGTTGCATTTACATAGAGCAAGGAGCGCGCCAAAGGGCAGATGTGCCGTCCTGTCCTTTTAACCACCAGTTTTCTATAATGATTTATTATTTCCAGGTCTCTGCCGGACGACGATCTTCCTGTCGGCGGAACGCACAAGGATGGCCATTATGACTATATGTTGACGTATTGGCGTTATAGTGCCAAGCTGAACGAGCGGGGCGGGATCCTACCCGACTTCCGTTTTCGCGGCCGGGTTGAATAGTTGCTGTCGCGAAAATTGCGCAAGAAGAGCAGGGCTCGCGCACATCACGGAAAAGATGCGGGTACGGAAAAATCCGCAAGATCCCTTGATTTTTCAGGAAAGAACAAAGAATACCCGTAATATTTGAGTGTTTTTGGGGTATGCTATATGAATTTGATACCTCATTTTCCGGATATGCCATGAACCTCATCGCATGCCACGAATGCGACCTGGTGCACAAAATCACGCCTGTCCCGAAGGGGTCCGCCGCCCGGTGCGTCCGCTGCGGTGCCGTCCTCTTCCGCGCCAGACCCGACAGCGTGGACCGGACACTTGCCTTTACCCTGGCAGGACTCGTCCTGTTCGTCGTCGCCTGCAGTTTCCCTTTCCTGGCGATGAAAAACGCCGGCATCGTGCAGGAGACCGCACTGCTCACAGGGGTTTATAATCTGTACGAGCAGAAGTTGCCGGGGCTTGCGACGCTTGTGTTGCTTACGTGCGTGCTGGTGCCGCTCGCACAGATGCTTATCCTGCTGTACATCATGATCCCGCTGAAACAAAATCGCCCCTCCCGGTATGCGATTCCGGCTTTCCGCATCTTCCTCCACCTGCAACCGTGGGGAATGATGGAGGTGTTCCTCCTCGGCATCCTGGTCGCGCTGGTGAAGTTGGGAAAAATGGCGACCATCGTCCCGGGGCTTGCCGTGATCGCTTTCGGCATCCTGATTTTCGTGCTCGCCGCGGCATTTTCCGCCCTCGACCCGCACCTGGTGTGGGAGCGTCTGGAGAGAAAACCGTGAACCCTGGCGGGATGACGGCAAAACAGCTCGGCCTGGTCAGTTGCCACGATTGCCACCTCCTCAGCAGACGGCAGCATCCGGAGTCCGGGCAGACGCCATTCTGCCCCCGCTGCGGGTCCGCTCTGCATCTGCGCAAGCCGAACAGCATCATGAGAACCTGGGCCCTGATAATAGCGGCATTTATCGTATATATCCCGGCCAACGTGCTCCCGATGACGTTCACGTCGTCGCTGGGGTCTACGCAGTCCGACACCATCATGAGCGGCGTGATCTACTTCTTGCTCCACGGTTCCCCGGAAATTGCCATTGTGATCTTCGTCGCAAGTATTTTCATTCCCTTGCTGAAGCTGATCGTCATGTCCTACCTGCTGGTCTCCGTGCAGCGCAAATCCAAGTGGCGTCCGCGAGACCGGACCCAGCTCTACCAGATCACCCATGCGATCGGGCGCTGGTCCATGGTCGATATCTACGTGGTGACCATCCTGGTGGCGCTGGTCAAGCTCGGCTTCTTTGCCGACATAGAGGCGGGACCGGCCGCCGTGTTTTTCGCTTCCGTGGTGGTGATTTCCATCTTCGCCGCGGATAGTTTTGATCCCCGCCTGATCTGGGACGCCCTGGAGGAAAAACATGAGTGAGAATACTCCGCAAACGAATCACGGAGAGAGTTCTGCCCCCGCTGCGGAGATCCGCGCCAAGCGCAGTATCTCCATCGTCTGGGTCGTTCCCCTGGTGGCTCTCCTCATCGGCGGCTGGCTGGCCTACAAGGCCTTTTCGGAGAAGGGGCCGACCATCACCATAACCTTCGAGAGTGCGGAAGGTCTCGAGGCTGGGAAGACCAAGATCAAATACAAGGATGTCGAAATCGGAGAGGTCAAGGAGATTACGATCAGCAAGGATATTTCCCACGTGGTGGTGACCGCGGAATTGAAGAAGGGGGTGACGCCCTATCTGACCGACAAGACCCGGTTCTGGGTGGTGCGGGCACGGGTTGGGGCAGGCCAGGTATCCGGCCTGGGAACGATTTTTTCCGGAGCCTATATCGGGATCGATCCGCAGAAAGAGGGGAAACGCCAAAATCAATTCAAGGGGCTGGAAGTCGCCCCGGTGCTGACCGCAGGTCTGCCGGGCCGGCATTTCACCCTCCTTGCACAGGAATTGGGCTCCCTCGACGTCGGGACCCAGGTGCGCTACCGGAAAGTGACGGTCGGCAAGGTGGTGAGTTATCAGTTCGACCCCGAAAAGGACGCTCTGAAGATCACGGTGTTCGTTCAGGCCCCGTTTCACGAAAAGGTCCGCAAGGAGACCCGGTTTTACAACGCTTCCGGAGTCGACGTCACCCTCGATGCCTCTGGCTTGCAGGTCAACACGGATTCCCTGGTCTCCGTCATGCTCGGCGCGATCGCCTTCGAGTCTCCCGTCAGCCTGAAAGCGAGCGAGCAGGCACCCGAGGATTTCGAATTCAAGCTTTACCCGAATGAGGAAAGCACCAAGCATAAAGAATATTTATTGAAGAGGTATTACCTGCTCTATTTTCAGGATGACGTCAGGGGCCTGGCAAGCGAAGCCCCGGTGAGTTTCCATGGGATCAAGGTCGGCCAGGTGGTGGACTTCTCCCTGCAGTTCAACTGGAAAAAGAACGACTTCCAGGTCCCCGTGCTGATCGAGCTCGAACCGGAACGGGTCGAGCAGATCCATGGGAAATCACCCGAGGGCAAGAGCTTCATGGACGTGTTCGTCGCGCGGGGTATGCGCGCGCAACTCAGGTCCGGGAATTTGATCACGGGACAGAAGTTCATCGACCTCGCGTTCCATCCCGAACTGCCCCCGGCGAATGTCCGCTACGACGAGGCCTACCCGGTGCTGCCCACGATACCGCAGCCCCTTGAGCAGATTATGGCCAGCGTGGAAAACATCATCCGTCGCCTCGAAAAGATTCCGACCGACGAGATCGGCCGCGACGTGCAAACCGTCCTGGAATCCGCAAACAACAACCTGCGCAAGACCGAGACCATGTTCGGGGAGATCAATGAAAAGGTTCTGCCCGAGATCACCAGTACCCTGGAAAAGCTCCAGGCAAGCATGGCGGAAATCGAAAAGGGCTATGGCGCGGATTCGGGCACGAACCAGGATTTGCGCAAAGCGCTTGACGAGGCGGGGGAGGCGGCCCGCTCCATCCGTTTCCTTACGGAGTACCTGCAGCGCCATCCCGAAGCGCTGATTCATGGAAAGGACGGTGCGGAATGACAACCGTCCAGGTCATGCCGGTTTTTGCAGGAGGGTGGTAAACCGGGAGTATAATCGTTCCGCGCATCTCGGCAGTACCAACCGATGAGTCCCGGAAAACGAATAATCTTCCGGCTCGCGGGAGGGATCAGTCTTATCCTGGTCCTCCTCGCGGCCCTGCTCTTCCTCCTTCCTCTCCTGATCGGCCAGGAATGGTCCCGGGAGAAGATCGCGGGGAAGGCCTCCGAACTCGTCGGGGGAACCGTGGAGGTCCAGGCGGTAGACCTCTCCTACTGGCCGCGACCGCACCTTGCGATCCAGGGGACAAGGCTTGAGATCCCCGGCACGGCCACCGGAACGATCCGGTCCCTGACCGCATATCCCCGGATCGTTCCCCTTCTCTGGGGGGAGGTGCGGGTCTTGGAGCTTCGCTTCGAGTCGGCGTCTTTCACCGTAACAATTCCCGAAAAGGCGAAAAGCGAACCGCGGGAGGAAGGGGAAATATCCGCACCCGTCTCCCTCGAGGAGAACGTGCGGTCCGTGCTGGACTCGATGGCAAGGAGCGCGCCGGACCTGAAGCTCGTGCTGGCGGACGTCCGGGTGGACGTGTCCGGAGGGGGTTTCCCTCCGCTTTCGTTCCGCGGGATCGAGGGGAGCGCTGTCCTCCCCCCGGCCGGGCCGGACCTCGATCTTTCCTGCGCCGGCACCTTGTGGGAGCGCGGCTCGGTGAAGGGACGTTTCAAGGCGGAGTCCCTTGCGGGCAAGGGGCAGATCGTCCTGAAAGGGTTCCGTCCGCACCTTCTCACAAGTTCCCTCTTTCCGGGGTCCGGATCGGGGATATCCGATTCGGAAATCGATCTTGATCTGCGTGTGGAAGCGGACGGGTGGGCAAAGATGCGCGCCGAGGGGGACGTCTCCTTCTCCCGCATGGCGCTGTACCGGGGGAAAAGAACGCTGGAACTTACAGGCGGCACGGTCCAGGGGGCGCTGGATCGGGACGGGGAGAAGATAACGGTCGCGCTCACGCGGCTCTCCCTCGAATCCCCCCGGCTCCTGCTCTCCGGGAACCTCTTCCTGGACGGGGAGGCCGAACAGTCCCGCGTAGACGCACAGGCCAGGCAGGTAGACGTCGCCTCCTTGCGGGAGCACGCCCTGGCCCTGGCGGGGGACGTTCCCGACGTTACGGATATCTTCTCCATCGTGAAGGGGGGGACGATCCCGGCGCTTGCCTTCCGCTCGGAAGGGGAAACGGCAGATGACCTGTGGCAGCTGGAGAACATGGGGATCGAGGGGCGCATCCTCGACGGAAAAGTCACCGTCGATGCAGGGGAGGCGGACCTGGACATCGACCATGTCCAGGGGAACCTGGCCCTTTCGCGGGGCCTCCTTACATCAAGCGACCTCGAGGGGAGCATGGGGAAGATCGTGGCGCATGGGGGGACGCTTCGGATGGGGTTTCTCGAGTCCGACACCCCGTTTCACCTGGAGGCGGACGTCGCGGCGGACGTGGCCGAGCTTCCGCCCCTTCTGCACCTGCTGATCCCGTCGGAATCGTACCGGAAGGAGATGTCCCTTGTCACGGACTGGAAAGGAAACGCCTCCGGGAGGCTGATTCTCGGCGAAACCGTGGAGGCGCTCCAGGTGACGGTGGAGGTCGACGCGATGAGTTTTTCCGCGAAATACCGGCGCCTCCCCTACCCCCTGACGGTTTCCGGCGGTCGGCTCCTCTATCGGGAAGAGGAGATCGCCGTAACCGGGGCGCAAGGCGAAATGGGGAAATCCACCTTCTCGGGTCTTTCCTGGACGGTCCGGATGACGGAACCGCCCTCCCTCGAGGTCCGGTCCGGGGAGTTCCGGCTCTCCCTCGACGAGCTGTACCCGTGGGCCCGCGCGACCGACGGTCTTCGCGAATCCCTCGCCAGGATCAAGGACGTTGGGGGCACCGCGGCGCTCTCCGTAACCCGCCTCGAGGGGCCGGCCTTTGCGCCCGCGGAATGGCGCTTCGACGTGTCCGGGAATGTGGAGAGCCTTTCCTTTACGACCCCCTCCGTTCCCGGCACGATCGACGTGGCCAAAGGAAAGTTCCGGGCGACCCCGGAGACGCTCTTTTTCGAGGACCTCCGCACGAAGTTTCTGGACGCCTCGACTTCCGTCTCGGGCTCCCTCGAAAGCTACCGGACCGATGCGGGGCGGGGCGTGGCAACCGGGAGCGGACAACTCGGTCCGGAGGCGATCGGGTTCCTCCATGAACTAGGGAAGATCCCTCCCGGTTTTCTCGTCCACTCTCCTCTGGAATCGACAGGGGCTCGCCTGGAATGGCAAAAGGAGGCCCTTGTGGCCCTGAGCGGGGATTTCGTGATCGGCAACGGACCGAAGATCTCGGTCGACCTCTTTCGGCCCCCCGGGGAGTGGGTGGTCCGGAACCTGTCGGTCCTGGACAGGGACTCCAAAGCCTCCCTTTCCCTTCACTGGAAACCGGGATCCCTGGACCTCGCGTTCGAGGGCCACCTGGGCGAGGAGACCGAAAACAGGATATTCATTACCGATTCGCCTCCCGGGAACTGGCTTAAAGGGAACTTCCGCGCCTCCCTGCGGTTCGACCAGCCGATGCATTCCACGGCCCAGGGGACCCTGGAGGGGAAGAACCTCCGTTTCCTGCAGAGGTTTGGGATCCCCTTGTTCGTCGACAACCTCTCCCTGTCCGCGGAAGGCAGCCGCGTCGCGGTGCAGGCAGCGAAGATCACGATCGGAGACAGTCACGTTCTCCTGGAGGGAGAGGCGACGGCCTCCCCGGGCGGCCTCACGTTCAACATGGACGCATCGACGGACGGACTCGACTGGGAAAACCTGCAGAAAACCTTCGGAGCCTCCGGGGCGGAAGAAGGGGCCCCGGCTTGGGATCTGCCGGTCCAGGGGACGGTGAGGCTGCGGTCGGGGTATTTCCGATACGGCCGGCATACCGTGGAGCCGGCCGCGGCCGAAATCACTCTCAAAAAATCGGAGGTGACACTCACGGTCACGGAAGCCGCTTATTGCGGCATCCCCTTCACCGGCACGCTCCGTCCGACCCCCGGGGAGATGGCGTTCGAGCTCCGGCCGAACGCGAAGGATGGAGATATCGAATCCGTCTACGACTGCCTGACGGATGATAAGGGGCGCGTGACGGGCAGGTTCGATCTCGCCGGGGAGGTTAACGGGCGCGTCCGGGAGGGCGAAGACCCGGTCCGTTCCCTCCGGGGGAACCTGGATCTCACCGCCAGGGATGGCCGATTCTACGGGACCCCGATCTTGTCCCGGATCCTCTCCTTCCTGAGCGTCACGGATATTTTCCGGGGGAAGATTCCCGACATGTGGAAGGAAGGATTGGAATACCTCTCGATGTCCAGCCGGGGAGAAATCCGGGACGGCAACGCAACGATCACGGAATACGTTCTCGACGGCACCACCGTGGACGTGGTCGGCCAGGGCCGGATCGATCTCTCCACGCGGGAATTGGATTTCCAGGTGCTCGTGGCCCCTCTCACTACCGTAAATTCCGTGATCTCGAAAATCCCCCTGCTCGGCTACATCCTCGGCGGAAAACTGGTCGAGGTCCCGGTCAAGGTCTCCGGGACCACTGCGGACCCGAAGGTCTCCCTGCTCGAACCCGCGTCGGTCGGGAAGAATCTGCTGGGAATCGCGGAGAGAATCTTCCTTCTCCCCGTGGAACTGATCCGGCCCGTCCTGCCCGGCGAGAAGAGCGTGGACCGGTGAGTGTCTCCCCCTCCTTTCCGTGAACGATCTCGTTGATCCGCCGGGGCCGGACGCCGATGTCCTTAGCCAGCCGGTACTGGCTGATGCCCAACGGCAGGAGGAACTCCTCCCGCAGGATTTCACCGGGGTGGATCGGCGGCAGGACTTTTCTTGTCATTTTCTTCCCTCGCGGCTAATGGTAGTCCACAATCTCCACATCCTAGGCGAAGGTGTGTGCGAACGGGAAGTTGTTTGCGCCGGGTTTGCGTACTCCTGTCACTTCCTGTCCTGAATCGAAGAGGCCCTTCCCTTAAGTGCGGCCAAAGTGGTACACTTTGGTCGGAAGGAGGAGACACCGATGCCTGCGAGAAATCCAAGAGTGAACGTGGTGCTGGAAAAACCGCTCTACGAAGCGGTGGATCGCCTGGCGAAGGCGGAAGGCGTCTCGCTTTCGACGATTGTGCGGGACCTCGTCAAGGAAGCGATCGAGATCCGGGAAGACATCGATCTTGGCCGCATCGCAGAGTCGCGGGAAAAGTCCCTGAAACGTTCCCGGGCACTCGCCCACAAGGAGATCTGGGGATAACGTGGCGTTTACGGTAAAGTATCACCCCGACGTCAGAGAGGTCGATCTTCCCCGGATCAACGTGAAAATGCGGGAACGCATCCGCAGGGCGATCGAGTCCCGCCTGATGACGGCACCCCAGGAGTACGGGCTTCCCCTGAGGAAGAGCCTGGGAGGGTATTGGAAACTCCGGGTGGGAGATTTCCGCATCGTTTTCAAAGTCCAAGGGGAGGTCGTATATGTCCTCGGGATACGCCACCGGAAGAAGATCTACGAGGAGGTACCGGGTCGGATAAGATAAAAAAAACCGGTGGCTTGCGACGGCGCTGGTGGGGTTCTCTTCCTCGGGAGGATATTCGCGTGAGGAGCGTACATACCAGGAGACTCGTGCCGATCGGCGGAGGGAAGCCCTCGTGAGCTCAATCGAAAACCCGGCCGGCCGGCCGTTCCGCCTGGTCGTCCCCCTCCTTGCGCTCCTCGTCCTCCTCCCCGCGCCCGCCCGGGCGGATTGGGGCGTGGAGCTTACCCCCTTCGCCGGTTTCCGGTTCGGCGGGAGTTTCGAGGACAACACGACCGGCCTCGACCTGGATGTGGACGAGGGGGAGAGCTTCGGGCTCATTCTCGGTGCCCGGGCCACCGACGAGACCAACTACGAGCTTTTCTACAGCGTCCAGAAGACGACACTGCAAGGGGAAGGGCTTTTCGCGGGAGAACCCCTCTTCGACCTGGACATTCATTATCTCCACCTCGGCGGGACCTACCTGTTCCCGGGAGAGAGGGTGCACCCCTTCATCGGCGGGGGGTTAGGTCTTACCTACTTTTCCCCGGACGGGCCCGGGCTGGACTCGGAAATCGACTTCTCCCTCTCCCTGGGGGCCGGGGTGATCATTCCGATCTCGAAGAGGGTGGGACTTCGCTTCGAGGGGAGGGGGTTTCTGACGATTCTCCCGGACAACACGGACATCTTCTGCGTCTCTTCCGGCGGGGTGGCTTGCGCCGTGCGGGTGCAGGGGGACGTATTCGGCCAGGTCTTGCTGCTGGGGGGGATAACCTTCGGGCTCTGACGGGAACCCGGGCGGGCCCCGGCGACCCGGGGGATTACCGGCCCAGGAGGAACCACTCCCCTTACGATCAATTTACGGGGATCGCGGCGGCAATTTCCCGGCTGAGAGTCGCGAGCGCACTGCTCATCGCTCCCACCAGGGCGTCGTAATCCTGTCCCTCCACCGGTTCCCTAACGTTCGACTCGCGCGCGGAAAGGATTTTCTTGTCCTCTTCCCGGGAAACGGTCCACCGCGCCGCAAGGGTTACCGATTCCCCGATGACGCCTTCGAACCGAATCAGATCGACTCCGACCCGGTATTCGGCCGCGAAGGGGTATGCATCCCGCCCCCACCGAAGGACGGTCACATGGTCCTTGGAGAGGAGAACCGACAGGTTCTCCGCGAGCACCCGGGAAATGTCCTCCTCGAGGGAACCCGCCCATCGCTCGAATTCGTCAAGCTGTAGCTCCCTCGGACTCGATCGGGTAAGGATTTGCGGACGGCTGAGATAATCCGGGATGGCGATCGGCCCAATTGCGACGGCGATCCCCTGCTCCGCCGGGACACTCCCGGGAAGATCCCCGGAAACCGTAAGCGGATTGAGAGTGTAAAACTTCGCCTCCTTGGAGCTGGCGCACCCGCCCACTCCCAAAAGGGAAATTCCCAGGATGAGGGCAACTGTTTTCCCGCGGAGATCGTGAATCAATGGGCTCCTCCTTCCCTGCTCATATTCGCAGCGTTCGCGTCCCGCAAGCCGGGTCAGGGCGATGTGCAAGCGCCGAAGATGATGAACCCGAACCGGTCGCCCGACGCGGTCAGGGTCATTTTCCCGGTTTCTTCTCCGATTGTCGCGCTCCAGCCACGGCCCTGCTGCCCCCCCTGAATGACAATCATGCCGTTTTCCCGCTCCATGCGCTCGATCCCCACCTCCCGCACCGCTCCGTCCGCAAGGGTTCCGCTGGCCGTTTTCTTCTGGAAGTCGATCCGGATAAACTGCGGGATGTTCACGGACTCCGCCGTCGTCTCGAAACAGCCCTCATTGGCTCCACATTCCATGACTTCGATCGGGACACACAGCAGCGGAGAAGACCCATCGAAAGCAGCGGTTGCGGATTTACTGAACGCACCACACAGGAACAAGGCGAAAAGAACAAGGGGTAGTCTTTTCATATTCGGTCTCCTTCCTTTCCGGTAATCCCAACGTACTGATTTACACGGCAATCTTGCCGGAGGACAAGCACTGTCAACATGCTGTCGACCTTCCGTCGGGCGTTGCGCGATCACTTCACCGTGTAGCCGCGACCATCGAGACACGCAGAGTAGGCGCGATTGTAGTTCGAGCGGCCCTGCTGGTAATTCGCTGTCTGCTCCTGGGCCCACTGATCCTGCTTCTGCTCCTCGCGCGCCACCTGGTCCCGCCTCCGCATGCCGCCGATCAACGCTCCCGAGGCGGCCCCGATGGCCGCTCCCTTCCCCGCGTCCCCCGCAATCGCGCCGACTGCAACCCCGCCTACCGCTCCCCGGGCTGCACCGCGACCCACGCCTCCCACCGGCGCTTCTTTCGCCGGGGGCGGAGCCGTCGCCGTGGGAGGCGCCATCGGATCGAATCCCGTCTGCCCTTTGGCCCACGTGTAACATTCGAACTGATCCTTTTCCTGCTGCTGCTTGCTCTGACCCTTGTTCGGATAGATGATCAGTTCCTGACCGAATGCAACCCCCGAAAGCGGAGGGGAAACGCCCAGGATCAGGAAAACAGAGAAGCACAGGACAACCCCGGCGACCAAATGATTCGCCTTTTTGGTTCTTCGCATCTTGCAATCTCCTTTCCCGCGAAACATTCCCTTGCGGCCGGCAATACTCCTTTCGTATCGGCCGCTTAGAAAATGGATCCCCTGTGGTTTTTGTACCGTCAGTGAATGCCGATCATACCGCCACCGACACATCCCTTTCCAGAATGCTGATCTGTACCAGGGCTCACTTGTCCGGTGTAGTCTTGGTGATCTTGGAACCCTGCAGGCCCAGGCCCGCCATCAGTCCCTTCTGGCTGAAGATGAAGGCATAAATCTCCGACTTGGCGGTGGTGGTCGTAAGGGAACTGGCAAGCCCCGCGTCGGCGACGACGACGCTTGGCCCCACGCCGATCTCCCAGCCCGCGCTCTTTTTTAAATAATCGAGTGCGTTTTGAGTCAGGAAAAACATCGCGTACCCGAACTTCTGCGCCCCCGCCTGCAGTCCCCAGGAAGCGGCGACCGTGTTGTAGTAGCCGACCGTCTTCCCTCCTTCCCGAAGGGCTCCTGTGCCGTACTGACCGCCGACGATTAACCCGGCCTTGACGACATCGGGAAAGACGAGGATCCCCAGTGCCACCTTGGAGAGTTCCTTTGCGGCGGGAGTGCTTGCGTAGAGTTTCAGCAGCGCCGAGTCGACGTCACGGTCGATCTCGGCCGCGGTTTCCGCGATTGCCGGACGGGGCATCACTATGCCTGCAGCCAACAATATCGCACACAGAAACACCACCACGGAAAACAAACGAAATTCAGGAAATCCTGTGCGTGTCCTGTCTCTCTTCATCATGATTCTCATCCCCTTTTCTGGAGGTATCCCCCCATCGTCATCATGTGCATGCGACCCTTAAGATTCCCGAGACACAATAAAGGATTCTCGAACGTGCCCGGAGCAGGATGGCGGAAGATCGCCATCATGATTCTCGTCTCCCTTTCTGGAGGCATCCATCGATCGT
>Ga0307379_10008189_pt1 | contig 14118 bp, 3 predicted proteins | sample UN2MG_FD_202237 | JGI IMG/M metagenome (GOLD analysis project Ga0307379, IMG submission 202237) | Soil microbial communities from Risofladan, Vaasa, Finland - UN-2 | ecosystem: Environmental > Terrestrial > Soil > Coastal area > Acid sulfate soil | place: Finland: Risofladan, Vaasa | collected...
CAGGCCGGCCAGCACAGGATCGGTCTCTGAGCCGGCGAGGTCGGCACGTTCGGCCACCGGGCCTCCGGGTTGGATCGACAACTCCGCCGGCGCCCACACCTCGACCGGCGCCGATCCGGGCTGTTGGGCCGTTGATGATATCGCCAGGAGTGGCAGCGGCGCCGGCGCGCCTGCGGCCATGCCCTGGCCTCCGGCCGTCGGAAGCGCTCCCAGACCCGCCCCCGCCGCCATGTAGCGAGACGTGAAACCGCTGATGTCCCAGGGGTTCACGTCGCCGTCCGGCTCCTCCTCGCCCGGACCGTAACCCCGGAAATCGGCGTCCAGGTTACCCGCCAGATACTTCTGCGTAAAGCCCGTGATGTCCCAGGGGTTTACGTCGCCGTCCGGCTCGTCGTCGCCCGGGCCATAGCCCCGCATGTCGGCCCGCAGGCTGCCGAGGTAGAAGACGGCCCCTTCGCCCTGAAACCCGTTGCCGGTCGGCAGGTCGAGCGCGGCATCGCGGATGTACCCGAGGCCACTGGAATCGGCTGCCGGCTCGCCGTCGAGCGCGTGACCGTGCGCGTCGGTAATCGTCTCGGGGAGCGTGATTCTCACCCAGGTGTCCACCATTGTCTGCCATGCGTCGGCGAAGGTGATGATGATCTCGCCGTTCGTCTCGCCGCGGGCGACACTTGCCGGAACGACCGGCACGGCGGCGATTTCGTTGCCCAGGGCGTCGAACTCGACCTTCTCGGCCGCAACGTCGCCCGGCACGAACGTCACGTCTTCGCTGAAGGTGACCTTGACCGTTTGGACGCCCAGACCGCTCGGATCGATCTCGCCGACGCCGCGCTCCGGACGGTCGGGGTTGGGGTTCAGCGTCACGCCGGTCACAACGGGCAGTTCGTTATCGGCGATCGTGACCGTTGCCTGGGTGGTCCCCAAGAGGTAAGCGGCGTCGGCGGTCAGCCTGAGCGTCACGGTTTCGTCGGGCTCGTCGTCTGGGTCGTCCACGGGGGTAATGCAGATGGTTGCGGACGCGGCGCCCGCGGGCAGTTCGATCTGCCCCGGTATCGCCTCGACGCAATCGGCATCGGCCGCGGTGCCGCTGACCGTGTAATGGACCGTGAGGGCCCCGTCGGTGTTGCCGACACGGCTGACGGTGAACACGCCGGGGTCGTTGCCTTGTTCGGCCGCGTTTGGGTCCCTGGCCTGGATGCTGACCGTAACGTTTGAGTCGCCGACGTACGGGGACAGATAGACGCCGGCGATGGGCAGCCTGTTGAAGGCGGCATCGAGAGGGGTCTGCCATCCGACGGCCAGGTTGTCGCCGCCGCCGCCCTCTTTCTGCAGGGCCTCGATGTAATAGCGGCGTCCGGCCTCCAGGTGAATCGGTGCGGACTGCTGCTCGGGATACCGCGTCCAGTCCCGCGAACTGGTCCAACTCGGCACGGAGGCGATAAGGACTTTGTTGGCCGGGTCCCTGTCGGCGGAGAGGAACAGTCGGCTGTTGTCGTCGCTGGAGATCCAGAAGACGTAGTCACCGGATACGGGCGGGTGAACGTAGCCGTGCATCCGCGTCCCGTAGTCGCTCGCCCAGTTGACAGGCGCCTCGAAGGACGTGGGCTGGCTGGTGCCGGACGGGTTGTCCGGGAAGTTGGCGCTGGCGGTCAGGTTCGAGATGGAGGTCCCACCGATGCCAAGCCAGTACTCCCGCAGGATGTAGCCCGCCCCGTGCGGCGAGTACACGAACGAGACCTGCAGGTCCGGCGGCATGGGGTTGTCGGCGAGGGTCTGAACGTTGTTGACGGTGAGTGTGTAGGCCTGCTCGGCCTGGAGCGGGGAGGTGGTCAGGATGACCGTGACGCCGTCCGCCGCGAGGGTGGCCGCCAGGACCGTCGCGCCGCCGAAAACGTAGTTCACCGCCTGTTGGGCCGAGGCGAAGTCCAGCGGCTCGGAGAACTCGACTTCGACCAGGTTGTCCTCCGGCGTCGTGAGGGAGACGATGCCCGGGATGGTGAGAACCACGTCGCCCGACAGGTCGCTCTCGTAGCCGTCGCGGTTGACGGCCGACACCTCGTACGTATACGGCATGGCGGGCAGGACGTTCGAGTCGGTGTAAGCCGTGTCCGCCGTGGTGTCGAAGGCCTCGCCGTTGCGGTAGATGCGGTAGTGGTCCACCCAGGTCTGCAGGTCGTTGGACGAATTCCAGGTCAATTCGATTCGGACGCCGGGCAGGACGGCGATGTGGCCGTCGAACCCGGCCGGGACGGTGGGCGGGGTGGTATCGAGGTAATCGTTTTCGGCGCCGGGCGTTCCGCCGGATGCGCCCGACGCCCAGTTGCCGGCGTCGTTTCCGTAGGCGTCGGCGTCGAGCCGGCTGAGCGAGAAGCCGGTTCCGTCGGGCTCGACGGGCCACGAGGCGCCGTCCTTGTAGCGGACGTAGTCGCTGGAGTAGTACGGGATGTAGCCGGTCGGCTCCGGGTCGGCGGCGGCATACAGCCTGACCTTCTCTCCGCCGTTGGCGAGATTCCCCGAGTACTCGCCGGCGATGGTCATGCCCGACGTGTCGTAGCGCGAGGCAAAGGCCTGCCGATTCTTCACGATGACGACGTACTGGCCCGGCGTCATCACGTCGAGGTCCGACCCGGTCGTCTCGAAAGCGCCGGGCGTGTCGTTATCGACGATGATCTGCTCGCCGCCCTTGACGAACATGATCCGGTCGGCGATGGTCCAGCGGTCGGGGTCGTCGGTGCCGCGCGCCAGCGTCACCCCGGCCCAACCGGGATCGAAGGTGAACGTGCCCAGGGACACCCATCCTGCGGGGTCCACGTTCTGGTTGACGGGGACCGGCGTCGTGCCGCCCGCGTGGGAGATCTGGTACGTTGCGTCCGGGTCGAGGTCGCGCGGGTTGCCTTCTCCGTCCGTGAGCCCCCACGTGGCCAGGACCCCGTACTCACCGCCGGCCAGATTGGCCCGCCACGTGGCGGTGGCGCCGGCCTGGAGGGTCCAGAGTTCGCTGCCGAAACTGTCGGCGTCGTACCATCCGAAGGTGAAGCCTATGCCCTCGCCGAGGAGGTACTCGGCGAGGTCGACCGGCGCGAGCGAGCGGTTATAGAGTTCGACGAACTCGAAGTCGTCCTGGTCATACGGACTCCCCTGCCCCGGTTCGAGGGGGTGATACATGATCTCGCTGATGACAAGCGGGCCAATCAAAGGCGGGGCGTTCTCATCCTCGTAGGTGGGGTCGGTGACGAGCGTGACGTCCGTGCCGCCGGTGCTCTTGGTATAGAGTCCGAAACTGGTCTCCCTCGGCGAGGCGCCGAAGTCCACGTGCTCGCGATAGCCCCCCGGCTGGCCGTCGGCGTTGGAGGACAGGTACACGTGGTCGCCGAACTCGCTGAGGGCAAAGGCGGCGCCGAAATCGTCCTTCTGCGTGAAGACCTTGCACGTTCCGGCGCGGATCGTCGTGGGCGTGGTGATCTGCCACTTGTCGAGTTGGCCGCCGTCGTCGCTCAAAAACCAGCCGGTGATGTCGATGTCCGAGGCGGTGGTGTTCTTCAGTTCAATCCAGTCGCCGGAGAGGGCATCGGTGTGGGCCAGCACTTCGTTGATGATGACGGACCCTGGCACGAGCCCCTCGGCGTCGGCGCCGGGCGTGCCGCCGGCGGCGGCGCTGGCGCGCCAGCCTTCCTCCTGGTTCCACAGCGCGAGATCGCCTTCGACGTCGAGAATCGTGAGGGAGAACCCCTGCCCGTCGGTCTGCGGGTACCAGCCATCGTCGTACTCGAAGTCCTGGACGACGTTCCCCAGGGGATCCTCGATGCGAATCGTCTCGCCACCGTTGGCGATGGACCCGGTGTACTCGCCGGCGATCTCGGCGACGCCCGCACCATAGCGGGTCTCGAAGGCGGCCTGGTTCTTCACGGCCACCACGAAACGGCCCGGGCCGACCGTGATGTCCGGAAAGGTGAACTCAATGCCGTCGGCGAACCGGACGTTCCTGAGGGTGAGCGGCTCGGCGCCGATGTTGGTCAGTTCGACGAATTCGAAGTCATCGTTCTCCTCAAAGCCTGCGGCGTCTTCCTGCGGCGTCGGCGGGGCGGGGTTGTACATGATCTCGCTGATCCGCAGCGACGGCGCCACGTCGAGATAGTAGTCGGCCTCGTTCAGGGCGCTCCACCCGCCCGGGCTCAGGACGCGCGACTTGACGGGGCAACTCTCGTTGAGCGTGATCGCACCCCGATAGATCCTGGCGGTCGGCGACACGGCGCCGCCCGCCTGGCGCGGGTCGGTGCCGTCGAGCGTGTAATAGATGGTCCCTGTGGGGGCATCGATGGTCAGAACGTCTCCGCGCACAATCACGCCGCCGTGCTGGCCGGAGCCGTTGATGCTGAACGACGGTGCCACGACGTCGGGGTACAGTCCGGCGTCCTTGTACTGCTGCAGGACGATGGCCGGTCGCTGAGGGAAGAACGTGTCGCGGAGCCAGTCGATTCGTGGGACCCAGTCATCGTCACGGGTCCTTACACCGGCGTTGTCATCATAGCCGTCGCCCCAACGTGCCGACTCGCCGACGATGGCGCGATCGATCTCGGTCGCCATCTCATCGAGCAGGGCGACGTTCGAGGCCGCGGTCAGTTGGCCGTCGTTGAACATGAGGCGGTGAACGTGATCGGCAAAGACCTGGCGGAACGCCTCGACCTGTCGCAGTTGTTGGTAGATACGCCCGAGGTTGGAGCCGAACTGCTCGACGCGGTTGCCGTTGAGGTCGCGAAGACAGCCCTCGGCATCCCAACTGTGGAACCGCCACTTCCCGTCGCCTGACTCGCGGTTGTAACTTGCCCACCAGTTGTTCTGTGGCCAGTCCCAGTTGGCTCCGAACTGGTTGATGATCAGGTAGTCGGCGAAGTTGGGGATATCCAGGACCTGTTCGATGGCGGAGTAGTTGGCGACCGGATTGTCGATAAGGTTCAGCAGGTGGTTCCAGGCTGCGGCTTCGCCCTCTTTGCGGCCCTCGATGCTGTAGATGTCGTAGTCTTCCTTGTCGCCTCCGAGGTAACTTGCGGCGAAGGCATCGTCGGGACGCTCCACGGGGTTGTACAGTCCCCAGTACAGGCCGTTGACGTAGAGGTGAACGAAGTTCCCGTGGGGCGCGTAGCCGCCCGCCGCGAGTTCCTGCTCGGCGGCCCAGCGGTCCTGCAGATACGTGGCCCGGCTGTTGTTCGGCCAGACGTCGTTGAAGCCCGCCCGCAGGGTGATGGTGTCGAACTCGTCCACGGCGTCGTCGCCGAACACGGGGTAGCACAGTTTGGTCGGGCCGTACTGGCCCTTGAACAGAAGCCGGAACGAGTGTTTCTTGTTGCTCTCGCGGCGGCTGGCACCGCCGACGATGCGCAGGCCGGCGTTGACCTGGAACGCGGTCGTGCCGTCGGGGTTGATCCATTCGACGGACGCCGGCCGTTCCCAGTCGATCCCGCTCGACTGCGGATTCGCGTAGATGCCGTTCGAGCCGAACAGATCCGCGAGGTCGGCCACGATCGAGACGGTCGGGATGGCCCGCAGGTCATCCTCGATCGTGCCGCTGTACCGCGCGTCGTTGACGACATCCGGATCCATGCCGTAGTTGGCCGCGGTCGCGTTCCAGGACGTGGGAAAGTCTGCCGGGTTGCCCGGCTGATGAAGCACGTGGTCCAGAAAGATGTAGGTCTGCGTATCGACGTTCGCCGACAGGTAACCAGGCTTGCACGCCATGGCGCGGAGCGTCGTGGTGGTCGTGATGGGGATGGGGCCCTGATACGCGTTGCCCGTGGTCGGAGTGGGCTCGCTGCCGTCGAGGGTGTAACGGATCTCGGCGCCCGGCGTGTCGGTGGCGACGGCCACCTCGAACGGCGCGTCGTAGAACCCGCGGTCAACGCTGAACCGGGTGTCTTCAACCATCCCGAGCGCGCCCGGAATGTTCTCGGCGCCCGGCGTCGGCGTGATGAAATACTGCTCCTGGATACTGATATCGCGCTGGGCATGGAGTTTCGGAGCGATCAGGAAGAGACCGTCCCCCACGGCGTCGTTCATGGCGTGGACCGTCAGCACGTTCTCGCCGCTCTGAAGCAGGTGCAGACGGTCGGCCAGATCGACCCCTTCGTACCGGACGGCCTCCTCGATGGGCCGGTCCCCGAGCGCCGTCGAGTTCCACGGCGCAGGCGCCGGCGCGTTGCCCGAGGCCACCTCGACGCCGTTCAGGTACGCCACGTACCCGTCTTCGTAGGCCACCCGGAGGAACAGGTCCGAGAACTCGAGCGGGTCGATGACCGTGAACGGAATCCGAACGTACGCCGACGCGCCCACGCCGAGCATGTCGGCCTCGATGTCGGTCTCAAGCAGGCCGGCGGTGCTGGTTGTCGCGACCATCTCAAGGTCGAACGAGATGTCGCTGCTGGTGCGGGCATTCTGGTGGATTTCGACCGCCAGGACGTTCTCGCCGTCGATGAGCAGGTCGGTCGCGTCGTTGACGAACTCGGCGTACTCAAAGTACCTGGATTCATCCGCGTGGCTCACGTACGTGGTGGCCAGCGTCTGGTAATCCACCTCGCCGCCGGGCATGAGGTCGCGGAAGAGTTCCTGCCCGTTCAGGTAGACGACCGCGCCGTCGTCGCGCATCAGGTTGACCGTCACCTCGCTGATCTGCCAGGCGTTCTCGACGGTGAACCTGTGCCGAAAGTACGTCGTGACGTACTTGTTGGCGGCGTCACCGCCGTAACTGACGACCGTGGCCTCGCCGCCGTCGCCGTACCCGAGTTCGGCCGCGCCGCTCGCCCACGAGGAGTCGTCGAACCCCGAGTAGCGCCAGCCCGCCCCCTGGTCCGACCCGTCGTCCAGATACCGCCACTCGGACCCCTTCGAGACCAGCGTGGCCTGGCCGCCCGGAACACCCAGGCCGAACCCGAACCCCGTCGCACCCACGTTCCAGGCGCTGTCGTCGTAGCCGTTCTGGATCCACTCCAGGCCCAGGGAGCCGTCTTGCGGAACCAGGTAGGTGGCGGCGTCGCCCTTCGTGACCAGATCGTCGTGCATCATCACGTCGTAGAGCACGCCGTAGGAGACGTCTTCGAGTTGGTCCGGGAAGTCGTACTCACTGACGATGTCCTCGGCGCCGCCGCCAGGCTTCACCAGCGCCAGGTAGTCGCCGTCCTTGCTCAGGCCGAAGTTCGTATGCAGGTCGCCCTGGGGGTCTCGCTGATCCAGATCCGACGCGAAGACGACCAGGTAGCCGCCCGGTTGGAGCGTGCAGGCGGGGAACGTCCACTGGTCCAGGTCCTCCGGGTCGTCGGTCAGGTGCCAGCCGTCCAGGTCGATGGCAGCCGGCGTGGGGTTGTAGATCTCGATCCAGTCCCAGTCCGAACCCGGATCGGCCGGGTACCACGGCACGCTGTTGTCGGCCAGGAACTCGGTGATCAGCGGTGTGGCGTCGAGCAGCAGACGGGGTTCAAGCGGCTCCATCGCCGCCGTCGGCCCGGGCGCAAGCGACAGCCGACGGACGCGCTTCGCCTTTCGCACGAAACCTGCCATCCGAACTCCTGCACGGGCCGCGGAATGACGTGCCGTTGAGTTTGCGCCGGAACTGGACGTAGTGGCGCACACCCTTCCCTTGGGCTGAACGCCCGGGTCCCCCCTAATACTATACGGGCAAAACCGGATTTTCCAAACCAGAACCTGAGGTCCTTTGGGCGTTGAAATGCCTTCTTACAGGACGCTACGAACCCTTTTCGCCCGAAGCCCCTGAGACGTGGGCGGGTGCGGCGCCCGCGGGATGCCCTTTAGCCTCGCCCAGCAAGGCAAAGGCGTGCATCAGTTTGGCGCCGCGGAAGGTGAAGTCCGGAAACGGGTCGCCCGCGACGGTCTTGCCAGGTCCGCCGGCGTACGCCTTCGGCAGCGGGCACGTGTCGTCCATGAACCGGACGTACGCCAGCCGGGCCTGCTGCTCGGCCGCTTTCAGGTACGCCTCGTCCCCGTACCTCTTGTGCCACTGAAGGCGGCGGAGGATCGCCCAGGCGTGCGGCTGGGGCGTGTCGGCATCGGAAAGGTCCTCGACTTCGGCGGGCGGTCTCTCTCGCGTGTCGCGCCCGCCCTGAAGGTCATCGCGGTCGCCCGTCGCCACGTACATCTCCATGTTTTTCAAAGCCTGCTTGAGTTTCCCCTCGCCCAGGTGCAGCCTGGCCAGTTCCTCAAATCTGGCAGCCAGGCCGGGATCCGCGTCGCGCATCACGACCGACAGTTCGGCCGCATGGTGAGCCAGGCGAATCGACTGGCCCGGCGCCTCCTTGCCGGGGTCCTTGCCCTTCAGGTCCGCTTCGAACGTGAACGGCACGAAGCCGTACTTCTTCGTTCGCGCGATCTGCACGTCCAGGACCTTGTTGAGGATGCGCCCCATCTGTCCCTTGACGTCGGCGTTGCGCGCACCCAGGTAGGCCGCAACCCAGAGACGCAGGTGGGCGCCCTGATGGGCGGGGAACCCGGCCGTGCTGCCCTCGCGCGTGTCCCCGCCCGTATAGTCGCCGTGCCGGCAGTAGACGGCCCTCTCCTTGTCCCAGTAGTGGGCGTTCCAGACGCCCAGGGCGTACCGCTCCAAGTACGTGGGACCGCCGGCTTCGGGCGCCGGGAGGGCCGCAAGGAAATCCAGGAACGGCACGTGGTCCTTGATCTCGTGGTAGCAGGCGGCGTACAGATGCTTGCTCGGGCCGTCGAAGTAGGTCGGGCACTCGTGCTCGAAGTCCCAGCCCAGGTGCTCGCCCCACGGGTACAGGTCGGCCGGGCCCATCGTCCGGGTGAACCACCACAAGAGCGCCTTCTCGGCTTCCCGCTTGTACCTGGCGTTGCCCGTGATGCGGCTGAGATCGATCAGCATCGTGTACAGGTCCTGGTCCTCGTACACGTCGCAGCCGAAGACGGTAACCTTGTGCGGCCCCTCTCCGCCCAGGCCGCCGGGGTAGTTGAGGCACCGGTTGAAGTCGTACTTGCGGAAGGGCGTCTTCATGTTGCTGACGTCGTACGGCGTCGGCCGGTCGAAGTACGGCTCCGGGCCGATTCGCGGCTCCTTCTCCCGCGTCAGCAGCACGGCCAACAAGGGACTGTGCACCTTGCCGTACCGGTCGCGGCCGTAACGGAGCATACAGTCCGCAAAGTCCACGGCCACCTTCAGAAAACCGAGATTCCCCAGCCGCTGCGCCTCGTTGGCGGCAAGTTCCTGGCGGGTGGGAATGCGCGGGACGCCGGCGATGCCGGCGCCGCCCTTCCTGGAGTCGGCGGCTACGAACGTCGGCGCCGCTGCGTCCTCGATCCGATACACGCACCAGTCCACCGTGCCGACCGTCGTCAGGTCCATCGTCTCGGCAGGGCGGTACGACGTTGACACCATGTCGGCCGGAGCCGGATCGGCGCAGACGAGCGCCGCCCATGCGGTCGCGAAACAGGCCGCCACGATCGCCAAGCGTTGCATCATCGCCAGACCCTTTCGCGAGACCCCGATCCCGCCGCACCATTCTACGCAGAAGTCCGGCCCGCCGGCGTCTGCTTTTTCTGCCTCGCCACCTCTCGCCCACCCTGCGGAGGCAAGCGCATCCGCAGACCGCGCTGGACCGCGGCGCCCGTCCCGGCTACACTGGGCACCCCATCCCGCAGGCCTGTGGGTGACGTCGGAGTATCGGAGGGATGCCCGCCGATGAGAGTTGATCGCCTCCTGTGCTTCGCATGCGGCGTGACGCTGGCCCTGTCGTCGGCTTCGGCGGCCGAGCCCGGCGACGGGTACGTGCCCTTGGGCAAGGTGCGTCTGCGGCATGCGACCGAGATCCGGGCGTCGAACTGGTCCGTCGGCGCCGAGACGATGGACCGCGACTACACCGTTTACCGGAACTGGCGGGCGCACCTCGGACCGCTAGGCGTCAAGAAGGCGCGGATCCAGTCCGGTTGGGCCAAGACCGAACGCACGAAGGGCGTGTACGACTGGGCCTGGCTCGACGAGATCATCCCCGACATGACCGCCCAGGGCGTCGAGCCGTGGGTCTGCCTGTGCTACGGAAACCCCATCTACCCCGGCGGCGGGGGCACCGGGCTCGGTGGCGGACTACCTTCGTCGCCGGAGGCGCTCAAAGCCTGGGACGCCTTCGTGACCGCCTTCGTCCACCGCTACGCGAAACACGTCACCGAGTGGGAGGTCTGGAATGAGCCGCGCGGCGGCGTCAAGGCCGCCGGCGAGTACGCAGCGATCCTGGTGCGCACGGCCGAGGTCATTCGCCGCCTTCAGCCCAGGGCGAAGATCCTCTGCATGGCCGGCGGGGCCTTCGACGTCGCATTCGTCGAGTCGGTCCTGGCGTACCTTCGCGAGCGCGGCAAGTTGCACCTGGTGGACGAGGTCACGTACCACCCCTATGCCGCGAACCCCGACAGCGTCTACGGACGGGTCGAGCAACTGCGCAAGACGATCGCGACCTTCAGCGACCGGATCGGCGTTCGCCAGGGCGAGAACGGTGCGCCGTCGCAGCGAGGGTCCTTCGGCGCCCTGAGCAACCACGACTGGACCGAAACCAGCCAGGCGAAGTGGGCCCTGCGACGGCTGCTGGGCGACCTCGGGCGCGACATCCCGTCGTCGTACTTCGCCATCTGCGACATGGCTTACCGCATCCGGCCGAAGGGGGGCGACTCCGACGCCCGCGACGAACCGGATACGACCCGCCCCAAGATCAACTACAAGGGCCTCCTGGCGATCAACCCCGACAAGACCGTCCACCACGCCAAGGAAGCGTACCGCGCCATGCAGCACCTGACGGCCATCTTCGACGACCGGCTTGAACGAATCGCGGACTACCCCGTGCGACACGATTCCGCGACCTCGCTGTCGGTCTTTGCCTACGCGCGAGACGACGGCGCACAGGTCGTGGCGATTTGGGCCGATGGCGCCAGGCCGGCCAACCGCAACGCGACCACGCGCGTCACCTTCACGTTCCCCAGGGGACGCTTCGCCGAGCCCGTCTACGTGGACGTGCGGACGGGGAACGTCTACGCGATCCCGGCGTCGGCATGGTCGCGCGACGGGCCGGCCTGCACGTTCCGCGCCGTGCCCGTGTACGATTCGCCGGTCCTGATCGCGGATCGGCAGGCGATTGCCCTGGACGCCGCATCCGCCGGCAAGCCGGACCTCGACAGCCGCTTCTTCCACTGCGAATACGACGGCGACCTTGCACCCGAGCAGAAGAAGCGCGACGACAGCCGCACGTACGACAACCTCGTCTTCTACGGCGGGTCGTGACGGACGGTGCACCTCAAGGAAGTGGCCACCTGCCCGTGCGGCGGGTGGCATTCGGCTGCAGGCGCGGCGGGAGGCGCGCCGCGCAGAGAGCACTGGCGGACAAGCCGCCAGTGGCACCCGGCGGGTGGGGACTTGCTCCCACCTTCACTTACGGCTTGGCTTCGACCTTCAGGCCGTCGAGGGCGGCGCCGTCGGGGCTGCGGATGCGGCAGGCGAAGCCCCAGCCGCCGCTGTGGTTGATGACGCGGATGAGGAGGTCATTCGCGCCCTTCTTGAGCGTGGCCTTCACAAGGTCCTGCCGGGGTGATATGCCGCGGTCGGTATTGTTGGCGTGGACGACCTTGCCGTTGAGCCAGACCTTGATGGAATCGTCGCTTCCCAGTTCCAGGCGCACGTCCTGGTCGGCGGGCGAGACGACCGAGGTGCGCATGTAGGCCGCGCGGTCCTCGCCGCCGCCCACCGCCGCATCCAGGGTGATATCCCAGGATCCGATACCTCGGGTCAGGGGCTTCCACGTCACGCCCGTCGCGCCGCTCCTTTCGGGCGGAAAGGCCACGTCGAACAGTTGGCTGGCCTCTTTCCCCTTCTCCTCGTAGGGGCCGGCGACGAGCCACTGGAGGATGTAGCCCTCGTACTGGTCCATCTCGTTGATGACTTCCTGCGCTTTGGCGCGGACGCGCGGGTCCTTGACCGAGGCGACGACCTTCTTCACGGCGGCCCGCGCGCGGGTGGGGTCGCTCTGGCGAAGCCTGTCGGCAATCTGGACGGCCGCCGCACCCGCCTCCGTCTGCAGCCGCTCGTCGGTCAGATACCGTTCGACCAGCGTCAAGGCGTCGGCCGAGTCGGCGCCACCCAGGCCGCCGAGGACGAGTTTCTTGTCGTCGGGACGCTCGGCCAGTTGCATGGCCCGCACGTACATGGCCGTCGGATTCTTCGTCTGGGCCGCCAGGCGGACGTAACCCCGCAGCGCCAGCACCTTGTGAGCCGGCTTGGCCGCCGTCCGGGCGAGTTGGAGCAGCGTCTCGGCGGCGGCCGGGTCGGGCCACTCCGAGAGCGTCCGGACGGCCGCATCCTGGACGGCCTCGTTCGGGTCTTTCACCGCCGCTGAGAGGGCCTTGAACGCCTTCGGCGTGGCGGCCTTTCCGAGGAGCCGCAGGAGGACGGCCTTCGCATCGCTCGGCGCGCCCGCAAGGGCGGCGAGTACGGGCGCGGCCCGTCTGTCGGGGTCCTCGACACGCCGCAGGGCCGAGGCGACGGCCTCCTCGGCGGCCGCCCGGTCGCCGGGATCCTTTGGCTTGACGGCAAGGGCGACGAGCGCGTCGAGGCGTGCTTCATCAGCGACCGCACCCAGGGCGAGGATCGCCTCGCGGCGGACCGACGGCTCGTCGTCGCGCGCGATCTTCAGGAGGTCGGCGGCGGCCTCGCGCGCGCGGCGTCCGGCCAGGGCCCGGATCAGTTCGATGCGCACCTGCGGGTCGCCCGAACCGGCGGCGCGGAGGATCGCGCGGTTGATCGCATCGCCCGGCAGGCGAACCAGACTGGCCTGGGCCACTTTCTGCTCGGTGCCGCCGGCCGTGGCAGCCGCCTGGGCAAGGAGACCGATGGACGAGGCATCGCCCAGCACCCCCAGCGCCTCCAGGGCCGCCACGCGCACCGCCTCGCTCTCACTCCTCGTGACCGTGACGATGGCCGGGGCGGCCGTCGGGTCGCCGCGCGCAGCCAGGGCCCGCACCAGGAGTTCCTGCGTGTCGGGCGGCAGCGACGGGAGCAGGTCCACGAACATCCTGGTGGCCTGGGTCCCTGTGAGGATTCGCGCGAAGGCGATGGCGCTGGTCTGCATCTGGCGGTCGGGGCTCTTGATGGCCTGGGCGAGGAGCGGCGCGGCTGCGGCCTCACGGGCGGCGACGAGGCCGCGCAGGGCGCCGATCCGCACGTGCCTGGGCATCGTCGGCGCGTAGAAGGTCTCGTAGATTCGTGCCGCCTCGGCCTTCCGGCCGGCAACAAGGAGGTGGTCGGCGCAAACGAGGAGGGCGTCGTCGATGCACCGGCGGAGCGGTTCGGTCGCCCTGGGCCGTGCCGCCTCAAGGACCGTCACAACGCCCGAGCCTCCGATCCGGCCGAGCGCCCCCGCCGCCGCCTCCGCCACGGCACGATCCACCGAGGTAAGGAGTCGCGCCAGGTCGGGCACGGCCTTCTCGCAGCGCCGGTCGCCGAGCGTGTTGATGATCCCGACCTGGACCTTGCCCGACGTCTTGGCAAGGGCACCGTGCAAGGCCTGCACGGCGGCCGGGTCCTCGATGCGGCCGAGGGCATAGCGGGCCATGTGCGAGAGGCGGGGGTCGGTCAGCAGGGCTGAAAGTTGGGGCACCGAGCGGGCCGTCCCGATGGTGCGGAGTTGGCGGCAGATGAAGGTCTTGGCGTCGATCGTGGCCGTTGAACCGAGAACACCCAGGAGCCGCTGCTCGACGGCATCTCGCGCCTTCGGATCCTTGGCCACGGCCATGACCAAGTCTTCGACGCGTGCGAGCGGGCCGGCGTCTTTGCCGTGCTCGAAGGCAGCCACGTCCTTCAGGTCCTTGTCGAGTTGTGCCATCTGATCGGCGTCGGCGGCCAGCGCGGTCGGCGCGAAGGTCAGGGTCAAGGCAAGCAAGGCAGTTGCGTGCAGACGCCTCATCGATTCTTCCTTTCGCTGGTGGAAGGCCTTCTCACGTTCCCCGGCTGACTGCGCGGCGGCCTGGGAAGGCCGCCGCGCGGGGCTTGCGTTATCGGGCGCGGTGGATCGGGAGACCCACCGCGCCAAGGCCGCGTTGGACCGCCTACAGGCGCCACGGTTCACGTTT
>Ga0307379_10008192_pt1 | contig 14114 bp, 10 predicted proteins | sample UN2MG_FD_202237 | JGI IMG/M metagenome (GOLD analysis project Ga0307379, IMG submission 202237) | Soil microbial communities from Risofladan, Vaasa, Finland - UN-2 | ecosystem: Environmental > Terrestrial > Soil > Coastal area > Acid sulfate soil | place: Finland: Risofladan, Vaasa | collected...
GCCAACGCTGATAGTGGCACTTGAGGAGGACGAGGTCGGCCAGTTCGAGCATCCGATAGAGAAAGTCGGCCTCAAAATCTGTCAGGCGGCCGTGCACGGTGTGCGGCTCGACGACGATGGGCCAGTCACCAATGGCCTCCAGCAGGTCGAGGAACCCATCGTTGCGGTCGCCCTGGCCGCGCTCGTCCACATATTCGTAGAGGCCGTACTCGTGCTCAAGGTGGACGATGTAGGGCCGGAGGGACTCGATTTTTTTGGCGACCGGGTTCCACCAGTCGCGGCGGGTCATGTCGATGATGGGATAGACGCCGTCGCCCTCGCCGTCGGTGTGGCTGATGACCAGGACGTCGCGTCCGGGGTTGGCCTTCTGGAGAAATTCCCGGGCCTCCTCGGTGAACGTCCCGATGCCGCACAGCCGCGGGGGATACGAACTCACCATGACAATCGGCCTCAGAGCCATCAGCCTTGCTCCCGGTCACTCGCTACGATTTTCTCAACGAGCGGCTTGATGCGTTCGGCCCAGGCCTTGTCGCAGACCAGCGTCCCGCCCGGCCCGTGCACGATGACCGCGTTTCGGATTCCCGCCACGAGGACGGGATGCTCTCCGTCCGCGACAATGACATTGTCGGCCGCATCTTCACACACGGCGCGGCCGCGAATGTGATTGCCGTTCGCATCGGCCTCGATGAGGTCGGCAGCCGCCAGCCATCCCCCCACGTCGCTCCACTCAAATATCGCCGGAACCGACCACACGTCTTCAGCCTTTTCCATAATGCCGTAATCGACCGAGATAGGCTCGATCCGCTCGAAGGTCCGTCGCGCCCGGTCCGCGACCCCTTCGGCGCCGACCGATTCGGCCAAGTCCGCGAGGAGCCTGTATGTCCGGCTCATGTGCTTCTCGGCCGCCGCCAGCAGCGCCGACGCCTTCCAGATGAACATGCCGGCGTTCCAGAGATATTGTCCGGAGGCCACATACCGCTCGGCCTGCCGGCCGTTGGGCTTCTCCTTAAATTCTTCGACCCGGACCGCCTCGAGTTCAAGGGGTCGGCGCGCGAGGCGCAGATAGCCGAATCCCGTGGCGGGATGGGTCGGCCGGACGCCGACCGTGCCCAGGCCGCCCCTCCTCGCCCGGGCCACGGCCACCGCCATCGTCCGGCGGAATGCGTCGGCGCCGGCGATGAGATGATCCGAGGGCATCGTCAGGATGATGCTGCCCGGCCGGCGGCGCTCGACGACAAGGGCCGCCAGAATCACCGCCGCCGCCGTATCGCGACGAAGCGGCTCGCAGATGATATTCTCCAGAGGGACCGCCGGCGTCTGCTCCCGCACCAGGCCGGCGAAGGTTTCGTGGGTCAGCACCAGGATGCGATCCCACGGGACGAGCCTCCGCGCCCGCTCCGCCGCCTGCACGTAAAGGGGTCGGCCGGCCAGCGCCGTCAGAAACTGTTTGGGCCGCTCCGCCGTCCCGAGGGGCCAGAAACGGGTGCCGAAGCCGCCCGCCATGAGCGCCACGAAGACGTCGCGAAAGGCCTCGTCCGGTGGATCCGCACAGTCGCGCGGCCCACCGTGCTTCTCCGGGGGCCAGTCGGCGCCGGGAGCCTGCTGCGGCGTCATGATTTTCCCTTCTGCGGCCTGCCCGAAAAGGCCCACGGCCGGGGCGGATCGGCGGCGGCCGGAACGGCGCGTTTTCGTTCGGCGCGTTCGGGCTCTCCCGCCCCCCGGCGCAGGTGTATCCGCAACAGAGACAATAACCAGGCCAGGGTGGACTCGGCGCCCTGATTCTCATTGGCCCGGTCGGGGTGGAGACCATCGCGACATCCACCGCTTCGCGGATCATACAGGGGCATCAGAATATCGTTTCGCCCCTGGAACCACTTGAACGCGCTCTGCGCCGCCTCGAGCCATTCGGGCTCGGCCGTCATCTCGTGAGCGTCCAGGCAGGCTTCCACCATGGCGTATGCTTCGATCGGCTGTTGGTCGAATCGCGCCTTCCCGCCGCCGCGCTCGTACCACCCATGGTTGCCGACCGGGGAGAACCAGCCGTTCGGGTTCCGCTGGATCTCGATCAGCCACTTGAGCGATTCGAGCCCCTTGGCGACCATCTTGCGGTCTTCGAGCGCCTCGCCCGAACGAATCAGCGCGTGGGGGAGCCTGGCGTTGGCGTAGGTCACGACCGGCTCAGGCCAGGGCCAGTCTGCGGTTGCGTTCGTGCGGAACGGCTCGTAGAGGCGGCCGGCTACGGCCTCCCGGACGCGCTGGACCCGGCCGTCGGCGTCGCGCTTGAGATAGGCGTCCAGGCCCAATAGCCCGAAGGCCAGACTGCGAAGCGAGGTGAAGTTTTCCAAAGCAGCGAGCGCGGCGCGAAACAGGTCCGCCGCCAGCATCCGCCGGCCGGGGTCCTGGTCCATCGCCATCGCGGTTCCCAGCGCCCAAAGGGCCCGCCCGTGGCAGTCCTCCGACCCTCCCGCTTCGAGCCACGCGCGGTTGTAACCGAGGAAGTTCCGAAAGCAGCCCGTCTGCGGGTTGAAGGCCAGATCCAGGAAACTCAGGTAACGCGTCGCCAGGATCTGAGGCGCCGGATCGTCCGGTGCGACATACTGGGCCAGGACGGCCGCCATCAGCGCCCGCGCGTTATCGTCCGTCGTGTAGCCGCGGCGGCGGTCCGGCACCGTGTAGCGCGCGTGCTGAATGATTCCGAAGTCGTCCGTCAGTCGCTCGAGGTGCTCGAAGTTGACGGGCGGCAGTTCGCCTAGCACCTCCGGCTTGGCTTCCTCGAGCCCCAGTTCGGACCCTTCGGGCGTGGTCACCATGAGCACAGGCTCCGGCCGCGTCCGGTGCTCCCGGACGACCTCCTCAAAAAGGTTCAGGTACTCCTTGGCGACCTTGGGCCAGATCATGTTGCGGCTGAACTTGTGGCAGCGCCGAGCCATGGCGTTGCGTTCGGCGTCGTTGTCCAGAAGGTCCACACAGGCCCAGGCCAGGGATTCGGCGTCGCGCGGCGGCACCAACCGGCCGCGCCCCTTGGCCAGCATGTCCAGCGCGTACCAGTACGTCGTCGAAACGACCGGCTTGCCCGCACCGATTGCATACGCCAGCGTGCCGGAAACGGCCTGGTCCTGGTTCAGGTAGGGCGTGACATACAGGTCGGCGGCGCTCAGGTACGTGAACAGGTTCCTGAGACCCAGGAACTCGTTTTTCAGCACGACATGTTCCTCCACGCCGCGCTCCCGCGCCAACTGCTCGAGTTTCGTGCGATACGTTTCGCCCGCATGGCGGCGGATGTTGGGATGCGTCTCGCCCGGCACGATGTAGAGGACGTTGCGGTGGTTCTCGACGATGGCCGGCATGGCCTCGATCATGTACTCAATGCCTTTGCCCGGCGACAGAAGGCCGAACGTCAGGATGACCCGCCGGCCGTCGGCGCCGATGGCGGCTTTGCGCTCCTCGGGATCGACGAGCGGCACGTCCGGGACGCCGTGCGGAATCAGGCGGACGCGCTCCTGGTCCACGCCGAACGCTTCCTCGAGAAGTTGCACGGAGCGGGGGCTCATCACGACCAGACGATCCGCCAGGCGCGCCAGTTCCGCCAGGACGCGGCGCTCGTTCTCTTCGGGACGTTTCTTGACGGTGTGCAGCGTCACGACGATCGGGATTCTCAGTTGCCGCAGCAGCGCCAGCAGGTGACTGCCCGTCGGGCCGCCGAAGATTCCGTACTCGTGCTGCACGCACACGAGGTCGAATCCGCCGGTCTGGACGAAATGGAAGGCGTTATAATAGTCTTCCAGACGGTCGGCATTGACCTCGTATTCGACTCGCGGCGGGTAGTCGTAGCCTTCGGGCCGGTCGTTCATCGCGATGACCGCGACATGCGCTTTGACTGCTTCGGTGGCCAGGGCTTCGCACAGACCCGTCGTGAAGGTTGCGATGCCGCAGCGGCGGGGCACATAGTTGCCGATGACGGCGATTCGTTTCATGCCTCCGTGCAGTCGGGAGGAGGTGGTTTTCTTGGCGATCTTGCGTCGGGGCGCCACGGTTCCTCCTTTCCGCTAATCGGGTTGAAAAGTTCGGAGGAGGCTGAGAGCCCGCGCCTCGGCCAATGCGTGGGCTTCTTGGGCTCTGGTTGGCCGCAACCCCACCCCATCTTGCGAGCAAAACAGCATCATTGTATCAAGCGACGCTGCGCTTGACAAGCCTCAGGCCCATCCTGCGGCGGGAGCCTTCGTCCGGCGGCTGTTTGGCTGAGCCTGCCCGGACAGTCGCCGCGAGAGGCCGCAGGCGGCGCTCCGGTCCTTTTTGCGCCATTTTCCGGAGGTGTTCCTGAAACGCCCGTCGCCGTCGGCGCAAAGAGCCTCGTTCTAACGCCTTTTCCGGCAAGCACTTGCGAGAGAAAGTCCGGCGTGCTTGCCCGGCGCCTTGACCGATGGGCAAACCTATGTATCCTCGAACTCGGAAGGGAAGAAGTAGCAGTGGGAGCGAACCGTCCCCGAGTTGGGAGATGCGGCGCTGCAGAAGGGCGCCGTGTGCAGCACCGCACCCCAGGGGGGCGAATGGCGACGGGTGGCTCGGCGGGCTGTGCCGCGCATTGGCGCGACGACCGCGCCTTCGAGCCGCCCGTGGAAGCGGGCGCCCAGGTGAGGAGAGTATGCGTTTCAAGCACCTCGTGAGGCATGGACGTAATCGCGGATACTTTCGCGCCAATCGGGAAAGCGGAAACCGGCGGCGCGGGCAAGTTTCTCAGTGGAAAGGACGGCCCGCGCCGGCCGCTGGGCCGCGCTCGGCCACGCGGCGCTCGTGACCGGCTGAACCGCGACCTGAAGGCCGGCAGCCCGGACGGTCTCGACCGCCCACTCCCACCGCGACGCAGCCCCGGCGCCGCACGCGTGGTAGGTGCCGCGAAGACCCGCATTGACCATGGCGACCAGCGCCCGGGCCAAATCGTCGCTCCAGGTGGGACATCCGACCAGGTCGGTGGTCACACGAAGGGGTTTCCCCTCGTTGGCGGCCGCGAGGATCGAATCGACGAAGTTGCGCCCGCCCGCTCCGTAGAGGAGTGCGGCCCGGGCAATTAGATGGTTGTCGGGCGCGGCGGCGCGGACTCTGGTTTCGCTTGCAGCCTTGGTACGCCCGTAAACACCGAGCGGGTTCGGCGGGTCGTCTTCGACGTAGGGACCATCTTTCGTGCCGTCGAAAACAAAGTCGGTGCTGATGTGGACAAGAAGGGCGCCGGCTTGACGGGCGGCGCGGGCCATGTGCTCGGCTGCCTCGACGTTGAGGCGCGCGGCCTCGTCGGGATGGGCCTCGGCGCCGTCCACGTCGGTCCAGGCGGCCAGGTGAAAAACGGTCCGGGGCTCCAGGTCCCGCATCGTCGCCGCGACGGCCGCCTCGTCGGTGACGTCAAGTTCCTCGATGTCCGTCAGGCGCAGGGCGTCGGGTGCGGGGGCGGCGCTCGCCAGATACGGACCGAGGGCGTGCCCCAGGAGGCCGCGCGCCCCGGTCACGAGGACGGGATAATGCTCTGCCGCCAGAAGCGTTTGTTGTTTCACGTTGACAAGTGACCCCTCGAAAGGTAGCGTGCCAGTGCGGAATGGGAAACGGGGAAGTCGGAAATATTTTTTCCTTGCCGTTCCGCGTTCCGCATTCCGAGTCCCACGTTGGAAAGCCGCGTGGCATCTTTTCTAAAACACTTTCGCCGGTTGAGCGGCCTGACGCTGGTGTCGCGCATCGCGGGGTTCGTTCGCGATGCGGCGTTGGCCCATGTCCTCGGGGCCGGCCAGGTCATGGACGCATACGCCCAGGCCTTCGTGATCCCCAATCTGCTGAGACGCCTATTCGGCGAAGGGGCGCTAAGCGCGGCGTTCATTCCCGTCTTCACCGATTACCTCGAGTCCGGCGACCGTAAGGCCGCCAACCGCTTTATGAGCCTGATGATCGTCCTTGTGGTGACGCTTCTGGCGGCGTTGACGCTGGCGGCCGAGGGCGTCTTTCTGGTGCTCCGGCATTTTACCGAGCATCTGCCGAAGTGGCACCTGATTTTTGGTCTGGCGGCGGTGATGTTTCCGTTTGCGATTACGATTTGCCTGGTGGCGCTGCTGCAGGCGGCGCTCAATTGCCGCCGCCACTTCGTGACGCCGGCGCTTGCGCCGATTGTGTTGAACCTGTTTATCATCGGCGGGGCCGTGGCGGCAGGCGTCTGGGTGACGGACAATTCGGTCGCGCAAGTCTATATCATCGCCGGGACGATTGTGGCGGCGGGGCTCGTGCAGGTGGCGATCCAGGTGCCGGCGCTCGTGAAGAAGGGCCTGCGGTTCCGGCCGGTGTGGAACCTTCGGCATCCGGGGCTCGCGCGCGTGCTTGTCCTTTTCGGGCCGATGGTCCTAGCCGTCGGCATCGTTCAGATTAACACGTTCATGGACTCGACCATCGCGAACGTGCTCAGCCCTTACGAGGTCGGTCGGACGACGTTTCAGGTCGGCTCGCATACCGTTGAGTATCCGATGAAAACCGGTGCGGCCTCGATGCTTTACTACGGGCAGCGTCTGTATAATTTTCCGCTGGGGGTTTTTGCGATTGCGCTGGCGACGGTGATTTTTCCGGAACTCAGCCGCCGCGCCGTGCGCAAGGACCTGGCGGGCGTGGGGCGCGTGGCCTCTCACGGCCTGAGGCTGACGGTGTTCATTGCCGTTCCGGCAGGGGTGGGGCTGATGCTGCTCTCGGAGCCGCTGCTGCGCCTGTGGCTGGGGCATGGGCGGTTCGTCCAAGGCCAAGACCAGGCGGCGGTTGTGCGACGTGCCGCCTGGGTGGCGCAGGTTTACGCGGCGGGCATCTGGGCGTATTCGGCCAATCATATCTTCGTTCGGACCTTTTACGCGATGGAGGACACCCGGACGCCGCTTCGTCTGGCGATGCTGGCCGCCGTTATGAATTTCGGCCTGAACCTGCTGCTGGTCTGGCCCCTGGCGGAGGGCGGCCTGGCGTTGGCCACCGTCGCCAGCGCCGTCTTCCTGTTTGCTGCGCTCTCGGTGATTCTCTCCCGCCGCGTCGCGCATCTGGAGTGGCGGGCCCTGGCCTCAACCGCCCTGCGGACGCTCCTGGCAACGGGCGTGATGGCACTGGCGGCGTGGGCGGCCGCTTATCAGGCGGCGCCGGCCCTGGGCCTGGAGGGCAGGGCCCTGACGGTGGTCCAGTTGGTCTTCGGCGTCGCGGGCGGCGCGGGGGTATTCGTTGGGGCCGCCTGGCTCCTGCGCATGGGCGAACTGAGGGACCTTTTCAAGCGCGGGCCGGAACCGGACGAGGCCGACCCGCTTGACCCCGGTGCGCCGTCGCGATAGAAGAGACGTCCTGCGTTTCAACCCGAGCGTCGCTTGAGGGGGCCGGCCGTGCCTCGACCCACGTATGCCGAAATTCGTCTGGACGCCATCCGGCATAACCTGGAAGCGCTGCGAAGCCTTCTTGCGCCGGGCGTCAAGGTCCTCGGCGTCGTCAAGGCCGATGGGTACGGGCACGGGGTGGTGCCGGTGGCCCGGACGCTCCAAGACGGCGGCATCGACATGCTCGGCGTGGCGCTGGTGGAGGAGGGCGTTGAACTTCGGGAGGCAGGCGTCGCGGCACCGATCCTGGTCATGGGAACGATTCCCCGCGACGAAGTTGCCTCCCTTATAGCGCACGATTTGCGGCCGACGGTAGTTGACGAGGAGACGGCGCGCGAAATTGATAGGGAGGCTGCGCGGCAGGGTCAAGTGGTCCAGGCGCACCTGAAAGTGGACACGGGGATGAACCGGCTGGGCGTCCGGGCGGAGGAGGCAGTGGAAACCGCCGAAGCCGTCGCTCGTCTCGGCCATTTGCGATTGGAGGGCGTTTACACCCACTTCGCGTGTGCTGAAGAAAGGAATCAGACGGAAACGCGGGAACAACTTCGGCGGTTCGGCGAGGCTCTGGCGGCATTGTCGGCACGCAAGATCGTGCCGCGCCGGATTCATGCCGCCAATTCCTCGGCCCTCGTGAAAGTTGCGGAATCACATTTCGACATGGTCCGTCCGGGCCTGGCGCTCTATGGCGTGCATTCGCACCCGGACGAGGCCGAGAAGGTGACGCTGGAGCCGGCCCTTACCCTGAAGAGCCAGATGGTCCATCTGAAACCCGTTCGTCGCGGCGAAGGCGTCAGTTACGGCCTGACCTGGCGGGCCGAGCGCGATTCGCTCATCGGCGTCCTGCCGATCGGCTACGGTGACGGCTATCCGCGGGCCCTATCGAATCGCGGGCGGGTCCGGGTCGGAACGGGGGATGAAGCGCGGCTGTGTCCGGTGGTCGGCAGGGTCTGCATGGACGCGACGATGGTGGACCTGACGGACGTGCCGGGCGCGCGGGCGGGCCTTGAGGCGACGCTGATTGAGGCCGACGTCGCAAGTCCCATTTGTGCTGCGCGCATCGCCGAGGCGGTCGGGACGATTCCGTACGAGATTCTGACGGGCCTTTCGAAACGCGTCCCTCGGCGTTACGTATGAGGAGCTGTCGCCCTGGTCAAAAGCCCTAAACGCGACCGAATTTGTGCATGCGCCGGCGCCGGCCCGCCGTCGCTCGCCATGCGGGCCCTGGGCGCCGCCATCTTAGCCATCGCGATTCTCGGCCTCGTGTTTCATGCTGCGTTTTATTTTACCGCCTCGCGCGAGCAGCATGTGGCCTATGCCCACGGCGCAGGGATGCGAGTGGTCGTCTTCCTGGCGTTCGCCAACCTGCTGGCCGCCATTCTCCACTATCACCGGACTCGGATGCGCCTGGTTTTCTGGGCCCGCATCGCGACCTACCTGTGGATTATCTCGCTGGTGCCGTTTCTGCGGATCATTCTTTACCCACCGCTCTGATAGGCGAGGCGGGCTTGCCCGCCGGCCCGCATCGTTCGCGGCCGCCGCTTGCATGCTTTCGCAAGCGAAAGCATGGCACCCGGCGCTTACCTTGACGCCGCGCGGGAGGGGGCGAAGAGCATCGGCAGGGCGGAGGCGAGGCCGCGGGGGGAGTAGAGGGCTTCGACTTCGCCGCGGCAGTTGTACCAGCACGCGCGGCAGCGGTTGGCGCGCCATTTTCGCCACAGGCGCTGAACGAGAACCGGCATCGGCGTTTCAACGATGGAGCCGACGGGCCGGTCGCGGTCCTCAACGCATTTGGCCACCCGGCCGCGCTGGTCGATGTTGAAAGTGGCCTGGCCCGCGCGGCAGCCGCCCACGCCGCCATCGAGAGCCGCATCGAAACGCGAAAGGAAATACGGGTTCGAGAGAAAGTTCGGGTATCGGCGGCGAAGGTCCAGGAGGCGAGCCGAGACGGGCGGCCGCGGCCGGTGCGACTCGTCGCCGGTCTTCAGACGTGAGTAGGGCTGGACCATGAAATGGACGCCGAGCCGGGAGGCCAGGGCGAGAACCTCTTGGATATCGTCCTGATTATCGGCGGTGAGGACGGCCATCAGGTTGACGCGATGGTGCGGTGCGGTGCGGGTGTCGCGGAGAATCTCCAGGGCGCGGACGGCTTCATCGAAGGCGCCCCGGTGGCCGCGCTGGGCGTCGTGGCGCGCGGCGTCGGGATAATCAATGGAGACGCTTGCGCCCCAGAGTCCGGCCCGCCAGAGTTCGCGCGCCCTTTCGGGCTGGAGGCGCCAGCCGTTGGTCGTAAGGAGTGGCATGTGGAAGCGTGCCAGGGCGGCGACGATTCGTGAGAGGTCGCGGCGCAGGAGCGGTTCACCGCCGGCGAGGTTGACGAGGAGAGAGCCGCATCGTGCGAGGTTGGCGGCCCCGCGCGCAAAATCGGCGACGGAGAGTTCTTCGGCGGCGGAGTGGGACTCTTTCCAGTAAGAGCAGATGCGGCAGCGGAAGTTGCAGCGATAGGTGACCTGCCAGGCGCACCAGACGGGGTGTCGGGCGACATAGGCGCGGAGGAGGCGTGCCTTTTTTTCGCCGGTTGAGAGTAGAGTTTTGTTGAGTGTCATGGTTGGGACTCGAACGGCACACGGCGGAGCGCTGGCGGGTCCCGGCGCGCCGGGACCAGTGGCACCCGGTCGCCCCCAGCGCTACGGTTTCACGCCCGGCCTGACGGGCGGGCCGAGGAACGGTTTCACAATCAGTTCGTGAAGCGTTCGACCGTGCCCAATTGTCACGCGCCGGGCTAGGCGAATCAAGGCCGCGATGCGCGGGCGGTGGACGGCATAGGGAAGGGCCTCGCAGGCCGTGAGCACATCGTCCCGGGTGAGGGAGGGAAGGTCGAGAGCAGGGCGTCCGGCGCGGTAGGCGGCAGAGGGGTCGGCGACGAGCCAGCCGTTCTCGCGCGCGGCCTCGTGGGCCCGGGTTCCGGGCGCGGGGTAGTGGAGCACGGCTTCAATGCGGTCGGGGTCGAGGCGCCGGAGCAGGGCGAGCGTTTCCTCGAGCGAGACGGGCGTCTCATAGGCGGCACCGAGTTCGACGCGTGCGGCGGTGCGGAGCCCTGCGCGCCGCAGGGAGTGGAAGGCCGCTTCGAGGGTCTCGTTCGTGATCTCAATGCCGAGGATGTCGTGGCGGATGAGGGTCGAGCCGCTGCCGACGTCGAGGCGGATCTCCTCGCATCCGGCCTGAGCGAGGTGGGCGGCCACGTCGGGCGTGATGTCGGGCGGATGGAGCGCGGTGCGGAAGGGCAGGTGGATTTCGCGCGGATAGCGGGAGGCAAACTCAGCCAGCCATTCGGGCGACGACACCCAGCGGGCATTGCCGATGCGAAAGCCTTCGAGATTGAGGTAGTCGGCCGCCAGAATCGCCATCTCCTTGAGAAAAGCGTCGAGGGGCTGGTGGCGGACGGGCCACGAGCCGGGCGCGAGGGCGCCGGGCGCGGGGAGGGGTGCGGCGGAGGCGAGTGTTTCGCCCCAGCGGGCCGCGTACACATCGATCAAACCGGCCGCATCGAGGAGCGTTTCCGACAGATACAGGTCGCGGGCGGAGAGCGGTTGGCCGACGAGGGACTCCGGCGGCGCGGACGAGGGGTTCCGCATGACGCCGGTTTCGCAATTAATCCACAGGCCGGGGGTGCTCAGGTGCTGGAGGCCGTCCTGCGGGGCGTCGAGGTAGGCGGGAATCGCGACATCGGGCGGCGCGACGGCGACGGCGTGGACGCCTCGCATGCTGAGGGCTTCGTCGGGGCAGAGGGCGGCGTATGGGCCGAAAAGGACAAGCGACGCATCGAGGACAGCCCGAAGGGTATCGGCGACGCGGAAGGCGAGGTCGGCCGAGAGGCTCTCGACATACATCGCGACGAGACCGGGCGGGGTTTCGTGGACGGCGGCGGCGAGGGTCGTCTCGTCGCACACTTCGAGGACCATCAGGCCGACCGAGTGGCCGCGCTCGCGCAGGACGGCGGCCAACAGGGCGACGTCGTAGCAATAGGGATGGCGTCGGGTGCGAGCATCGGCGGCGGGCTGGAGCAATAGCACGTGCATCGGTCACTCCGTGAGGCGGGCGTAAAGCGGCTCGTCCGGCGCGAGACCGCATACTTCGGTCAGGACGTGGGCGAGGCCCCGGCGGCGTAGCATCTCCTGAAGGCGGACGGCACCGGGATCGTCCGGCGAATCGTAGCGAAGCGCCGCCCGGATGCCGACGAGCACGTTGGTCGGCTCGACGTCTTCCTCGAGGCAGAGGCGCGCCGAGCCGATGAGCCGGTCCTCGGGGCCGAGTTTTCTGAACGGGTCGGCGGTGACGCGCCGCACTTGGTCGCCGAGGGCACGGTTGCGATAGCGGTGGAGGAGGTCTTCTTCGTAGGCGTGCTGGTCTTTCGGGTCGAAGCCGAATCGCGAGCAGAGAGCCCGGCCGGTTTCGTCCATCGCCGAGCGCACACGGCTTGAGATTTTCGGGTCTTCGATCGCCTGCCAGATAAGATCGTGGCCCGCTTGGTAGCCGAGGTAGGCGCAGAGGGCGTGACTCATGTTGTGGGAGGCGAGTTTGCGGCGCTGGTGGGCGAGGATGTTGTCGGTGGGTTCGAGGCCGGCGATTTTCGGGACCGGTCCGCGAAACGCCGGCCCGTCCACCGGCAGCCGCGCGTACGGTTCGCAGGCGATCCACAGCGGGCCGCGCCGGCGGACCCCGTCCGGAACGATGGGAACCATGCGGCTGACGACGGCCTCGACAAAACCGACGCGGGCGTCGAGGGCGTCGTCGGACGGCACGAGCGAGCGGGCTTGAAGTTCCGCCTGAACCAAGTCGCGCAGGTATCGGCCCGCGCCGATAAGGTTCTCACAGGTGATGACATTCAGCGGAGCGCCGGGGCCGGGAGCCAGGCGTTTGGCGATGCCGCCGGCGAGCGCGGGGACGACGGCCCTCAAGGCCCGCACGCCCACGGCGGTCGAGACCACGTCGGTTTGCGCCACCGCTTCGGTCACAGCCTCCAAATCGCGTGCGTCGAGCGCCGAAATGTTCTTCACGGTGAAAGGTTCGTCGCCGGCGTTCGTCACGTGGTGGATCTCGTAGGCCCCTCGGGTGTTGATCGCGGCGACCAGCGCCTGGTCAACGTCAACGAAAAGCGTATGGTAGCCGCTCCGAGAGAACAGTTCGCCCATGAAGCCCCGGCCGATGTTGCCGGCGCCGAACTGGACAGCCGTGGGCAGGGGGCCGCTAGGGGACGGCATCAGAGACTCCTAGCCTCGTGGGCGCCCAGGGGGGCGGCGTTTCGGGCTGCCCGGGGGCTGCAGAGGCGATGGACGAGCGTTTCCATGGCCAGACGGTCCTGTCGCGTGGTCTTGGCGGCGAGGTCGGCATCGACCATGGCCTGGTAGGCGTCGGCGAGGTGGGCGTCGGAGAAGGCCTGGACGGCGCGGCGGAGGCGAGAGGCGGCCCCTCGCGGGACGCCGGCGCGGGCCATGGCGGCGTCGAGGCTCATGTGCCGCCCCAGAGCGCGGACGCGGGCAAGTTGCCTGAGTTGAACCCGCAGGAGGCCGACGATATTCGGTGCGGCCATGCCCTCGGCCCAGAAGGCATCGAGCAGAGCCATGGCGTGCGGGAGCCGCCGGGCGGCGACGGCGTCGCACAAGGCCCAGACGCGCTCGTGATGGCCCCGCGCAATCAGCACGTCGACGTCGTCGGTGTCGATCCGGGAAGCCGTTCCGGTGTACAGGTCCAGCATTTCGAGTGCAGAGACGAGCGAGCCCATGTCGGTGCCGAGATACTCACGAAGCATTTCGGCGGCGGCGAAAGAGAGCGTTTTGCCGTAGCGCTCTTTCGCCTGGCGCTGGAGCCAGCTGGGGATTTGCCTGGGCCGGTCGGCTTCGCATTGGACGACGAGGCCGATGTCGGCCACGCGCTTGCCGAGTTTTGTTTCCGCGTTCCATTTTTCGACTTCGAGGCAGAGCGAGCCGGTCGGCGAGGGCGAGGCCAGGTACTTTTCGAGAGCGTCGCGGGCCAAGTTGACGAACTTGTAGGCCTCGCGGACACAGACAAGCCGGTGCGGCGCGAGCATCGGCAGGGTGCGCAGGGTATCGAGGACCTCGGCGAGTTGGGCGTCGGCCCCGTCGAGTTCCACCAGGGCCATGCCGGGGTCGGCATCGCCGAACACATGGGTGCGGACGGCGGCCCGTCCCTGGCGGACGAGATAGGGGTCGGCACCGGCGAGAACATAGATGGGCTTGGGTTCGGTCTGCACGCCCGGCTTAGCGGTCGAGTCCTTGAGGCGGTTCAGAAAATCGCTGAGGCGCAGAGGCGCCTTAGCGTTCTGGTGTTTGCGTGCGGGCACGGTAGGTCTCTCCCAAGGGACGAAGCAAGGGCCCGTCACTTTTTTAGTGCCACGGGGGCGAGTTGTCCAGCACCGTTTTGGACGGCGGCTGTTCGCGTCGGCTGACCTTCGGCGCCGGAAGGTTTCCCGGGCGGCGCGTTGGGGCTCTCGAGGGCGGGGAGGGTGATGCAGAAAGTGGCACCCTCGCCCAGTCGGCTGTCGCAATCGATATGGCCGCTGTGGCACTAGGCGCGCGGGCCGATCCGATTGAAGCCGACAAGCGGACGGAGGACCTCGGGCACGACGACCGAGCCGTCGGCCTGCTGGTAGTTTTCGAGGATGGCGAGCAGCGTGCGGCTGGTGGCGATGGCCGTGCCGTTGAGCGTGTGGACGAGTTCGGGCTTCTGGCC
>Ga0307379_10008193_pt1 | contig 14114 bp, 14 predicted proteins | sample UN2MG_FD_202237 | JGI IMG/M metagenome (GOLD analysis project Ga0307379, IMG submission 202237) | Soil microbial communities from Risofladan, Vaasa, Finland - UN-2 | ecosystem: Environmental > Terrestrial > Soil > Coastal area > Acid sulfate soil | place: Finland: Risofladan, Vaasa | collected...
CGAGTTTTCATCTGCGATTTCGTCCAGGTCAGATTCCTCCCGTCGGGATTTTTCCGTAGACAGGGCGCGGATTCTGTCTGCAGCGGTGCGATGCGCCACTGTGTAAATCCACGATTTAAACTTTCGCGGGTCCTGGATCGAGCGTATGCTGCGAAGCACTTTGAGCCAGGTCTGCTGGAGGATATCCCAGGCTTCCTGCTCGTCGTTGGTAAGGCGCCTCAGATAATAGAGAAGACGCCGCTCAAAGGTCTCGACCAGCTCACGGAAAGCCTGTCTATCGCCGCGACGGCAGCGCAGCACCAGAAGCTCACAATATATTTCGTTTTTATCCAGGAACGCCTCCAGCTTTTTCAGCTCTTCTTCTAATATGTCGGAATTCGAGGCTTGAAAGTTCCATAAATATTTACGCAGACCCAAAGCCCCATCGGAGTTCTACGCAGTGCATATCTTGGTATTTATTCAACATAGATCATTGCTGACAAATATAGAATACGGCAAAAACGGCTCCTGTTGCTGCGGGATATGATCAAACAGGAAACTCTGAGAACGAGGAAAACTTTTAACCTCGGAAAAGGAAGGACGAAAAAACAGTTGTTTTTACTCAAAACTACACCTTAATTTATAACACTAACTGTCCCACTTGTTCTGACGACGTACAATACATACATAAGGAGATTATGCATGCTTCGTCTGGTATTATCATCGGGAGAGTTTTTCAATTCACGTATTCGGTATATATGGCAGACTTTCTTAACATATTACAGGGCAGAACACGAAATAATTGAGTTGACAGTTCCCAAGGATGAGTTGTTAACTGATGGCGCAGTCACTGTGTATTATGGTCCTGAATCAGGAATTCCTCAGCAAAGCAACATGCCGTGCCTTATTATCCTGCACGATCCGGAAACAGCGGCTGTATTTCGAAAAAGAAATCCCTATAATTCGGAGCCAGCATATATTGATAATATACCCGTGTTATTTAATACTGCAGAAGCACCTCGAATCCAGAGAGAAGAAAACAGGATAATTTGCAGTGGGGATCTACTGGCGACAGCTTTTTTCTTTCTTTCTGCTTTTCAAGAATATATAGAGGGATCGCAGCAGGATGATCAATTCGGCAGGTTTTCTTATCAGAACGCATATCTGGAGCGTTATAAGCTGGTGGAAGTGCCGGTAGTCAATTTGATCTTTGATCTGCTGGCGAGGTTGCTTGAAGAGTTGGGATTGTCCCTAGAACGGGTTTCTTTCCCAGGAGAAGCCAACTGTGCAGTGATTTTAAGCCATGATGTAGACAGGGTGTTTTATTATTATTCGGGCAGTATGTATAGAAAATTACGTTGTGCTCTGGCCGAGTTAATCCGTTATCGTAGATTATATGAGGCAATGTGTTATTTTGAGGGCATTTTCTTTGGTGAGAAAGACAATTTCAGACGGATGCTGCGATTGCACGGGAAGCATGATGCCAGGAGTTCCTATAATTTTGTTTTCCAGAAAGAAAAGCACCCAAGAGATCCAGACTATCTTGTTTCAATGCCAGAGATGGCTGACATCTTGGGAATGGTGCATAAATCAGGGAATGAGATCGGGATACACGGAAGCTTTGAGTCGATAATGAAAGGAACATTCCCTGATGAATTGAATTATAGTAAATCTGTGCTGGGAGATAATATTATTGGTGGCAGAATTCACTATCTACGTTATCGTATTCAGCCTATGTTTAAGCTATTCGAATCAATTGGATTGAGCTATGATAACTCTGTCATGTTTCCGGAGTCCGGAGGGTATCGCACAGGATTCGGCTTGCCTCATCAGGTTTTCGACCATGAAACCAACGGTGTCTTCTCTACCCTTTTGATGCCTTTAAACCTGATGGATACTACATATGTTGACAGTCGTTACCTGAATCTTGGGGTGAAAAAATTTTTTACTAAAGCAGAGGCTATGCTTGAGGAAGCTGTTTCCAGGAGGCTATGCCTGAGTATTCTAACGCATATCGATTTTTACATGATATCAAATCGGCGAGGAATCAGGCTCTACAATAGCTTTCTCGAGAAAGCAAAAAAGAAAGGCGCTCTGCTTACCGACTGCAGGACAATTTACCACTGGTGGAAATCTTTAAATATTAAGAAATAAAAAAGAAACTTCTTTTTCTGAGTACTATATCTGGTAATAGCCGGTATGAGCATCTGTCAAAAGCCACTGCTGAGGATCTTTACACTTCTGCATTACTCTTTTATCTGCACTGAAAACGAACGCTCTATTAGTGCGTTTAGTTTCTAAAAAACCCATCTTTTTTAAAAGCGATTGTTTATCCTCATCATCAAGATTAACAGGAAATCCCAGGCTGGCGGCATGCGCTTTCCTGCAGCGTTTAATTACATCATGAATAACTCTGGCCAATGTTTCGGGTGGAATATACCCACTTGACCAGTATTTCAGCTCCACGACACGATTGATATCTGGCTTGGTGAAAACAAGATAACAAGGTTGATTGTTATTTCCTTCGATTGAGTATTTCAGGTATTTATTGGCAGGGAATCTAAAGTTGAGCATACGAACACTGGGTAAGAAAAGAACGTTTTTATCTCGATCAGGAATAAGATCATCTTGGCTGTATTCTTCTTGAAGTCTGAAATTTGAAGTTTCAGCTTTCTCAGTTAACCGGAACATAAAATAAAAACGTCTTAGGGAGGTGTACACTTTTAAGTAATGACTGTACAAAGTTTTCAGTACCGGGTTTCTTCTGGACATTATTTCAGGAGGTTTGAAATAAGTAACGAACAATCTTTTACAGTATTTAAGCGTTTTTGCACCAGTGAAAACCAGAAGGATCTCCGCGCCTTTTCTAGCTGTGGCAAAAGTCGTTTTAAAGCCATATTCTATTGCCGCACGGTTTAGTCGATAGGCAAGGGCATAAGGCAAATCCAGACCACTCGAAATATCAACGGTTTTCTTAAATAACGGATCGACTGCAAAAAACTCTCCTTTAGCTCCCACCTGAAGTTCACCTGAAAGTAGCATTTCCGTAGGAATAGCACTATAGAATCCGACTACTTGTCCACCACTTTTCGCATAAGCGAAAAGGCCTGTACCGAAAGGATTGTCTTTAAACCAGTAAAGCCAATCGTCGACTGTATCCCGCAAAGAGGATTGGTTGGTTAGTCTGGCATAGAGTTCAAGACCACAGATTACTTCCGGAGTAATCTGGTCTGTAATTTCAACGGAAATCTTTTTTGTATTCATAAGAATAGCAGGTTTTTTATTAAATCCCTAAGAATAAGGTGTTCTGGTCACGGGAAAGTAATGCTCACTATATTTTTGAGCTAACGCTGCTTTCAATTGCTGTCAGCTGTCGATTCAGTAGTGGTTAAGCTATACTATCCAGGAATGAATTGATTGTTTTAAATGATTTGAAATTGAGTTTGTCCATGTCTATGTTGATATCCAGATCGTATTCTACAAAATTTATCAGTTTTACAATCGTAGCAGAATCTATGTTGAGTTCCTGATCCGCGTCAATTAATTCCCTGCCGGTTTCTTCCTTGTACCAGCTCTGGATTTCTTTGATGCACTTCTCTCTATCCATCCTAAGCCTCCTGTTTGACACTAAGAAAAAGACAACTGAGATCGAAAGGAATTCCTTTTGCATCTTTGATTTTAGTAAATTCTTCCTTGAGATCGCGAAAGAAAGAATCCTTGTCCTGTACATCAGCGATGATGGCACTAGATCTGGCGGTCCACCATTTCATATGTTCCTCGAATGATCCATATATTATCTTCTTGGGATTGCGCACTTCGATAATATAATTGTCGCCATAGTGTTCTTCGAAAGCAGTCCGGAGCTGGTTGGCGTCAACTCTTATGGCTAACGAAGCAGCTTTAAGGATTTGAGCGAAAGACAAATGTTTTTTCATCGCCTCAACAACAGGGAGTTTAAACCGGGCTCCATCATCCTTGGCAATCATCAGGATATCAATGCTTCCACCTGGTTTCAGCAGGCGATACATTTCTTTTACTGCTTTTTCCAGCGAAGTCGCCCAATGCAGAGCCAAAGTTGAAATAACATGATCTATGGATTTATCCTCTACAGGAGAATTTTCAAAAGATCCCTGTAGAAAAGTAAACCGTTGATTGCCTTTGAACTTTTTAATGCCCAGTTTGAGCATACCCTCAGCAGGATCGATACCAATGCCTTTCATGTCAAGGCTTTCAAACTTATCTTTCAGTACATCAAATGCCAGGCCTGTACCACATCCAATATCAAGTACAGTTTTGTCTTCTGGTTTAAAAATAATTTCTTTTAAAAACTCAGTTGTCAACTGGCCATAGACGAAATTTATGTTACTAGGGTCATCATAAACATTTGCACAATTAAGCGAGTAAGATGAAACAGTTGTTTCATTAATCACAGAAGTTTTACCAGTATTTTCGCTCATTATTTCTTCCTGAATTAAATCGTATGTTCAGACGGCTTTATGTCTTCAGAACAAGTGGGACAGTTAGTGTTAAAAAATAATGTGTAGTTTTGAGTAAAAGCAACTGTTTTTTCGTCCTTCCTTTCCCGATGTTAAAAGTTTTCCTCGCTCTCAAAGTTTCCCGTTTAACCATGTCCCTCAATTATAATTACTGCCTCCACGTCCGTAGTACACATCGGCTGGAGTAGGTGTATATTTTTCTGCTTGATATGCAGGGGCTCTCTTATATTCGGTTTTTTTGTGCCTGCAAATCCTTTAAATACGTATCCAGAAATGGCGAGTTTGAGAATAAGGCGGTCGGGGAGTGAGTTGCGTCGAAAAAGTAGTCACAAATCGTCGACAAAATTGGTCACAGATTGAGAATGAGCGCCAAACTGAGCAAAAAGAGCGGACCTGCGAAATCTCGCAAACCCGCTCCACTACTGGATTTAAAGATGGTGGGCGCTACTGGATTAGAACCAAAAACCTCCTGCTTGTAAGAAATTTGTCAAAATATTGTCTTTAGTAGTAAAATCATGCATAGTGGAGTTAAGCGGTTAAAAAAACCGTTGTCCATGTGTATCAGATTGTATCAGAATTGGTGCTAAATCATGGCATTGGTGTGAATCTATGACATCGTACCCAAAATGCTGAGATGCAGCATCCATGCTCTTTTGGGTTGATATTTAAAGACTTACGGAAACGCTCCACAAAGGTTTCCTAAACCGCGTGCCGGGTGTTCGAGTCACCCTAGGGGCACCATGAACAAGCGCCATATTTCCTTACAAATTAAGGAAATATGGCGCTTTGTGTATATGTTCAACCGGCCACGAAACAGAAGTATCCGTAAAAACTCTTCAGAAAGCCCTGGGAAAACTATTTTTGCGGGCTGGTGAGTTATTCCCGGCCTTTTTTCAGGATCTCCATTAATTCGTCATCAGTTAAGGCAACAGGGTTGCCTTTCATGCTGCTCGACTTCTGGGACTTGGCGACCAGAGCTGGGAAATCCTGTTCTTTCAATCCGAACTCAGACAGCGGTGGGATGTTAAATGCAGCGCAGAGACCCTGCACCCAGGCGATACTTTCAGCCGCCTGCGCCGTGGCGGTTCCGGTCAGGAGCCGGGCGATCTCATCGAGCCGGGCCAGGGCCGGTGAGCCGGCTGCGCGCCTCTGCAGAGCCCGCAAATTTTCTTCCATAACGTATGGTAAAAGCCTGGCGCAGATCACTCCATGCGGGGCTGAAATCATGCCGCCCAGCGGGCCGGCGATACCGTGCACCGCCCCTAGTTTAGCATTGGCCAGGGCTAATCCGCTGAACAGACTGGCCAGAGCCATATCCTCACGCGCAGCCCGGTCGCTGCCGTCTTCACAGGCTTGTCGCAGAGAGCGCCCGACCCGTGAAATGCCCTCCCGGCAGATACAGTCTGTCAGCGGGTTGGCTTTATTGGAAACATAGGCTTCGATGAGCTGGGTGAGCGCATCCAGGCCCGTGCTGGCAGTAACGGAGGGGGGCAGAGAATGAGTCAATGCGGGATCGACCACTGCCAGGGAAGGCAGCATCAACGGGCTGCGCATGCTGACTTTCATCCCATATTCAGGTACCCCGAGCACGGCATTGCAGGTGACCTCGGCGCCTGTCCCTGCCGTGGTCGGAATCGCGATATTGGGCACGGGACTCCGGCTCAGCGCTTTGCCGCTGCCGACAACCTCCAGGTAATCCTCCAGTTCCCCGCTGTTGGTCAGAAGCGCTGCCACGGCTTTACCGGTATCCAGCACACTCCCGCCGCCGATAGCGATTACCAGATCGCTTTCCGCCTGGCGGGCCTGATTCACACCGGCCTTTGTCATGGCTACAGTCGGTTCGCCGGGCACATTAAACGTCACATATTTTATTCCCTGTTTTTTCAACCGGTCGAGAAGCGGCGCGGCCCGCTCAATTGTACGGCCAGTGACCACAAAAGCGCGGCTTCCAAGCCCAGCCGCCAGGGGCGCGACTTCCCCGCTTGCCCCATGGCCGAAAATGATCCGTCCGGCGGTGGCAAATTCAAATCTCATGGTTTCCCCTACTCAATTGGAAATACTGCAGTTAATCCCAACCTGGGTCTTCAGGAAACAGATTGGTATATTTAACACTCGTGCGCGGTTCGGCCATCATATCGGCCACAGTGTCACGCCATTTCTGATAATGCGCTGTTTCCTTGTGCCGGGCCGGATCATCTACAGTGCGATACACTTCAACCAGTACAAAGCGCGCCGGGTCATCCTGCTGCTGGATGACATCGAATCTGGCAATTCCCGGTTCTTGAATGCTGTGACGGGCGTTCTCGATTGAGGCGGCCCGGAAAGCCTCGACCTGCTCAGGCTTAATGTGGGCAAAAACATGGACTATAAACATTATGTTCTCCTTTCAGGTATTGAATCATGCTTATAAGGAGAGGGGATAAGTAGCTTTAAAGGAGTGGAAATCTCCGATTAATGATACATGGATGATTATAATTAGTGAAGATAGCTTGTTCGGAATGAAAGGTATCTGATCGGGATAGTTGTTAATCCCGACAATTCGCTGTACCTGAAATTGTGCCAGCGATAGTCACAAAGTTACTAAAAGAAGCTGGCAAAATCAAACTATTCAGAGCGCGGCGCTATAAGGCTTTGAAATGGAGTTTCCTTTATTTTGCTCCAGAAAGGAATCAGAATCCAGCGCGGACAACTCCGCCCGGGCTCGATATCCCGTCCAGGGCAAAATTTCTTTATAACAGGTAAAATCATCATTATGATTAATCTTGTTAACTCGATATGTTATATTAAGTTTGCAGGTACTTACTACTCAGGTCATAAAATTGTTTGCATTTATCCGTAAAGGAAATTTATTCTTCTTTTGGTGGCAAAAGAAGCAAAACCATTTCTTTTTAAACAAAAAGAAACAAAAGTTAATCCTGGCATTTAAGTCCTTTACTCCGCTTCGCCAAGCTCGCCTGGCGCGATAATGCTGCGCAAAGGCATGCCTGGGCGGTGTACATATAATATGGCGATGATGGAAATTACTTGTCTTCTACACGCTCCAGAAACAGGGTCCTCGGACTTCAGGGCTTCTTATGGCCTTGGTTTAACTTGGGATGGCTTTATCATCCCAGGTAGTTGCACTGAAACCTCTTTTCGGCAGTTGTAAAAGTTTTTCTCTCGGAATATTTCAATCGTAGTTAGGTAAGTCAATCGCCAGCGCCTTAAATGTAAGAATCGACATCTGGTAAATCATTCATGTTTACCCAACTTATATTAATAACCAAGGCTGAAGCATAAAAACAACAATACAAATGGAAACTATTTAATGCTCCCTGTAGTAAAAGGAGACCCTGATGGAGAAAGTCCCGAGATTATTACTGTCCTGCCTGGCGGTAATCTTGTTTTCTTTCGTGCTGGCCAGTCAGGAGTTTGGGAGTCTCCCGGAGCCTTTTGGAGAAAACATAGCTGCATTCCCAGGACCACAGGCAGGCAGAAACGCACTGTCTGATGCGCTGGCTCTTGCATCGCAAAACCCGGATGAATCATCTCCTGCCCAGGAAAGACCAAAGATCCGGGCGGAGATAATAGCCATAGGCGATGAGCTCTGTTACGGCAGGGTCTATGATACCAATTCATTCTGGATCGCAGACCAGATCACCCGCCGGGGAGTTTTTGTCCAAAGAATCTTTTGTGTGCGGGATGACATTGATGACATATGCTCAGTGCTCAGGGATGCGCTGAGCCGCAAACCGGGATTCATTTTTATCACCGGCGGGCTGGGACCGACCAGCGATGATAAGACACGCGAGGCCCTGTCGGCTGTGACCAATCGAAAGATCGTTCAAAGACCTGACTTACTTGAGCTGATCGCAGAACAAAAAAAGGTGCCGCTGGAAAAACTTCCTTCCCATTACGCGATATCCACCTCTGCGCTCGAGGGGGCCAGATGTTTTCCCAATCCGGTGGGTGTTTCACCTGTGATAATTATCGACCAGGACCACACGCAAATTATCGCCCTTCCCGGTCCTCCGCGGGAAGTAAAATCATGTTTCATGACTCATTTAGCCGATATGATCCAGAAAGCGACCAATTATCACAGCCGCTCCAAGCGCGTGTTTGTCAGGATGCATGAGCCGGAGCTTATCCCGCTGATGACAGAAGTCATGAAAGAGATCCCGGAGACATATGTCAAAGCCCTGGTTGGAGAATACCGGCAGGATACCGGTATGCCTATCGAGATTATGACATTTGGCCAATCCGAGGAGGTATGTCAAAAAATCTGCGCTAAAGCGGTGGAAATGCTGCACCGGCTTTCCGCGGAGAAGGGCAAAGAACTGGTGGAATAGAGAACCCGAAAGAGGACGAATGATTTCCGATGATCTGATTTTCGGTCCTCGAAACCTGACAATTCCTTGGGCTGAAAAAAATAAAGAAATGACGAGAGAGGCGTCTTAATCAAGCCAGGCCAAGCTTGAAGGAGTTTTTATTATGCTCACCGCGGATGAGGCCAATCGGCGGTATTTCCGTGAAGCCTATCATGTCGGAGAGCACGGATGGGGGGTGGAGGAGCCATCCCCTTATGCCGTGGATTTCCTTGAATGGCTGAAAGACAAAGTTCCTGGCGGCAGGCTGCTGGATATCGGCTGCGGTGAGGGACGCCACTGTCTTGCTGCAGCAAGGTTGGGTTTCGAGGTGACAGGTATAGATTACGAGCCTCTGGCCCTGGAGTGCGCTCAAAGATTCACCGGGCTGAAAGGCTTGGAGAATGTTAAATTCCACAGGGCTGATATTTTCTCCCTTCCGTTTCCGGAATCGCTTTTTGATATTATTTTGGATTACGGCTGCCTGCATCATCAGAGAAAGGCTGATTGGCCCGCCTACAAGTCCAGTCTGCTAAGAGTTCTCAAGCCGCAGGGTTATTATGTGCTTTCGGTGTTCAGCCCGAAGTTCCGCCTCTTCCGTTCCAGTCGAAAGAAATGGCATATCGCGTATGGAGCTTACAGGCGCTGCTTTACGCCTGAGGACATCCTGGAGCTGCTTGGACAGAGTTTCGAGGTCGTGAAAATGATCGAGGAGCGTGGAAGGGGGGGCGGCTTTTGGCACACCTTGACCAAACGCAGGACGCAAACCGGTTAACTGAAAACTTACCGGTCATGCCGGTTGTGAAACTTCCATTCAGAAAAGGAGGAAGCCATGGGAAAGCCATTTTTCGTCGAAATATTGGAGGAAAATGATCCTGAGCTATTGGAACAGATGGAATTGCTTCAGAAATTTGTGGGGAAAGACGGTGCCCTGTCAGCGAAGATTAAGACCCTGATGAGCATGCTGGGGGATGCGATACTTGGTCACAGTGAGGGCGTAAAGGCAATTGCTGCCCGGGCCCGGGAACAGGGAGCAACCGAGGAGGAGATCGCCGAGACAGTCCGGGTGGCCTTTTTATGTGCTGGCATGCCCGGCTTGGTCACTGGGAGCTACGCCTTTCGGAAGTAAAGACCTCCGGATTCACATTTAACAAGGGTGAGGTTCCGCTCGAGGTACATTCCGTTTCACAGCTTGGATTGAGAATCTGGTGTCTGGTTTAGTGCGCGGTTTCGAGAAAAGACAATCCGGAAATTATTTCTGGCAATCCATCAATGCATGAAGTTTTGTGTTAAATGCAAACTGTTTAGTTGTGTCAAAATCAAATAACATCCCCAACCCAAAAGGGGATTCAACAAGGAGATGCTGATGAAAAAAGAAATGAGGCGCAGGGAGTTTCTGAAAGCCGCCGCTATCGGTGCGGGTGGAGCTCTGTCACTCGGCAGCCCGGGAATTTTAGCGTTCGGTGCAGCTCCAAAAGGATCAAGGCTGGTAAGCCCCGGCTGCAGGGGAACGAAAGTCAAAGTCGCCAGGATCTATATGGGAAATCCGGAGGGCCTTTGGCCTAAGCCGAATCTGGATCTGAAAAGCGAGGTGCGGTTTTATGAAAAGAAATTCGAGGAATTAAAAGAGGAATTGTCCGATGTGGATTTTGTTGTCGATGAGTTAATCACCTCGCCGGAGCAGGTCGAAGGGATCAAAGGCAGATTGAAGGATGTGGATGGCATCCTCCTGATTCATCTGACTCTCAGAATCTCTCCGATTCTGGAAGGGATTCTCGCAGCCGGACTCCCGACAATGGTTTTCGCCGTTCCGTTTTCCGGTCATGACTGGGTCAGGTTCGGCGAGCTCCGCAAGCAGAAGCTGGGCGAGAAAATGGAGTGCCTGCTGACCAGCGATTACAGACAATTGGCAGCCGCTGTCAGGCCGTTTCGTGCCATCCACCATTTAAGAGAGGCCAGGATTCTTGATAACACGGAAGATTTGCCTGCTGAATACGCCGAAGCTGTCAAGAACAAGTTCGGAACCGAGATCATAAAAGTAGCCCGCCAGCAAGTGCTCGAGGCTTATAACGCAGTTGATATCAATGAAGCAACAGCGGAGGCGGACCGGTGGATCAAAGGGGCCGTGGCAGTGGTCGAGCCTTCCAGAGAAGAAATAATAAAGTCCTGCAGACTGGCCCTGGCTTTTCAAAATTTGCTGGACCAGGAAAATGCCACCGTAATGACTGTCGATTGCTATGGCAGTATGTACCATCAGCTCCCTGCTTTTCCCTGTATCGGTTTTACCAGGCTGAACAATATGGGATTGGGCGGGATTTGCGAATCGGATTTGCAGTCGGCCATGACATATATCCTGTTCCAGGGACTCTCCGGAAGGCCGGGTTTTATCAGCGACCCGACACTCGACACCTCGATAAACAGTATTATCTTAGCCCACTGCATGGGGACAACTAGAATGGATGGTCCGGGCAAGGCAGTGTGTCCATATAAAATCAGGTGCATAATGGAGCGCCAGGAAGGGGCCGTTGCGCAGGTGAAAATGCAGCTTGGCCGAAAAGTGACCCAGGCGATCTTGATCGGTACGGACCAGTTGCTGTATTTCACCGGGGAAATTATCGATGCCCCGGATATCGACAGGGGCTGCCGGACCAAGATTACCGTTAAGCTGGACGGCGATGCTGAGACATTATGGAAGAACTGGTCCGACGGGCTTCACCGGGTGACATGTTATGAGAATATGGCCAAAGACCTCGAGCATTTCTGCAGGTTTAAAGGAATTAAAATGGTAAACGAGGCGGTCTGAGCTGGGGCGGTATTTTTTTTCCTGTCAGCTAAAGGAAACAGAAGATAAAAGGCTTGTCTGACCAGGAAAGAATCTTCCTTCAGCGATAGATCTAAAGGCCTGTGGCCTTGAACAGCCGGGTATCAAGGCAGAATCGCATAGTCTGCAATATTATGAAAACGAAAGGCCGTATTTAGCTGAAATTCAGTAAATACGGCCTTTTTACTCTTTTTCCGGTTAACACAGGGCAATCCGGGCTTGTGGTGGCTCCGCCCCGCCGGGATCAGCCGCGCCTGCTCCTGGGCGGCCCAGCTTCCTCCCATAACCCGAGTTTCGCTTTCTGCTCCTCGTTGAGCAGTTGTTCGAACTTCTCACGGTATTTTTTGAAGCTTTCCACCATTTTATCGCGAGCTTCTATCCGGCTGAGCTCGCCGCTCCGTATTGAGCTGAAGAACTTTTCCATCTCCTTACACCGGTCATTGAACAGTTTACTGGCTTCCTCGGTCTGTTTCTTGTCCAGCTCCAGGAATTCGCACATTTTCTTAAAATTTTCCTCAGCCTCTTTCCACCGGTCTTCTTTTCCCTGCTCGGCCAACTGACTGCTGACAGGCTGTATTTTTTTAACGAAACCCTTAGTCGAGCCAGCGTTTATGATCGCCGTGCCTGTAATGAAAAAAAGAATCAGAAAAACTGTGATCACCAAGGGAAAACCGAGTTTGCTTCTCGTGTACATTTTTACTACTCCTGATATAAGCTGTGACAGCTTAATATGAAAAAGAGCAAAAGAGATAAGGTCTTCAAACAGGCGGCGAAATCGAACATCTTCAATTACTCGCATTCTGCAGCAATCCTCGGCATGTCCGATTTCATGATAGATGTCATGGTTTCTCCTCTCGTTATTTTGTGGCTTATGCTGCCTGACTTAAACAGATTGCCTGCCGCTCCAGGCCGGAAGCTTTGCCATGATCTCACCGGCCATTTCTTTTGCCGCATTTCTGTCAATACCCTGGGAGTGAGATAAATCATCTGCTATTAGAGCAAGCACCTCCGCATAAGATTTCAAACTCCCATCCGGATTGGTACAGCCATGGCAGTACTCATGGTATACATCTCTCAGAGCATGATTCTCCGGCTTCCGGAATTTCATCCCGCATGAGCTGCAGAACTCATATTTCTTTTGCATTCAGCCCTCCTTTTTTTTCAGCTCGATGGTACTGATGAAGTGATTGAGTAGCTCCTGACCGTGTGCGGCAATTACGGACTTTCCGGGGGCAAATTTATCCCGGTTTGCCAGGTAGTAATTCAGAGTCCCGATCCATGTGTTGAGCAGAAGATGGATCGGGAGCGAACGAACCAGCTTTTTTTGGACATCTCTGGCTAAAGCTTCTTCCAGGTAACGGGCAATACCGGACTGAATCAGGAAGATAGTGTTGCGGGCATCCCTCGGCAGTAGTGCTCCCTCGATAACGAGTTGGGTGTAAAATGGCTCGTAACGCTCGATAATTTTCAGGTGAGCCGCCAGGATATCCCTGACCCCGCCTTCCTGCCTGGAGAGCTTTTTAAACTCGCTCCCGATTAACAGTCCGAAATCGCTGATCACCCGAATTAAAAGGTCATCCCGTGTCGGGAAATGGACAAACACAGTTCCATGGGCCACCCCGGCCGCTTTTGCGATATCGACAGTTGTTGTGGCCGAGATTCCTTTTTGGGAGAATTCCTGGAGAGCACACTCTATAAGAAGCTCCCTGGTGCGCTTTTTTTGTTCTTTTCTGATACCGGCAGCCATATAACTCTTCTTTAGATGAGTAATAACTCAGTGAGTCTTTACTCATTATAATATCCGACAAATTTTTTGTCAACCCTTTTTTTTAATTTTTTTAATTTTTTTTTCGCACCTGCGGATTTAGTATCGATCAAGCTAAGAATTTACAGGCCACTGAATGCATCTATCATTTAAAGTGATAATGTGTTAAGATTTGTCAGATCGGTGTCACACAGTGATCTTGGTGCTGGCGGGAAATTAAGCCTGGTCGATTTGGCGGATGGTCCTTTCAGGGAGGGAGGCAGCCGGACTGGATTATTTACAATCTTTAGCAGAAAAGAATAGGCCCTTGGCAACCTAGATTCGGATTTTTATAAATAATCCCCGGGTTGAGTTTATCCTGTAATAGATAAAATCCGGTGAAATGGCATGTTGATTTAATCAGCCAGGAAGGCAGCGAACGTTTATATATAAAGTGACATATCTTTCTAAAACCCCCAACAATCCGGCTTCGGCGGTCAACTGACGGAGCTTACTTCTTTCCGGTGTTTCCGGCTTAAAATTAAAAACCTATCAGAAGGCCATCCGCAAAAAAAGTCTTCCTTATTTACAGGCAGAGCCTGAATGGTTAAAGTTACTACTCATGTCATTAAATTGTTTGTATCTATCCGTAAAGGAAATTTTTATTCTTCTTTTGGTGGCAAAAGAAGCAAAACCATTTCTTTTTAAACAAAAAGAAACAAAAGTTAATC
>Ga0307379_10008194_pt1 | contig 14113 bp, 25 predicted proteins | sample UN2MG_FD_202237 | JGI IMG/M metagenome (GOLD analysis project Ga0307379, IMG submission 202237) | Soil microbial communities from Risofladan, Vaasa, Finland - UN-2 | ecosystem: Environmental > Terrestrial > Soil > Coastal area > Acid sulfate soil | place: Finland: Risofladan, Vaasa | collected...
ATTTCTCCCAACCTTCGGGTTGATTTGATTCCGCTCCACAAAGATCACACACAATACATTGTGTAATTTCGTGAGTTATGGTTTCTGTAACTGTCTTGGTCTTTCTCATGAGAAGATAGCCTCAAATATTTTTATTAAGAAGAAAACAATCCTGAATAAGGATGGCAAAAGAAAAAGGCGACAAGTATAGGAAAGACATTTTTTACCGCTGCTCTGGCTAATTGAGCTACCTCCCAGTCAAAATCGGGAGGATGGGATTTGCACCCACAACCAACGGTTCCCATGTAGTCCTTCCGGCATTCGCCTTTTTTACTTTAAAAATCGGGGCGACAGGATTTGAACCTGCGGCCTTCTGGACCCAAACCAGACGCTCTTCCAAGCTGAGCTACGCCCCGTTTCTACTTCAGTGTTCTTCAAAAAGCTGTTCCACAGTGTTCTTTAAAACATTATATAGTTGTGGTGATATATTAAAACGCTTTGCATTTATTTCAAGGCTTTTAAGTATATTACCATCGTTATGTTTTAATGTGGCTGCTTTCCAATCACAAAGCATTTCGATTAAATCAACCAAAGTCATATCATCCAAACCGTTCTTAAAATGCTCTGGATGATGTCTATTTTGTGCGTAATGATGGTCTAAAGCACTTTTCATTTCCTGCAAAAACTTATTGTATTCATCACTTCCGTAAGTTGATTTCTTTAATTTGGGTGTATACTCAGCGAATATAGAAACTTCTGGATCTTCTGTTTTAGATTGATCATGTTTAAGACCACGATCTTTTAACCTTTTAGCAATAACATTCAAATATCGTTTAACATTTTTTACATGTTTGACAACTTCTGCACAAGATGCCAATTCATCTGGATTACAGTTCTGTTTCATTGCAGCTTCCTCAAGCTGAGCTACATCCCGATGCCTTTACTATACAACAATTCTTTTCTAAAACAAGAAAAATGGTCGGGCTGAGTGGATTTGAACCACCGACCTCTTGACCCCCAGTCAAGCGTTCTAAACCAAGCTGAACTACAGCCCGAAAAATGGTTGGGGACCACGGTGTTGCACCGAGCTAGGCTTGCTCCCGAAGCAAGTGGGTTCACTGGCTCCCTCGTCCCCAAATTATGTCTTTTTGCTATTACTTAATCGCAGAATCAAGCTTCGTACAAAAAGTGATAAACCAAAAGCTAACCACCCATAACATTCCCCATATATTTCAGCCGTAGCTATGCCTACGATAATAGAGGCCAAAAACATCATATGAGTGCCCTTTCCAAATGAGAAGTGTCACAAGCCAGCCTCTTGATCCACTTGCCGTCTACCATCTCAAGGTGGCTTAATCCCGTGAGATATGGTGCTGGCAATTTATCTTGCCACCCACCTAAACCCATTGTTATAGCAATTAGAGGCTCTCCGTGGGTGACAATTAAGAAATCTTCCGTTTTATCCAACATCCCGACTGCTTTCATAAGTCGGTCATGAGCATCCCATTGATTACTTTCGGGGCAAATAGGGAGAACCCCCGTTTGCTGGTAGGACAAGTCTATTGTATTAAACATCTCTGCTAATTTTTGTCTTTCAATTGTTCCGGGCCATTCACTATACCATTGAGGATAGAAACGTTCTGTAATTCCCCATTCTAATCTAATCTTACAACCAGTTTCCAGAGCAACCATATGAGCAGTTCGAACGGTCCTAAGGAAAGGAGAAGCATAAATGACCTTGATATTAGCTTCCTTCTTTAGTTTTTTGCCAAGTCTTGTTGCTTGGTCAATTCCTATTGAAGAAATGTCAGGATCAAGGGGTCTTCCTGCGGGAATTTGTTTCCCCGCTGGGTTTGTGGTATCATCGCCACGATGAGCGTGTCTTGTGATGAAAATATTCATGTCAGATTATACCAGATTTGGTTACCTCGGCTGGACTCGCACCAGCGATGCTTGGGTCAGAACCAAGAGGTTTGCTTCTAGCCTACGAGGTAAATTTACAACTTGACATTTTTTTAAAATCGTCTAACATGCAAGCAGAAATGAGGAACAAAAATGAATGAAGCAACAAAAAAGGCAAAAAAAGAACTTCTCTCTATGAGTATGACCGAACTAAAAAACATGCAAAAAATCATAGATGAAAGATTGCGTTTTGAAACAAGTATGGGAAATAAAAATACCTATGATCATCTAAATCAAATTAAAGGAGCTATTCAACGATGTATCATATTCAAAAGTAACCATCATTAACTATTAATTTGGCAAGCCTAGAAGGTGCTGCCCCTTCGTCCTGACTTTTGGAGGGTCAGTTGGACGGCTGGTCCGTAGGCTTATTTTATTTACTCAGAACGACTGCAAGTCTTGCTGCGTGTTTACCTTTTCTCAAAAGAACAATATTCGTTGAAGGTAGACAAAAGTCTTTTATTAATCCATCCATTATCAGCTTTTGTTCATTAATATATAAACCACTCATAGATCTTTTGAAGTCAGACTTTGAATCGCACAAATGAGAATGAATAAAAACAGAAGAAAGAGATTCATTTTCTTCGCAGAAGATCGTGTTTCCCCAATGGTATAGAGATCTAATGTGTTTTTCAGATAGACGACTTTGACCATCCAAAACAGATTCCCATTCTTTAATGGCCTCTTCAAGAGAAATAGGATCATGAACATTCATGACTTATCTCCTAAAAATTGGTATCCCTAGGGGGATTCGGACCCCCGTTTTTGCGATGAAAACGCAATGTCCTTGACCAACTAGACGATAGGGACTTATTTTGGTATCCCCAGCGGGACTCGAACCCGCGATCTTCAGGTTGAAAACCTGACGTGTTGAACCAACTACACTATGGGGACATTTTTGGTGGGGACGGTTGGATTTTCACCTACACAGCCTTACGGAGTTTTGTACGACCGATGCAAGACTTGCTCTCCTGAAATATCCCCATACATAGGGAAGCTGTGCCGTCCCCGTATTTGGTTGTCTCGGAAGGTAACGCTCCTTCGTCCTCAGGTTCAAAGCCTGCCGCTCTACTATTGAGCTACGAGACAATTAAAACTATTCACTAATCCCGAAATTCAATCCCCAAGAAGTATTTTTACCTCTTTGGCCGATTCCAAATTGGAGATCGAATCCACTTCTCTGGCCTTCGATTACTACAGGTGGATAACTACGAACTGGAACCGATGACCAGTAACCGGGGACCCAAACTTTTGTTATTACATTTTCGTATCTTGCGGGAATTACGATATTGCGGTAATATCCTTCAGCTACCTTTACTACGACAGGGTTTCCGTTGATATCGTGTCTTGTGTCAAAAATGGGTGGAACATACTGTCTTTCAATGCGTTCCGGTTGTACCAGTATGGTTTCCGTTCTGGTTTCGTAGTAGCCAGATATGTAATACTGGCCTACAGGATAAACGGGACGAACAGGATAAACGGGATAAACTGTGTAAACCGGTCTTGGATGATGATGTACCGGTGGATGATGTTTGCTATGGTCGGCAGACCAAGCAGAAAGGCACAAAACTGAAAAAGCTAATGCCACTAAAAACTTCATTTTCTTTCTCCTTGAAGAGGAACGATTATTTGACGATTCAATTATACATCTATTCATCCCTCTTTCAAGTGTGAAAATGGTCGAGAACGCCGGGATCGCACCGGCCTATACCTGCTTCCAAAACAGGCTGGGTCACTAGCTCCATCGTTCTCGAAAGTTAGTCTTCCTTCGACTTTATATAATCTTTGCAAGTGGAAGCTTTTTTCATCATTTTTCTATATTCTTTTATATCTGTACTAAAAGAGTTAAATTTCCAATGATTTTTTAAACATTCCATACTAAAATCATATCCGGGTGTTATTTCTGAGAAACCTTTACATCCACTTTCAAGTCTGAAATTTTCACAAAACAAACAAAGTTTTGGAATCATGTTTCATCTCCTAATTAAAAATGGAGGGGAGGGGGCGACTTGAACGTCCATTTCCGACAACAGGTCGGCGTCCTTCCGGTTGTTGAACGACCTCCTCTCAAAATTGGTAGTGGTGGCAGGAATTGAACCTGCATAAGGCTTTCGCCCACTGCGTATCAGGCAGTTGCCTAGACCATTAGGCTACACCACTATGACTTTGCGGAGATTAATCCGCTTATTCACCGCAAAATTGGTGGTCAGGGAGGGATTCGAACCCCCGGTGTTGACTCGTAAGAGAAACGATTTACAGTCGTTTGCCATCGCCACTCGGCCACCTGACCAAAAACATTGGCGACAAAATTTGAAGAAACTCGCTACCGGCGTCCTAGCTGCTAGACGATCAGGCAGTCACCTGAGAGGGACTTGCACCCTCGTTACCGGTTTGAATTGTAGTTCCTCCTGCATTCGCCAAATTTGTATGTGACGACAAAAATTGATGAGATCTTTTTCGCCATTGAATGTAATCCCATCTAGCATTCGTCACAATTCCATCAATTTTGGTGGGGCCATGTGGAATCGAACCACCTATCCCGATGGGCGTCGGTTTTACAGACCAACCAGCTTCCCACAGCATTAGTGACCCCAAAATTGGTCTTCCTGCGGGGACTTGCACCCCGGTTTTCAGATCGAGAATCTGATGTGCTGGCTGCTGCACTACAGGAAGATGAAGTGGTCCCTGTAGGATTCTAACCTACGTTGCCCCAATAAATGGGGAGTCCTCCATTAAACGAAGGGACCATTTTGCCATCCTTATTCAGTTGTCAAACAGCCCAAACTTTTGTCCGGATCGTGTCCGGATTTCCGACTTTGCTACTATGAACATCCCCTTCAAAACCTGTCCGGATCATGTCCGGATAACAAAAAACCCCGAGCCTTCTTCAGGTCTCGGGGTTCTTTTCGGCGGATTTTTATCTTATGCCGTTTCGAACCCCGTTCCCGGAATATAATACCATTCCTGCGGTTCTGGTTGAACCGTAATGAATGGCTGGGCTGGGGGTTGGATCTGGCTCATTTTAACTCACACCCTTAAGGTGACCGGAAGACCCAATGTCTTCCACTGAGGTCCATCATACAATGTATACGACAGAAGTCAAGTCTGGTTCCTTCTTTTTTCTAAAATTTCTTTTGGGCCTCCTTCAACTTGTTTACCTGTCTGACCTTAACCACTGTCGTTTGACAAAGTTCCGATATGTGTTTTAATGGTGCAGAGGAGCCTGCGTTTCAGCACAATTACCACTCAGGGAGAACAGAAATGGCTCGAATGCTTGATCCACTTGGATGTCCCGGATGCTACACGCTTCATGCGTATTGCGACCAAGAAGGATGCTATAAGGGCGAACTATATCATACTGGGTGGGCTGAGTTTAACGGTGAAAAGCGATCCGACTGCATACGCACGGCAAAAAGGCTTGGCTGGAAATTTCACGCTGATGGTACCGCGACGTGCCCGTCGTGCGTATTAAAGGCAAAGTGAGTTGTCTTGCATAGAGGGGAAACAGACCAAGATGGTTTGAGTTTGATTGGTGGAAAAATGGTTGAACTGGCTTTGCGAAAGCCGGAACTGTTCAAGGAATTCATGTAAGCTAAAGGAAACGACATGTTACCCAAACTAGACACTATCGCCTCCATGAATGGTCAAGAACTAATAGAATGTTTCATCATTGCCACCAAATGTGGAGCTTCAGGCTATATCTCAGACATTAGACTTTACTTCGACCGCTGGGTTGCTAAAGGCCTTACTACTCCTCTTGCCTTCGTACCAGATACAGAAGATGCGTGGCGAGATCCATCTTGGAGATCAAGACCGAAGTTGAAAGCACAAATAACATATGTCGATAGTAATTATGCCTGCTATATCATCAATGGGAAAACAGGTATCACCTTTGCTCACTTCATTTCCAGCATTAATGAAGGGGAAATAGGCTAATGGCTAAACGCGGACGACCTAAAGGTTCTATTGGTCCAAAAATGAAAGCCATTAAAGAGGATTTCATTGATTACGTGCATAGAACCAAACCAAACCATTCCATGGCTGTAATGGCTAAGATGTTTCGAGTCTCTGTTCCGACCATTAGTAAGTGGCTTTCTGAGGGTGGATTTCATCGTTGGTACTAGAAGGGGGGATTAATCATGAACATCCTCTCAGTGGACTGGGATTACTTCTTCCCCTGCATGGATAACTACGACTGGTGCCATAGTGAACGTTCTTTTATGTTAGATCTTATTTGGTCTACCCGTGTTGGAGCATTTGATTTGCTGACAAAGCAGAAGGCTATTGAAACTTTAGTGCCCAAAGATTACGAGGAATTTTGGGCTAAAATGAGATTTGCTTTTCCTCAGCAACTCATCATTGCAGAAACGCATGTTGATCTATATCACATCCTTTCGGGGTGTGTATCAGTATCTATTTGGAACTTTGACGCTCATCATGATTTGGGATACGAAAATGATAATCGAAGACTTAATTGTGGAAATTGGGCTAACCACCTCTTGAAAGAAGAGCGAATGGGTGAATACCATGTTATTTACCCTTCGTGGAGGAAAGAGTTCCCTGAAACAAAAAATGAATATATGTCCATAAATAATACTATGAGAAGGGTTGAAATCCATCATGAGATTCCGAAACTTCCCTTGTTCAATGTTATCTTTATTTGCCGTTCTTCTGCGTGGACTCCTCCGTGGAGAGATAATTGTTGGATGAAATTTATTAATTGGTGGAAGCGTAATCGGGAACATGCTTGGAAAGAGAAAAGATTCTCTGAGTTTGTTCTAAAAGCCAGAGGGTTAACTTTAAAAAAGGCTGTCGCTGAAAGAGCACAAAGGATAAAGGACTTCGATCTTCTGGAAAAACTGAATACTGATCAGCCAGCTTTAAAAGCCATCTGATTGGCTACCTGATATGATTCAAAGGTGCCAGCGTCGGTCCAATCTCCACCTAAGATGGAGAAATAGAGTTCTTCTCTTCTCATATAGGCTCGATTAACATCTGTGATTTCTAATTTACCACGATCACTCTTCTTTAGTTTCTTAATGATATCAAAAACAGAGTTATCATAAAAGTAAATTCCAGTAACAGCTAAATCACTACGAGGTTTCTTGGGTTTTTCTTCGATAGACAAAATTTTCCCCATATGAACTTGGGCAACTCCAAATCTTTCTGGATCACTAACCTGTTTTAAGAGGATAGCCGCCCCTGACCTTACTTTTTTGAAATTTTTTACATTGGTGGCAATCGTTTCTGTAAAAATGTTGTCTCCAAGGATAACGAGACAGTGATCTTGTCCCACAAAATTTTCACACAGACTGAGAGCTTGAGCAATACCACCGGCTTCATCTTGTACCTTATAAGTTATGCTGCAACCGTATTCTTTACCTGAACCAAGGAGGGAAATCATATCTCCAATATGCTCAGTGCTAGTAATAATCATAATTTCCTTAACTCCAGCTTCTACCATTTTTTCTAATGGATGAAGAATCATCGGTTTTTTCCCGATGGGGAGTAAATGTTTGTTGGTAACTTTGGTGAGAGGTGCTAATCTACTGTCCGTACCACCGGCTAGGATAATGCCTTTAATTTCCTTTATCTCTTTCATGATCTTTCTCCTTGGATTCTATTCTAGCAACCATCTTTTGAAGGATATCAACAACTTCTTTTGCGGCACTATTAGATATTTTGAAATGGATATCTTTTATGAAAGCATGCTCAGAAGGAAGAATAGCAATGCTTATTTTCCCTTCTTCTTCACGGATAGATAGGCCTCCAGAAGGACCATAAAAATTATATTCTTCCATATCATTCCTCGAATTCTATTTCGCCATCAACTTCGGCTTCCCATACTGGTATGGTTATGGGATAAATTGTTCCCGCTGTCAAACAATTAGTATTAGAAGAATAACTTATTACCCAAGGTCCTCCCCCAATGTAATAATAAGTTGCATTTGAAGTTACACAATTCGATCCCCCTCCCCCGCTACCTACTCCTCCTCCCGCTATCAAATAATTAGTATTATAGGTATAATTCATAATTACTTTTCCTCAACTTGGAACTTCTCAACGAAATTCTCTCCTAGCAATATTATTTTACCTGAATTCTCAACTGAATCCCGAAAATCTTGAGGGAAGGCAATAGGTCCAGAATAAGCACCAATCATCGAACCTACTAAACTGGCGTTAACAGAAGCATTGCCGCCCATACTGGCAGCCGTAATAACTGATTTAAATGAGTCTGGAGACTTCATAAAACTGAATAAAGAGAAACTGGCACATTCGTCTGCTGTACTATTTCCATTGATACCTAAAAATTCTTCAGTACTGGCTTTAGATTGGAGTTTTCTTCTCACAAAATGCATTCTCTCTGAGAATAGAACACTTGGCTTTTTTTCGAGTTTTTGCTCTATACTTCTTAATGTGTTAACTAAACGAGCGAAAAGAGAATTGTCATTTTGAAACAATTCTCCATGGTTGTCTAGAGTTTTTCTGTTTCTCACTACCTCAATAATTGTTTTAGCTACCACAAAAGCTGGGAGAACGGCTTCCTTCGATGATTGGGTTAATAACACAACATCACGGCAAGCCTTGAGTATTTCAATATCTCCTAGGGGCTTGAATGAGAGAAAAAGAGCTAGAGGGACAATGCGAGGAAGGAAATCTGCACAGAAAGGAGTCTCTTTGTTACTGATGTTGTTGCGGATGTCCTCTAAATCAATTATGGCTTTTTCATATATTGATTTAGATACATTAAAAGCATCTCTCGTTACCAACCCGTAGCTTCCGGGTTTTTCACGATTATAACTATAATAGGCATCAACAGTTTGAAATCTACATAGGACTTCAAAAGTAGATAATCCTGTGACGGGACGACCTAACGCATCTCCAATGGCTATACCAAAGAAGGTACCGGTCATACGAGAGACAAGAAAATCATTTTCCAACATTTACTATGAATCCGATTCTTCTTCTTCCTGAAGTGCCAGTGGGTAACGAACAACGAAAGTGTCAAGTAGGAGTTTAAGATGCTTAATAGAAATGTCTGATGGTCCTACTACCCGAAGAGTAGCGTCTTTAGCATTTTCTTTTACTCTGATTTCGTAGGCTGTCCCCTCAATATCAATATTAATGACAGCGTATTGAGAAACTTCTACTTTCGCCATTTTAGATCTCCTTTACACAACCATCTTTCATCAACATGGGCAATGTTATATCATAGGAGGGCAGATTGTCAAACTCTGGAGGTATTTTAGGAGACAATCCTATGACATTTTTCTGAACTGCAATTTTAGGTTCTTCACCTTGAAAATCCATCTTGCAGAGACATGAAATTGTGACATTTGTGTTTCGACCTGTTAAAAATGATATTTTGACAACGAAAGGCTTTCCGTTAAGAAGATGGTTATCATTGATCCAATCGCAGATAGCCGTTTGGCTTTCGATGTTCAAAAAATCGATCAGGTTGCCCTGTTCAAGGTGCTCAAACAAGCTGAAGGCATATTGAAGTTCAGACATGCCTTTAGCGAGAGCAACGTTTTTAAAACACAAATACATAGGTTATTGCCTTTCGGAAGCCAGAACTCCATAGACTCCATCATTGGCAAGACCTATTTCTTCACAGAGGACAAGACTGCCATCAGTCCAATAGTAACCGGAGTCGCCACTTTCCTGATTAGCTACCTGACGAGCGTCCTTTTCGTCTGCTCCAGCGACAACCATTCGACTTACTTCGTTGGAAGTAATCGGATTGGTCTTGGTCAAACGGTAAAGTTTGATTGCGATGCTTTTGCCTTGATTAGGCATTTTATTATCCTCCCTTTAACCTAGCGATGATTATACACTGGTGAAAACTTATACTGGCTTCATTTTTTCTTTAATTGGTCTCAAATCAACAATTTCACTTACATATCCGGGTTTCCCACCTTTATAATAAACAGTCACAATTCCGTCATAGCCAGCTTTAATTATGGCTTGGCTCAATTTAAGACCTGTTTTATTACCGAAAGCCTTTGAGAGACGGGCTTTCCAGCTAGTTTCTCCATAAATACGGCCTTTTTCATCAAGAGCAATTTTTACTACCAAAGGATTTTGAAAATTAGCAATTCCTGTTTCCCAGCCTTCTATAGGCTCAGTTCCCATTGTTTGATGAATCATATAAAGACCATGTGGTTCAAGGGCTTGCTGATATGGGTCTGTGACAGGTCCATCGGCCATCATCACGGTTTGTTTTCTCATATCTGGGGATTTCTCATTTTTCCTCATATAAGAAAATTCAACAGGTTTTCCAGTTTCGAAATGAATAATTTTGTTATCTTTAGTAGTTTCTTTAATAGAAGCAAGCCCATAGGGATCTTGGTTGGCGAAACGACAGTTTTCTTTAACCCACGCGATTGTAAACGGTTGTTCTTCTGACCAACGAAGGGCTTCTGGGTCTAGTTCATTTACATCAAAAGGTTCTTCTTCTAATCTTCCGATTTTCCGACTATAGAACCCTAAAAAATCTCCTGTCGTTCTATGAAAAATAGGAATTCTATCCTTCATATAATTCATAAATACTCTGGTTGATATTTGGATATTTTCAGGCGTTCTTGGTCTTTTAAACTCCGCAGGAAATTTTTGTTCCATCCAGTTTCTGTAGGATTCCCAACCTGATTTGGAAAACCCAAAGGTTTTAACTTTATCTTTACATATCTGACAGAAGTTTTTCATTTCTGGAGAACAAAAACTAGTGTCTTTGAGGAGGACAAGGCATTCTACCAAAGCATCGTAAGAAGACGATTTGTTATCAATATTTATATTCATATGAGGCATTGACGAACGCTGCATATATGGATAGTCTCCCGACTATCATATTAGATCCCAGAAGTCTTTATTCCTCTTAGGTACAGGAGGTTTAAAATCAATATCTGGCTTGATTTCCGGTTTAATTTCCGGTTTAATAGGTTGTTCTATTTCTCTCAGTCTTCTAGCGTCAGGGAAAGTAGACAAAGCTTCATTAAGGCTTGCCCGAAAAGAATCTATGTCTATTATAGAATTTTGTTGAGCGGGTGTCGGATATAAAAGGGGATCACGTGCAGGTTCTACCCGTTCTCGCCAACTTCTCGCTAGTTGTTCTTTTTGTACTATTTCAGCATAATTATTGAATCTCCAAAAAGATTTTCCGCCTATGGCTTTTGCGTAATGAAGAAGATCCTCGTGAGTAGGCCTTTCATCACCAAAATGTTTTGTATTAATACTATCTTCAATAAGAGCAATAGCTACTTGTCTTTTATTTATGCCCTGAAGTAGAATATCTGGGGTTTCTCCTTTTAAAATATTCTCTTTGGTAAAAAGTTTAGCTTTTAACTGGGAAGCTATTTCTGAAAAAGTTTGTAAAGAAGCAGATAGAACACCCCATCTTCTTTTGGGTATATCCCATGCCAAACAAAGATATCGTGAATAATTAATAATATCTTCTCTCGTTACATTTTCATTACAATAGAGACAAGGATGGAAATTATCTGATAAAGAACGTGGACAAGAGAGTTGATTTACCGTGAAACTTGAATCGTTCTTATAGTGAACATCATATTTAATAGGGACGCCTATTATTCTAATTCTGGAGCTTCCAGAACTATCCCGGCCAATTGGAGCAAGATGAAAATACTCACGAAATTCAACTTGTTTGGCCATTTTCAATCTCCCTTACTTCATTTGCCATGCTAAATATGTCTTTCTCAAACTCTTGCCTCTTGGTTTTTTCTCCCATATTATCCATGCGGCATATATAACTTGGATGATAAGTAGCCATAGTCCTTACCCCCTTTATATCAAGCCACTGGCCTCTTAACTGTGTTATTCCTTTCATTCCAGCCAAATACTTTAAGGGAACATTCCCTAACATCAAAATTCTTTTGGGTTTAGCAATCTCAATCTCTTTATTTAACCATTTGCCTACACAAATCACAGGGCTATCATCTGTGGGGAATTTATTAGCAGGAGGCCGACATTTGACTATGTTAGTAATGAGAGTATTCTTTTTATTAATGATCTTAGTCATTCTGAGAACGTGTCTTAAGCATTCTCCGGCTTTCCCAATAAAAGGCTCTCCATGTTCATCTTCTTCTGTTCCGGGGCATTCTCCGCAAATTATCAGAATTGGATTAGTTGTATTTCCAATTGGAAGAACAACTTGAGTACAGTTACTTCTTAATTTACAAGCATTACAAGCTTTCATTTCATCTAAAAAATCCATCTTGTCTCCACTCCCATTTTTTCTTAGAAACAGCCTTGTACGACTTTCCAATTATACTCGGAAGTTTTTTCAAATCAAGATACCAGTTTTGTTTTAAAAGACCCAATTGTTTTTTGGTCCAAAAATGATTACTTCTTTTATAAAAATCAGAATAAAAAGTTTTCTTTTTTCTTTTTAGGCACATACACTTTTTGCGATATATAAAATCCCTAAATAAAACAGCTTTTTTGCCAGTTAAATCCCATAAATACCATTTGAATTTGCCTTTTTTAATTCTTTCCCTTATTTTGCCTCCTATTTTTACTAACCTTACAAGGTCTTTTAAAAATCTTTTTGACCCAGAAGAAATAGCACACTCTATACTATTTCTTCGACAATAAACCCATCCATCTCCGTCAAAAACCCCTCTAATATAATCTTTTAAAAAATATTTTGGTATCTTAAAATTAATTCTTGTTTTCTTGCTTTTATTAGGAATAATATTATATCTTTTCAAGATGTCTGTTGTTACTCTAGAATTAAATCTTACTCTATAACTATTATTGTCTTTTCTGTGTTCAATTGGGACCTTTCCTATTTCCGATATAAAAAACTTTAAAAGGTATTTGTCTCTAGCTTGAATATCAATTGAAAGTGTACTTCCACTAACATTGCCATCTGCGGTAATAAAACCTAAAAGATAGGCCATATTAGAAGTCCATTTATTAAAATATGTTTGATTAAAAAAATACTTTCTACATTTCATATTTAACTCTCATAGTCTTCTATTGCGTTTTTCAGCTTCCGTAACATGGTTATAAGCTGATCATTTTTTCCTTCCTCAATCATCTTATCTATCTGTTCGTAGATCAAGGCCACTTTGTTAACTGCATCCTCTGAATAGCCATGTGTCTTTATAAACTGTTTGGCGAGGTTTGCAACATAAATTGACAGTTCATCTTCCATACAAAACTGAGTCATAACCGCTTCTGCGCTTGGCTCAAAAGCAGATATTTCTATACCACCATCTAACTTGATTCCCATAACTCTGGCTAGCTTCCGTACTACAAATCCATTACTTTTATGCCCTTCCATTATTCTAATTAAAGAAACTATGCCGCCTCCGGCCCCACAACCAAAACATTTAAACAACTGGCCGTTCTCAGAACTTGTTACATAAAAGCTTGGTGTATTGTCTTTGGGGTGATCTGGCAACATACAATGGTATCTGATTTTCTTACCAGTAGAGAAAGGTTCTATCCCTTTAGAAGTCAGATAGTCGGTTATCTTATAGTCTCGACATATTTGTTGAAGTTGATCGTTCATATTCCAAGATCATCCTCATCTTGGAGGAAATCATCAATTCCGACAGCACTGGTAAGGCTTTCATCCGCCCAACCCTCTTCGGGCAAATCACCTGAAAGTTTTTTACCTTCAGCAAGCCTTCTGGCCGCTTCAATACCTTCTGACATGGAAATATCATCTGCAACAACAACGGTATCTCCAATATCATCGGCTACCATACAGATATCCTGACGAACACCAACTACTTCACCTTTGTCAACATCTTCAATGTTGTGTCTAGCTTTAGCTGTAAATACCCTCAGTCTGTTTCCACCATCTTCGGCCCAAAGCATTAGGACTGTATCTGCGTCGGCACCAATTTGGTTACTTTCTGCAATATCGTCAGTGCCAAGGCTTGCTTTTTCTGGGTTTGTAAAACCATATTTCCTAATTCTTTCAATAGCTGATCTTTTGAACTGAGCAGCAGTAACAACACTGAAACCTAATCGCTCCCCCATCTTCCTGAAATATTTACAGCAATCGCCAACCTCCAAATCTCGCCTATCTGGGTAGGGTGTATCCGAAGCCACAAGAGCCAAATAGTCTATAATCACTACATCGGGTTTAAAGTTTTCAAGGTTTTCTTCTATGTACTGTTCAATTTGGCTTGTTCTGATT
>Ga0307379_10008198_pt1 | contig 14106 bp, 14 predicted proteins | sample UN2MG_FD_202237 | JGI IMG/M metagenome (GOLD analysis project Ga0307379, IMG submission 202237) | Soil microbial communities from Risofladan, Vaasa, Finland - UN-2 | ecosystem: Environmental > Terrestrial > Soil > Coastal area > Acid sulfate soil | place: Finland: Risofladan, Vaasa | collected...
TCGATTCTCGCCCACTCTTCCACGGTCGACGTGCCGGTGGCGTTCTCCAGGTTGAAGCCGATGGAGACGCCGTCGCCCTCCGTCGCGTTGTCGTCGCTGGACGAGTGGGTCAGGACGAGGGCATCGACCAGCCCGTCGGTCGTGTCGTCCCGGGTGACGTTCTGCGCGGCCGTGAACGTGTTCGAGGACGCTCCGCCGATCAGGGTGCAGGTCGCATCCGGGAGCGTGACCGTTCTCGCCCCGGCGGCGTTGGAGTTCGTCAGCGTCGTGACGCTGGTGCCGGTCGCGGTGCCGATGATCTTGATGCCACCACTGCTGGCACCGTTGACCTGAATGTATCCGGTTCCCGCCGTCAGCGAGATGTCCTTGTTCGCGGCCACGGCCACGTCACCGCTCAGGGTGGTCGCACCGGAAGCCGCCAAGGTCGTGAACGCGCCCGTGCTGGCGCTCGCTGCGCCAACCGTGGCCCCGTCCACCGTGCCGCCGTTGATGTCCACGGTCGTCACGGCACCGAGGTCCGTCCACGTTCCCGTGACCGTCGGGGTCGTGATGGTGAGTGTGCCACTCAGGGCCGCACTCGCCAGCGTCTTGTTCGTCAGACTGTCGGTGGTAGCCTTGCCAACGAGCGTATCCGTCGCATCCGGCAGCGTGATCGTTCGAGCCGCCGTCGTGGTCGCGTTCGTGAGGACGACGGTGTGGTCCGTTCCGCCCGTGGTCGTCTTCAACTGCAAGACGCCCGAGGTGTTGTCACTGTCGACGGCGAACGTATTGCTGGTGGTGCCCGTCTGGGCGACACTGGCCGACAGCGCGCCGCCACCGGCCGCATTGCTGTGATCGTGTGTGGCGCTGGTGAAGTCGGCGATCGTCGGCACCGTGATCGTCGGCGTGGTGAGCGTCTTGTTGGTCAGCGTGTCCGTCGAGGTCCTGCTGACCAGCGTGTCGGTCGCGATGTCCGGCAGCGTCAGCGCCACCGCCTGGCTCGTCACCGGCGCGTACAGCGTTACCGTGTGGTTCGTGCCGGTCGTGTTGACCGAGATCGCGAACTTTCCGTCCGTCTGGTTGTTGGCGAGGGTGATCTTGTCCTGATTCGTCGCGGTGAACGACGCATCGGTGATCCCGCCGCTGAACGATCCGTCCGTGTCGAGGTTCTGGATTCGGTTCCCCACCTCGTACTTCTCCCGAATCTTTCCTCGGTTGACGGCCCGCAGCTCTCTGGTTGTCAATACTGCCATGATGAAGCTCCTGTGACGCTAGTCGGCCACCGCCGTCAACGGCATCCTTTCATCGACCGTTCTCTCGCGCAGTTATGGGCCGCGCGGTCGCCCTATGTCGTTTTGGTTGTAATCGTCTTGCAGTACAGGCTGTCAATCGACCACTGGTCCGACACGCTGGCCGTGCTGGAGAACCTCACGCGATAGAATCGCGTATCCACACGGCCCAGCGTGGTCTTGATCGAGATCAACTGGTTCGTCTTCTGGAGCACCGTCGTCCGCTCGTCGTCCGTCCCGCTGGACGCCCGCATCGGCATCCAGGCGAACGTCACATTGCCGTTCACGTTCCCGCCCGCATGAACCTCCAGCGAACTCACCCGCTGGCTGTAGACCGACTGGCTCTGCCCGAAGTAGCCCTGCCACGACGCGGCGAAGTCCGTTCCGTCGTCATCCGTCCCGGACGGGTACTGGAGGACACGTCCCTTGTTCGTCGCGACCAGCATCGTCGGGGTCGCGGTCGATTCGGCCAGTTCGCACATCGACGTGATCGACTCGGCGGAATCGAGGTTCGCCGGATCGAAGGCGACCAGCGCACCCAGCGGGTGTCCGAACTCGTCCGTCCCGCCCTGCGATCGGTCCCACATGAGGATCCGCTGCACCACAGCAGCGCCCGTCTTCGCGACGGCGCACCATACTTGGTCCTTGTACCCGTAGTAGCCCATGACCGAGGACGAACGGTAGGCGAATGGAATCTCCTCCAGCGTCGTCTGGAACCTGTCCTTGGCGATGTCCTTGATCGTCTCCGGGGTCAGCACCATCCAACTTCCGTATCCCATCGCGTGAACGCCGGAGTGAGTCCCGACCGCCGCCCCGTCTCCCGCCGCGCCTTTCGCGACGTGAGCGACATAAGGGTAAAGGGTTCCGTCCCCGGCGCTCGAGATTCTCCATGAAGTCGTCGTCCCAAAGGCCGCTGTGACTCCGCCACCATGCGCCATCGCTACAGCACCGCCAGGGATGCCGCCGATGATGCGCCCTTCATATGGCCTGGGAACGATCGTCTTGCTGTCTCCGGCTACGGTGTAACTATGTCGGCGAGGAACCATCGTGGGGTAATGCGGGATACTGAACTGCACCTCATCTTCAAGTAGCGAACCGCTTCGGTATACGCGACCGTACACCGCTCTGGTGGATGTCTTGCAGCCGATCTCCGCGCCGGGTGGCTCCCCGCCGGCATTGGTAACTCTGTCTGTCCGTTCGAGGACGTGATCTGCTTTGTTGGCTGCGACGGTGGATGCGGTCTTGGCCTCCTCCACGTCGCGGTAGAACACCCACGACGGGCTCTCGACGCCTGACGCCCCGCGGTCGATGAACTCCGTCGACCCGAGCGTCGACCAGAAGACGGCGTAGTCCCACTCGTAGTCCGTGTTCGCGGCCTTGAGCGTGGCCCAGTTGCTGATGCTGATGCCGCCCGTGTCAGACTCGATACTGCACGCCGTCGCGGGCGTGTACGGCCCGACGATGGCACCCTCTTCGCGCGTCTCGCTGTTCAGGAGACTCATCACCATGCGATAGCGGCCATCCTTCTCGCCTCCGGCAGCGGCTACGCCTGTGGGTCCAACGGCCGGGCGAATCAGGCCCGCCTTGTACGCCGTTCCGCTGTTGACATCCGGGTTCCACCGACTCCCGCCCGCCCGGTCGAAGTAGTGCCACCGATCCGCCCACATGAACGAGAAGCCCCGGTCGTTGCCGTTGTGCGTCCAGCCGGTCGTGATCTGCGAGAACGAGGCCACGCCGATCTTCCGCTGCCAAAGGGTTCCGTCCGACAACTTCACGATGACGTACACGTCCCCGTCCGCGAAGCGGGCCACGTCGATATGCTTGATGGCCGTCGCGGACCCGTCCACGTCGTCTTCCCATTCCGCGAATCCGCTCCGCTTCTGGAGCTTCCCTTCCCCAACCGTGACATTCAGCGCAATGTCGGCCATGCCCGGCCTCATGTGAATGGGGCTCAGGTCCGTCGACAGTCCGCCAAACGCTCCTGTGGATACTTTCGCCATCAGGGACTCAATCCATATAGCCGTCCGCCCCGGTGGGCGGCGGATGCGATGCGACCGAAATCGTTGTATGCGTCATGGTTTATGCGATCGGTCGGGTTCGTGAGAACCTCGTTATTCTCTCCGAGCGCCTCGCTCAGCCAGTCCTTCCACTCCTTCTTGCGCTCGCTCGCCTGCTCCAGCGACCCGAAGGCCGAGAAGGCGTCCCACCTCGCCCGGCGATACCACCCCTCGCCAAAGGCTTCCGGCCACGACGGGGCCGTGGTGTCGTCGATCTGCACGCTGCTGGCCGCGGTCGTCGAGCCCGTCCACGGGTTGTTCGTCAGGTACATGAACGGGTAGGTGTAGACAGTTCCCGGGCGTGGCGCGAGCCGCGCCCGCCATCCCCAAGGCGTTCGACTCGTATCCCGGTCGATCAGGGCGAACCGGGGTTCGCTGTCGTCCGTTCCGTCGTTGTCGAAGCGGTCGGCGAATAGACGCCATCGGACAGCGTCCTGCGTGAACTCCAGCCGGTAGGCGGTATCGTTGCCCGTATCCTCCATCCAGCGACTGTCCATCTTCGCGAAGTCGTAGGGCAGGTCGGCGGTCGCCGTTTCCGCGACGGTCGTGAGCGTCCCCTCCTTCGTCCGCCAGTACCAGTCCCATCCTTCCCACAGCTTGATGCCCGACTGGACGACGATGTCCCCCAGCCGGTCGGGAACCGTCCCGCCGGAGGCGTCCGGGTCAGCGTCGAGTTCGCCGCGAATCTGCGCGGCCAGCGTCGTATTCGTCCACGGATCCATCAGTTACCCGCCATTCCTTGTAGGGCCATTCTCGGAACCTCGATGGTCGTCCTTGGCGTAATCAGACCACGCCGCATCCGCATCGCACGAACCGCGTCCGGCATGACCTCGCTGATTCGGTCATACTGGTCCTTCATCATCCTACGCTTCTCGTCCTTGACCTTCTGCTGAACGATGGCGTTCACGTTGTAGTCGCACCGCTCCGCCTCTTCCCAGCAGGAGAGGATCAGAAGCAGGAACTCATACGTCAGCGGAATCGCCTCGCCGTTGTCCTTCCGAATGCAGAGCATCTGCGGGATCCACCGCGCCGGGTTCGGATGGCTGTAGATGCCGAACGTGTCCCAGATGCGACTCCAGGCCAGATAGAGCCCGTTGGCGTTCAGTTCGCCCTCGAACCAGTCCACGTCGCCGTACTTGCCGCCGTGAGGCACCCCGGCGGTGTCCGTCGTCACCCAATGCCATTGTCTCGGTCCAATCTGCATCGTTCACCGTTCTCCTTTCGGTGCGAATAACACCGTGACGGGCGGTAGCCCGCCACGGGTTGTTTGCGTCTGCTACTCCAGCGAACTCTTGACGCCGGTGATGCGGGCGTTCACGGCCGGCTGGTCGCATTGCAGCAGGCAGAGGCTGATCGCCCCGGCATCCTGCATCAGCGTCAGTCGGTTGTTGTCGCCACGCAGGCGGCTGAACCGCGACCCCGCGTTCATCAGCCACCGGGGGCGGTTGAGTCCGCCTCGGTGGAGGAAGAAGAACGAGTTCGGGTCCGTGATCGTCAGCGTCCGCGGCTCGGCCATCGGGTCGGGCTGCAACGCGATGTTGCCGAGCGTCGGCGAGTTGTAGACCACGCCGTTGAAACCGACGTTGCCCCACAACTCCTGACTCTTGGCCTCGTCCATCGTCGTGTTCGCGGTCGTCCAGAACTGATGGCTGTCGCGACCGGCTTCGGAGGCGTCGTTAATCAGCCTCGGCGACCCGAAGGCGACCAGGGTGTTCTTGATCTGCAACTCCGCGTTCTCCGTCGTTCGGGCCTGACGGCCTGCTTTCACCCGGTACGGAAGGATGTCGGCGAGTCCGCGAAGGTGAACGTCGAGGTCGATGTCTGCGTTCGAGAAGTCCAGCACCTCGGGGATCGACCAGTGGTTCGCCGCAGCGTCCCGGTCGTACTCCGTCGAACCGTCGGCTTCCTTGTAGACGTTCGTGTGTTCCCCGAACCAGTCCGGGAACCCGTGGAAGTTCGACAGCAGACCTTCGCCGGACAGGACGATCTCATCGCCGTCCACGACATTGTTGAAGTGGGCATCGTTGCCCGTGCCTTCGGAACTGTCGTAGGAGCAGATGATGCCCGGGCCGATGCCACTGACCCGGTCGCCGGTCCAGACCGGCCCGTCGTCCTGGTAGTTGACGGAGTCCACGTTCGCCGTGACGCGAATGTCAGACGTGGCCGCAACGCGGATGTCGATCTTCATGTTCCGCTTGAAGCGGCTGATCGAACCCTCGTCAATCGCCAGGTACGCCGTGGTTGCCGTCGGAGTGTACGTCGAACCGTCCGCGTCGTACTTCTGGGCGACGGCGCAAATCTTGCAGTCGCTGTCCTGGTAGATCGCCGCGTTCACGGCCTCGGCGTGGTCGAGTTCGGCCTCGGACACCATGCGCATCGCGATGTTGCTGATGCTGTGCGCCGTGTCGGAGGTCTTCTCTTCCGCCAGGTCGTTGATGCGGACGTAGTACTCGAACGCAACCAGGTCGGAGTACGGGACTCCGATGTCCTTCCACTCGGCTTCGCGAGCCCGGGGCAGTTCCGCCGTCTCGGCAGCGCCGACGGTCTTTCGTCGGGTGCCGGTCGCCGGAGCGGTCCACGCCTTGAAGTGGTGGATGTTGCCCTTGAGCAGTTCGCCTCGCGGATCGAACCACTTGGCCGTGTCCGCGAATCGGGTAAACTGCGCCTTGTCCGGGCGCAGCCGGTAGTATTCATCCATCGTGTCCGCAATGTCCGCGACGGATACGCCAAAATCCCATGCACTGTCGGCCATAACTCAGACCCACTTTCTTTGTATGGAGGTCTACCCTCCGAGCCGCTGGGGCACCTTCGCAGCCATCCGGGATTCGAGCAGTTTTCGCTGCCCGCCCGGACCCAACTGGTCCCAGTCCTTCTCATTCATCGGTGCATCGGTTCCCGCCCCACCGGGGCCGGTTCCGAGCGTTGCGGAGGGTACGTCGTCTTGTCCTGACGCGAAGTCGGCGATGGTCTGGTTCGTGGCGTCGGCGTACTCGGCCATGAAGCGTTCGGTCGCAGTCGCCACTTCGGACCGGCTCGGCGGAGTCGTCTTGATCCGCTTCGACACCTCGGACGCGGGAAGGCCCGGATAGGCGCTCTCCCTTCGCGTCTGATTGAGCGTCGTCAGCCAGTGCCCGAACCAGATTTTTTCCTTCGGGCTGTTCAGCTTCCCGTCGGCGGCCAGGGTGATGCCGACGCGCCCGAGAACGTCTCTGGCGGCGGCATCCTCTGCCCGTTGCACGTCCACCTCGGCTTGCGCGTCCCTTTCCGCCTGTGTTTCCGCTTTCTGCGACTCTTGCCACGCCTGGAAGTCCGCCATCGTCATCGGGCGGGTCGGGTCGGCATTCGGGTCAGGCGGCTGTACGGCGGGTGCCCGTGCAGGCTGCGGGTCCGTGTCATCCGATTCGTTGAGAAAAGCCAGGAACGACTGCGGGTCGTAACCCGAGTCCCTGATTGCCTTCTCCACGTCCAGAATGCCGGATTCCTCAACCTGCTGGTACGACTTCGCCGCGTGAACCAGACGGTGAAAATCCCCGGTTCGATACTGCGCAGGCAGTTGATCGATGGGGATCGACATCATCTTGGGTTCCGGCGACGGACTTGCGCCTTCGAGCGCAGCGACGGGCGAGGCGGGAGCGGGCGGCGCTGCCGACGGCTCCGGACTCGGCGTGGCTACATCTGTCGGTGCAGTTGTCATGGTACGTCTCCTTGCGGCCGGCCGTCCGTCGTCGTCGGACCGCGAACGTCACAAGTTACATTTGGGCAGCGGGAGCGACGGCGCCCGCATTCGCCATATCGGAGCCTCGGAATGCCTCACTGGGAGGACTCGGTCGGCCCGGCTCTGGCGACCCTTGCATCATCTGCTGGCCTTGCATCTCGGCCATTTCAGCTTGGTAGTGGTCGTTGTAGTGCTGCGTCAGGAGTTCCCGATCCTCCTCGGTCAATGCCATCGCCGCTGGCTGCGAGACGAACCATGCCACCGTCCGCTTCTCGTACCCGTGGTTCTCGGCCATGTAGACGGGAACGTACTCCCCCTCATGCAGCATCTGGTTGATTTCCATCAACTGCTTGTCGTGGGCGTTCTTCATGTCGCTGCTGGCGTTGACGCCCCGCAGCATGAGTTCCCATAGGGCATCCTCGGAATTGTCGATCACGCCCTGCCCGTGCAGCGTCGTGATCTCCTGCTGCTGCTCGGACGGCGTCTTCGGGCGGTTGGTGCTCGGGAGGAGGTTGACGTGCGAGATGTACTTCTTCGGGTCATCCCGGAGCAATGCACGCACCATCTCATCCGGCGTATCCTCCCCGAGAACCTCCCTGACCTGATCCAACCTTGCCCATCGCGGGTTGAGAACATCGCAGTAGAGCCCCATCAGGAGGTCTTCAGTCGTTCGGTCGTCTCGGCGGCGCACCATCTCCAGCGGCGCGTTCGCCTGATTCAGCTTCAGTTCGATGGCCCCGCCCGATTCGCCGCGCTTGGAGGTCTTTCCGGACTGCACGTCGGAGAGGTTCAGGCTGTCCTTCATCCACGTCGGAGCCCCGTTGATGAAATCCAGCACGGCGGGGCTCACTTGCGTCGGCGGTGTTCGCTGCGGAGCGGCGGAATACTGATTCTGCTTCGTGTACTCGATCACCTCATCGAGGCGGTTGTTGAGCATCCGAGCCTTCTCCGGCGGCGACATCGTGTTCTTCTCGACCATCCACTTCCCGGACCCCGCCTGCATGTTGCGGACAAGCCAGGTGATCGCGATGTTGAGGATGTCCTGCCCGGCGATCTGGATGTGCGGAGCGCCGCGCCCCCACGGACTCGCGATCTGCGTGTCGTAGTGGTACGGATGGAACGGGAGGCCGAAGAAGGGATTCTTGACGAGCCCCTTGCCGAGAGGGATGACCCGGTCCCGGTCCACGCTGGGGTCGCAGTAGCTGAACATCGCCCACGCCCACGGGCGAACCTCGTCGGGGTCCTGATAGTAGGTTTCCTGCACCAGAACGGCCGGGAGCGTGGATGCGGTCGCGTGCCGGTCGAGGCCCAGACCCCCTGCAGCCTGGAACTGCCGCTGGAAGCGTAGCAACTGCCCCAGCTTACTCTGCGTCTTCACGTCGGCCCCGAAGTACCTCTTGAGCCAGTTCGTCGTTCTCGGCTTCTCCTGGGCGACAATCTCCTCGTCTCGCGCCATGTTGGTCGTCGACGCGGACGGGTCGCGGAGCATCTCGGAGGGGTACGTCAGGGCCACGCCGGGCTGGAAGTTGCGGACCCGCTTCTCCCCGCCGGCGACGAATCGCTCGGCGCCCTGCGCCGTGAGTGTCCTCCGGACGATCATGGACCCGATGATGAACCGGGCCCAGTTCTTCTCGGAGAGGATCTCCAGCGCGTGAACCTGCTTGAGGTACTTGTCGAAGAATCGCTTCCCGATCAGCTTCGGGACGAGGTAGCGCACCGATCGCTGGACGAGTTCGTAGTCGATCCGCATCGGGTCGAGTTCGGACACCAGCCGCGTCACGTCGGCGTGGATGCGGTTCATCGTCACCCGGATGTCTTCGCGGCGCGGGTCGGTGATGTTCCGCAGGTATGAGACGGAGAGGGCGTTGTCCTTCGGGGCGATGTACGCCCATTGGTCGGCGTAGGTGTAGACGCCTGCGAGCGACCAGAACGAATCGAAGTACGCCCGCTGCTGCGCGGAGGATGAGCGGAGCGTTTTGAGTTTCTCTACCGCTTCATCCTTTTTCAGCACTTTCGTCTCCTATACGTCCGCTCCGTCGTAGACGCTGTTGTTCGTCACGTCGACCTCGCCAGCGAACATCGGCTCCCGCGGCGGCTCCACATCCCGACCGGCGATGTAGTCCTGCGCCTGCTGATGGACGGACAGGTTCTTCAGGTTGTCGTCGCCCGCCCGGTTTGTGAAGTCCATCAGGCCCTGAACTTCGTTGCGACGGTTCCAGCCGCGGTCGTAGCAGTCGAGGGCGAGCCACGTCATGTTCTGCGCGTACTTCCCCATCTGGTCGACGTACTCTTTCGAGAGGTCTTTGCGCAGCGCAAGGTACGCCAGCGCCAACGCCCCCAGTGATACAACGGATAGGACAATTCCTAGAATCAGTTCCATGACGATCTCCTTTCATCGAGGAATCTCTCCTCTTCGCCATACGCGGTTTGTGATTGCTCGTCCCCGGTGACATGCAGGAAGGAAACGAGGCTGTCGTGCAGCGGGCCGAGCGACTTCCTCTGCTTCTCGGGTGCGTCCTGCGGCAGTGAGGGGTTCTTGAGCCGGTGACGATGCGTCAGAGCGAACTGCGTGACCATATCCACACCGTCAGAGCGGTTCGTGCCATCGAAGGTCAGGATGTGCTCGGCCAGCTTGGCGATCTCGCTTCCTTCGATCGGCTCGTACCAGTCGGCCATCTTGGCGGTTTCCGTCGCCCGGACACCGGCGAGGCGGATGAGCCCGCTCTCCAGGATGCCCGTCGATTCGGCGAGGCGCTGCATCTTGGAGATGTTCTGACGGACGCCCGTGTTCATATGGGTTCCCGTGGACAGGAACTGGATGTCGTCTGCGAGTGGGTAGCCGCGCTCACGCAGCTTCCGCTTGATGTTGTCGATCCAGCCGCTGACCATGCCCTTGATGCCGCCCTGCGCCTCGATCTGGACGCCGTAGTACGGCCGGGCCGTCTCCGACATGATCTCGTTGACGATCCAGTCCTCCATCGCGCCCGGCCCCATATGAAGGAACCAGCAGCGGGTCAGGAAGCCGTAGTGCCCCTCCGTGATGACGAACCGCCCGACGCCGTGGTCGGACGAGTCCTTCCCGCTGGAGGCGCTCGGGTCGATGGAGAGCCACTTCTCGCCCCGCTCCAGAGCGGAGAACAGGAACGTGTCCTTCTCCAGCGTGTTGCGGTGGTTCGGGAGGGAGTGGTAATACTTCACCCAGCGGACGGTGCGGCTCTGCGCCCGACGGGCCTGGAGCCGGTAGTTGCAGGAGTAGCGAACCTCGCCCTGCCGGATCTTCTTGTCCTCGAAGTGGCTGGACGGGAATCGGTCCCAGATGGGGATGGCGAGTCCGTCCGCGTCGTCCTTGATGCGGAATCGGTCGATCTCGACCCGCCATCTCTTCAGATGGCCGCGGCGAACCTGCTCGGCGATCTTGTTGGCGGTGTCCTCGGGGTGCCACGGCGTGCAGATGACCTTGATCTCGGAACGGGCCGGGTCGCGGAGGCGGTCTTCGACCACGGCCGTCCACTTCTCGGTGATCTGCGTTCGGAGGTAGCCCTGATTCCGGACATCCTCGGGGGAGAAGTCGTCGCCGATGACGATGTCGTACCCGTTTCCGTTGATGCGGGAGCCGATGCCGTATCCCTCCAGCGTGGGCTCCCGGCTGAGTCGGTTCGGCCGGTCGACGGTGAATCGATCCCCCGTGTCCTGCTCGTCGTCTGTGCGGCCGAGGATGCGAATCTTCGGGTAGAGGGCGTGGAAGCGCGACGAGTTGATGATCCGCTTCATCGCCCGGACTTCCTTGGATGCCTTGTCGGCCGAGTCGGTGATGAAGAGAATGCGGCGGTTGGGATCCTTGCCGATGCGCCAGCAGATGTAACCACGGAGGTTCGTGGACTTCCCATGCCCCGGCGGGGCCATGATGAGGCTGTTGGGGTAGTCGGGGTCGTTCCATACGTCGAAGAAGTTGAGGTGGATGGGCGAGAACTTGAAGACGTTGCCATCCTCGCTGTCCCGGCCGACGTAGGCCCAGAACTTGCACGGGTCCGACCGGGCCTCATGCTGAAGCCGAATCACCTTCTTGACCGCTATGGCCCACTTTTTTTTTACGTCGTCGGTGACACGGAGGTCGTCGATGTGCTTGATGGCCTCGGCCACCTCCAGCAATTCGGCCTCGCTCAGGTCGAGGATGGACTCTTTGCCGACGATGTTGGAGATGGGGTCGCGGAAACTCTCGGCGGCGTCCTCCAGGTCGCGGCCGGTGAGGCGTTTGCAGCCCTTGGCGAGGATGTCCGTCGCCCGCTGCGTCTCCATGTCAGACAGGACGCCCTGGCCGAAGGCGTTGATGACATCGAGGTATCGCGTGACCCATACGGAGGGGTCGCCTGCCCGGTCTTCGGGGATTGTCGTGTAGCGGGATACCTTGTCGTCTGCCCGGTCGGAGGATGTGGACTTATCACCTGCTGCCATGCCCGATTTTTTACCTGATAACTTGTCCAAGTCACCCTTCTTTTCATTCTCTGACCAAAAACGTGCTAGAAATAGGTGGTATATGGTTCGTATACGTCTATAATGCCAACATGAGAGACGAGAAGTTCATCGGGGAATTGGACGACCGCAAGAGCGTGGTGGGGAGTACCGAAGCGGCTGCATTCCTCGGCGTATCCGTCATTCATCTGCAACGCATGGTAGGAAAAGGCGTTCTGCCCGCCAAGAGATGCGGGCACCTGCTGAAGTTCCGTGCGGGCGACCTGTACGACCTGTGGGATTCATGGCCCAAGGCATTGACGTTCAAGAAACGAAAGGAACAGAACCGTGAATGAGTTCAAGGAAGTCAACCCCGAGACGATGCTCGACCAATCCAGGGTCCACGGCGACCACCTGCTGATTCGGGAGTACCCGAAGAAGGAGGTCAGCGGCGACATCGTCCTGCCCGACGCGGCGCAGGAACGAAGGCTGATGGGCTGGGTCATCCAGGTCGGCGACGAGGTCCAGTGCCCCATTCAGGTCGGCGACACCGTCATCTACAACGCGCTGAATGCGTGGAACCTGCCCGACCTCGGCGCCGACATCCGACTGCTGAAGGTCAAGGACGCCTCCGTCAGCATCCCGAAGGAGTAACCCATGCCGAAGCTACCCCCGCTGGTCCGCAACCCCAACCTCGAAATCACCGTACCGCTCACCCGCGACGACGACGGGAACTACCTCAAGAAGCAGCCGCTGATCGCGCTGATCGAGACGGTCAACGAGAAAATCCGCGACGCCGTTCGGATGGCGAAGGGCTTTCCCGTTCGCTTCGAGAGCATCCGAGTGATGACGCCCCCGTTCGGCTCTCCGTCGATTCGCGTTCGGCTCAAGTGCGATAAACTTCGGGTCGCGACGAAGATGGGCTACAAGGACGGGTTCAAGAAGATCGGCCCCACGTCCGGACGCGAGTGGGAGAAGATGAAGCCGGACGAGGCCGAGGACTGGGCCCCGGACGTGCGGGAAGTCGACGCTCCCCCGGCTGCGCTCCCCGAACAGCCCCGGGAACCCTTTGACCCCACAGCCCCGCCGGAGAAGACGGAGATCGACGCGACCTCCCGCGCCATCCAGGTCGCCAACCAGTACGACGTGGACCTCGCCGAAGTCGAGGGCACGGGCAAGGACGGCAAGATCACGCTGGGCGACGTGCGGGCAGCGATTGCCCCGCCCGCCGAAAAGTAACCCCCAACCGAACGGAGCAGCACCGTGGCAAAGAAAGCGAACTTCATACTGCTGATAGCGACGCCGGACGGAGAGATGTGGACCGAACTTCCCGTCGGTCCCTACGAGAGCACCGCCAAGGCCCTGACGGGCCTCCGGACGTCCACCATCACCGGCCGCGTCCGTGTGGCCCGCATCACCGCCGAGAAGGACGTGAAAGCGACCACCATCACGAAGGTCGTCCTGTCCGACGTGGTCAAGCGCGGAGAGTCCGCACCCAAGAAGGAGTAGCCCTGTGAGGCACCTCCCCTACTGGCTGCTCTGCCGCCTGCTCCATTGGCACCGCTGGCGGTACGTCACGCCCAGGCGGCACAACTTCCATCACGCAACCAAGCGATGCACCCGATGCGGAGAAGAGAAATGAAAGACAAGAAGTTCAGGCAACGGAAGAAGAAACGACGGGAGTCACACAGGCCGGGCTCCCCCACCTCCGACAACGCCAGAGAATGGGAAAAGTACGCCCACTTCATCGAGGGAAAACTGGGAAACGCACTGACCCTGCTGAAAAAGAAGGTCGCACGCGGAATCCACGAACGAGAGTTCTACACCGAGCAGATCGACCGGCGCGAGCAGGTGCTCAAGGATCATGGCCTGTGGCCACTGCCGGAGAAGACGATGAAGGACTTCCTGGAGCCAAAGAAACCCGAATAACCGTTGTTTTCGCGTTTACAGACCAGAATCGAGGATTTACGATGATCGACCCCGCAAAGGCACTCCTGAGAATCATGCTACAAACCATCGCCACGCTGATCCTGCTCCTCGCCGCAGTCCCCCTCCTAATCGCCTCAGGCGCAGCAGCGCTCGCCGACAAACTCAAGACGGCAGAAACAGAGGATACGCCGTAGCACCACATACGACCGCAACCTGACACCCACAGACGACACCAGATCAACAAACACACCAAAATCGACCCAACCCCCGCCAAACCATCAAAGTCCATTAGAAGCCATCCTGCGACCTCACAGAGGCAAACGGCAGGAAGGCTACCAAAAAAGACGATTCCAGACTTTTTAGGGGATAGGCGTGATAGAGACTATAGGAACAGCCGCGGGGGCGGGTGGCCCCCTGGTGCCTGGGCTGGCGGGATCGTCACAGTCTCCGCGCAGAGCCCGGACCATAGCATATTATGGGGACAATATGCGGTTTGGGGGTATGTCGAGCAAGAGTCTACGCTTACGATCCCGCCAGCGTTGCGCGTGTCAGCATACGTTGCGCGCCCATCCCCTACTTTGCAGAGCGTAAGCATAAGCAGGACAAAGAGTAACGCTTATCTTTCTATGATACTGCGATGATATAAGTAGTATAGCTTGTACCGCTTATACTTGGTATTTAAGGGGTA
>Ga0307379_10008199_pt1 | contig 14106 bp, 8 predicted proteins | sample UN2MG_FD_202237 | JGI IMG/M metagenome (GOLD analysis project Ga0307379, IMG submission 202237) | Soil microbial communities from Risofladan, Vaasa, Finland - UN-2 | ecosystem: Environmental > Terrestrial > Soil > Coastal area > Acid sulfate soil | place: Finland: Risofladan, Vaasa | collected...
GGACGGTCGTGCTGGATACCGCAGGCACGTGGCGAATGTATCACGTTCTGAAGAGCCCCGTCGTCCAGGTCGGGGGGGGGCTGAAGCTCATCCCCAGCTATGAAGGCCGCGGGAAGCTGAACTGGGCAGACAGCCATCGCAAGACATATCGCGATATTCTCGCGCCCGAGACGGCGCCCGCCCCGGCTGGCTGGAAGGTCGCGAGCTTCGACGACAGTGGCTGGCTGCGGGGCACGGCGGCCCGCGCCATGCGGAGCCCCTATCTGGAGCGGCTGCGCTTGCGAGGCAAGTTCGAGGTGACCGACGCGTCCCGGGTCAATGGGTTGACGCTGTCGGTGGACTATCACGGCGGGGCAGTCGTCTACGTGAATGGGCAGGAGGTCGCGCGGCAGCACGTGTCTCAAGGCGCGGCGCTGGCGGATGAGTACCCGCTGGAGGCATTCGTCGGGCCGGACGGCAAGCTCCTGAGCCTGCGAGGGGATGAGGCGATCTGGAGGTCCAAGCCCTCCACCGAGGTGCTCAAGCGGATCGAGGGCCGCGTACGAAAGCTCTCTGTCGCGATCCCGGCGGCCTCGCTCCGCAAGGGCCTGAACGTGGTGGCTGTCGAGCTGGTCCGCGCGCCGTACAACCACGTCGTGGACGAGCAGTTGGCCGAGTTGGACAACCACGGCAAGACGCAGGTCAATGACCTGAGCTGGAACACCTGCGAGGTCAAACGCGTGCAACTGTTGGCGGCCGGCAAGGATGGGCTGGTGCCCATGGCTACCCGAAGTGAGGGTTTCGAGCTCTGGAACAGTGACCCACTGGCCATCGATTACGATCTGGACCAGGGGGAGGCCGGTCCGCTTCGGCCGATCCGCCTGACCGGTGCGCGGAACGGGACATACTCGGGCAAGGTGGTGCTGGGCTCGGATAAGCCCATCCGGGGCCTGTCGGTGAAGGCGGGCGACCTGGCGGGCGCGAGCGGGAGCATTCCCGCCTCGCAAATCCAGATTCGCTACGCCATGCCGTGGGGCAACGTCATCCTCACCAATCCCGGCAACAGCGAGCAGATTCCCTATCCGGCGCCGCCCACGCCGCTGCTGGCCCTGTTCGATACGCCGCCCAGGGAAGTGCCGGTGTACAAGAAACAGGTCAACAGCCGCTGCCTCAAGCTCTCGGGCCAGCCGGACCCGGTCTTCGGCGCGGTGGTGCCGATATGGGTGACGGTGCGGGTGCCCGAGGACACGAGGCCTGGAACCTACACCGGGCAGGTCACTGTCAACGCCGAGGGGCTCAAGCCGACTCCCGTGGAGGTGAGCATCAAGGTGGTGGACTGGACGGTGCCGGACCCCGCCCAGCGCCGGGCCTGGGTGGAGTTGATCGAGTCTCCCGACACGCTCCGCCTGGAGTACAACGTTCCGCAGTGGAGCCCCAAGCATTGGGACATGATCGCCCGATCGATGGACTACCTGGGCGAGGTGGGCAGCCACGTGCTGTACGCTCCGCTCATCGCCCAGTCCAACGTCGGCAATGACGAGTCGATGGTGCGCTGGGTCAGGAAGCCCGACGGCGGGTACGAGTACGACTTCTCCATTCTGGACAAGTACCTGGACCTGGCCGCCAAGCACATGGGCGAGCCGCGGGTGGTGGTGCTCAACGTATGGGACTGGTACATGGGCGGCACGGGCACCCGGCTGTATATGTATCGTGACCGGCGGCGGGGCCAGGAGCCGACCGACAAGACGCGTCCTCCGCTGGTCACGATGCTGGACCGCACCACCGGCAAGACCCGGAACGAGCCCCTGCTGGACTACTTGGACCCGAACAGCAGGGCCCTGTGGAAGCCGCTGTTCGACCAGCTCAAGAGCAGGATGCAGGCGCGCGGGCTGGGCAAGGCCATGATGCTGGGGATGATCACCGACAACTGGCCCTACCGGGAGCAGGTCGAGTTTCTCAAGGACGTCAGCGGCAACCTCCCGTGGGTCAACGCCGGGCATTACACGCGGAAGACTCTGTTCGAAGGGCTGGCGGGATATGGGTACCAGTCCAGCTTCTTCGGCTACCAGTTCAGCTACTTGGACACCAGGTACGGATGGAAGATCCCGGACCTGGTCGCGCTGTTCGAGCGGGTTCCGCTGGACTCGTACCCGACTGCCCGGTGGCGCGGCCTTGGGGAGCAAGCGATTCTCGGCAACATGCGGGGCGTGGGCCGGCTGGGGGCGGACACGTGGTCGGTGGCCAAGGACCGCAACGGCCGGCGGGTCGGCCGGGCATGGGAACGGTTCCCAGGCGCCAATTGGGGGTACCTGAACTGCAATTCCTCCACGCTGGCACCGGCCCCGGATGGGCCGGTGGCCACGGCGCGCTACGAGGCCCTGCGCGAAGGGCTCCAGGAGTGCGAGGCCCGCGTGGCGATCGAGGCAGCCTTGAGCGACCCGGCCCAGAGCAAGGCGGTCGGCGAGGAACTGGCCAAAAAGTACCGCGACCTGATGGTCGAGCGACAGAAAGCCCTATGGAGGAGCCTGGCGTCCATGCAATCCGGGCCGCGCGCGCACCAGGACGATGGGCATGCCTGGCGCAGCGCGGTCATTACCGGCCACCTGTGGTTCGTGGCCTCGGGCTGGCAGGACCGCAGCGAGAAGATCTACTCCCTGGCGGGCGAGGTAGCCCGGAAGCTTGGCAGGAACTGAGCAGGCCGCCTCCCTGCCCGGCCTTGCACGGGGGCGGGCTTCAGGGCTGTCACTTCTCGCCCAGCGCCCTGGCGACCTCGCCGGCCAGCGCGAACAGGGTCTGCTCTCGCCGCTCCCAGCCGGACGCGAGGAACCAGTAGTGCGAGGCCGTGCCCGGCCCGCACGTGCTGCCGATCGACGAAGGGTTGCCGTCCAGCCGGTTGGTCAGCCCGCTGAAGCAGAGCTCCATGTCCTGCAGCCGCTCGTCCACGGTCTTCTTACAGCGGTCCGCCAGGCTGGGCGACAGCTTGGCCTTCAGCGCCGGGTCGCTGAGTGCCCGCTCGATGGCGATCCGCGCTTCGCATTCCTGGATGCCCTCCACGAAATGCACGTAGTGGTGCGTCAGGCCCGGCCCGTCCGGCCCCGGCGACAGCAGGGAGACGTAGATGTCCAGGTTCCGCCAGTTGCTCTGGGGGTAGCGTGCATAGATGCGGCCAGCGCGTTGGCCCTTCTTGTCGCGCAGGACGTTCCAGAAGTCGCCGCCGAGGCGCCCGGTGCCCCGCTGGTTGCCTGTGACGGCGAACTCACTCAGTTGCCTCCACATGGCCGTCGGGTAGGCATTGAAGCCGTGCTGCCGCCAATACCGGTTCAGCAGCGTGCTCTGCTTCCAGCCCATGAGGCTCTTGTCCACCGCGTGCTGGATGCCCCAGACGCGGATCTGGTAGCCCACCTTGGCCAGTTTGTAGACCATGGGCCCGCCGCCGCCATGGGAGTGGATCACCCACGGCGCGCCCGGGGCCACCTTCGCCATGAACGCTACCTCCTCCTTGGTCGGCCAGACGTCGGTCATCAACCCCAGCATCAGCGCCTTGTCCAGGCCCCGCCTGGCCAGCCGTTGGCGCAATTGCTCGAACAGCGGCTTCCACATCGCCTCGCTGGGCGGCTCGGTGAAGCGGGGGAGAATCACGTTCTTGGCCCTGCTGGCGGCGGGATCCCACGTGGTGACCTTCGGGCCCTGGCCGTAGACTAGGCCTTTACGGCCCCTCTCGCGATCGGCCTGCCACCGGGCGTCAAGCGAGCCGGGGGCGCCGCGGCCCTGCTGGAGCATGTACACATCCCAGACGTTCGCCACGACTATCCTGGGCTTGCCAAGGTTCTTCTCGGCGGCGTCCAGGTACTTCTCCATGACGCTGAAGTCATAGTCGTATTCGTTCGGGCCCTTCTTGATCCACCGCACCATGCTCTGCTCGTTGCCGAAGTTGGTTTCAGCGATGAGGGGCACGTAGACCATGCGGCTGCCCGAATCGCTCATCAGCCGGAAGGACTGAGCGATGAGTTCCCAGTGGCGCTGCGACCAGAGCGGGACCTTGTACTCCATCGCCAGCGTGTCGGGCGACTGGAGGATCTCCACGCAGGTTCGGCGGTCCTCGACGTCCGGCAGGGTCCAGTCGGCTATGTTGAGCACCACGGGGACGGCCACCGGTTTCTCGCCGTCGGCAGCGACGGTTACCTGCCCCTTGTACGTGCCGGCCGCGGCGTCCTTGGGCACGTGCACGGTCACCCACACGGGGGCCACCGCGCCCGCCACCGGCGCCGGCCCGGTGGGCTTATGCCGGCCGGGATGAATGACGCCGACGGGGACTTCCTCCGGCGGCTGATCGGCCAGGCCCCCTAGAAGGACCGGCTGGGCGGGGTACGGATTGGCGCCGTAGTAGACGACGATCTCATCTCGCCCCCAGGCGAAGCCGTAGTGGATCTGGACGCACGAGGCGGGGATCGTGCCGCCCGGCGATTTCAGGTCGCTAGGGTCCGCCCTCAGCCCTCGGATGGGCCGGCTGGACCCCACGACCACCTTCCCCGAGAAGCTGCCGTTCCGGGCCCCGACGATCTCGACGGGGAAGAGCTTCTCGGCCGGGTCGCCGAAGTCCAGATCGTAATCGCACGCCAGTGCGTTGCTGTTCCATACCTGGAAGCCCGGCGGGCGGACCGCGTTGGGCACCAGGCCCGCCGCGCCGGCGGCCGTCAACTGAACGCCGTTGATCCGGCAGGTGTCCCACGCGAAGTTCCAGTAGCTCTTCTTGGGGTCCTTCTTCTCGTCCACCACGCCGGGATAGGGCGCGCGAAGAACCTCGATGCCGATCACGTTCACGCCCCGCTGGAGAAGCCGCGAGGGAATCGCCAGGTCCGTCAGCGAGCGACGGATCATCTTGATCCGGGGGTCGTCGGGGCGGAGAGTCCTATTGGCGGCCTCGAAGCGCAGCAGCCCGCCGTCCTTGTCCAGGAAAGCCTCCGTGGGGTAGTCCTTGGCCAACTCATCGGAGGCCACGTCGGCCCGGCCGACCTCCTTCCCGTTCACGTAGACCACCACGCCGCCCTGGTACTGGATCGTAAGCTTGAGGGCCTGGACCTTCGAGGGGTCGGTGACCTCGAATTTGCCTCGGAGGCACAGCTTCGCCACGTACGGCGAGGGGCACACCAGCCGCGCCGGGCCGCGCAGCCAGCGGTGGTCGTCGAAGCTCGGCCTCATCCAGTCCGCCGGCGCCGGCGAGGTGGAACGGTTCACCCAGGCCGCCTTCAGCAGCAGCGGCTTGAGCCCGACTGCCGTCCGCGCCGCCGGAGGCTGAAGCGTCTGGTGCAGCCGCCACATGCCGTTGGTATCCAGGACGATCGCCGGGCCGGCCCTCGGCGCCCCCTGCGGTTCAGCCGCCTGCGAGACGGCGCCGGTGAAGACAACTTGGCACATGGCCAGCACAGCGACGAAGATTCTGTTCCTCATCAACGTTTCCCTTCGAGGGACAATACTAATGCAACACTGCGAGTGCCTCCATCGGCTCCAAGGAATGACTCGTTGCGGGAACTGGCGCTTCGCCGTGGCAGACCATGCTGGATTGGCGCAAAGCCCCGGCGGCGGTGTCCCTCCCGAGAACTCCGTCCGCCAGTGAGTTGATGAGAAGTCCGGTCGAACGAGGGGCAAGTGGGGCGGTCGAGGTCAGCAGCGGGAGATCCCGGCAGAGAACCGCCTTGCGGCCAAGCGACGTAAGTGCTTACCATCCAACAAGGACGAGGTTTTCGGGAGGGACAGGTACGCCTCACTCATGGAAGGTCGCGGGCGCCGGCAGTGACGGCGGCGTGAAGCGCCGCGCCAGCCGCGTCGGCAGAACTCACCGGCCGGCCTGCCCGTCGCTGGGCCGGCCGCGGCGAGCCCCGGTCGACCAGTACAGCGCTGCTCCGGCCGCCAGGAGCCCGGAGGACACCGCAAGCCCCATCGGCTTGGCCGCCCAGGCGTAGGTCACGCAGCTGTAGAACATGAACACGCAGCAGGCACAGAAGACCACGTTGGTGACAATGCCGCCGGTGACCCGGTAGGGACGCGGGGTCTGAGGCTCTTTGAGCCGTAGAACAAACACCGACGCGCCCGTCGCCAGGAAGAACAGCCACACCGCCGGGGCCGTGTAGAGGATGGTGTCCATGAACGACCTGGCCAGCATCACGATGGCCAGGCTCAGGGCGCCCTGCAGCAGCAGCGCCCAGACCGGCGTGCCCAGGCGGGGGTGCCACCTGCCCAGGGCACGGAACAGGGAGTGCCCCGTGCCCATGGCATAGGAGATCCGCGCCCCGGTAAACACCAGCCCGTTGGCGGCCCCCAGGGCCGAGACGCAGATCAGGACGCTGACGAGTCGCCCGGCGCCGTCAGGCAGCGCGGCGGCCACGGCGTCGGCCGCGACGGCCTTCGAGCCCGCCATCCGTCCCTGTCCCAGAGCCGCCAGGAATGCGATGTTGACCAGCAGGTACAGCACGGCAACGCCCAGCGTGCTAAGGACAATGGCGCGGACGATGTTTCGCTTGGGGTGACGGACCTCCGCGGCCACGTAAGCCATCTCATTCCAGCCGCCAAACGTGAACAGCACGAGGATGAGGCTGAGCTTCAGTCCGTCCACGGACAGGCCCGTGGGCCCGGCCGGGCCGGAGGCCGCGGGGGACGGCGGGGCCACCACGGCGGCGATCGCGATCGCCAGCAGTCCTAGGGCCTTGACCACGGTCAGAGTGTTCTGCGTCCACTTGCTCTCCCGGACGCCGACCACGTTGATGACCGTGAGCACCACCACGGCCGCGGCAGCATAGAACAGCGCGCTGTTCGCGAACGGGGCGTGCACGCTGGCGGCATACCGCCCGAACACGAAGGCCATCAGGGCGATGTCGCCCGGACGGATGATGGCCAGTTGGGACCAACCAAATAGGTAGCCGGACCAGTTGCCGTACGCCCGGCGGAGGTAGACGTAATCGCCTCCCTCGTGGGGATAGGTGGTGGCCAGTTCGGCATAGCACAGCGCCCCGGTCAGCGCCAGCAGCCCGCCCAGCAGCCACACGCCTAGCACCCCCGTCCAGCCCGGCATGCAGGAGGCAATCGTGGGCGAAGTCTCGTAGATGCCGGCGCCCACAATGATGCCTACGACAATGCAGATGGAATCGAAGAGGCCAAGCTGCCGCTGGGGAACCATGCTCATGATATGTCCTATAGCCCGCAAACGCGGCGTTCGAAGGAGATGCGTTCTGCCGGTCTGCCCTACTTGGCTAGGCGCTTTTTCAGGGTCACGCCCATGCCAGCGGAGTCCATGTGCAGGAAGATCGTCTCCAGGTCGCCGTTGGTGGTCACCGCTTGGAGGTAGTCCTGCATTGCCCCGCGTGCGCCGCGGGCATTGTGCGCCAGGATGAGTCCGCCAGGCTTCACCAATGGCAGGAGCTTCCGGAGATAGTCCATGTAGCCTTCCTTGTCGGCGTCCAGGAAGAGGACGTCAATAGATCCCTTGAGCTTGGGCACTTCCTCGTGCGCATCGCCCTCTACGAGGGTGACGATGTTGGCCACGCCGGCACGCTCGAAGTTCTTGCGCGCCAAAGCGGCCCGGCGGGCATTGATCTCGTAGGTCGTTAGCTTCCCCCCGGTCGCCTGCAGGGCCAGGCACAGCCACATGCCCGAATACCCGTTGGATGTGCCGATCTCCACCACGTGCTTGGCGCCGACGGCCTCCGTGAACACGCGCAGGAGCCGGCCGTCCTTCGGCGAGACGTTCATCATGCCCCGACGCTGGTTGCGGTGAATGTCGTCTAGGACGGCGAGGATCTTCTTTTCCGTGTCGGTCTTGGGCACGGGCTGGCTACTTACCGGCGCGGCGACGCGCTGGCCGCGGTCTTGCCGGTCGCCGGGTCCGCCGCTGGGCTGGGCGCCCGCCAGGTACGCCAGCATGCCAAAGGTAACAGCAGCTGCAAACGCAATCATCAGATTCCTCATGTTGCGTCTCCCTTGGGTTTGGGGCACAGCTCACCGCAACCATGTGGTCCGCCTTGCCCGCGTCCAGTCAATAGAACGCCGCCGCATGCCGGATGTTACGAAATCGGAACAATTCCATCGGCAAACGGATCGACGCGGGTTCGAGTTGACGGTGACAGCGCTGCGGAAACCCGAACGGTCATACTTCCCGTTGATACCGCGCCGATGACGACGCCAACGATCACGCAGGCCGCGTCGAAGACCGACAGGTGCCGCGCGGGAGCGGATACGGAATTCGGTGATACTTGGCCGGCTCCAAGGCGGGCTGGCCCAGCGGAGGACCTGGTTCAGGCCCGCAGGTGCGCACGGCCAACGGCTCCAGCGGCTCCGCGTGCGACGGGCGACGCCGCGCCGGGGCGGCGAGACTACTTCCTGGTGGCGGCGCGCTGGGCCTTCCACTCTGTCTTCGTCCCGCCCGTGCCGATGGAGACGTCTCCGGACCCCGCGTCGGCCTTGAGGGTGCCGATGAAGACCGTCGCCGCGTCGCCTCCAGCGGAGGGGACCTCAAACCTGACACTCGTGCCCCAGGCGTAGAAGGCCGGCAGGGCCTGCGCTTTCTGGTCCTTCCCCTCGCGGAGGTAGGTCGCCGTCAGGATGCCGTCCTTGCGCTGGATGGAGAGCGTTCCGCTGTCGCCGGCGCGCTCGGCGGCCCTAACGTGCCACCGTCCGGTCAGGTCCACCCCATCGCGCTTCGCCGCCCAAGGGTAGGTCCCGGCCGTGGGCCCGGTCAGCCACTTCTGCGTGCCCTTCATGGTGTCGCCTTCGACGGTGGCATCGTAGGCAATCTTGACGTCCTTGCCGTTGATCCGCGAACTGGCAGTGAACTTGATCCGCTTGCCCTGGAGGGACGCCTCGGTGATCGGCGCCTCGGTGCCTGCGGCAACGCTCACGGTGCCGGCGATGTTCTGGAACTGCTGGGTGAGCTTGAGGGTGGCGGTTCTCTCACCGCCAGGGGTTTCCGTCTTGACCCGCCACGTGCCGCCGACCGGCGCGGGGATGATCCACAGGTGTATGATGCGCTCATAGGCTCTCCGGTGGCGAACGGTTTTGTCGGCCTTCCAGTCGGCCATGTGGAACGTGTTGGACACCACCCGTGCCCCGGGCTTGAGCTGGGCGAAAAGCCTCGGGCGAAGCCGGAGGTTGACGCTGTCAAGCAGGAACAAGGCGACGACGCTGGCCTCGCGGATGTCGGTGACCATGATGTCGGCGACTTTGAACTTCACGCGGTCGGTGACGCCGGCCTTGGCAGCGTTCTGGTTGGACTCCCGGATGCGCTGCGGATCGAGGTCCACGCCGAACCCGCGGGCCTTGAACTCCTTGGCGGCCGTGATCACGATCCGCCCGTCGCCGCAGCCGAGGTCAATGACGTAATCCGAGCTGGTGACACTGGCCAGCTTGAGCATGGCCTCGACGGCCTGCTGATGGGTGGCGACATATGGCACGTCCAGTTCGACATCCGCATCCTGCCCATAGACGGCCGGGCAGGCGACCAGGCTCGCCGCACAGAAGCCGACGATCATCCCGAACTGCCGACGCAGAGCATTCAGACGCATCTGGAATCTCCTTCCATGCAGCGTTTTCCTGAACACCCCGGTCCCGAGGCCGCTACGGACCGGCGCGGCGAGTATATGCCGACCGCTGGTTTCGGCAAGTGGTATTCGCTCAGAATACTCACATCAGTTCGGGCCAGCGCCGAGGCCAAGCCGCATGGAAACCGAAGACCGAGAAGGAGGAGGCGAATGGGGCAGTGCTTCCCGAAAACTCCACCCGGTCCGGAAAGGGGCGGCCGAATGGGCTTGGCCGTGAGTTCGGCGAGGATTCCATTATGCGATCGGCCTCAGCGGGCGTGCCAGCAGACGCTTGGGAATGACCGGCTTCCCTGTCCCTCCCGAAAACTCCGTCCGCCAGTGAGTTGATGAGAAGTCCGGTCGAACGAGGGGCGAGTGGGGCGGTCGGGTCAAATGTAGCCATCATCGCCCACGTCGATCACGGCAAGACCACGCTGGTCGACCAGTTGCTTCGCCAGAGCGGTCAGTTCGGCCACGGCGAGCTGACCGGCGAGTGCATCCTGGACTCCAACCCGCTCGAACGTGAGCGAGGCATCACGATCCTTTCGAAGAACTGCGCGATCGACTACACGGACCGCAACGGAGCGGGCTACCACATCAACATAGTGGACACGCCGGGGCAGAGCAGCACGTTCAGCCTGTACTTCCCCTGCGCGGGCGAGCCCAGCGATCGACGGTGACCAGGACATTCCACCCATGCGGCATTTCCCCTGTTTGTTCGGAGCTCCCTGAAGCGCCCCCCGCCGCCTTCACGAGCGACGGCCCCCGCAATGCGCCGCCTAGGATTCGAACCTAGGACCCGCTGATTAAGAGTCAGCTGCTCTGCCGGGCTGAGCTAGCGGCGCTCAAGATCGCGAACGGAGCGGACAGTCTAATCGCCGCCCGGATACGGGTCAAGGCCGGAATCGCTCCAGAGCCTCTGCCGCTCCGCCACCCCTCATGCAAATCCATCCGACCTGCGCCTCCTGGCAGGCTACGTCGTGGCGCGTTTGTCGGCCGGCACCTTGCGCTCGACAAGGGCCACCAGGTCGCGGAAGTTCTGAAGGAAATACGAGTCCAGCTTCAGCACGCCGTCCTGCCCGTAGTGCAGCACCACGACGCCCTTGGACGCCAGCCGGCTCGCGTCGAGCTTCGTGATCTTCTCCCAGCGAACCTTCTCCGAGCCCGCGTAGCCGATCCCCTCGCCGTCGGCCAGCAACTGCCGCCGCAGCCGCAGCGCCGCCCACCCCGCAACCACCAGGCCGGCGGGGATCAGCACGAACGGGCCGTAGTACGTCAGCAGGTGTCCGGCGACGGGGTTGATATTCTTGAAGGACCAGCTCTCCGGCTTGCGGTACTTGGGGTTGCCCCAGTCCGTGTAGCAATACATCCCGAAGCCCACGAAAATGGCCGCTATGATGAAGCGCTTCACCGCGGGCTCCTTGGCCGCGGGGCAGAGGACCCGCTCCGGCGCGGCCGTTTTGGATTCTGAGGATTGGTCGGCTGGTTCCATGGCTTCTCGCGCTCCGGCTGCTGGGACATGACGCGCTTGCGACGGCGCCCCGCGCCGCCACCGCGCGACTCCTCACATTCTACTCGTGCCGCCCCCGCGTGTAAATCCGCGACCGCGGCGTTCCGCGCCGTCCGCTCGACGACGCCCCAAATCGTGTTGACACGCACCGGGCGCGCAAATAGCCTGTTAGGTCCCCATCGGGCGGCCGAGGGGGCTGGACAGGGCCGAGCCCGAGCGGGCTGCCTGTCCGCAGACCACCGAAAGGAGCGCGAACCACCATGGCAGTCAAGATAGGCATCAACGGATTCGGACGGATCGGCCGGCTCGTCTGCCGCGCGATGGCGGCCAAGCCAGAGACCTTCGAAGTCATGGCCATCAACGACCTCTTCGACGCCGACATGCTCGCCTACATGCTCCGCTACGACTCCACCCAGGGCCGCTTCCCCGGCAAGGTCGTCGCCAAGCAGAAGGCCATCGTCGTCAACGGCAGGGAGATCCCCACCGTCAGCGAGAAGGACCCCGCCGCCCTGCCGTGGGGCAAGATGGGCGTCGACGTCGTCATCGAGTCCACCGGCGTATTCCGCAGCCACGCCGCCAAGGGCAAGCCGGGCTACGACACCCACCTGACCGCCGGCGCCAAGCGAGTGCTGCTGTCGGCCCCGGCCAAGGACGCGCCCGACGCCACCATCGTCCTCGGCGTCAACGACGAGCTGCTCACGCCGGCATGCAAGTGCGTCTCCAACGCATCCTGCACCACCAACTCCCTCGCGCCCGTATGCAAGGTGCTCCATGAGGGCCTCGGCATCGTCAAGGGCCTCATAACAACCGTTCACGCCTACACCAACGACCAGGCCGTCCTCGACATGCCCTACAGGGACAAGCGTCGCGGCCGCGCCGCCGCGGTCAATATCGTGCCCTCCACCACCGGCGCCGCAAAGGCGCTCGGCGAGGTCTTCCCGGCGCTCAAGGGCAAGATGCACGGCTACGCACTCCGCGTGCCGGTGCCCACCGGCTCGATCACCGACCTGACGTTCATGGCCGCCAAGAAGACGTCCGTCGAGGAGATCAACGAGGTCGTCCGGACGGCCGCCGAGGGCGCCATGAAGGGCATCATCGAGTACTGCACCGACCCGATCGTCTCCAGCGACATCGTCGGCAACCCCGCAAGCTCCATATTCGACTCCACCAACACCATCGTCCTCGACGGCGACATGGTCAAGGTCACCATGTGGTACGACAACGAGTGGGGCTACTCGGTCCGCACCATCGATCTCGCCGAGCGGATGGCCAAGCTGTGAGAGCGGTAGCATAGGCCTCCGGCCTGTGTCGTCGACCGGATAGCCGGAATACCGCGGGACCGATTGGTGCGTGTGTTCGTGAACTCGTGGACCCGTGAATTCGTGAACTCGTGAGTCCGTGTGCCCCGCGCCTCCCGCCGGCATGAACCCCGTTTTGTCGCGGTTATCCACCTCTTTCACCCCCTTAGACGCACCTAACCGCCTCTTTGCGGGCCTTAACCGGCCTTCTTATTTCGCCTGTTTTCGGCCGTTCGTCCACCGTAAGCCCCTGACAATCCATGCCTTGCATCGCCCCGGACCCCTCCGGAAATTGGGTTCGTTTCGCATATTTTCACTTTTCCGCAGCCCATACTTGCCGCAGCCTGCCCTGCGTAGCCGCTGCGTCGCCATAGCTATGCAGCGTCGGCGACTTGGCGAAGCAGGGAGGACGCAGGTGTTCAAAGCCCGCAGCCCCCGAAGGCCAACACAGACCTGTCCGCCGTAGTCCGCCCAAGACGGAAAGGACGGAGGCCGATTGCACGGATGGCCGGATTGCGATGATTCGGACTTACTTGCCCCGCGATCCATTGAATCCCCCGATCTGCGTAATCCCCATCTCTCCCTGGCCTGGCCTGCTGCCTGCTGCCTGCTGCCTGCTGCCTGCTGCCTGATATAGCCTAACGCATCCCGTTGCCATGTCAAGCGCATTTTTGCAAAAATATCACATTTCCGCAACACACGGCCGGGCCGTAGGTTCGGCCAACAGACAGTCCACAGATTGCACAGATTGCACAGATGTAGGGCGGGCTGTGCCCGCCGTGATGAAGTCCACGAATTGCACGAATGGCACGAAGGTCGGGCAAGACGTAGCACGGCCGTCCCGGCCGTGAGTACCATGGGCGTCTCGCCCATGGAAGTAGGTAGCATAGGCGTCCCGCCTGTGGCAGCAGCCGCTGAGCCCCCTTGGGCAGCGTGGCCCTCCAGCAATTCCGCGTGCGGCCGGGCGGACCCTCCGGCAGTTCCCTTGAGACGAATTGACGATAGGGCATTGGTGAAGTAACCTTTGGGCATGCCAACCCAGATCCAGGAGTACCTGCGCGAAGTTCAGAGGATACGGGCCGTCGGAAACGCGACGGAACACACTTACCGTCCAGCCTTCAAGATGCTGGTGGAATCCTTCGGGAGACGAATCACTGCAACGAATGAACCCAAGCGTGTGAAGTGCGGGGCGCCCGATTTCATCGTGGAACGCAAGGGCGTGCCTGTAGGCTACATCGAGTGCAAGGATATCGGCGTTCGGCTGGACGAGGCGGAGAAGACTGACCAGCTCAAGCGGTACTTCGCGAGCCTGGAAAACCTGGTCCTCACGGACTACCTGGAGTTTCGCTACTACGTTGGGGGCAAACAGACGATGCACGTGACCCTTGCCCGCCTCGACGGCAAGGGCAAGGTCAAGCTGATGCAGGGGGCCGACGAACAGCTTGCCACGGTGTTCGACGCCTTCCTAGCCGCGAAGCCCGTCACCATCAACACTCCGAAGGAACTGGCCGGGAGGATGGCCAATGTAGCCAAGGTCATCCGTGACGCCATCGAGAAAGCCTTCACCCTCGAAGGCGAAGCCGGCACACTCCACGGCGAGTACGAATCCTTCCGCGCCACGATCCTGGGCGACATGACGCCGGTGCAGTTTGCCGACATGTACGCCCAAACCGTCTGCTACGGCATGTTCTCGGCCCGGGTGAACGTGCCCGATCAGAAGGCCGACAGCTTCACCCGCGAGCACGCTGCCTAC
>Ga0307379_10008200_pt1 | contig 14105 bp, 32 predicted proteins | sample UN2MG_FD_202237 | JGI IMG/M metagenome (GOLD analysis project Ga0307379, IMG submission 202237) | Soil microbial communities from Risofladan, Vaasa, Finland - UN-2 | ecosystem: Environmental > Terrestrial > Soil > Coastal area > Acid sulfate soil | place: Finland: Risofladan, Vaasa | collected...
TTAAACAATTATGAAAGGTTAATGAATTTAATGAATAATGATAATGTAGAATTTTTGTCTGAAGATGATGTTATAGAAGAGGATGTTAAACAAAAAGAAGTTATATCTCAGGAACAATTGAAGTTTTTTCATGATTGGTTTATGTGTTTTTATATGGAGCAAAAAGAAACCAATAGAAAAGTTAATAAATGTTTGAGAACTATTTCTACTAACACAACAATCATTGCTATTATAATGTTATTGCCATTTTTAGTAGCTTGTCTATATATTATATTAGTGACAATTGGTTTTATTGCAGTTATGTATTGATAATATTCTTTTAAGTTTTTTAATATACCTAAAAAGGAGTCCATTTAATGATTCCAAAGATAGTAATTCAACATATTGATAATCGATCTCATCTTTCGATTGAGGTTGATTGTGGATTTGTTTTAAAAGAGTTTAGTTCTGATAATTCTTTTGATAGTTTTTTTGATAAATATTCTGATAATTCTTTTGATAAAGAGGTTTACAATCCTAGCATTCATATTTTTTCTGGATCTCGAGAGAAAGTTGAAGATGTTAGTAATTATCTTGTTCGGTATTGGAATGGAGATAATAAGACAGCAAAGGATGCTAATAAGCGTATTAATCAAGCACGTGATGGTTGTTTGTTTGATAGTACTATAGAATATAAAAAGAGATTACAAATTTTAGTTCAACAATGGGCGGATGATTTAAAAGATACTTTAGAAAATGAAAAATAATAATACAATAGAAGAACAATTAAAATCTTATAAAACACATCAATATAATATATTAAATAATTCTAAATTATCTAAAGAAATCATTAAAAAATATAAAGATAATGATGATGATTTTGAATGGGAATATATTTCAAAGTATCAGAAGTTATCTGAGGAATTTATTAGAGAGTTTCAGGACAAAGTTTATTGGTATGGAATTTTAACGTATCAAAATTTATCTGAGGATTTTATTAGAGAATTTAAAGATAAAGTTAGTTGGTATTATCTTTCAATAAATCAGAAGTTAAGTGAGGAATTTATTCGAGAGTTTCAGGATAAAGTTTATTGGTGTTGGATTTCAAAATATCAGAAATTGAGTGAGGAATTTATTAGAGAATTCCAAGATAAAGTTTGTTGGAATTATATTTCAATGTATCAGAAATTATCTGAAAATTTTATGAAAGAGTTTAATCTTAAGAAGTTTAAAAATAATTGGTTGTATATAAGTAAGGAAGATAAATTAAATTACATTAAGAAATATACAAAATATGAAGTTATAGATGATAAATATATTATAGCTTATAAGAGTTGTAGGCATGATGGATATTCTTCATATAATTTTCAATATAAATATAAGGTAGGAGAAGTATATGAGAGTCATTGTGATTGTAATTTAGAGAATGAAAGATCCTTTGGTTTATCTGTATGGACTAGAGAAGGAGCTTTAAAATATTGTGATGAGAAATTATTTAAAGTAAAGATAATGATTGATGATATAGGAGCAATAGTTATTAATAATAAAATAAGATGTTTTAGATTAACAATATTGGAAGAAATTTCGATTTAAAAAGATTGACAAAGTAAAAAGATTATAGTATACTGAATACAATTAAAACCCATATATATGGATTTTATGTATTTAAAGGAAAATATAATAATGAATAATTTAAATAAAAAACAATTAATTAATTGGAAATATATTTCAAAGTATCAGAAATTGAGTGAGGAATACATTAAGGAATTCCAAGATAAGGTTGATTGGTATTATATTTCGAGATATCAAAAATTGAGTGAGGACTTTATTCGAGAATTTCAGGATAAAGTTAATTGGTATTATATTTCGAGATATCAGAATTTGAGTGAAAAATTTATTCGAGAATTTCAGGATAAGGTTAATTGGGATTATATTTCAGAATATCAGAAATTGAGTGAAGATTTTATTCGAGAATTTCAGGATAAAGTTAATTGGTATTGGATTTCAACAAATCAGAAATTGAGTGAGGAATTTATTAGAGAATTTCAGGATAAAATTGATTGGGTTTTGATTTCAAAGTATCAGAAGTTGAGTTTCGAGGATTTTATTAGGGAGTTTCAAGATAAAGTTAATTGGATTTATATTTCAGCAAATCAGAAATTGAGTGAGGAGTTTATTAGGGAGAATCAAAACAAAGTAGATTATAAAAACATATCGAAATCTCAGAAATTGAGTGAGGAATTTATTCGAGAGAATGCTGATAAGGTTTATTGGGTTGATATTTCGATATATCAGAAGTTGAGTGAGGAATTTATTCGAGAGTTTCAGAATAAAATTGATTGGTATTGGTTTTCAAGATGTCAGAAATTGAGTGAAGATTTTATTAGAGATTTTCAGAATAAGGTTGATTGGTATGATATTTCAAAATATCAAAAGTTATCTGAAAATTTCATAAAAGAATTTCAGAATAAAGTTATTTGGGAATTTGTTTCAAAGTATCAGAAGTTATCTGAAAATTTCATGAAAGAATTTAATCTTGAAAAACCTAAGGATAACTGGCTTTATATAAGTAAGGAAGATAAATTAGAATATATTAAGAATCATACAGATTATGAAGTTATAGATAATAAATACATTATCGCTTATAAGAGTTGTAGGGATGATGGGTATTCTAAATATAATTTTCAATATAGATATAATATAGGGAAAACTTATGAGAGTTATTGTGATTGTAATTTAGATAATAATGATTCTTTTGGATTATCAGCATGGACAAGAGAAGGTGCTTTAGATTATTGTGATGAGAAGTTGTTTAAGGTAAGGATAAATGTTGAAGATATAGGAGCAATAGTACATAATAATAACAAGATTAGATGTTTTAGACTAACAATTTTAGAAGAAATAAAAATTTAAAATTGTTGACATTTTTTAATAATTATGGTATAATTATTATATAAAGGATGGAAAAAAAACATGAGTAAAAAAAGTATATGGAAAAAGATTTCAAAAAGTAAAAATATATCGGAAGATTTTATTAGGGAGTTTCAAGATAAAGTAAATTGGAAAAAGATTTCAGAGTATAAATTGTTATCTGAGGATTTTATTAGAGAATTTCAATGTAAAGTTCATTGGCATAATATAACAGAATGGCAAGAGTTGTCTGAGGATTTTATACGAGAATTTAAAGATAGGGTTGATTGGCAATGGGTTCCTATAACTCAAGTTTTGTCTGAAGACTTCATAAGAGAATTTCAAAATAAACTTAATTGGCATGATATTTCAAAACATCAAAAGTTGAGTGAGGAATTTATTAAAGAGAATGCTGATAAAGTTTTTTGGGATTGTTTTTTAGAACAATCAACAATTATCTGATGAATTTGTTAAAGAATTTCGTTTTATTTTGAATTAACAAAGGTTAAAAATGGAAACAAATTTTCAAAGTTTAGTTGGTCTTAAAATTGTTAAGATAGATGATAATAATTGTGATTCAATTTTAATTAAAATTGAAGATGGGAGAGTTTTTAATTTAGAAATAAACTTTAATCCACGTTCAGTGTGTAATGAGATTGTTCTCAATGAAGATAATGAAGAGGAAATGGAAAAAGAATTGCGAGTTATTTGGTAAAAAAAGTCTTGACTTCCTTATTCTTTTGTGATATAATGATTTTAAGAGAGAATTAAAACAGCAAAAAAACCCTATAAAACAAGGGTTAAATGATACATATAAAGGGTTTATAACTCAATTGGCAGAGTACCAGACTCTTAATCTGGGAGTTGAGGGTTCGATTCCCTCTGGACCCACTTTTAAAAAAGGAAATAAATATGAGTAATTATTATAAGTATTCTAACAATTTACATATTTTAGAATTAAGTAAAGAAGAAGCTATTAATATTATTCATGGTCTTACTAATTTGCTTAATGATGGTGAAAGTTGCCCTTCTTGTAAAGTTAATTTTTATAGAAATAAAGAAAAGAATTTCATTAAGAAAATTATAGATCCACAAATAACTTTTACTATATCTAATAATAAATAAAAGAAATTATAAGGTAGAATTTAAGAGATGATTTTAATTAAATAGGAATAATATGAATGATAACAGATATCAATTAGAGTTGTGGGAAGTTTTTCTTGGGTCTTTTATATTGATGTTGTTATCATTCATGTTATTAACACCATTTTTTTTGTTCACCATTACCTTGTATAAATTAGGAGAATATAATGTTAAAGTTTAGTTTTGCATTGTTAGTTTCTACATCTATTTTCTTTTCGGTTTTTTTGCTTCTTGGTCATTATACAGATTTTGGTTTTTTGTTTCGTTTGTTTTTAGGAATTGTTTTTGCTGTTTGGACAGGCAGTAAAATAAGTTAAAAAAATATAAATAAAAATTTATATTAACAATTGGGTTTCTAATATTATAGGTAAAAAAAATGAATACTAAGGATTGGGTAGATTTAAAGATAACGCCGATATTTTTATCGCCTATAGATATTAAATTTATTTCTTTAAATAAAATAAAAAATAGTGTTAATAAAAAAGTTAAAACTATAAAAGAAGATGTAATTATTTTTGGTAAACATAGTTTAGCTACAGTTGTTATAATACCAATTATGTTTTATGGCGTAATCCGTTTTTTTATTTTATATGAGAATATAAATAATGATTAAAAATAAAGAAATTATTTTAATAAGATAAAGGAAGTTAAATGAATAATAAAATTAATTATTTTAATATTTTAAAACATCATAAGTTGAGTGAGGATTTTATTAGAGAGAATGCTGATAATGTTAATTGGACTTATGTTTCAGTAAATCAGAATTTGAGTGAAGGCTTTATTAGAGAATTTCAGGATAAAGTTAATTGGTATTTTATTTCGATATATCAGAAATTGAGTTTCGAGGAATTTATTCGAGAATTTCAGAATAAAGTTAATTGGCATTGGATTTCGATATATCAAAAACTATCTGAGGAATTTATTCGGGAATTTCAGAATAAGATTGATTGGATTTATATTTCGATATATCAGAAGTTGAGTGAGGGATTTATTAGAGAGAATGCTGATAAAGTTTTTTGGGAAAATATTTCAAAATATCAGAAATTGAGTGAAGAATTTATTAAAGAATTCCAAGATAAAATTAATTGGTATTGTATTTCAAGATATCAGAAGTTATCTGAAGATTTCATAAAAGAGTTTAATCTTGAAAAGCCTAAGGATAACTGGCTTTATGTGAGTAAGGAAGAAAAATTAGAATATATTAAGAATAATACAGATTATGAGGTAGTGGATAATGAGTATATTATCGCTTACAAGAGTTGTAGGGATGATGGATATTCTAAGTTTAACTTTCAATATAGATATGAGGTAGGAAATACTTATGAGAGTCATTGTGATTGTGATTTGAGTAATGAAAGTTCCTTTGGATTATCTGCATGGACAAGAGAAGGTGCTTTAGAATATTGTAATGAGAAGTTGTTTAAGGTAAAGATTATGATTGAAGATATAGGAGCAATAGTATATAATAACAAGGTTAGATGTTTTAGGTTAACAATTTTAGAAGAGGTAAAAATTTAATTTAATTAAAATTGTTGACATCCTTTATAAGTTATGATATTATTGTTGTAGAAAGGATGGAGAAAATAATGGAACAAATTGAAAATAAAATTCGTGATCTTTTGAAACTTGGTGGTGGTAATGCTAATGAGAATGAAGCAGCTATCGCAATGGCGATGGCACAAAAGTTAGCTGAAAAACATCGTATTGATATTGCAACAATTGAACTTTCTAATAATGAGCCAATTGAAATTGTTGAAAAAAGTGATATGCCTTTTATAGATGGAAGTCGTATTAGGGAATGGAAAACAAAGCTTCTTAGTGCTATTGTTCGTAGTCAAGGTTGTGCTTGTTATTTTAATCGTATTTCTGGAAGAAATGGTAGTTCTACTTGGTATGTTTATGGAAGACCAAGTGATGTAGCTATCGCACGGCAGATGTTTCAATGGGCTCTTTCTGAACTTGAAATGATTGGAGCTTTATTTTGTAAAGGAAAAGGTAAGCATTATGCTAATGGATGGTATAATGGAGCCGTTTATGCTATTTCTCAAGGATTGAAGCTTGGTAAAGAAAAAGCACGAGAAGGAGTTAATACTACAGCTTTAGTTGTTGTTGATAATCGTGAGAAAGAGTCTAAGAATATTATGTATCAGCAACTTAATCTTAGTAAAACAAAGGTTTATAATAACAGATTTGATTCTAAAGGTTTTAATGATGGTTGTAGAGTTGGTTCTAGAATGAATATTGGTGGTAATAATTTTTTAAACAGTTGAGAATATTTTATGATATTAATTACGCAACCACGTGTTGGAAGATTTTATACTGAAAGATTTTACAATGAACTTCTTGCAATGAAAATGGCTGCGAAGTCAATTGGATGGAATGTTCATGAGGCTCATTTTGGATGGAGACTTCCAAATAAAATTATTGAATCTAATCAAGTTGGTGTGCCTTATGGTTCTCAGACTTTTTGTAAAGTCATAGCTAAACAAATGAGATGGAATCTTAGTGAGAATTCTAATGATTGGTTAACTGGTCTTAAGGATGAGTTTCTTAAAAGAGAAATTAGTTTTTGTAAACTTGAAGATGTTCGTAAATTGGATTTTAAAGGTTTAAAATTTATTAAATCGGTTGATGGTAAATGGTTTAATGCTAAATTATATAAGAAAGAAGACTTTGATCCTTCACCTATAACTCTTAATGATACTCCAGTTTTAGTTTCATCACCTGTAAATTTTACAGAAGAATACAGATGTTTTGTTTATAATGGAAAATGTTATGCGATAAGTTGTTATATTTATAAAAAGGTTATTAATAATCCTGAAAATTGGCATAATCCTAATTGTAAAAAAGCTGAGGATTTTGTAAATGAAGTTTTAAGATTTCATCATTCTGAACCGGCAGTTATTGATGTTGGTTTGATGGAAGAAGGTTGGGCTGTAATAAAAACAAATCAATCTTGGGCTTCTGGTATCTATGGTTGTAATCCTTTGAAAGTTCTTGAAGTTCTTGAAAAAAGTTGTAATAAAATTAATTAAATTTGTCTTGACTTTCGTATATGTTTGATGTATAATCAATAAATAAATGGAGAATAATATGAGAAAAAATGCAAAAGAAGTTTTGAATTTTTGGTTGAAAGGAAAAGCTTTAAATCGTGGAAGTATTTCTACTGATGGAATTTATGTTAAATCTTATAAATTACCTATTGCTGTTCGTAATGGAGATAAAAGTGTAGTAATTTTGAATGGAGATAAATCTCCATCAAAAACAACAACAACTCATATTAGAGCTTGTTATGAATTTTGTTTAAATGTTAAAGAAATTAATTATGATAATATCATATTATGATATTATAATTTAAGGTGATGAAATGAAAAAGATTAGAAATTATTTACATATTGGAGATATGAAATTATTTGGAAATAGAATTGTTGCTCCAGTTAAAGGTAAAGGATATAAAAAGCGTCCGCGCAATTCTAATCGTTCATTTAGAATAAATGGAAATTATTATTAATAGTTTATGAAAGATGTTATAGATTATATAATAATTGTTATTGTTTTAATTCTTGTAATTTAGAACTGATTATATATAATTATTAAAGTAATTTTGAAGCTTTTGTAAAAGAGGAATATTAATAATGAGTATAATATCTATAGAAGATTGGAAAAAGAATAAGAATAATATTTCAGCAAGTTTTCAATATGAAGATTGTGCTAAAGTTTTTGTCGAGTTTTTTAAAAAAGTAAATAATGAAATTTTAATTAATCGTTATGGTAATAAAGTGGTTTTTTCTATTCCGAAAGATCATAATGATATAAGTAATTTGTGGGTTGTTGCATCTGCAAAATTTTTTGAAGCTGGATATAAAGAAGCATTTGGAGATAATAAATGAATTTTTCAGATATATTATTGTTTATTCAAGATCCTTATTTTATAGTAGTATATTTTCTTGGTTTTGGATTTTCATTTGTTGGAATGCTTTCTCTTTTTAGTTATTTGATTGATATGAAAACTAAAGAATATATTTATACAGTTCTTGCAGCTTTAGTATTTCCTTTAAGTGTTCTTGTTTTGGTTTTCTTTTCTATTAGTGTTGCCTTTTTTCATATTATAAAAATTGTATTCAAAAAGAATTAATTAAAACTGCCCTACTAGCATAATGGATTAATGCAACGCCCTTCTAAGGCGAAGACTTCAGGTTCGAGTCCTGAGTAGGGTACTAAATAATAGGTGATAAAATGGATTTAAATATACTTCAAAAATTAATAGAAACTATAAATTTAAAAATTGAAAGAAAATACATTCCATCTGTAAATAAACATAAATTTGAAATATCGTCTATGAACAATATTTCTCGTTTTTATTCTAATTTAGAAGATGGGGTTAATTTTATAATAAAAGATGAACTTGAAAAGCATAAAAATAAAATAATGAAATTTCAAAATGAAATTATTTTTAATAAAAAAATTGTTGGTCTTCTTGAAGAAGCTCTTTCTGATCATTTAAGTAATGAAGGTTTTGAATAATAATTGATATTGTTATATAGATAGTAATAAGACCCAGTAGCTCAATCGGTAGAGCATTTGGCTGTTAACCAAAGTGTTGAAGGTTCAATTCCTTCCTGGGTCGCTAATTTTGTTTAAGTCGAACCGTTAAATTATTCTTATATTAGATATATATAAGAATATGACTATAAATTCGGAAAAGGTAAAAGCTTGGAGAAAAAGAACTAAAAATAGAATAATTTGTGCAATGGGGTACAAATGTTGTATTTGTGGTTATAACAAATGTCAGTCAGCATTAGTTTTGCATCATATAGATCCTTCTCAAAAAGAATTTTCTTTTGGAGCAATTAGAGCTAATTCAAAAAGTTGGGCAAAAATTGTCATAGAATTAAGAAAATGTATATTATTGTGTCATAATTGTCATAGTGAAATACATGAAGGCTTGATTTTTATTCCTAATGATGTTCCTTTATTTAATGAAGAATTTGTTTCTTATGATAAAGATTTAAAACCAAAATATGATAAATGTCCAATTTGTAAAAAAAATAAAAAAATAAAATTAAAATATTGTTCAAGGTTATGTACTTATAAATCTTTTTGGAAAATAGATTGGGATTCTATAAATTTACAAATTGAATTACAAAAAAAAACTGTTTCTCAATTGGCAAGAGATTTAGGTTGTTCTGATAATGCTATTTATAAAAGACTTAGAAAATTAGGTTTAAAGATAAATAAATGATAAATCAAAGCTTTAATATTTTATAAAATAAAAGAAATTAGGAGTAAAATGGATAAAAATAAAATGGATAAATTTTTATGTATTGTTAATTTTTGTGCTGCTATATCTTGTTTTGTTAATTCTTATTATTTATATATTTGGGAATATTGTATTGCTGGTTTATTCTTTTTATGTTCTGGTTTAATGTATTTTTATATTATTAATGAAAAATTATAAATAATCGGCACGTAGCTCAGAGGTAGAGCGGTATGTTTAAGCATATGTTCTTGATTAGGCAACCCACATGAATAGGATATATTTGATAATGTCGACAAAAATCAATATATCTTAGGCATGACGAAAACAAGGGCTGATCACTCTTGTTGACTTGGATCTAATTAGCGTTGGTTCGAATCCAACCGTGCTGTCTAGTAAATTTTTATTAGGAATAATATAATTAAAAAAAGAAATTAAAAGGTTTTTTTGTTTTTATATATAAAATATTTGTTTTTTATTTTTTTTGTTTATATTCTTTTTGGTTGTACTGATATAAACAGATCAGATAAAGTTTTAAAAGAAGCTGGTTTTGTAGAAATTCATTATACTAAATATAGTTATTTTTCTTGTGGAAATAACTATTTTTTTCATACAGGATTTCAAGCAAAATCTTTTAATGGAGATTTTGTTTTTGGAACTGTTTGTTGTGGTTTATATAGTAAAGGTTGTAAAATAGTTTTTTAAAAAAAACAGTTGACAAATTAAATGAATTATGATATAATATATATTATAACAAAGGAGAAAACCATGTCTACTCAAAAATTTCTAGATAGCTGTCCTCCAGTTGGAGCAAATAAGCGGTTTCTTGTGACTTGTAATGGAAAACCTTTTGCGGGTTTTGACACTCAAGAAGAAGCAAAATCAGTAAAAAATATGTATGGTGCAGAAATTAAACTAAAGAAGGGTAATTTTGCTTATTGTTCATTGCAAGAATGGGCTGTAATTCTTAATCCAGATTATGGTTGATGATATAGATGTTTTTTAATTGTTAAAAGAATGATAAAATATGGCTGTCAGATATGTTGAAGTTGATTCTATGAAATTTGAAAAATTTCTTCAAGAGAAAGGTTTTGTGAAAAATAAAACTGATTTTGGTAAAGAAGTTGTTTATAGTTTTTGTCATGAATATAATCCAAATATTAGAGTGAAAGTTTACACTTCTATTACTGAAGGTGTTAAAGTTGCTCGTTCTATTGGTTCTGATGCAATTCGTGTTGTTTGTATTTTTGATAATGGAAATAGATCTTTTGGTATAGCAAAACTTCCAAGAGTTTATAGAACAGGGAGTCAACAAAAAGTTGAAGCAAGAACTTTAGAAAGAATGCGAGAAGCTTATAAATTAGGTTCTAGTTGGATTCGTAATAATAAAGCAAAGGTAAGATAATGCAAAAGGTTTTGATTTGTTCAACATCTGAATTGGGTATGAAGTCGGAGATTTGGGGATGGTCTTCTTATGATTCTGATGCTGTTTCTAAAGCTGCTATTAAATATCCAGATAAAGATGTTTGGAATAATAAAAAATATGTAGGTTTTATAAATAGTCAAATATCTGAATGTCCAATAACTCCTTTACATGCTCTTGCTGTAGGATGGAAACTTCTTGAAGTTCCAAAGAGATATGATGATGGTGAAAATCTTGTTTATTATGAATGGTGGTTTGTTAAGGATTAATAATGTTTATATCAATTCATCAAAATAAATTAGATAATTTTATAAACTTTCTAAAGGAATCAATAGCTAAAAAAACTTATAATAAATCTACTTTAGAAAAAATGAATTCAATTCTTGTTGATATTGAAAAATCTTCTCAAGATAATGGTGAGGATTATGAAAAATATTTTGATTTTGATTGTAAGTTTAATAGTTAATTTTGTTAGTTTTCCAGTTTTGGCAAATTGTGATAATATGACTGTAATTGCTACAGTTATAGATAATACTAATTCTTTTGCTATTATTAATGCAAATAACAATAGTGACTGGAAAAATATAGTTAGAATTGGAGATAAATATAATAAAGGGATTATTAAGTTAATTCGTGTGGAAGAAGTTTGGATTTCTTATGGAGATCATTATTGCATAATTCATAGAGCTAAAGCTACGGATTCTTATATTAATTGGTCTTCTACTTTTGTAGATAGATTTAAAGAATTGTTGTTTGATTATCAAAATAAAGAATTTCTTTTAAATCTTGTTAAAGATGATCTTGCAACTTTAGGTTTAGATGGAGGAAGGATTTCTAATCCTGAACTTTGGGATGATTTAAATAGTAGAATTTTTGATATTAATAATAATTTTTTTCGTTAAAAGCTTCTTGACTTTCTTTTTAGCTTGTGGTATGATGTATGTAAGAAAGGTGAGAAAAACATGGAAGAAGTTAAATTTAATCTAATAAACAGTCTAACAATGCCTGAGCTTTTGAAAGCTGGATATCGTCGTGAAGATATTATTAAGCTTTTTGAAACTCTTGAGAATAATAATTTTGGTGTATTTCATAAAGGAAAGCGTGGTAAAGGATGTTGTTCTTTCTTTGAAAAGAATGAAAAATGTCCAAATGAATTTGTTGTTCATGGTAGAAATCGTTACAATAAGAAAACATCAACATCTGTTGTAAAAGCAGAGCCTATTATTAGTTCAGAATCTACTTCTGTTAAACTACAAACTATTAATGCTTTGTGGAATTTGTCACAAAATATAGTGCAAGATGTTTCTTCTTGTAATATTGGTTATAGGTGTGATGTTTTTGCTGGACAAATATTGGTTTTACATCGTATTCGTGGTGGTGGAGAATCTACTATTAAAGAAGCTTTGCAAAATGTTTGGGATATTGTTTCTGATAAAATCAATATTGATATTGAAGAAGCTATATCTAAACTTCGTGGGCATGGTTTTTGTTTGTTGAGGTAATAAATAATATGGTAAATGTATGGTTTACAAGCGATTGGCATTTGGGACATAATAATATTATAAAACATTGTAATAGACCTTTTTCAAACATTAAGGAGATGAACGAAGTTATTATTGATAATCATAACTCTTTAGTTAAAAAAAACGATATCGTATATCATCATGGAGATATATCGTTTAAAACAAATTATAAATATATTTCACATTTAATGTCAAAATTTAATGGAGTCTTTCATGTATTGAAAGGTAATCATGATAAAATAAATATTTTACAGAGATTAAAAAATGATGATTTGATTGAATCTGTTCAAGATGTTTTAGGAATAGAGATAAATGGTAAATATATATGGATGTCTCATTACCCACATCGAAGTTGGAATAGATCTTTTCATGGTTCATGGCATACTTATGGTCATTGTCATGGAACTATAAAACCTTTTGGTCGTTCTTTTGATGTTGGAGTTGATTGTTGGAATTATAAACCACTTCATTTTGATGAAGTTGTTGAAAAAATGAAAGAGTTAGAATTGATTATTAAAAATAGAGCTTGTTCTCTTGAAATGAAAATTTCTTAATAAATTCACTATAAGGAGATTTGAATAATGTGTGATGTTTGTGATGATAATGTCTGTTTAAATTGTGGAGAAATTACTAATGATCTTTCTGGTCTTTGTAAAAGATGTCGTAGATATAATTTTGGTAGAAAACCTACAAAACATGAACGTAAACTTATAGTTCAAAGACGAAAAGTAAATCGTTTTTTGGGTGGTAATGCAAAAGGATTTTTTGCAGCAGCAAGTTAGTAAAAAGAAAGGTGTTATATGTTAATTATACTTGCAATTATTGGAATAATTATAATTCTTTGTTGGTTAGCTATTATTATTTTCCTTTTTAGTATGGAGTTTTATATACAAAGTACTATTCTTAATACTAAAAAGCTTCAAATTCAATCTGAAAGAACAATAACTAATCTTTTAAATGAAGTGGAAGTAAAACGTAGAGATTCTTTTATTCCACCAAAAGCAACAGATGAACCTATTTTTAAACAAAATAAACTCTAAAGAAATTCTAAATAGAATTAGGAAATTTAAATTATGGTAAAATTAAAAATAATTAAAAATACAATTGATGAGAATATGAAAGATGAAGTTGTTAGTATAGATGTTTTTTTAGATGGAGAAAGGATAGGCTGTGGTAATTTTGGAGGAGACCCTGAAGATAATTCTTTTTATAGAGATTACAGTTGGGTTCTTCCGTTAATAAAAAAACTTGGAGAAGAATTAGGAGCTGAAATAGAAGAAGAAACAGAAGCTTTGGAATATATATAATGAGCAAACATGATAAAGATCAACTTTCTAGATAATTTAGCGGAAGTTACAATAAAAATTCCGCAAACTGTAATTAGAAATAAAATGATTTTGGATTTTAACACTCCAGATTTTTTACAAGAAAGAGATTTTATTATAGGTTTATATAAATAATTATTTAATTTAATGTTGACAACTGTTGATTAATATGATATGATATATATTGTATAAATTAATCAATAATTATAATTGAGGTATAAAAATGATTTTTATAACGGAGACAGGATCTACCTACGAGACTAATTTAGAAAGAACTAAGGTGCGTAGATTGGAAGGAATGGGTGCTCCTACAGAGCGCATCGGTACAGATTGGGAATGGAAAGATATTGACAGTATTTCTGAGCCTATGCTTGGAAAGCCTGTATATATTTTTTGGGATCCTAAAACTACTAAGCATATATCTGGAACAATTCCTACGACAATAACTTCTAGAGTTATTGATATTAAATTGGATAATTAATGAAGTTTGTTAATCCTAAAGAATTACTTGAAATTTCTAATCTTTTAGCAGCAAGTTCTAAAGA
>Ga0307379_10008201_pt1 | contig 14103 bp, 11 predicted proteins | sample UN2MG_FD_202237 | JGI IMG/M metagenome (GOLD analysis project Ga0307379, IMG submission 202237) | Soil microbial communities from Risofladan, Vaasa, Finland - UN-2 | ecosystem: Environmental > Terrestrial > Soil > Coastal area > Acid sulfate soil | place: Finland: Risofladan, Vaasa | collected...
TGGACTTAAGATTGGGTTATGAAAAAAACAGATTCCCGATTACTAAATTCGGGAATGACAAAAACGTTATGAAAATAGAAGTTCTTACAACAGGCGATGAGTTAATGAGTGGACTCACCCAGGACGGCAACTTCCAGTGGGCTGGGGAGAATCTTACAAGCTTAGGTTTTGATGTTGCCTATCATACAACCGTGGGTGATGATTTGCTTATACTTAAATCTGCTTTTAATACTGCTAAAAGCAGAGCTGACGCCGTGATAGTAACAGGGGGACTAGGACCAACACCGGATGATCTTACAATTGAAGCTGCGTCAGATTTCTTCAATGTCGGGCTTGAATTAAGCCAGGCTTCCCTGGACATGATGGCCGAGAGATTTAGGAAAATAAATAGAGAAGTAAGCGAAACCAATATGAAGCAGGTTTATCTGCCACAAGGCTGCAAGGTTTTGCTAAATAAGTGGGGGACCGCTCCCGGATTCAGCTATGAAATTGAAAATACTATTTTCTTTTTTCTGCCCGGAGTGCCTAAGGAATTTAGAGCAATGATGGAAGAATATATAATCCCGGAGCTTAAGAAACGAAATCCCCAGATGAAAAAATCCTGTATGAGGCTTGTTAAAACATTTGGGCTTCCGGAATCTGAAGTTGCTCAGAAATTGGAGGGAGTTGAGAGGGAGCATGTAAAGCTTGGCTACAGAGCGCATTCAAGAGAAATTCACTTGAGGGTTTCCACTTTCGCAGATTCATCTTCTGAAGCACAATTGCTAATGGATGAGTTTCTAACAGATATCCATGCCCTCTTAGGCCAATATGTTTTTACAACTGAAGGCAAGATGCTGGAAGAAGTAGTAGGGGAGCTTCTAAAACAAAATAATATGACTCTTGCAACTGCAGAATCTTGCACCGGGGGGTTGCTCTCACATAGAATTACAAACATCCCCGGAAGCACTTCATACTTTCTTGAAGGTGTGGTTTCATATAGCAATGAGGCCAAAGTTAAGATTCTTGGTGTCCCGATGGAGTTAATTGAAGCCCATGGCGCCGTTAGCGCACCTGTGGTTGAGGCTATGGCTAAAGGGGTGAGGCATCTTTCAGGCTCTGATTTGGGTATAGGAATTTCCGGTGTTGCGGGCCCCGGAGGCGGGACTATCGAAAAACCTGTTGGGATCGTATATATTGGTTTGGATAGTAAGACAAAAGGAACTCTTTCCCGTAAATTCCAGTTCCATGGAACAAGGGAAGAAATCAAACTAGTAAGCGTTTTAAAAGCACTTGACATGATTAGGCAAAGTTTGTTAAATAATGTATAATTTGGAGGTATTATGGCTAAAGAAACAACTACAAACGACTCGCTGGAAAAAGAAAAACCTAGTGAAAAAGAAAAGACAATAGACCTTGCAATCGCATCAATAGAGAAGCAGTTTGGAAAGGGCTCTATTATGAGGCTTGGTGCTGATTCTCCTATTCCTCAGCTCGAGGTTATATCCTCAGGCTCAATTGGTCTTGATGCTGCACTTGGAGTAGGGGGGTTCCCTAAAGGAAGGGTCATCGAGATTTACGGACCGGAGTCTTCAGGAAAAACCACACTTGCGCTTCACGTTATAGCAGAGACTCATAAAAAAGGCGGGATTGCGGCTTTTGTTGACGCAGAGCATGCGCTTGACCCGAACTATGCTCAGAAGCTTGGTGTAAAAGTGGATGACCTCTTAATCTCCCAGCCGGATTTTGGTGAGCAGGCGCTTGAAATCGTCGATACACTTGTACGCTCTGGTGCTGTTGATGTAATTGTTCTAGATTCGGTTGCCGCACTGGTCCCTAGGGCTGAAATAGAAGGGGAGATGGGAGACACTCACGTGGGCCTTCAAGCTAGACTTATGTCACAGGCACTTAGAAAATTGACTGCCTCTGTGGGGAAATCCAATACTCTTGTAATATTTGTAAACCAGATAAGGATGAAAATTGGAACTCTTCCGTATATGAACCCTGAAACCACAAGTGGTGGTAATGCGCTTAGGTTTTATTCCTCCGTGAGGATTGATGTCCGCAGGATTGGCTCAGTGAAGGAAGGAGATGCAGTAATGGGCAACAGGGTTAGGGCGAAAGTGGTTAAAAACAAAGTTTCTCCTCCTTTCCGAAATGCTGAGTTTGATATTATATTTGGAGAAGGAATTTCTCAAACAGGTGAAATGATAGATATTGGGGCAAAAGCCAACATCGTCGAGAAGAGTGGTACCTGGTATTCATATGAAGGAGAAAGGCTCGGGCAGGGTAGAGAGAATTCAAGATCTTTCTTGAAAGATAACCCTGAAATTATGGAAAAATTAAGAAATGAAATTTTAGCCCACAGCGGGCTTATTAAAGAAACAAAAACTGACGACGAGACACCTGAATAATAAGTTCGACTGAGCGCAATTAAAGGGTAAGGTCAGCTAGACTGTAAAGGTTTAATGGTTATGGGTGCTCAAGTATTCGCATAAAACAACTGAGTTGGCAAATCTTGAGATACTATTAGACTAAACTCATATTCAAATTGATAAAGAATCTTGGTAGTTAAGTGATTCATGTTTTTGAATCAGTGTAGTTTCTTGTGTTTGAGTATGCAGCTCAGATTGTTGAGTGAGTTTGGTTCAAATTAACATATTAGGTTTGCATGTAACAAGTGAAAAATTATGAAAATACTTGCAATTGAGACATCTACATATGCGGGGAGTATAGCGGTTGTAGGGGATGATACCATCCTAGGTGAGTATTATTTTAACATCGGACCTGTACATACTGAAAAGCTGATTCCTTCCATAGATTGGCTACTTTCTGAGCTGGGAATGGTTAAGTCTGATTTGAGTGGTGTTGCTGTGTCATTAGGCCCCGGGTCGTTTACTTCATTGAGGGTCGGAATTTCAACAGCTAAGGGGATTTGCTACTCTCTGGGAATACCTTTGATAGGTGTTTCTTCTCTTAAAGCCCTGGCTATGAATTTGCCTTTTGCTCCTTATAATATCTGTCCTGTGATAGATGCAAGAAAAGGGGAAGTCTTTACTTCGCTTTTCCGTTTTACTAACGGAGAGTTAGAAAGAATACTAGAAGACATTGTTGTTTCTCCCGAAGGTTTAGTTGAAATAATAAAAGATAATACAATTTTTGTCGGCGATGGAGCTTTACTTTATAAGGATTATTTGGAAGATAATTTAGGCAGTGGTATAATGTTTAGCCCTATTAATACGAATTTTCCAAGAGCTTCAAATCTGGCTCTGTCAGAAATTGGAAAATTTAAAGAGGATCGGGATAATAAATATATTTACGATGAGATAATGAATCTTGCTCCTCATTATTTAAGGAAGTCTGAAGCAGAAATATCAAAAGAAGAGAGATAAAAAGGAGACCAGATGAACGAATCAGAAAACATAGAAAAACTTCTCGAGGAAGACGAGGAATATAAGAATATTTATTTCGAGCATAGAGAGCTAGATGAAGTAATAAAAAACCTGGAAGAAAAAGAGAATTCGACTCTCGATGACGAAGTAGAGGTTAGAAGATTAAAGAAAATAAAACTTTCGCTCAAAGACCGAATGGAATCGCGAGCAAACGAACTGAAAAATAATAAATAAAGTATTGGGCAATACAAACCACGCGGGGGTAATTTTGAAATGGCTAGAATGATTGGTGCCGAAATGTTTTTTGAAACTCTTATTGAAGAAGGAATAGATGTCATATTCGGCCTTCCCGGCGGTTATGTGCTCAAAGTGTATGATGTAATGCCCAAGTTTGAAGGTAAGATAAAACACGTTCTTACCAGACATGAACAGGGTGCTACCCACATGGCTGATGGATATGCAAGGGCTTCTGGGAAACCGGGTGTTGTTCTTTGCACCTCAGGCCCTGCTGCAACCAATACAGTTACTGGAATTGCAACAGCCCAAATGGACTCTTCTCCTATAGTTGTATTCACAGGACAGGTACCTTTACCTTATCTCGGAAGTGATGCTTTTCAGGAAGCGGATCACATCGGTATTACACGGCCTTGTACAAAACATAACTACCTTGTTAGAAAAGCTGGGGATCTTCCTCGTATAATGAAAGAAGCGTTTTATATCGCTAGCTCAGGTAGGCCTAGTCCTGTGCTTGTGGACATGCCAAAAGATGTAATTTTAGAAGAGGACGAGCTGGTTATTCCTCAGGAAATTAACTTAAGAGGTTATAAGCCTCCAACTAAAGGTGATCCGAAGCAGATTCAAAAAGCAGTTGATATGATTTTAAAATCTAAACGCCCTATAATTTTTGGCGGCGGCGGAATAATACATGCAAATGCTAGTCCTGAGCTTATAGAATTCGCTCATAGATTGGAAATACCAGTTACATCTACTCTTATGGGTTTAGGGGCTTACCCGCAGGATGATCCTTTATACGTACACATGCTGGGAATGCATGGCTCATATGCTGCAAATATGGCAGTACATTCAAGCGATCTGGTCATTTCAATTGGCGCCAGATTTGACGATAGGGCAACTGGAGGTAATTTCGATGAGTTTTCCCCAGGTGCCGAGATTATACATATAGACATAGACCCATCATCAATTGATAAAAATATTGTAGTTCACTGCCCCATAGTGGGGCATGCCAAGTTAGTTCTACAGCAGCTTCTCGATGCGCTGCCCTCAAAAATTGAAAAAGACCGTACAGAATGGCGCGCGCAAATTGAAGAATGGGACACTAAGCATCCAATGGGATATAATCAAACCGGGGATAAAATTTTAACTACTTATGCTATAGATACTCTAAGTAAAATCACCGATGATGACGCAATTATTGTTTCAGACGTTGGTCAGCATCAAATGTGGGTAGCTCAGTTTTACAAATTCAATCATCCTAGAACTCATATTACTTCAGGTGGTCTAGGTACCATGGGATTTGGGTTCCCGGCAGCTATGGGAGCCAAGTTTGCTTGTCCTGATAAACAGGTTGTCTGCGTAAGTGGTGACGGCAGCTTCCAGATGAATATGCAAGAGCTTGCCACTGCAGTTGAATACAAATTAGATCTTACAATAATGCTTCTTAATAATGGGCACCACGGGATGGTAAGACAGTGGCAAACAATGTTTTTTGACGGCAATTACTCCGCTTCCCGTTTTGGAGTTCTTCCTGATTTTGTTATGCTCGCTGAATCCTTTGGAGCCAAAGGGCTTAGGGTTGATAAACCTGAGGAATTAGAAGCAACCCTTAAAGAAGGTTTATCTACAAAAGGAGTCGTTCTAATAGAGGTCATGGTTGACTGTGAAGAGCTTGTTTATCCAATGATTGCTCCAGGTGGAGCTATGAACGATATGATATTAGGCGCTGTGGATGTAGCTTAATTTGAAGTATTGAGTATAATACGGGGGTTTTTAAAGCAATTGGGATATTAGTTTACATCCCCTATAAATGTATTTTATTTTAATCGATTGATTCCGGAGGTTCATAATCAATGAGGCATACAATATCTCTATTTGTAGACAATGAATCAGGAGTGTTGTCCCGAGTGGCCGGTTTGTTTAGCGCTAGGGGCTTTAATATTGAAAGTCTAAATGTTGCAGAGACACTAGATCCGGATACATCCCGTATCACACTTGTTACCACGGGGGACGATTTTGTGATCGAGCAGGTTATCAAGAGATTCAATAACATGGTCAATGTTATATGGGTTGATGATCTAACTGAAGAACCAAGAGTCGAAAGAGAAATGATTCTAATTAGGGTCGATGCAAATGAAAAGAATAGGGCTGAAATATTAAGGATGGCAGATATCTTCAGAGCCAAGGTTGTAGATGTTGGGGCTCAATCATATTCGCTTGAACTTACAGGCGACAAAGAAAAAGTTAACGCTTTTATAGAACTACTAGAGCCTATGGGTATAAAAGAGATAGCTCGCACAGGTACTGTGGCTATGAAACGGGATGCTAAAAATTCAAACACAGGAGATGCGCAATGAAGGTTTACTACGATAAGGATATAAATCAGAAAAAACTTAAAAAAAGAAAGATCGCAATTGTTGGTTATGGTAGTCAAGGACATGCCCATGCGCAGAACTTAAGAGACAGCGGAATGAATGTCGCAATAGGTCTTAGGAAAGGAAGCGGCAGCTGGGATAAAGCCAAAGGAGCTGGATTTGATGTTATGACAGTAGATAAAGCCAGCAAATGGGCTGATATAATTATGGTCCTTGCGCCTGATACAAGCCAGGCTGATATTTATAACGAATCAATAGCAGATAATCTAAACCCGGGTGATGCAATTGTCTTTAGCCACGGACTCAATATTCATTACGCTCAGATTGTTCCTCCGCCTAACGTAGATGTCTTTATGGTGGCTCCAAAAGCTCCCGGACATACCGTAAGGGGTCAATTTGAAGATGGAGCGGGTGTCCCAATGCTAATTGCTGTTCATCAGGACTCAACCGGAGAAGCAAAGGATCTTGCTCTGGCATATGCAGGGGCAATCGGCGGTGGAAGAGCGGGAATAATAGAAACAACTTTCAAAAATGAAACTGAAACTGATCTGTTCGGTGAGCAAGCTGTACTTTGCGGAGGAATAACCGCATTAATTCAGGCAGGTTTTGAAACTTTAGTTGAAGCCGGTTATCCACCGGAGATGGCATATTTTGAATGCTGTCATGAAGTAAAACTCATTGTTGACTTGATTTATGAAGGTGGCATTACAAACATGCGTTACTCCATTAGCGATACAGCAGAATATGGTGATCTCACCAGAGGCCCTAGAGTTGTTAACGCAGAGACTAAGAAGGAAATGAAGAAAATCCTGACAGAAATTCAAAACGGGGAGTTTGCAAGAGAGTGGATACTTGAGAATAAGGCGGGACGACCTGTTTACAATGCACTTCTGAAAAAAGGGCAAGAGCATCCAATAGAAGAGATTGGTGGGCAGCTCCGTAAAATGATGAGCTCTCTATTTAAGAGTAAACTTGTCGATAAAACAAAGAACTAATGATGATAAGACGGGCGCCTGTAGCGTCTGAGGGATTTGTCTACATAGGCATATTTGCTCTTCTTGCATGGGCTGCAGCTATTATCGGTTTTACCGTTCTTTCTTTCATATTGGCGTTACTGGCGATCTTGAATGTTCTTTTCTTCCGCGATCCCAAACGAACTATACCAAATGAGCCTGATGCGTATTTATCTCCAGCAGATGGGGTAATTATATTCGTTGAGGATTCATATGAAAGAGATTTCTTGAATTCCAATGAATTGAAAATAAGTATATCCCTTGCCGTATATGACTGCCATATTAATAGAATGCCAACAACCGGCAAAGTAGTAGCTGCTAAGTACACTCACGGCAGTTTTCATATTGCAAACATGCCTGGTTGGTTATATCCCGAAAACATGAAAAAAAAATCTGATGATAATGAGCGGTTATCCACACTCATAGAAACCCCTGATGGGAAACAAATAGTAGTTTCACAAATAGCAGGTTTCTTAGCCCGAAAGATAGTTTCGTACGCTGAGCCAGAAATGGAATTTAAAAGTGGTGAAAGATTTGGTATTATTAAATTTGGGTCCAGGGTAGATTTGTATCTGCCTGAGGGATCTTTACTAGATGTTAAAGTAGGCCAAAGAGTCTGGGCAGGTGAGACTATTGTGGCTAGGATGGGGAATTAAATGAGAGAGAATAGAAAAAGGTCTAAACGGCAAAGGGTAATGCCTGTGCTACCAAACTTGTTTACAACGGGCAACTTGTTTTGCGGGCTCTTGTCAATAATGACTTCAATTGAGGTCATAGCTGCTGTTTCAGGAGGAGGAGCATCTGAAGAGTGGGTTTTTAGAAGGTTCTGGTGGGCGGGGGCTTTTATTGTTATCTCAGCGTTTCTGGACATGATGGATGGCAAACTTGCCAGATTTATCAATCATGAAAGTAAATTCGGACTCTCCTATGATTCCTTATCAGATCTTGTATCGTTCGGTGTCGCTCCCGGTGTACTTATCTATTCCTGGGTTCTTATGGGATCGGGCAAAATTGGCCTGATGGCAGTACTCTTTTATGTTGTCTGTACAGCGCTTAGGCTTGCAAGGTTTAATGTGCAGTCTGGCAATGAAGAAAAATTCAGCTTTACGGGACTTCCAAGTCCTGCAGCAGCAGGATTGATGATTGCGCCTGTTATGTTGCTAACAGCACTGAATATCGTTCCTGATTCTAGAGTACTTTGGTTTTTTCTGATAGCGGCCCCTGTAATAGGACTCTTAATGGTAAGTAACGTTCGTTATAATAAACGCCCATATTTCAACTTCGGTGGCCCATTTAATGCCCTAGTCGTAGCCGCAATAATATTAGCTGCTATTATTACCCATCCTGAAATAATGTTTATTTTCATCGTCTACCTTTATGCGCTTGTCGGGCTGGTGTTGTATGTAATAAAACAGCTAAAAAGCAAACCCAAGCTTAGTGATGAAGCGGAGACACCAAATAGCAGTTCTTGAAAAAAGTAGTGGTGTTCTGAAAACCCCTAGATATATTATTATACGTAATCTTCTTTGGTCTCGGTCAACTTAAACTTTTATCAGTTTTAAGACTAACAACGTTACTAAAACTGAGTTCTGATTTCTTAGTATAGATTATAAAAACATGAATAAAGGTAGCCACATGAATATTGTGAATATATCAAATCAATTATCTGGAATGTATAAAAAAAACAAATCATTAGCCAAATTAATTTCGTTTTCATCAATGTTTTTAATCTTAGGTATACTGATTGTTTCTTGTAATCAAGAGGAGAAACCAATGGATAGTCAGAATGTAGAAACTGTAAATGCAAACAAAGTGTCTGGTGAAACAGAATCTGATGGGATAACTAAATACCAACTTGAAAACGGCTTAACGGTAATTCTTGAAGAAAACCATTCTTCACCTGTTGTGGCGGTCAATGTCTGGGTTAAGACGGGAAGCGCTTGTGAGGTTGAAGGGGAATACGGACTTGCTCATGTTCATGAACACATGCTATTTAAGGGCACCGAAAAAAGAAAAGTTGGCGAGATTGCCAGAGTTATAGAAGGTAGCGGCGGTGATATAAATGCTTTCACCTCTTTTGACGAGACTGTCTATTATGTAGTAATAGCGAGCAGGTTTTTGGACACTGCGCTAGACGTACTAGCTGATGCGATGCAGAACTCTACTTTTGATCCCCAGGAGCTTAGTAAAGAGCTTGAAGTTGTAGTTGAGGAAATAAGTCGGGGCAAAGATTCTCCTTCTAGAAACCTTAGCGAGAAGATGTTTTCCACCACATTTACAGAACATCCATATGGAAGGCCTGTTATCGGGTCTGAAGAGAGCGTGAGAAGTTTCACAAGAGAAGGTATTACAGACTTTTACAAGAAATGGTATGCGCCAAATAATATGGTTCTTGTAGTGGTAGGAGATTTTGAAACTTCAGAGGTTTTGCCCAAGATTGAAGAACTTTACGGGAAATACCCTTCAAGCGAGCTGCCTGTGTGTGATATAAAGAATGAGCCAGCACAAGAGGGTATGAGGACCTTTGTGATAGACAAACCTCTTCAGGAAGGATATTTCTCCCTTGCTTATCATGTGCCCAACGCAAAGCACGAAGACACGCCGGTGATGGACGTATTGTCTAATGTTCTTGGAGGTGGGGATAGCTCAAGGCTTTTCCAGAATATTAAAGAACAAAAGGCGCTTGTAAACAGTATTTACGCCTATGCGTTTACTCCTAAGTACGAAGGAATTTTTGCCGTTGGGGGAAGCATTGATCCCGCTAAATCAAAAGAGGCGCTTTCAGAAATTGTAAAAGAAATAAACCGTCTTAAATATGAGCCCGTTAGTGAAGAAGAGCTTCAAAGGGTTAAGGTTAATCTTGAGAGTGATGCAATATATACAAAAGAAACAATGCAAGGTCAGGCACAGAAGCTCGGGTTTTATGAAGTAGAAACGGATGATTTCAGATATGAAGAAGAATATTTAGAAAAAGTGTCAAAGGTGAGAGCGGAAGACATTATGCTTGCTGCTCAGAAGTATTTTAATGACGAGAATTTGACTGCGGGTTTTCTGCTTCCTTCAGACAATAATACTATTAAGGAAGAGGAAATTCGGAGTATTGCTGAAAATGCATCTAAAGAGGTTCAAAAGGTTTCCTCTGAAAATGGCTTAGGTGAATTATTGATAGAAAAAGAACTAATCGTTGATACGGCATCTTCAGATTCTGCTTTGGAGCTCAGCAAAATACCTGAAAATAAATCTGAAGACAATGACTCCGGTGAAGTGCAAAAATATGTATTAGATAATGGAATTACAGTTCTAATAAAGAAAAACGATTCAGTTCCATTATTTTCAGCCAGAGCTGCATTTTTAGGTGGAGTTAGGTATGAGGACCAATCTACAAATGGGGTATCCAATTTTGTCTCCCGTATGCTTACAAGAGGAACTGAGACAAGAAGCGCACTTCAGATAGCGCAGGAGATTGAATCCATAGCCGGTGAAGTAGAGGAGTATTCTGGAAGGAACAGTTTTGGTGTTACCGTTGAGTCTCTTAGTAAGAATTTTGTTCCCGCGATGGACATATTCGCAGATGTTGTTCTTAATCCGGGTTTTGCCCCACAAGAAGTAGAGCGCGCAAGGCGTGAAATACTTGCGGATATTAACAGACAGGGGGATAACCTCCTAAGAATTACTGTAAATCTTTTTCTGGACACTCTCTATACTGACCATCCTTACAAACTGGATCCTCTTGGTACCATTGATACGGTTAATGCGGCTGATAGTGAGAGTTTGCGGGAGTTTTATGAAAAATATGTACGTCCACAGAACATGGTAATCACAGTTGTTGGCAATGTGAATAGAGATGAAGTACTCGAGACTATTAAAAAAGATTTTGGTGGAATGAAAAAAGGTAGTGCCCCAAATCCCGTTATCAATGCGGATGCCCCACCTCAAGAAATAAGAGAAAGAGTAGAGAAAAAGCGTGATAAAGCTCAGACGCATATATTGCTCGGATTCCAGGGACCTAGACTTGATGATGAAGATCACTATTCTATAGAAGTCTTAAATACTATCATGTCAGGTATGGGTGGCAGGTTGTTTCTTGAGCTTAGGGATAAGAAAAGCCTAGCCTACACTGTAACCTCTTTTTATACACCGGGGCTCGAACCCGGATTTATAGGGGTTTACATTGGCACGGCGCCTCAGAAGGAGCAAGAGGCCTTACAGGGTATGAAAGAACAGCTTGAGTTACTATTAAAAGATGGCGTAACGGATGAGGAAATTGAACGTGCTCAGAACTATCTTGTCGGAAATTTCGAAATAGGGCTCCAGCAAAATTCATCCCAGGCTGCTAAGATTACGTTTGATGAACTATACGGCATCGGCTGGGAAGAATACAACGCTTACCCAGAGAAGATTTACGCAGTTACAAAAGAAGATGTGCTTAAGGCTGCAAGAAAGTATATCGACATGGATAAATACACACTTGCTATAGTAAAACCAGAAGAAGAGAGTTAATATTCTGTTGAGGCTTTACCCCTCTAAATTCTAGAACATGCCTAATTTATTAGTGGCAATACCCTCTTGAAATTATAAAATGGATTGGTGTATAATGGGGAATTAAGGAGCCCGGGGGGTCAAATCTTACCCATATAATCTCATTAAAGGAGGGTTTCATTTAATAGAGAGGGTATGATTTAGTCTGTAAGGTATGGAGAGACCCCCGGACCCAGATTTGAATCTTAGATTCTCTAATTCTTTATTCTACCTATAAAGTATAGCGGAAGAATTCTGACTTTCAGTATTATTTTTATTCCCAAACCAAATCTAAATGTGCACTTCACCAACAGGACGAATAGAATTATAATTATGAGCTTATTGATTTTAGGCACAGGCTAATTATAATAATCCTCCTTTGCTGAATTTAATGGGCTGTTAGCTCAGCTAGGTAGAGCAGATGACTCTTAATCATCGGGCCGGGGGTTCGATTCCCTCACAGCCCACAAAGACAGTGCGAGAGTGGCGGAACTGGCAGACGCGCTAGACTTAGGATCTAGTACCGCAAGGTGTGTGGGTTCGACTCCCTCCTCTCGCACCACTTTTTTAGATTTTCTTTAAACCCTTAAATTTAATCCCTAAGCTTATTCATTCCATATATAATAAACTCATGCCAAGTTCTAAAATTAAGAGTCTAAATAGAGAGTATTCCATTGAGAATCATTTAATTTTTAAAGAAGGCTTGGGTGAGCTGGTATATGCTGAGATTAAAAATGAAGCTGCATCGGGACAAATATTTCTTCACGGCGCTCAAATAACCTCTTTCATTCCTCACGGTCAAGAGCCTGTTTTGTTTCTCAGCCCTCTAAGTCAATATGAACCAGGTAAGGCCATAAGGGGCGGAATTCCCATTAGCTGGCCATGGTTTGCGGATCATCCCACTGACGATACAAAGCCCGCGCATGGGTTTGCCCGAACTTCTTTGTGGGATGTCAGGGCGACTAAAAGAATCTCAGAAGCCGAGACACAGATTGTGCTTGGGTTAGTGGGTAATCAAAGTACCTGTGAAATTTGGGATTACAGATTTGATCTGGAGCTTACTGTAACTACTGGCAAAGAATTAAATGCTCAACTCACTATGACGAACTCTGGAAATCAAGAATTCACTGTCACAAGCGCGTTTCATAGCTATTATAAAGTTGGAAATGTAAATGATGTTACGATCTCTGGGTTAGAAGGTGCTAACTATATCGACAAGGTCAATAACTTTACTAAAAAAATACAAGAAGGTCCTATTAGAATTACGAGTGAGACAGATAGAATTTATTTAGATACAACTAGAGATTGTGTGATCGATGACCCTGTATTAAAACGAAAGATTCGAGTATGTAAATCTGACAGCAATTCTACGGTTGTCTGGAATCCCTGGAGTTATAAGGCCCAACAAATGAAGGATTTGGGAGATCAGGATTATTTGAATTTTGTATGCGTGGAAACAACCAATGCCGGGGAAGATATAATTTCAATATCTCCTGGCAAACAGCACAAGTTGGAAATGAATGTTACGGTTGAGAATTTTAAGTAGCTGAAGTTGTGAGATATTAGGGAGAGATATAATGATAGAGATTAAAGCCATAACAGAATTAGATCAACTGAAGTTGTTAAAATCCGAGTATTTGGATCAAACGACTGCACCACTTGATGGAATGTGGTTATGTGGGTTCGTCCCACTAGCAAGCCATTTTGGTTTTTATAAAAATTCAACCTCAATTGGTTACTGCTGCATTAATGATGAGGGTAATCTGCTGCAATTCTATCTGCGCAGTAATGACTCTTCGGAAGAGTCATCGCTATTAATGAATATGCTATCAGGCAAATATGATCACTTGCCCAAGATTGAGGGTGCCTTTGTGAGTACCGCAGAGCCTGATTTCCTTTCATATTGTTTCGATAACTTTAGCTCCTTCAAAGTTAACGCGATTATGTATCAGTTAAATAAAGGTGCTAAATTGAGTATTAATAAGGATATCAACTGGACACTCAGACCTGTTGATCCAGAAAACCTATCAGAAGCAGTTGAATTTGGGGTGAGCAGCATCGGTGCTCCAAAAGATTGGCTTGCTCAATACTGGTCAAATCTGATCCAACGGCAGGAACTATTCGGGTGTTGGCTAGATGATGAATTGATAGGAACAGGGGAAAACCGGGAATTTGATGATTTTCAGGAAGGTTATACCGATATCGGCGTTATAGTCAGTCAACAACAAAGAGGAAAAGGACTCGCTACTTGGATATTACAACAGCTTGTTCAAATGGCAATTGAAAAATCTTTGGAACCTATATGCTCAACAGAACGAGACAATATTGGAGCGCAAAAAGCAATTATCAGGGCAGGATTTGTTGCACGGAAGCGCATTGTTGAATTCATGGTATGAGCAAACATTTTAAGAGATAATATTGCTCGTAAATTTAAATGAATCTGAATTTTTAACTCAGCCGTATATTTGGGTGAATAGGAGGTAATAACAGTGAAAACAATATTACTTATTGCATTTGTTTTAGTTTTATTTGTAGGATTTAAATTTATAGGCGCAGATAACTCTTCAGAGAATATTTCTGTAGCTTCTGAGG
>Ga0307379_10008203_pt1 | contig 14103 bp, 13 predicted proteins | sample UN2MG_FD_202237 | JGI IMG/M metagenome (GOLD analysis project Ga0307379, IMG submission 202237) | Soil microbial communities from Risofladan, Vaasa, Finland - UN-2 | ecosystem: Environmental > Terrestrial > Soil > Coastal area > Acid sulfate soil | place: Finland: Risofladan, Vaasa | collected...
AGGGAGGACCGGGTTGGGGGCGTTGGTCTAGCCAGGTTAGGACGCCGGCCTTTCAAGCCGGAGATCACGGGTTCGAATCCCGTACGCCCTACCAATGAGCAGAGGAGGGAGCGGTAGCTCAGTTGGTAGAGCACCGGACTGAAAATCCGGGTGTCGCCAGTTCGATTCTGGCCCGCTCCACCATCACCCAGGGGTGTAGCTCAGTCTGGTAGAGCGGCGGTCTCCAAAACCGTAGGCCGCGGGTTCAAATCCTGCCACCCCTGCCAGGGACCTTGACAACCGGGTTCGCGGATATGCTTCGGCAGCCGCAGCGGCACGGGACGTAGCTCAGTTTGGCAGAGCGCCTGGATGGGGGCCAGGAGGCCGCCGGTTCGAGTCCGGCCGTCCCGACCAGTGGGGGAGTAGCTCAGCTGGGAGAGCACTTGCATGGCATGCAAGGGGTCGTGGGTTCGAATCCCATCTCCTCCACCACCCTTCGCCCTTGCCGCTTCGTTGAAGCGCCAAGGAGCTACGGGTGGTCAGCGGCCAGCGAACATCGCTTCGCCCTATCAACTGCTCCACTGTTCTCAGGTTCCCATCTCTCGCTTCGCGTGGGGGTGTAGCTCAGTTGGGAGAGCGCGACAATCGCAATGTTGAGGCCGGGGGTTCGAGTCCCCCCACCTCCACCACCCTTCGCCCTTGCCGCTTCGTTGAAGCGCCAAGGAGCTACGGGTGGCAAGGAAGAGGGTCGCCCTGAGCGACCTTGAGCGAGGGCAGCGAGGAGCAAGCGAGTCGAAGGGCCACCAACGATGTCCGACAACGGCAGCCGGACCTCCTGAACCTCGTGACAACTCAATATCGAGCCTTTCTGGCGTAGCTCAACCGGTAGAGCGCGTGGCTGTTAACCACGATGTTGGAGGTTCGAGTCCTCCCGCCAGAGCCAGCGGAGCCGTAGTGTAGCCCGGTTTAACACACCTGCCTGTCACGCAGGAGATCGCGGGTTCAAATCCCGTCGGCTCCGCCATGCCGTCGCCGGCGTAGCTCAAAGGTAGAGCAGCTGATTTGTAATCAGCTGGTTGGGGGTTCGATTCCTCTCGCCGGCTCCAGCGTGTCTCCTGCCCCCGCCGCCGCCAGAGCCGCGAACACCTCGTCGCTCATAGATACCCCAGCGCCCGCAGGCGGCGCCGGATGGCTTCGATTTCCCGGGCGGTGAGGGGCTGCTCCGAGGTGCTCGGGGCCTCGGCGATGGCAGCGCCTGGTTCCCCCGCAGACGCCGAGGGGGTGGCATGGGTCGAGGCGAGGTCGCGCAGGACGTACACCGCGAACTCCGTCACCGACCGGAACCCCGTATCCGCAATGATACCCTGCAGCCGGTGGTACAGCTCGCGGGGGATCTTAAGCGTGACCTGCCTGGACTGCGCCATTGCGCTGCTCCCTCTGCAACACCCGGCCAGAGTATACGTTGGGGCTCCTGAGGTGTCAATCCGCAGGGCTGGATCGGCAGGAGCCCCGTTGCTGCGTCCGCGAGCGGGCGTGCTGATCCTGGCGCAGCGCAACCGGCGGTGGAGGTTCTCGCTGCGCAAGATCGTCGGCCTGGGGCTGCTGAGCGCATTCAACTCAATCGCGCGTCGTTAGCGCCACCACCGACTCGACGTGTATTGTCTGCGGGAACAGGTCCACCGGCTGCACCGGGCCGATGTCGTATTCGGCGGACAACGCCGCCAGGTCCGCCGCCAGCACCCACGGGTTGCACGAGACATAGACGATGCGCCGCGGGCGCATCTCCAGCAGCCGCCGCACCACGCGCGGTCCGCAGCCCGGCCGCGGCGGGTCGAGGATCACAACATCGGGGACCTCGCCCCGGTGATCGCGCAGATACGCGCGCGCGGTCGCGCACTCGAAGCGCACGTTGGCGATTGCATTCGCCGCCGCGTTGTCGCGGGCGCCGGTCACCGCCGCCGCCACCGATTCGACGCCCACCACCTCGCGCGCCCGCGCCGCCAGGGCGAGACCGATGGTCCCGACGCCGCAGAACATATCGAGCAGACATTCCGCGCCTGCCAACTCCGCCGCTTGCGCCACCAGCTCCACCAACCGCGACGCCATGGCGCCGTTAGGTTGAAAGAAAGACTGCGGCGACAAGTGGAAGGTCAGCCCGGCGGCGCGCTCCCGCACCATCGCTTCGCCGGCGAGCACCTCGACGCGCTCGTACAGCACCGCCGCCGCGGGCCCGCTGTGGATGGTGCGCACGACCCCGCTGGGCGCAAAGGGGGCCAGCGCGTGCAGCAGCTCGCGGGCGGGCGGCGGCCCCTGCGCCGTGACCAGGTTCACCAGGAAATCGCCGGTGGAGCGGCTCTCGCGCAGTGCCAGGTTGCGCAGAAACCCCTGGTGCCGTCGTTGGTCGTACGGCGCCATCCCCGCCTGCACCGCCCACTGCCTGACTGCCAGCGCCGCCCCCATCGCGCGCTCCGAGCACAGCCAGCAATCCTCGATCTCGATCCGTCGCCACCACTTCCGTTTGGGGCTGTAGCCCAGGATCAGCGCGCCGTCCTCGCGCCGATCGAACGTCATCTCGACCTTATTGCGATAGCGCCACTGCTCGTGCGCGGGCGCGACCTCGAGGACGGGAAGCAGCGACGTCTGCGGGTGCTGCGCCAGCGCCGCCGCGACTAGCTGCCGCTTGAGCCGCAGTTGAGCCGGATAGAGCAGGTGCTGCAAGTCGCAGCCGCCGCAGTCGCCGAAATGGCGGCAGCGCGGGGCGACGGTTTGCCCGGGGCGCGCCGCCTCGCGGATCATCCGCGCAAGGGCCTGTTGCTCGCGTTTGACCGCCATGTGGGTATCGCCCAGAAGGGGTAGCGGATCCCGCACACCCTCTCCATTGTGCCACAGACTTTGCCGCCGGGCAAACCCGTGCTATACTGCCGACACACCATGCGCGCCAACGTCACATCGCCGCCCGAGCTGCGCCGGCTGCTGGCCGACTACGGCATCCGCCCGGCCAAGCGCCTGGGCCAGAGCTTCCTCATTGACGCCAACGTCGTGGCCAAGATCCTGGCCGCGGCGGCCATCGGCGGGGACGACAGCGTGTTCGAGGTCGGCGCGGGCGCGGGGGCGCTGACGGTGGCGCTGGCCGCAAGCGCGCGCCGCGTGGTGGCGCTGGAGCTCGATCGGCGGCTGGTGGAACTGCTGGATGAGGTCCTCGGCGACGCGCCCAATGTCAGCGTGGTGCAGGGGGACGTTCTGGCGGCGGACGTGGAGGCACTGCTCGGGGGCGGAAGCTGGAAGCTGCTCGCGAACCTGCCCTATTCGGTGGCGGGCCCGGCCATCGCGCGGCTGATGCAGCATGCGGGGAGGTTTTCGCTGATGGCGCTGATGGTGCAGCGCGAGGTGGCGCAGCGCTGTGTGGCCGCGCCCGGGAGCAGACAGTACGGGGCGTTGTCGGTGATGGTGCAGGCGCGCGCGCGAGTGACGATCGCGGGGCAGGTCGCGCGCACCTGCTTCTATCCGCAGCCGCGGGTGGATTCGACGCTGGTGCGGTTGGAGCCGCGCGAGCGATGCCTGGTGGCGGTGCATCTGGAGCCGGCTTTTCGGGCGCTGGTGCGCGGGGTTTTCCGGCAGCGGCGCAAGATGATGCTCAACGCGCTGGCGGGCGCGTCGGAGCTGGGGCTCACGCGGCAGCAAGCCCGGCAGGTGCTCGAGGCCGCGGGTATCGAGGCGGAGCGCCGGCCGGAGTCGCTGTCGGCCGAGGACTTCGCGGCGCTGGCGCGGGCGCTGAGCGCCGCGGGCGCATAGGCTCAGTGCACGGTGTCGCCCGAGTCAACGACGAAGGAGCCGGAGCCGACCGATGCCAGCGGGTCGCCGCGCGCCTTGCGTTCCTCGTCAATGCGCGTCAGCAAGGGCTCGGGGATGACGATGGGAGCCTTGGCGCGCAGGGCGATGGCGATGCCGTCGCTGGGGCGGCAGTCGAGCTCCTTGCGGTTGCCGTCGGCGACGAGGATGAGCCGCGCGAAGTACGTGTTGTCATGGACGTCATTGATGATGAGCCGCTCGACCTTGACCTCGAGCTCGGCCAGCAGGTTGCGGATGAGATCGTGCGTCATCGGCCGCGGGAGCTGGCGCTTCTCCAGCTCCGCGCTGATGGCGACCGCCTCGGCGGGCCCGATCCAGATCGGCACCGACCGCTCGCCGGACTTGTCCTTGAGCACCACCACCGGTACGTTGTTATGATCGAGGGCTACGCCCTCGACCTTGAGCTCAACCATCGCCGATTCTGAACTCAAGCCAGGTCTCCCCCGGGCGGACGCGCCTCGCGGTGACCGCGCAACGGCCGCCACTGGTCAGCATAGCCCAAGGCTGGAGGCGTGTCAAGGAGCGGACCAGGATGGGTGTGACTCCGAAAAGTGGGGATCGGCAGAATCTACTCCTCCCCCTTTCAGGGCTTAGCATTACCCACTTCCTGCGGGGGCCCTTCTCACCAGGCGGGTAATCCAAGGGGCGCGCGGTCCTGTAGACCACGCGATTACTCGCGCCTTCCACGAGAAGGCGCGCCCGGTTCAGAAACTGGAAACTGGGGACAGTTCCCTATTTATTTGTTGGGGCAAGCGCTGCGAGGTGGCAAGAAGTGCCCGGAAAAAAAAGGAACTGTCCCTGCTCGCCCGGCCTACCTCTGTGCTCTCGGTGTCCTCTGCGGTGAAATCCCGGTCCCGGTCACAGCAGCGGATGCTCCGCCATCGCCTTTAGCCGTCGCCAGCGGCGCTCGACCTCGGCCTCGAACGCCGCCAGCACTTCCCCGTGCTCGGGCTGGGTCAGGTGGCGCGTCTTGCCCATCATCCCCAGCCAGTCCGACGCCGGAATGCGTTTCCCCTCGGCCTCGGGATCGTAGTTGAGCCGGGTGATTCCGTGCTCGATCTCGTAGATGGGGAAGAAGCAGCAGTCCACCGCCGCGTGCACCACCTTCATCCCCAGCCGCTCCGGGTAGCGCCAGCTCAGCGGGCAGGCGCTCAGGAACTTGCCATAGACAAACCCCTCGTTCTTCGCGTACCACTGCGCCTTGGCGCCCTTCTCGGTGAGGTCGCGCTTGAGGCCCTCGACGCTGGTGAAAATATAGGGTACGTGACAGCCGGCCATGATCTGCGCGGTGTCCTTGTGCTGGAAGCGCTTGCCGGTCTGGCGGGGCCCGACGCGGCTGGTGGAGGTGGCATGGCCCAGCGGCGTGGCGTAACTCTGCTGGTTGCCGGTGTTCATGTAGCCCTGGTTGTCGTATTCGAGGATGATGAGGGGATGCCCGCGCAGGGCGGTACCGATGGTGGGGCCCATGCCGATGTCCATGCCGCCGTCGCCGCTGACCATGACGAAGGTGAGGTCGAGGTCCGCCGGCAGCTCGCCGCGGCGCTTGCGCTCGCGGAACATCTCGACCACCCCCGACAGCGTCGCCGCCCCGTTCTGGAAGAGGTTGTGGATATAGGTCACGCGATGCGCGCTGAAGGGGTAGCCGGTGGTGACGACCATCGCGCAGCCGGTATGGAACAGCACCACGATGTGGCCGCTGATGCCGCGGAAGAACTGGTTGAGACCGGGGAAGATGCCGCACCCCGGGCACGCGCCGTGGCCGGGGGCGATGCGCTTGGGTATGGCCGTCAGTTCGCGCAGGGAGGGGACGTGCGACTTGATCTCGCCCGTCTCCTCGTCGCGCTCCACGCGCAGGCCGGGCAGGTTCGTCGCCTCGACGTTGATCGGGCCCCGCTGGCGCATGATGTGGCCGGGCTTGCCGGGGGTCGCGCCGAGGTAGTCGAAAGGCTTCGCAATCGCCCCCGACTCCGCCGCCGCCAGCGCTTCGCGCAGCAGGTCCTCCGCCTCATCAATGTAGAACTCGCGACCGCCCAGGCCGTAAACTCGTGCCAGGCACAGCGCGCGATTGTCGGGATCGTCCTTGAGCGCGGCCTTGACCTCCAACGCCAGGTTGCCGCCGCCGGCGCCGCAGGAATCCGCGCGGTCGGCGATGATCACCGCCTTCGCCCCGTGCAGGGCCTCCCGGATCTCGGTCGCCGGGAACGGCCGGAAGACGTTGGGGCTGACCACGCCGACCTTGAGCCCCTGCTGGCGCAGGCGGTCGGCGGCGTCCTTCGCCGTCTCCGCCGCCGAGTTGAGAAGCACTAACACCGCCTCAGCGTCGTCGGTCAGGTAGCAGTCCACCACTGGGTAGCGGCGGCCGCTGAGCGCCGCGTACTCGGCGAGCACCCGCGGCAGCGCCGCCCGCGCCGCCTCCATCGCCAGGTGCTGCTGGTACTTGTTGTTGATGAGGTCGAGGTTGTTCATGTAAGGGCCGATGGTCACCGGGTGCTCGGGGTCCACCACGGTGATAGGCGTGTTGGGCGCGCCCAGCCAGTCGCGGACGACCTGTGCGTCGGCGAAGTGGCGCACCCGCCGCTTCTGGTGGCTGGTGAAAAAGCCGTCGTAAGCCACCATCACCGGCAGGCGCACCTCCGCCAGCTCCCCCAGCTTGACCGCCACCAGGTTCATGTCGTACACCGCCTGCGGGTCGCGCGCCAGCAGCATGATCCAGCCCGCGTTGATGGCCATCATGATGTCGGAGTGGTCGCCGAGGATGTCCAGCGGCCCGCTCACCGCGCGCGTCACCACGTTGAGCACCATCGGGAAGCGCGTCCCCGCCTGCACCGGCAGTTGCTCCAGCGAATAGAGCAGCCCCTGTGACGAGGTCGCATTGAGCACCCGGCCCCCCGCTACCGCCGCCCCATAGCAAATGCCCGCCGCCCCGTGCTCGCCGTCGGCGGGGATCATGCGGATCTCGTGCTCGCCGCCGGCGTACATCTCGTCGAGCTCCTCCGCGATCTCGGTCGAGGGGGTGATCGGGTAGTAGCCCATGACGTGGTAGTTGACGTGCTTCGCCGCCAGCGCCGCCATCTCGTTGCCGGAGCGGAAATCGGTCGCCTGGGCCAGCGGTGGGGCTGTCGGCAGCTGCGCTGCGCTGTAGGCTGTCGTTGACATATCACCCATCTCCTTACCGTTATTGGCCGTCTGACAGTTACCCGCTTTGCGCTATTGCGCGGGCGAGACTCTTCGCTAACGCGGCTAGGTCGCGGAGCGACCGCCGTGGCGGCCCTCCGGGCCTAGCCACTCACACTGACAACGGTCTGGTGGTGGCATTCTGAACGGAGCGTGCTCGCGCGAGTCGCGCGGCCGCGCGAAGTGAAGGATCTCGCTGCGGCCTGATCGGAAACTGGGTAACCTCAGATTGGCCGTATCTTGACGCGCCTCGCCAGGGGCGGTAGAATAGCTTTGCCATGGCGACCACTGCGAAGGCGGCTAAGAAGTCCCGGGAATACGTGGTGGACCAGGACGGACGCCGCAAAGCAGTGCTCCTGCCCGTCGAGGAGTATGAGGCGCTAGTCCAGGCCGCCGAGGACCTCGAGGACATCCGCGCGGCGGACGAGGCGCGGGCGGTAGGCGGCGAGCTGGTCCCGCTTGAGGTCGTCGAGGCCCGTCTTCGCGCCGAGGGCAAGCCGCGCTGATGCGCGTAGTCCTCTCGCCTGCGGCAGACCGCGATGCCGATCACCTCGCTCCGGATATGGCAGAGCGTGTTCTGGCCGCGCTGCGCGGCCTCCGCGAGAATCCGCGTCCGCATGGTTCCCGGTTGCTTCGCGATCGTGAACCGCGCACCTGGCGCCTGCGCGTCGGCGACTGGCGCATTCTTTACGACGTTGACGACGCGGAGGGAATCGTGACGATTCTCCGCATCCTCCATCGCAGTCGAGCCTACTGACATCCCTGCTCCCGACCCGCCGAGCAGCAGCGGTCACGCTTCAGCGGCTTCGTTGCACGCAGATCAGCGACGTGGCTCATGGTACTCGTATCCCCGCTGGTCATGCCACGCCGCCGCGTCCGCCAGATACGCCTGCACGGAATGGTCGTCGGCAGGAGACATGCGCCCGGTCGCCGCGCCCAGCTCGAGGCAGCTCCGCAGATCAGTCAGTCGGTGCAGCCTGACCCCCGACTGCTGCAGCGCGCTTGCTCCGCCCTGCTGGCGGTCGAACATGACCAGACAGTCCGCGACCTCGGCTCCCGCCTGCCGCAGCCCCTTCACGAACGCCAGCTTGCTCCCGCCATCGGTGATGAGGTCCTCGTAGAGGAGCACCCTGCTGCCGGGCGGCACACAGCCCACGACCTGACCGCTGATGCCGTGGCCCTTTGGCTCCTTGCGCACGTAGGCGAACGGCTTGCCTACTCGCTCAGCCAGCCACGCCGCGAAGGGGATGCCGGCCGTCTCCCCGCCTGCGATGAAGTCGGCGTCCATGTGTTCGGCATGGTAGAGCCAATGGGCGCACGCAGTCACAATGCCCCTGGCCCACGGATAGGATATGAGAACACGGCAGTCCACGTAGACTGGGCTCCGGTTGCCCGAAGCGAGTATGAAGGGATCGTGGGACGACACCTTGAGCGCGCCGGTCTCCCACAGCGCCGCCGAGACGATGCCCTGTATCTCCTCTCTCACCCCGCACTCCTCGCTGATTTCACTGCGCGCTCTGCGCGGTTCCATCGCGTGCTGCGACTAGCCGATGCGGCGGTAGTGGGTATCCTGGTCGCCCTCGGCGGGCAGGCCCACCTGCTCGCGCACCAGCGATGCCAGGTGCTCGGGCGGGCCGACGAGTTCGATCTCGCTCGCGCACACCAGCTCCGGCACGTCCGCCATTTGCGTCAGCGCCTCCACCGGGCAGATATCTACACACTTCATGCAGCCCTTGCAGTAGCGGTAGTCGGGCCCCTTCATCACCATCGCCGGGCGCCCGCGCTTGTCCTCGCCGCGGTGGAAGATGAAAACGTAGTCGGGGCAGGTCATGTCGCAGCGCCCGCAGTCAATGCACTTGTCGCGGTGATACCGGGGGATGTAGCCCTGGCGCGACGCCCCCAAGTTGCGCCGCACCGTGTTGCCGCCGTTGACGATGGCCCCGCCCAGCGGCGCGTTCTCGTAGCCCAGGTCCGGCTGCGGGCGCTCGCGCGACGGCGCGGCGAACCCGCTGGCATCATCGAACTCCACCAGCACCAGCTCGTCGTGGCCGCGGTCGAAGGTGCGCAGGTTGGGCTCCACCAGCTTGGGGTAGCGGTCGGTGAAAGTCTCGGCGATGGTGTCGCGCACCGCCTGCGCTTCTATGAACCCCGCGGCCTTGGTGATAGCCCCCAGCATGGCGGTGTTGACGCGGGTTTTCTCTTCGTTGGCGATGCGCAGCGCGTCCACCACCCCCAGCCGCCGCACCGGGGCGCGCAGCAGTTGCCGCATCAGCGCCGGGTCGCGCGCGGTGCTGGCGATGATCACCGTGTCCTCGTTCACCCCGTGCAGCAGGCCCGGCAGCGCGAACAGCCCGTCGTGGAACAGCGCCAGCAGGTGCGGCTCCTCCACCGGGCTGTTGGTGCGCACCTCGCAGTCGGGCAGGCACACCCGCACGTACGCCTTGACCGGGGAGCCCTTCTTTTCGGCTCCATAGGACGAGAAGTTGGCGCCGTTGAACCCCTGCCGCAGCACCAGCGCCTTGGCCAGCATCTGCCCCGCCAGGTTGGCCCCGAACGCCCCCACCGACTCGAATCGCATCTCGTAATAGCCCAGCTCGTTGGTCCGCGGCAGGGCCGGCCTCGATTCCGCCATCACGTCTCTCCCTTCAACCGCGGTCGGGTCGGGCAGCCGTCCTCGGCTGCCGCCGACTGAGCGCAACTGCCCGCATCGGCGCAGCCAGGCGAGACGCCTGGCCTACCGGGTGTCGCCTCATGGGTAGGGCAGCCGTCCTCGGCTGCCGCCTCTGCGTCTGTTTCCAGGGCATCCGATTGTTCTCCTATCATACTTGTGGCGACTGTGGATTACAGGCGCGCGAGGAAGCCGGGCGCTGGCTCCGGCAGGCGCCGGTCGCTTGCGCGGCGTATATGGAGCTTGTAGGGGCAAGGCATGCCTTGCCCTCACGCGCGCCCACTCGCGGCCTTCGTGCCGGAGCCTGGGCGAAAGGGGCAGCGCATGGACGACAAAGTCGCCCTCCCACCGGGCAAGCAAGGCCTCTATCTCGCGCTGGCGTCCCTCGGAGGCGTCGTTCTCGTTCGCGGCAGCGGATTCTGCTGACCCTCCCTCGTCGCCGTCCTGGTAGGACTGGCAGCGTACGCTTGCGCCATCAGCGTGAAGGGCGTGATCAGGAACGAGGCGCGGCTCGCGGGAGCAGCCGGGGCCCTCATCGGCCTCTTATCGCTGGCGGCGATGATCGGCTACTTGTGGGCCGTGTTCAAGCCGTGACCGGCGGCCCGCGGCGGCGCGATCATTCATGGCAGGAGCATGGGCGATGAGACAGGTCCCGCCCTGGGTCGGCTACGACCGCATGGCTGCGACCGGCGAGTACGGTGCGCTTGTGAACGCGGCGGGCGAGCTTGCTTTGTCCTCCGACGGGCAAAACGAGGCGGCCTTCTTTCGGTCGGTTCTGCGCGGGCGCAACGCCGTGCTCGATGTCGGATGCGGGCCCGGCTTCCCGCTGGTGGTTCTGGCCCACTGTGTGACCAGTCCGTGCGGCCTGGATGCGGCTCCCGCGATGCTCGCCCTCGCGCGAGCGACCATCGCTGCGCTCGGGGTTCGCAACGCCACGCTGGTGCGCGGCATGGCTGAGGCCCTGCCCTTCGCCGACAACGCCTTCGACGGTTTCGCAGTCTGCGGTACGCTCGGGAGCGTCCCCGATCCTGCTCCCGTCGTGCGCGAGCTGGCCCGCGTCGCCGCAGCCGGGGCGGTGGTCGCCAGCATCGGGCAAGACTTCCGACACCGGTTGAGTGCAGGCAAACCGCGAGGCGAAACTTGGCTCCGCTGCGATCGTCGCGGCCTGGCGCTGCAGGTCGTCCGCTATTTAACCGATCCCTATCGGATATGGTACGAGCGCCATGTGCTCGACCCGGCCAGCGATTTCGCGCAACAGCTCCTCGCTGACCCGGAACTGTGCACGGCGGGACGCATAGCGACGGACCTGTCGCCCCGGGACTTGCCGGCGGGGGCCGTCCTTGACTCCTTCTGCGAGGAGGAAGCGCAGTTCGACCCGGAGACACTGCGCGAGGTCTTCGAGCAATCGGGGTTTGCCACGGAGCGGCAACACGTCGCCCTCAGCTACGGGGTCCCGCACATCTTCTCGGTGTTCCGCCGCCGCGGCTAACCGGGACGCGCGCAGGGTTGGAACGCAGCCACCCTGGCCGCCATCGCGGCAATGCCGGCTGAGGCAGCCGGCCTCCGCAGCTGCCTGATATCTGCGAAATCTGCGAAATCTGTGGTTAACCCTTGTTTCGTCAGCTGATCAGCGCCCGGATGCGGTCGTCGAGCTGGCGCTGGTCGGCGGCGAAGGATTGCAGCCCGGCTTGGTTCATGAGCTCGTCCAGCGGCACCTCGGCGCTCCAGCGCGCGAGGTCCGGGATCTTGCCGTGGGCCGCGATCTCGGCCTCCTCCTCCGCGGTGAAGCCGTGGAAAAGGCCGACGCCGTGATCCTGCGCGGCGCGGATGAAGTCGTCGTCGGTGAGCGTCAGCGGGTTCGCCCGCAGCAGGTCGGCGGCGATTGCGCGCGTGCGGTCGTCCACCTCCCACAGCGGGCGCAGCAGGCCGTCGGCGCCGCTCGCATCGCTCGACTGCACTTCGGGGTCGCGCTCGACCTGGGAGCGGATGTCGGCGGCCGCGGTGGCGCCGGCCAGGAAGTCCTGCGCGACCTTGGGCGGAATAGTGTGCACGTCCACCCCCGCCAGATCGCTCACCTGCGACGGCGCGCGCATGCTGGCGGCGATCAGGCGGGTCGGCACCTCGGGGTGGCGCGCGCGCAGCTCCCGGATCGCGCGCGCGGTCGCCAGCGTCGCCTTCTCGCCGACGTTGCGACCGTCGCCCAGGCGGTTGTCCGCCACCACCGCGTTTAGCCGCCCCAGGAAGACATTGACGAAATGCGGCCGCGACACCAGCGCCGCGAGGTAGTTCTGGCGCGCCGAGAAGCCAAGCGTGAAGTTCACCTTCACCCCCTCGCTCTCCAGCCGCGCGGCGATGCAGTATCCCGCCGGTGTCAGCGGCACCTTGATCCGGAAGTGGCTCGAACACACCGCGTGGTAGCGCCGCCCGAACCGCACGCTGTCGTCAATACCATGCGCCATCGCCGGGTGCAGCTCCACGCTCACGCGGACGCCGAAGGCCTCCACCAACCGCAGCGCGAGTCGGCAGTTGACGATGAACCCGATCTCCAGCACCAACTCCTGCGTCGTCGGTCGCGCCGCGCTGGCGCGCAAGCGATCGGCCGCGGTGCGGATGACGTCGTCCAGGGTCCCGGTTTGCACCACCTGGTTGACCAGGGTGTTGTTGGTCGTCAGCCCCGAGAACTCGCGCCGCCACAGCCGGCGGGCGTCGTCGAGGTTGCCGGTGTCAAGCCACAGCTCGGTGCCGGCTCCGATCAGCGCCGCCAGGCGCGCGTCCGAGGGCGCGTCGCCGTGACCCGGGCCGCGCCAGCCCTCGACGGCGATGGCGTGTGACAGTCCAGCGATATCCGACATGTGCCCATCCTTCCCAGGGGTTGCTGAGGCCGGTTTGCGCCCCCGCCCTCGAGGACGATTGTTCGCGGTGTCGCCGCCATCGTCCTGCACTGCTTGGCACCTCGCGGCGCACAGGGGGCCTTCGCCGAAGGGTGCCTTGGCGTCATCGCCGACAAAGTTCACACTTGCGACGCCGGAAATTCCACCCGCCCCAGGAGGGGCTGGCCCCTCCTGGGGCGAAAAGATACCAACGGGGGACGCAGCATACAGGAGAGTGGCAGATGGCCGAAACGGAGCAGTCGCTTCGCGACCGAGGCGTAGCTGCCTTCCGCGAGGGCCGCACCGACGAAGCGGTGCGACTCTTGCAGCAGGCGGTCGCTGCCGATCCGCGCGACCAGCGCGCATACTCGGTGCTGGGCGCGGCGCACATGCAGCGCGGCGAGTACGAGGAGGCGATCTCGACCTTCGAGAACGCCCGCAGCATCCGCCCCGACACCGCCCACATCCACTTCAATCTGGGCCTGGCGTGCCAGCGCGCCGGGCACCTGGAGCAGGCGATCGCCGCCTTCCAGGCGGCGGCAGAGGTGGATCCGGCCTACGACAAGGCCAAGGAGGCGCTGAGCCGCGCCCGCGCCGCCTACGAGCGGGGCCAGCCGCCGCGTGCGGCCGCCGAGGCCCCGCCGTCCGCGGAGCAGCCGACCACGCCGGGAATGCCGGCCGCGCCGCCGCCCCGCATGCCCGTGGCGCCCCCACCCGCCCCCTGGCAGACGTCGGTCGGGGGACCACAATCGCGAGCACCCCAGTCGGACGTGGAGCTGCGCCCGCTGGGCGCTCCCCTGTCACCTGCTTCCCCAGCGGACGCCCCCGACGGGCCCGGTGCGCCGCCGCGCGCCCCGTGGCAGACGGTGCAAGGACTGCCGCCGCCGCGCTCCCCGTCCAGCGCACCGGAGGCGGCGACCCGGGGCCGCGAGCCGAGCAGCAAGGATCACACCAATGCCGACTGTCGTAGAGTGGGGTTCAAGGTCGGCATGAACTACGGCATTCTCTTTATGATGGCGATAGCCTTCTTCGACCGCTACATCGAGGGCAAGACCTACGGACTGATCGGCAAGATCGGCGTGGACAGCTTCCTCACGCTGCTCATCGGCTCCGTCGTCACCGGCGCGATCCTGGGCGGTCTGATCGGCCTCGCCACCGGCCAGTTCAGGAGCCCCGGCGCCGGCATCGGCGTCGGCGTCGGGGTGTGGCTGGCGTTGGCGATCATCGTGTTGATGCGGATGGGCGGGATCGAGCCGGCGATCATGATGATGGGCATCGGCATGGGCGCCGGCTATGGCCTGCTCATGGGTTGGGCCGTCTCGCGCAACGTGATGATATACATCAAGCGCCTGTGATGCGCCCGCGGCGCGTTGCAGGGCATGCACACCTGGGACGACGCCTTCTTCTGGTCCGTCGCTGCGGCCAAGGACGCCCCCAATATCGCGGACCTGGCCGATATTGTCTGCGCGCCGCTGGCGCGATGAGTCGTGCCCGGCGGTCACACGACGGTAGCGCGGGCGCCCGGATAGGGATACGAGGATCACCTGTCTTCCGTATCTCGTC
>Ga0307379_10008207_pt1 | contig 14099 bp, 19 predicted proteins | sample UN2MG_FD_202237 | JGI IMG/M metagenome (GOLD analysis project Ga0307379, IMG submission 202237) | Soil microbial communities from Risofladan, Vaasa, Finland - UN-2 | ecosystem: Environmental > Terrestrial > Soil > Coastal area > Acid sulfate soil | place: Finland: Risofladan, Vaasa | collected...
TGAATCAATAATGGAAGCCATCAATTATACCCATAATGGAAAAAACAACGGAGACAAGCCAACAGAAATTCTAGTGGTTCTCATGGGCGAGAATTAACATTTTGTCAGATTTTTATTAGATTTAATCCTAACTACCACGATTAAACCAATTATTCTCAAATAAATGTTAAAACAAAAAAGAAATAGAGTTTTACTTGCTCTAGTATTGTTCTGCAGAAGTTGATGATATTCCTGAAGATATGGAAGTAGGTACGGTTGGAAATTTCTCTCCAATTTGATTTCCTGCAACTGCTGAGGCTTCTTGAAGGATCAATTCTGTTTCTTCATTAGATCCCTCACTACTCTCAAAGCTGCCTTCAAATGAATTTGAGAAGAGTCCACCTAGAGTGTCTCCCATAGCTGTAAATTCAGCATCGGCTTCTGGTATGAATTTTGCAAGTGCTGGTCCCATTTGCTTCATTACTGACATTGCAGGTCCCAGTGCATGCATTACATCGCCAAGCTCATTGACTGTAGATAGTCTCAGTTGAACTTGCTCTATAGACAACCTAATGTTACCAATTACTTTTCCATGTTTGCGTAATTCTCCCAATTCAGTTGCAAGTCCTTTAGCCTTTATCTTGTCATGGCTTTGTTGTGCATCAACTATTCTTTGAAATAATTTTGCATCTTTTTGGGCTAGTTGTTTTGCAATAGAATCAAGTTTTGCTATTGGTTGGTTTAGTGTTTTAGTTGCTCCTTCTACCCTGGGCTTTAATGGTCCTTCCTTGTGAATGGCTCCACCAATCCTTTCTGTTATGCCTACAGTTGTTCTTGGTGACCACGATTGTTCAAAATTTACCATTTTTGAATAATGGTGAAAATGGTTCTTATGAAAAGGAGTGAATATTTGTGATCAATTTAGATCAATTATATTGCAAAAAATGGTCCTAAAATTTTCACAGAATACCCACTCTGGAGTGAATACTTTGGATAAAAGAAAAAATAACTAGTGAACTAACGGTATGGTTAATGCCGCGAAAATGATTTTTAATTTTTATTCCTCCCAAAAAATAATTTCAGATTAAATCTATGGCTTAGCAAAAATATTCTGCAAAAAGTTAGTTGAACTATCAAGTAATACTAGTCCTATAAATGCAAAAATAAACGTGTATGCAATTAAGGAGCGTAAATTTCATGTTCTTCTCCCTAAACTCCTAAACATGTGCATTAAGTTTTAAATTGTTATTTAATCATGTTTTTGTTCCCAATGAACTTTTTTTATATTTTCATTCTTCCCAAAAAATAATTCAATAACTAGGCAATGGCGCCCAAACCCGCGTAATTAGTTCATGATGTGTGTGGGGAGTTACACAAACAAGAGTAGAAAAATAATGTTTTGCCAAAGGTAAAAGTTCTGGATTTTTACATGTTCCATTTTCAGATATCGCCTTGCGGTACTTTGAGACAACAAAGTTTCCATATTATAACAAATGGAAAAATTATATCAATACAATCAGATCCAGTTTTTCCCCATACCCTTAAGTCCGCCCAAACTAGGAAAAGCTATGGCAAAAATTACAATCAATGCTATGAAAGATGGTCCTTGTATTGTCAAGGTGGATGGACAGCGAGTAGCTGCACTTTGTAGATGTAATTCATCTGCAAACAAACCTCACTGTGATGGTTCTCATGCAAAGTCAGGATTCAAAGCAGACGAAGCACAAATTGATGTTTGATTAAAATCAACGGCAAATGATTGAATATTTTAAAATTCTAATCTCTTTTTGTTTTTATTAAAATTGGTAATTTTTAGTTATTTTAGCAAATTTTGTACCTGAAATTCATAATTGCCATAAACAAATGAATTTGAAAGTTTGGAAAGGATTGAAAATTGATTTGAATCCTTTATTCAATTTTGTAAATCACAAAGTTACAACAGAAGTAATAATGGCTACTATTGAAATAAAGACAGGATCAGAGGCACATAATTCGATTTCAAATAACAAGTTTTTTATCTTTGCAGATTAATTTTTTGTTAATGAAAATACAGACAAAAACCGTATTTCCACTAATGATAGTTTTTGTAACTACCATTATGCTGAGTGTCACGCCAGCATTTGCAGACAATGCTAATGTTAGTGTCCCACAAGGAACATCTACTCCAGGATGTGAGAAAACTAAAGAATGTTTCATGCCCTATAAGGTAACAGTCGGTGTTGGCGATGAGGTAACATGGTCAAATGATGACTCTGCAGCTCACACCGTTACTGGTGGAAGTGCAGCAGATGGACCATCTGGTGTCTTTGATAGCAGCTTGTTTATGGCAGCAACGACTTTCTCACATACATTTGAAGCAGAAGGTGAATTTCCATACTTTTGTATGGTTCATCCATGGATGTCAGGAATTGTAACCGTTCAAGCAGCAGGCGCAAAACCAATGCTTGCAGCTACAATGGAATTAGATCAAATCATGGCAGAATTCCAGACAAGTGATGGTGTAGCAAATAATGCAATGACAATTGATCTTACCCTTACAGATCTAGATGGAAACAGTATAGAGCACATCACCTACAACATTAAAGCAACACAAGGATCAGATGTGCTGCTAGATGAAGAAAGTCATATGCACAAGGGAATCTTGAGTAATACTCATACCACAAAGGCCTTGCCTGCAGATGCATCAGAATCAATGCCAGTTGTTATAACAATTGAATCAGTAGGATTTGGTCATGATGAGCAATACGTAGCCGTTACAGGAGAGATTGCTTCAAAACAAGTAGTACCAGAATTTGGAACAATTGCTGCAATGATACTAGCAATTGCAATCATATCCATAATTGCAATGTCTGCAAAATCAAAACTCAGTATTATGCCAAGACTATAAGCAAATCATTTCTTTTTCTTTTTTTCATAATCCTATACACGATAATCAAAACTCTTTACAACGGATTGATTTGGCTAGTTTTTTTGAATGTTTCATGCCTAAATTTCAGAATTTGCCAAAATAAATTTAAATTAAAATTTGAGTTGGGAAAGATGAGAATTAAGAGAATGTAAACTATATTTTTGATAATTGGAACTTAAGACCAAAACCGAATCAGGGTTTTAGGTGAGAGTCCCAATTGAATTAATAATTGCGTATTAGTATTTAGCAAACGCTGATGATTTCTATGAACGATTCATTCGTGAGGGTTTTAAGCAAATTTTGTAATAATAGAGTATGTCAAATAACACTGAATCTGAACCTGCTTGGGAACAACTCATGGGGTTGTCTTGGACAATACTGGATGAAGAATAATCTCGAAAAACATTAGAACCCCGAACTTTTTATATTTCGCTCAGTAAGAATTTAAAATTATTCTTTGGAAAGGATCTAAATTTGAACCATTCTCACCATAAAATTTAGAATAGACTAATCTTTGTTATTTTTTTGAATCATAGAATTCCAAATCCATTCGTGTTCTTACTTCTGGATTCAGATACAATACCCCTGGACCACGAGCTGTCAATAGAATTGAAAGACGGTAAGGGGTAGATGGAAAAATCCTATTCCAAATATCAATATGATTGTCTATAAAATTCATCCTTACATGGATTTCATTAATTATGTTTGAAACATGTATCGTCGGATTACTGTAAATAATTCCTAAAATTTTTTCCATTGCATTCATACCAAGAATATGTTTTTCTGAATTAACAGTTATGATATAATGAAGTATATGCTCAGAAAATGAGTACTGTTTTTTTGTTGTAGGTAAATTAGATATAGCTTGATTTTTTATTATTGAATTTTCTGAAATTTGGTACAGAAATAGAGATATAAACAAAGAATCACTAATCTTGACTTTGGATGGGTCGATAACACCAAAATTTTCAGGTTCTGGATTGGGAATCTTTAACAAATCTAAAATCGTTGATGAAACGAAAGAAAAATTTTCCCAAAATTCAGGATGTTCTACGCTTTCAATATTTTTTTTAAGCCTGTTTTTAGATACTTCTATCATATTTTATTATCGATTTTTAACGGTTAAACGCCTGTTTGTGCAAAACACACTTTTCCTTATCAAGAATTAACATGATCAACTGTTATTTTTTAAAAATTAATCGATATACCTTATGAAGATAGACCAATTGTCCGAATCACTTTGTTGGCTCACATTCCAATCAATAATTTTTCCCTTGTGAGCAGCACAAAATGCCTCAAATTTTGTAGCCAACTCACCATTGATAATTGCATGACCTGTTGAATCAGATTGACCATTTTGTGTGGGGTTTCCTTCTATGATTGCCAATCTTTCTGATTTTCCTTTAGCGTCATAGAGGATATTTTCCCTCGGCGTTATTTCCGAATTTTGGGAATCCTTTCTTTCTGGTTCTTTTAATTCAGTTTCTGCAATAGATATTAACTCTTTATTGTTTTTGGCCCAAATTTCATATTGTTCAGGAGCCCATTTTTCTTGGTAATACGTATAGAACTTTAAGGCATGCCTGCATTCTGCTTTAGATGAACATTTTGTGCAAAGTAACTGACCGTCTTGCATTTTCTCAATGATTGGATCTGACACACCAAGATCCAAATAAAATGCTCTAAGTTTTTCTGCTGGAGAGAAAATTGGTCCAGTCAATGCCTCACCTTTTATTCCACATTCAAAACAAGTTTTCTCCATAAAATGTCTAAATGCTGTATGAACATAAGGATATTTTAGATTTTAAAACTCTACTCTTATTACAATAACCTCTGGATTATATCTTCAAATTCAAATTTGTGGTATGGCATCTTATTGCATATTCTGCTCCTATTCAGGTGAAACGCCAGACGAATTATCAGAGCATTTCTTGACCTGTGAGGCAAAGCAAAAGAAGAAACTCTTTTGGTAACTTCTTTCTTTTTAATTTGAAATTATCTTTTTGGAAAGGAAGAGCCTAAAATCTTATTTTATCCATCGATAAAATTTGTTTTAGATGAACAACCATTTCCCAATATAATATGAAATAATACTTCATATTATGAAATTACTTCATATTGATGATAACCAAGACATTACAGATTTGTTCTCAGAATTGGTAAAGTCCTTAGGCTTTAACTATTTTGCAACTAATGATCCAAGAGTAGGTTTAGAGCATATTAAAAATGAAAAATATGATTTTGTCCTTTTGGATATGCATATGCCTAAATTGAGCGGCATGGATGTTATCGAATCCCTAGAAAAAGAAAAAATTCTAAAAGACCAGAAAATAGTAATATTTTCAGGATTTCCCTTTGATAATATTCAAAAAGTCAATTTGCTAAAAAAGCCAGGTATTCATGGTTGTTTGCAAAAACCCATAAGATATAGTCAACTTGTAACTGCTATTGCTGGTTGATTTGAAATTATCTTTTGGAAAGAACATTTTTGTTTAAAATGAACACACATTTGTGATAATCATTTTAGCGACCTATTTCATGGAGTGAAGGTAGTCCATATTGATGATAAACCAACCAAATATCTCATTAAATTTTTGGTAGTACTATTGCCAATGCTAATTGTCCCTATCCTCAGCTATGATTTTTTGATTTTTTATTTTAAACATTTTACCGTAATATATTCAAGTATGATAGTCGGATTTCTGATAGGTGTAATTTTATTGTTAATGGGTGAAAAGGCATCAAGGTTAATCAAACCAAGAATTTCTTAATAACAAAGATCCTAACAAATTTTGACATTAATTTTTGGGAAAATCTTACTTGAACCAGTTAAACAAAATTACCAAAACTACAACTCCTATCACCAATGGCACAAAAAACCATGGTAAATTCTTTGGCTTTCCTGATGAGAACATTGAGTCTTTTGAGGTATGAGGATTCATTATATAATTTAGATAAAATAATTATTAATATTTTTTTCCAAGAATAATTCCTGTAATGGTAACAAAAATTTCAGTTATTCCAATTATAAAAAATGCCTAAGGGTACATAAAATGGCTAGACTCGAATAATTCCTAGCCTTACTAAATATTCAATCCCATAAGCAAAATCTCCATCTGTAATTGACCCATCAGACCACCAACAAGCATTATTTTTTACCCATTGAGGGATTTCCTGTGAATGGCCAAAATCTGTTTCAGTTGGTGGAACTACAATAATTTCATTATCGATAAGATATTGAATTCCTTTTACAAAGGAACCATCATCAATTTCATTTTTGCACCAAAATGATGCCACATTTTTTACCCAGCTAGGAATAATTGTTTCTGGAGGATTCACTTTAATTGTAAAGGAAACAGGAGTTGCAAAATTTCCTGCAGAGTCTTTTGCAGTGCATTTTACTATGGTATCACCTATGCCAAACAAGTAACCAGAACTTGGCTTACATATTGGCTGAATTTTTTTATCAGTATCATCTGTTGCCAAAACATCAAAAGTAACTTTTGTAACTCCCTCACTGTTTTCTGCCTCTACTTCAATGTCATTGGGTTGCAAAATGGTTGGAGGCGTAACATCAAGCGTAACATCAGGCGCCCCTCCAGAGAAATACATTGGAATTTCACCCTCAGTTGAGCCAAAGAACAATTGGATTGGATAATTTCCACTTTCGGTATACTGACTCCCTTCTGTAAGGAAATTAAAACTAAAAGAACCAGAAGCTCTGGGTGTTACCTGACCCGAAGTTACATTATTCCCCATGGGATCTGAAATCCGATATGTTAGTTCAAGATTAGAGTGGACATTTGCATCATAATTTTTTATTTTACCATTGACAAGAACCATATCTCCGTAATCATAGAAACTTTTGTTAGTATGAGCATCTATACTGACTTCAGATTGTGCAAATATTTCTCCGCCGTAAAAATTAGTAATTAAAAAAATACTTGAAAAAAATAGAGACAAAGATAAAATTTGTCTCATTCCTATTCATCCTTTGATTCTGTGATTTTTTCATATTCTTTGAATTGTTCCTCAAGATATTCATTATCTGCCTTTGTAAAAGTACCATAATCTAGCAAGTCTTTTTTGATTTTTTCAAGATTTTCATGATCACCAATTTTGTTTTCTTGAAGTTTTGAAATTAAACGAATCTTGTTTTGAATCATATATTCGGGATCCAAGGCATTTACATTATCAGGGTCTGTTTGGGTATGGATTTCTTGGAATTTTGGCGTTTCAAAGTAGGATTCTGGTGAATCATCCTCAAATTCCTCATCTTCGAAATCCTCATCGTTTTTGTTACTCTTTTTTATTATTATAATAATTCCAGCGATAATACCTGTAACTATAATTCCAAGATATGGCAAGTTTGGAGTCAAATTCTTAATTAATTCCTCATCTGCCTCTACAGAAATTCCAAAATCTTGGGTGTCATTTTCTTGTGCACTGGCAGTAATTAGGCCAAAGGAAAAGGAGACAATTATTCCCAGAATAATAAGAAAAGATTTGGTCAATGAGGAATTATTTTTTTAATTTGGTATTAAAGATAGCCTTATTTTCAGAAACAAATCAAAACTATATCAATTTACGAAAATAAGAAACGAGGGTATGCTGGAAAATCCTTATCGAAATTTAGATGCTACCATCTTTTTCGCGTTTTCCTTTTCCTATCTATCTGCTTCTTCAAAGTTTACCCTTTGAGTATCAGCAGGTCTGATAGTTACCTCGTCATACCTTATACACAAAAATGAAATATAAGGTATTACATGGAAATTCCTAAAATATATTCAAAAATATGCCTTAAATTTATACAAATGTAAACCATAATTTATAACTTAATTTTCATGGTCTATCCACTTGTGTACTCCAATTACCAACACTCCAAGAATACCCCAAATCTGGGAGTTGATAGTACCAATTTCTAATGTTGGTTTTATTTTTTGCATTCATCATAATAACTAGATAATTTAGGGAATTCTATTCTCGAAGTAAATTTGCATATTTTGTATAATTTTTTGATAGAATCTTAAGGAAATTGGTTTAAAAAAATGTTGGAATTCAAATTTTGACGCAATCAAGTCAAAATATTTCGAAAAATTGGATCAAAAAATTAGATTCTTCTAGTTATCTATATTTCCTTAAATGATGAGTAATGAAAATTATCATCTACATGATTTTGCTTACAGCCTTGCTAGGCTCAAGTGTGATATTGACCTCCAATGCAGCTTCTGAAGGTCTGGTACTTTTTGCAGAGACAAAATCATCAGAATACAGATACAATCAAGACCCCTCAATTTCAGGAATTGTAACAGATTTGGATGGAAATCCTTTGTCCAGAGTGCAGGTATTTGCCTCATTCCCATATCTAAAGGAGGGTAAATTATCTTTAGATACAAATGTTATTCCCTCTTATTCTACAACCATAATAGGTTTTACAACATTTAGCGATGGAAAATTTTTGTTAGAACCAGAAAATCCTAGTCCAGTGGGAGAACACACCATAAAAGTTACTGCGAAAAAAGACAATCTAGAACAAAACATCTTTGTGACCTATAATGTAAAAGAAAATCCCAGGGTTGCAAGGTTGGCAAATTCAGTAAATGATCCGATAGTTTTGAGCGAATCCGTTCCATTATCTGCTGATCTTTTGGACCAACAAATAGAATCTCAAAAAAACCAGGTAGAGGCAAGTCAAAATATTCTAAATAAAAAGAATAAATCACAACAGATTGTAGAACAACAACGTCAGCTTGCTCAAAACGATTTGGAAGTTGATCTGTTAAGTTTTGAGAAAAAACACGAGGCAAATTCTCCAAGAAATGCTTTTGCAAGTTTTATTGAAACAATTGATTTATCCCTTCGAGGCTTATTCTGGGATCAGTTTGAGTTTACTGAAAATAAAACTGATCAAGCCCGTCAAGCAAAGTTTAATGCACTTAAGCAAGGTTATTCGTCTCAGCAGGCAACGAAAGTTTTTCAAGAAGAGGCAGCGGTCTCACTTGAAGAACTTGTAGAATATAACGAAATGTTAAACATCAAGTATGGTTTTGCTAACCAATCCATTCAAGATAAATTTGATAATGAAGGCAAACTTCCTAGAATAGAAGATTGAAATTTCAATATATTTCTCAATTTTGATCCTTGCCAAAAAAATAATTTCTAATTAATCAAATGCTAAAGTTAGCAACTACAGAATAGTTATTTCAAAGAGATTAATTTACCCAAATAGGATTTGCATTGGGTTACAAATTTGATTATACCATGTTCGAAATTTTCCCACTCTTGTGAGAGTTCCTCATTGGTATTATTTTCTGGTTTGGTCAGGATCCCAGTTTTTTTGGTATCTAGATAAAGTTTGTGGTTAAAACCCATAATTACCTTTAATTACCTTTCATTACCAATGATATATATAGAAGGGGATTGATTGGTTTACTATGAGTACCCAAAAAAGCACCCAGACAAGTGCACCAACTCAATCAAGCGATGTATATTCATTGTACAGACAAAATGTTCAAAAATATTTTGAAAATATCTCAAAAATTACCCCACAGTATTTTCAATCTATTACACATTTGCAAGAAGAATGCATGAAAGCATGCGAAAAAACAATTAACGCTTCAGTAGATATGCAACAAGAATTTGCAAGAAAAACTGGTATTTCAACTGAAATTCCAAGTTCTGCAAAGACTGCATTCGTAGATACTAGCAAGCAAATTGTTCAGGCAAATACTATGAACAATCAATTTGTAAAAACCACAATTGATGCAACCGTACAAAACATTCAAGCATTCAACGATAATGTAAATGCATTTGCTGATTTGAATAAAAACATTGTCCAGTCATGGACAAACCCATTCACACAAACAAACTAGTGTGAGTGATTTTTTTTATTTTTTGGAAAAAATAATTTCAAATTCATTAATAATAAAAAAAGAAGGGGATTATCCCTTCATCTTACCAATTTTACGTTTACAGGGGTTGGTCTTGATATAGTATTGGCTACTGGCGATGCCTTTCTTGCAAGATCAATTAACTCCTGTAGAGTTTCATCAGATGCATCAGACTCTATCTTAAAGGAAATGTTTATTCCTTGATATCCAGGATTTGTATCATCTAATTGGAGTAATCCTTGAAGATCAATGTCTCCTTCTAGTGTTGATTCAATCGAATCAATCTTTACTCCTCTGGCTGCTGCATGAGCAACTAAACTAGTTGTTACACATCCTGCTAACCCTGCAAGTAGATATTCTACAGGATTTGCACCTTTATCTCCGCCTAAGAGAACTGGAGGTTCATCTTTGACGAACGTGTGAGGTTTGCTTCTGGTGTGAGTTTGGCATGCACCATAGTAGTCAGAAATGGTGGTGTGGTTTTCAGTTCCATCAACCCACTTGTTCTGTGCACGGAAATTGAATTTTGCAATTTCTGGGTTTTCTTTGATGCTGTCAATCGTTTCAAAAAGTTGAGTGACATTAACACCATTTACTATTTTTGATATTTGTTGTGGCATAGAATTCACCTATGCTACTCCTGGAATGATTGTCATTCCTTCTCTAATGATCCCGTTTTTAAGACCATTTACCAAACCCTTGAGGATTTGGGCTTCTTCTGATTGCTTATTGGAAATAGAATTAAAGGCCGTAATCCAATCAGCTAATTTTGTTTCGATTGTTGGTTGTTTTATCATGTTTAGTGATATCATGATATCATATATGAATCTTCTTATTTATGATATCATGATAGCATATAATATATAGATGTAGGCATAAATGATATCATGACAAAGGATGTTTTAGTTCGGGGATTTGCAGATGACATTCATGCAAATTTAGGTAAAAAGGCAGATCAGATGGGAGTATCAGTTAACTCTATTGTGAAAGATGCTGTAGATCAATGGCTTGGCAAGAAAACACATGTTCCACATGTTCATGACATGTTAATTTATGCTGATGATAAATCAATGAATAATTTTCTAAAATCTTTAGACAAGATGGCAAGCGATAGTGAATGGTTCAAATCCTTTGCTGCTCCACCAAAACATCATACAGAAAAAATCTTATCCAAACTAAACTGGTATAATGGCACAGTAAAACCTTACAAACCACATGGAGCTGATGGTTCAAAGTATTGTGGACAAGTAATAGAAAATATTGTCAAAGAATCCAAGAAAAAACCACTTTGTTGCGTTGACTTTGTAATAACTGATATTGCAAAAAATTCATTTGGTCATGCATTGGAGCTTGAAAAGGTATATGATGAATCAAGATTACCAGGATTGATGTTTTGCCCATACAAATCAAGTGATTTAATGAGATCTGATATTACTGATATGGTGGAATTGTTTATGATGCATGATAGGATTTTTGTTGTTAAAAATGATGATATATACAGACTACACATTACAAAAGAAAGTATTCATAAAATATTTTTAAATTAGATGGACTGGTAAGGAATGGAAAATTTTGAAGAATATATGTTGGATATGATGAGCAAGGCCGCTACTGCATTAATGCTTTCAGTTGGACATAGAACAAAACTATTTGATTCAATGTCTGATTGTACCTCAATGACATCACAGAAGCTAGCCGAAAAATCAAATCTCAATGAAAGATATATCAGAGAATGGCTTGGTGCAATGGTTACTGGAAAAATTGTGGATTATGACCCTTTCAGTAAAACCTATTCACTTTCAGAAGATAAAGCAAAACTGCTCTGCAAAGGAGGCTCTTACAACTTTGCCTCTTCAATGCAGTGGATTCCAGCCTTGGCTTTTGTGGAAGATAAGATTGTAAAGTGTTTTGAGAAGGGTGGAGGTGTGCCATACGAATCTTTTCACAGATTTCATGAAGTAATGGCCGAAGAGAGCGGTCAAACAACATTGCCTGCTCTAGTCGATAGTATTCTCCCCCTAGTTCCAAATCTAGTAGAGAATCTAAAAAAAGGAATCAAAGTTCTAGATGTTGGATGTGGAAGTGGTGGTGCACTAAACCTTATGGCTAAAAATTTTCCCAATTCTCATTTTACAGGATATGATTTTTCAAAAGAAGCAATACAAAATGCAATTAAAGAATCTAAAAAACAAGGACACAAAAATACTTCATTTGAAATTCAAGATGTGGAGAACTTTTCAAAAACAGAAAAATTTGATCTTGTTACGGCTTTTGATGCAATACATGATCAGGCAGCACCTGCCAAAGTTTTGGAAAATATTAAAGCAGTAGTAAAGAATGATGGAATATTTTTAATGCAAGATATTGGATCCTCATCTCAGCTAGAAAATAACCAGACACATCCCCTTGGACCATTTTTGTATACTGTATCATGTCTTCATTGCATGACTGTATTCCTGGCCCTTGATGGTCATGGTTTAGGTGCAATGTTGGGGAAAGAAAAAGCCATTGAAATGCTAAAGGAGGCAGGATTTTCAAATGTGGAGATAAAACAACTTCCTCATGATCCCATCAACTACTACTATATCGTAAAGCCTTGATGATAGGAAACAAAGGGGTTCCTTCCCAAAAAATAATTTCAAGTTCAAATCCTGCTGGGCCCAGCTATCAAATTGGGGATAAGATGAGATTCATTTAGGCTCAACTAAAGGAGGCTTATTTTGAAAACACAGTATGCTTTTCAGGTATACTCCAACCTCTTTTTAGAAATTTTGCTTTGTGTTCTGGTTTTACACATGCAGAACTTCCGTCATATTTTTCGACGAGTTGATAGTCTTCATTGCATTGGATAAACCTCGGTTCTACTCCTCTGTTCGTTTGCTTTTTTGGTGGTAGAAACTGCGAGTCATAACCCATGACGATTCCACAATATTGTGTGGGTGCAGGAGCTGGAATTATTGTAAATCCGCTTACTTCAATTTCATGAATTCCTGGTGCAAAATCAACTGTTACCAAGTTACTGTCTTCTTTACCAACAATATTTGCAGCAATTTCCTTACCGTCCATTAATACAAAAAAAGTATTATCAATTTTACAATCCTTGCTAATCAAACCATAGACCATTTTTGTTGGAATGCCAAATGTTACACTGCCATCTAAATTTGCATCGATTATTGCTTTAAGTGATATTTCATCCTGTTTTTTGCATGTTGTAAAGACATCTCCACCAGAAATTTCATAATTTATGTTAACGAGTTCACAGTCTCCCAGTGCTATACCAACTACATCTCTTGGGGCAATATCTAGTGTTAGTGATTCAATCCAGGAGCTTTTGTAGGGTTCAGATGTTTGAAAATGATTTCCAATAAATGAAATGCTGAGAAAGATTTTCTCATGCTCTATTTCTGGATCTACGGTTAAGGTTACAGGAATTCTTCTTATTTGCCCCTGATTAATTTCAATAGAATCAACATCAATTTGGACAAATTTTCCTGCACTAACTGGGGTTATCTCAATAATTGGAGTAAAATTATTCAATGCATAAGGACCAGAAGTGTATTGAAATTGAACATTCATTATAGTGGGCTTTCTTGGAGTAATTTCTGATAATGGTGGGTCGATACTTGAAGAGCCATCAAATGATTCTTCGGCAAATGCATGTGGTGTAAAAAGAACTGCAATAAATGAAAAAATTACAAGATATTTCATCAATTCAGATCATAACACGAAATTCATAAGTTGTTCTAAACTAAAACACGAATCTGAAAAGTTTCGATACATTTTATCTCCAATTTTAATTCCAAAAATAATTTCAAAATCTACAATATCAAGAGCTACAATGATCCCCTTAACCTTGAGCACCCACATTTCACATAAACTACTTTGAATTCACCATCTGTTTTGATATTATGAGACATTGGTTTATGGCAAGATCTACACTCTTCAAACCCGTGATATTCTTCAACGTGAATCATCTTGTATTGCCATGATTTTTTTTCTTCGTCCCAATATACTGAATTTATTTCAGTTGGAATATCCATACTTCAAATTATTTGGTTAATTTCATTAATTAATTTTTAAAATCACTCTTTTGAATAGTTCAAATCTGTTAAGTTTCGATAAATGTATCTCTGGTTTTAATTCCAACAATAGCTATTACGGTAATCATTACAGATTTCATTCTCTTTCTCTTCTCTCTTTGATTATTCTAGTAACTTCTTTAACTAAATCCTCGTCTTTCTTTACCAATTCTTGTAATTCTTTTCGGTATTCTTCATCACCCCATTTTTCTAGAGCAAACATTTGTTTCACAATATTAACAA
>Ga0307379_10008210_pt1 | contig 14095 bp, 22 predicted proteins | sample UN2MG_FD_202237 | JGI IMG/M metagenome (GOLD analysis project Ga0307379, IMG submission 202237) | Soil microbial communities from Risofladan, Vaasa, Finland - UN-2 | ecosystem: Environmental > Terrestrial > Soil > Coastal area > Acid sulfate soil | place: Finland: Risofladan, Vaasa | collected...
TGATACGTCAGGTCTGGGACATAATAGTGCAGCATTGATTATTGGTCGTATTAAATCTACGCTTGATAGTCTTGTTAAACTGGATGAGGAACACGGAGAAGCCTTACAAGTTCTGGTGGACAATCAGGAAGAGGAACGTGAGACAATCCTTCTGGTTCTTGGGAGACAATTACTTGAGGGTCGTAAGCCTTTTGAGGCAGAAAACGGAAAACTTAAGGATCAACGTGGGTATGGTAAATGGATCAGTCGCAACTTTCCAAACTTGCGAGAGATCGTTAGCAAAGACGAGCAAGCAGCTATACTGTGGGCAGCAGAGTTTCCTGAACAACATCAGGGTATGCTAGATAAAAACCCTCGTGTTCGGACAACCCGTGGCCTGTACGCTAAGTACAAGGAGGAGCAAAAGAAAGACAAAGTACCCACCAATGGAAATAGTGCGGGTAATGGCAGTGGAAATACTAACAGTGACTCTGGCAACTCTGGTAATAATACTGGTAAACCCAATGAGCCACCTAAAGATAAAGGAGATGTAAACACAGAAAACCCAGACACTACCATAGTCAGTACTGACGCAACTATGATAGCAAGTAGCCTTATTGGTGTCGTAACTAATATGTTAATGTTCGAAAGTACGAAAGGCAGGGGAGTAGAGTCCAAAGAGCTTGCTTCCGCTATATTCCAAGAGATACGCAGTAATGCTCCAGATCAGCTCACAGAGCAGGGGATTGAAGAGTATATTGAGTACAAACTTAAACGGACACTTAACGTAATCATGGATTCACTGCCAGTTCTAAATGGTTTTGAGACCAACGTAGTTAGCATGAAAAAAACAATGGAGAACTTCTAATGAAAACCGCAACTCAAAAAACACTCTTCAAAGCATTTAACGACAGCTCTGTTAAGAACGGTATCGAAGAGTTCAAGGACAAAATGAAGCAAGCACGCTGGTCTGGCTCCAGCTATCGGTCAACCGTTGAGGCACAGGATCGTCGCAAATTAGCCACTCGCTTTAGTGATGACCTTATGAAGCCTTATCAGGACACCTACCGCAACCAAGTCCCTGCTGTTCTTTTGGCTATGGGTGATAAAGACGCTTTGAAGAAGGTTATCCTCAAAAAGCTGAAGCTGGCTGAGAACGAACAACGTCTTGCACGTTACCTTCTTGAAGCTGAGAGCATGGGTTTAAAGTGGTTAATGCACAAGTGGAAAACTTTCTCAGAAGATATGAGCGAAGATGAGGTTGAGCATTACTCAAAATGGATTGAGACTTTCGTCCACGGTAACGATGGACAAAAAGACCTCTTTGGAAACCCTTCCGAATAAACTAAAGGAGAGCCACATGGCTGAACATGCACACCAACCCTGTCCATATGAAACGTGTGGCTCTTCCGATGCCTTTAGTTACAACACTGAGGGATTCGGCAAGTGTCACGCTTGCAACCAAGGCTACCCGTCCAGTGGAAAAACATTCGGGTGGGCTAAAGAAAAGTACCCAACAAAAGGAGGGGATAATTTGTCGTTTACACCAAAAGCTGTTGTGTCGTTTACACCAGAAGATACGTCCGATGGAAAATACGCTAACATGCGTGGCATCAACAGCAAGACGATGGAGGACTTCGGCGTCCTAACCTACGAGGATCGTCAGGAGTATGTGTACCCCAGCGGGGGAATTAAAGTTCGTAAGCTATCGGAGAAGGGCTTCTACGCTAAGAACGGTTTTAAGGGTGATGAACTCTTCGGTATGAACTTCTTTACCGCAGGTAGCTCCAAGATGGTAACTATCACTGAGGGTGAACTAGACGCTCTCTCAGTAGCGCAAATACTCAAGAGCAGCTACACTAACCCAGTTGTGTCTCTGCCCTCTGCTACACCCTCTAAGAAGCTCTGGGAGAACTGTGCGGATTGGCTCAATAGTTTTGAGAAGATCATGCTGTCGGTTGACAACGATGACGCTGGTAATGCTCTTGCTGACCGTGTAGCTAAGTTGTTTCCCAACAAGGTCTATCGTGTTGACCATCGACCATACAAAGATGCCAATGAGTTCTTACAGGCGGGTAAGGCGGCTGACTTCAAGAGTGCATGGTGGAACGCCCGTAAGTTCACACCTGAGAATGTGATGAACAGCACACAGGACTTCTTGTCGTTGTACAAGGATACACCTGAGCATCAGTATATACCAACAGGTATCCAAGCATTAGACGACAAGATACTTGGCCTCATGCAAGGTCACTTCACGGTAATCAAGGCTCCTACGGGTATCGGCAAGACTGAGATCATGCGGTTCCTTGAGTACAACATGCTACAGCGTAAGGTTCCCATTGCGGCATGGCACTTGGAGGAAACCAAGCTACGATCACTGTTAGGTCTCGTGTCATACGAATGTAATGACAATCTTACACGCAGGGATTTGATTGACGGGAAGGGCGCAGAGGATCAGGTGATTGATGCTATCGGTAAGCTGACGAAGGACGAGAACTTCTATCAGTTTTACCTCAGTGATGGTCAAGGTGCAGAAGACCTGATCGACCAGATACGTTACTTCGCTGTAGCCTGTGGTGTTAAGTTTGTTTTCTTTGAGCCTATCCAAGATGTGCTTGTGGGTTCATCCGATGAGAGCAAAGAGCAAATGCTTGCTGATCTATCGGTGCGACTGTCGAAGCTATCGGCTGAGTTGAACGTGGGTATCGTAACTATCGCCCACACTAACGATGATGGTCAGATGAAATACTGTCGTATGATAGGTCAACGTGCTTCGGTTATCATTGACTTGAAACGTGACAAAGAAGCTGATGATCTACAGGAGCGTAACACAACGTACCTGTCTATCGAAAAGAACCGACCCTGTTCAGAAGAAGGTAACGCAGGGATGATGCGGTTTAACACTGATACGTTTACACTAAGCGAGGTAATATAAAATATGACAACAGTATTCGACATTGAAACAGATGGTCTATTAGATGAGTTGACCAAGATTCATGTCATGTCTTGGTCTAATGACATGGGTGAAGTTAAGCATACCCATGACTATGATGAGATGCGCTATGTATTACTCAACACAGAAACTCTGGTAGGCCACAACATCATACGCTTTGACATCCCAGCGATAGAAAAGGTGTTAGGCATTGAGGTAAAGGCTCGTTTGATCGACACTCTAGCGTTATCTTGGTATCTACACCATGATCGTATGAAGCATGGGCTTGAGGGCTACGGAGAGGACTATGGAGTACCCAAACCAGTTATCAGGGACTGGAACACCCTAACACCACAAGAGTACGCTCACAGGTGCGATGAGGACGTTAAGATCAACAATCGTCTTTGGCGTGACTTAAGTATGAGGCTGGACAAACTGTACAAAGATGCAGAGGCAGATAAGGATCGTCTGATCGACTACCTTACATTCAAGCTAGACTGTGCCAGAGAACAGGAAGCCCTACGGTGGAAATTAGACGTAGGTAAAGCTCAAGCCGCCTACGACGAGATTATGACACTTAAGGTAGAGAAGGTTGAGCAACTGGCAGAAGCTATGCCTAAGCGTACACTCACTCGTGTAGCAGCACGACCAAAGGTTATGCACAAGAAAGACGGTGAGTTATCCTCTCACGGTCAACGATGGGTGGAACTATGTAAGGAGTACAAGCAACCTGAGACAACCATGCAGTTTGTCGTTAAGACAGGCGAAGAGCGTGGGAACCCTAACTCTAACGATCAGGTCAAAGACTGGCTCTATTCGTTAGGTTGGAAACCACGGACATATAAGTTTACTAGAGATAAGGCGACAGGTGATGAACGACAAATCGAACAAGTTAGAAAGAATGGGGAGTTATGCTCAAGTGTCAAAGAGCTTGCAGAGGTTGACCCTGCTGTTGACCTTCTTGATGGCCTTACAGTTCTTACTCACCGTGCTGGTATTCTTAAGAGTTTCCTAGAGTGCCACAAGGATGGTTGGCTAGAGGCTAGTATCGCAGGGCTGACGAACACCTTTCGGTTTAAGCACTATCGACCATTGGTCAACCTACCGGGTGTAGACAAGCCATACGGCGATGTTATCCGTGGGTGTCTAACGTGTCCTGATGGCTACCTGTTAGCTGGGGCTGACATGACATCATTGGAGGACACAACTAAGCGTCACTATATGAAACCGCTAGACCCTGACTACGTTGAGGCCATGAGCCGTGAAGGCTTTGACCCACACTTAGACTTGGCTCTACACGCTGGTGTTATCACTCAAGATGACATTGACAAGCACAATTCTGGGGAGCGTTCACTCAAAGCCCTCCGTAAGAATTACAAGGTGGTTAACTATAGTGCTACATACGGTGTAGGAGCGCCTAAGCTGGCCCGTGAGACAGGCATGAGTAAGTCTGAGGCTAAGAAGCTACTGGAAGCCTTCTGGTCTCGTAACTGGGCCATTGAGAAGGTAGCAAGCTCGTTGCGTGTCCGTGAGTTGTTCAACGGTATGTGGCTTAAGAACCCCGTGTCAGGCTTCTGGTATAGCTTACGCAGCGACAAGGATCGTTTCAGTACGCTCAACCAAGGTACTGGTGTCTACTGCTTTGACACTTGGGTTAAGGAATGTCGTGGCATGGGCTTGCAGACTATAGGTCAGTTCCACGATGAGATCATCGTTATAACAAAAGAGGGGGATGAAGACAAGGCAGAGAACATTATGCAGATGAGCATAAACAATGTAAACGATCAGATAAACCTGAACGTACCACTAGGTACAGATGTTCAGTTTGGTAAGACATACGCAGACATACACTAAAGTGAAAATAAATATCAAAAGTAGTGTCTAAAATCTCGAAATGTATCCCTATAGTATATTACCAGTGCTGCAAACCAGCAGCTTAAACAGAGGAAGAGTAAGATGGCTAAACACACAATGGACATGGTTCTTGAGTACCCGAAAGTGTTTGAAGAAAACCGAGACATGGGCGGGGATAAAAATGGCGCCGCAAAGAAAGCTGCAAGGCATAACGGGCAGTACGTTGTTAACGCATACTTCACCAGCGAAGAGCAGATAGAGGAACTGCTTCAAGCTGGGATGGACCCTAAGCCCCTTGGCAACGACCGAGTAAAGGAGGGCAATAGTTTTGGGATTGGTAAGTTCGTTAAGTTAGCACGGATGCACGATCACAAGATGACATTCAGTGATAAGAACGGGAAGGAGACTGAGGTAGACTTCGGTGGTGCGCCAAAGGTAGTCAACCTAACTAACGGGGCCGAGAACAAGACTTGGTGGTCGTTAGAAGAAGATGGGGAGCTAGGTAACGGCACACGAGCTAAGGTGCAGTTTGAGACCTACTCAAACGGTGCGGGTTTACGGCTACTTGCTGTTGGTGTAACAGACCATGTGTCTTACGAGGGTGCAAGCCCTAGTGAAGACGACGAACTATTTATGGTGGATTAAATATGAGAGTAGACATAAACTTTTACTACGACAAGGAAGAGGATGGCATCGAAGGTTCTTCAAGCGCATCACGAGATGGTGTCTTCGATCTCTACACAATGTCTCAGTTCCTAGCTGATGCTATGCGAGGCGCAGGTTACAGTTATGTAACTGACGTAGGGTTCGAGAAGGATGATGGCACAGTCACCTTCGGGGAGATGTAAGTGAGTAAAGGCAAAGTTCTAATCGACGGTGACATCATAGCCTATCGTGCAGCCTTTGCCACTCAAGACCTTACTGAAAGAGATGCGGAAGAGAAGGTTGATGATCTCATTGAGTACATCTTAGATCAGACCATTGATCTTCCCTTCCCATCTCCAGAGGATTACGAAACGTACCTAACTGGTAAGACAAACTTTCGACATGACATTGCTAAATCCCACCCGTACAAGGGAAATAGGAACGCATCAGAAAAGCCAAAGTATTTAGGTACGACACGAGAGCATATGGTTAATAACTGGGATGCTATCGTTAGTGTCAACGAAGAGGCTGATGATCTAATATCAAAGGGGGCGGCAGAAACAGGTTATAACTGTGTTGTTGCATCTGTTGATAAAGACATGCTACAGCTTCCTTGTTGGCACTTTAACTTCGTAAAAGGTGAGTGGACTAAGGTTGACGAGTGGTCAGGTATCAAGTTCTTCTACACGCAAATCCTAACGGGTGACGCTTCTGATAACATAAAGGGTCTACATCGTGTAGGGCCAAAGACATCAGAGAAGATGCTGGCACATTGTGAAACAGAAGAAGACCTCTGGGAAACGTGTGTTAAGGCTTACGATGGCGACACAGAGAGGGTGATAGAAAATGCGAGGTTACTATGGCTAAGGCGATACGAGGATCAGCTATGGGAGCCACCTCAAGGGGCATAAAGCATGGCTATCGGTCTGGGCTAGAGGGTCGTATCTCAGAGCAACTAAAGGGCCTTAAAGTACCGTTCAAGTATGAGGAGTTCAAGATCAAGTATGAGGTTAACGAGGTTAGAACCTACACACCTGACTTTGAACTCCCCAACGGTATCATCATAGAATCCAAGGGACGGTTCGTTGCAGCAGACAGAAAGAAACATCTGTTAGTCCAGAAGCAACACCCTGACCTTGACATTCGGTTTGTCTTCTCTAATTCTAAGGCGAAGATAAGCAAAGGCTCAAAGACTACGTTAGGCATGTGGTGCGATAAGCATGGCTATATGTACGCAGACAAGTTAATTCCACAGGAATGGATAAAGGAAACATAATGGCAGGAAAGACAGTAGTAGTCTTCTCGTGCGCTCACGTTGATCCCAGTGTGAGTAACGAGAGGTTCAACTGGTTAGGAGAGTTCTTGTATGACCTGAAGCCTGATTATGTCGTTGACTTGGGTGATGGCGCTGACATGCGGTCATTAAATACATTTGACACTCGTTACCCAGAGGCAATCGTCAGTCAGAGCTATGAGGCAGACATTGAACACTACAACGATGCACAAGAGCGTATTCGATGGAAGTTCAGACACCACCGACGAAAACGACCAGCTTACATAGGGTTTGAGGGGAACCATGAGAACAGGATTAAGAAAGCTATCAAACACGATCCTCGACTTGAAGGCTCGAAGTATGGCATATCTTTTGACCACCTACAGACGAACAGATGGTTCGACGAGTACCACGAGTATGAAAACTCCGCTCCAGCGATTGCTGATTACGATGGGGTCTCATACGCTCACTTCTTTAGTAGTGGCAACTTTGGGTCTGCTATGTCTGGTATGCACCATGCTAATGCACTACTGGCTCACAGGCATCATAGTTCTACTTGTGGTCATAGCCATAAACGTGATCTTAAGTTTAAAGACTCTTCGCATCCTAATGGAGTTATCGGTTTGGTCGCAGGGTGCTACAAGGGAGCAGCAGAGGGCTGGGCAGGTCAAGCTAACAAAGAGTGGTGGTCAGGTATTGTAGTTAAACGGGAGGTAGAGAACGGTATGTACGATCCAGAGTTTGTCTCCCAGTCACGACTAAAGGCTATGTATGGGCAAACGTAGTGACTTCGACAGAGTACCGAGGGACTACTATCCGACACCTCTAGCTGCTGTTGAACCCCTGATCCCGCACTTGCCTTACTCGTTTGACTACTACGAGCCTTGTGCGGGTGATGGGCGTTTGATAGACCACATAGATAGTCTGACGGATGGTCACAGTGAGTGTATCTTTGCTTGTGATATTGAGCCTAGAGACCCAAGGGTTTGCCTACATGATTCTATTAACATGAGTGAGCAAGACTTCTTGGAGTTGTACATGGCTTTCGGTGGCGCTGACTTGTGTATCACCAACCCACCTTGGGATAGAAAACTACTGCACCCATTCATCGAAGGGTGGATGCAGATGTGTCCAACATGGCTACTCTTTGATGCCGATTGGATGCACACGAAACAGTCAGCTATCTTGATGTCGTATTGCGTTAAGGTAGTAAGCGTAGGTAGGGTCAAATGGATTGAGGATAGTAAGAGCGTAGGTAAAGACAACTGCGCTTGGTATCTGTTCGATATAGCTAGAGACCCCGCTAAACAGACAGAGTTCTATGGGAGAACAGTATGATTACTCAAGAAGATATTGATGCTTTCAGCATTGTGAATGTGACACCGATGGAATATTCCTACTGGGTTGAAGGTAGGATCACGACAAAGGGTGAGACCCGTCTAGTGGAAAATGCGCTAGGTCTCGTAGGTGAAGCTGGAGAGGTAGCTGAGAAGGTAAAGAAATACCTCCGTGACAATACCAAGGTTAACCAGAAGGAAATCATCAAGGAGTTAGGTGACGTTCTGTTCTACACGACAGCCTTGGCTAACTACTTCTACAGTAACCTGCCAGAGGTCATGGAAGTAAATATGGATAAGTTAAACGACAGAGCAAGACGTGGTGTGATTAAGGGGTCAGGGGATAACCGATGAAGAAGAGATGGGTAAACAATATATTCGTAAGGTTCATGCGGTACTGTGTGATGTGGTCAGAGCATCGACAGGCAATCAAGATACTGAACCAACTGTCCGATAGGGAACTAAAGGACATTGGAATTAGCCGAGAAGACATTGACCGTATGGTATGGTTAGAAGAAGATAAAACAATGCGAGGACGTGGCGAATGAGCAATACACTACCAACAGACTACCAGTCTTTCATTCACAAGTCACGTTATGCACGATGGCTAGATAAAGAAGGACGCCGTGAGACATGGGAAGAAACTGTATCCCGTTACATGGAGAACATCGTAAAGCCTGTGGCAGGGGAAGACAGTTACATCCGTCAGATTGAAGAGGCTATCCTATCGCTTGACGTTATGCCATCCATGCGCTCTCTTATGACCGCTGGCCCAGCAGCCCTCCGTGACAATACTGCTATGTATAACTGTAGCTACCTTGCAGTTAAGAACATCAAGAGCTTCGATCAAGCTATGTTCATCTTGCTGTGTGGTACAGGTGTAGGGTTCTCAGTTGAGCGACAGTACATCAACAAGCTACCAGAGGTTCCAGATGCCTTGTTTAACAGTGACACCACCATTGTTGTCAAGGATAGCAAAGAGGGTTGGGCTAAGGCTCTACGTCAGGTAATTGCACTACTGTACAGCGGTGAGGTTCCTAAGTGGGATATATCTAAAGTGCGTCCAGCGGGTGCTAGACTAAAGACCTTCGGTGGTCGTGCTAGTGGCCCAGCGCCTCTGATCGACTTGTTTAACTTTGTCGTTCATACCTTCAAGGGCGCTACAGGTCGTAAGCTATCCTCTATCGAATGTCACGACATCATGTGTAAGATCGGTGAGGTGGTAGTCGTAGGCGGTGTACGCCGATCAGCTATGATCTCTCTGTCTAACTTGTCAGACGACCGTATGCGTCACGCTAAGTCAGGTGCATGGTGGGAGAACAATCCACAACGAGCTTTGGCTAACAACTCTGTGAGCTATACTGAGAAGCCAGACAGCATCTCTTTCATGCGTGAGTGGCAAGCCCTAGTGGAAAGCGGCAGTGGTGAACGTGGTATCTTCAACCGTGAGGCAGCTAAGGTACAAGCAGCAAAGAATGGAAGACGTGATGCAGATCAAGACTTCGGGACGAATCCTTGCAGCGAAATCATATTATTAGATTCGCAGTTTTGCAACCTAACGGAGTGCGTAGTCCGTGCTACCGATACTATAGACGACCTAGAGCGCAAGGTTCGGCTTGCTACCATCTTAGGGACGATCCAAAGTACCTATACCCACTTCCCTTACCTATCGAAGGAATGGAAGGACAATACCGAAAAAGAACGCTTGTTGGGGGTTAGCCTCACTGGTATTATGGACAATCCGCTAATGACCACCAAGAACGGTGGGTTAGCTAAAACATTGGAGCATCTTAAAAATGTCGCTATCAATACTAATGCTGAATGGGCCGAGCGCCTTGGTATCCCTGTTGCTGCTGCTATCACTTGTGTCAAACCTAGTGGCACTGTCTCCCAACTCGTTGATTCTGCTAGTGGGATACACGCTCGTCACAGCCCTTATTACATCCGCACGGTGCGTGGAGACATTAAAGACCCGCTGACTAACTTCCTAAAGGACCGTGGCATACCAAATGAGCCTTGTGTTATGAAGCCAGATACCACTGTGGTGTTTAGCTTTCCCATGAGGTCTCCTGATAACGCTGTGACAACATCTGACATGACTGCTATTGAACAGTTGGAGATGTGGTTAGCCTACCAGCGTTCATGGTGTGAGCATAAGCCAAGCGTGACTATAAATGTCCGTTCTGGTGAGTGGATTTCTGTAGGGGCTTTTGTGTATGAACACTTTGATGAGATGTCAGGTGTGTCGTTCCTACCGTATAACGAACACACATACCAACAAGCACCGTATCAAGAGTGTGGTAGGTCTGACTACGAACAGTTGAAGTCTATTATGCCATCTTCGCTTAACTGGGATGAACTTGCAGAGTACGAGCAAGAGGATAACACGGCAGGTAGCCAGACATTAGCTTGCTCTGGAGATAGCTGTGAGATCGTAGACCTAGTGTAACCAGAGCACCTGAGCAAGTGTGTAAACTGCTTACTAGGAGATACTAATGGATAACTTCCCTGAGAAGCCTACGAGATCAAGACGGAAGACCAACTACAAGGGGGCCGACAAAAAGTCTACCTCTGGTCTTGTTGCTAAGACTACAAAGCAGAAGGCTCTGATAGAAGCCCTACAGGGGAATAAGCAGGTGTTTATCCTTGGCCCTGCTGGTACTGGTAAGACGTATGTTACAGCAACGTATGCCTCTGATCTGTACACGACAAAGCAGATAGATAAGATCGTTATCACACGTCCTCATGTGGCTGTAGGTAAGGAGCTTGGGTTCTTGAAGGGAGACCTAAATGAGAAGACTATGCCTTGGGCTTTGCCTGTCTTGGATGTTCTGGAGAAGCACCTTGGTAAGGGGACAGTGGAAACAGGGATCAAGAATGGCAACATTGAGATGGCACCTCTTGCACTCATGCGTGGGCGTAGCTTCGATAATGCCTTCATAATTGTCGATGAAACACAGAACATCACACTACATGAACTCAAGATGGTTCTGACCCGTGTGGGAGAGGGTACGACAATCGTTCTCAATGGTGACGTTATGCAGAGTGACCTAAAGGAAGCTGACGGGTTATCAAAGGTGATCCACTTAGCGAAGAAGCATATGTTACCTGTGCCAGTCATTGAGTTTGGTGTGGACGACATTGTACGATCAGGCATCACAGCAATGTGGGTTAAGACGTTCATGGAGGAGGGCATCTAATGACGTTATTCGAGGGGTTGATGTTGTTAAACAGCCTAGTTCTACTGTGGGTGACTTACACTATAGGTAAGCTAAAGATTGACGTAGAGACGTTATACCAAGGTCTAGCTGCTGTTATGGGAGACCTAGACTAGAATCAGAAAAGCCGTAGGCGTCCTTGAGTGGATACCTACGGCTTTTTTGTGTCTTGTATTTAGGTTTACTTACCGAAGAACTTCGATACCGACCTCATTCCTATGCTGGCACTCACGATACCTCCGAGGGAATATTGATACCACCTTGGCATACCATCAAGTGAAGCAAACCCAGCTTGTACTATCGCATTACCCCAGTCACCACAGAAGGCTAGTATCAGGGGGATAGAGAACAGGAGTGTTATCCACTCGTCTTTCCATGAGTTTTGTGTCGCTTGAATTGCAGCTATGTCCCAGTCGATCTCACCAGTTAACTGCTTCTTCTTTATCTCAGCTTCTGTCAGTTTAAGCTGTGTCTTACTGTCGATGATACTAGCAGCTAATCCACCGATGGAACTTATGATTTGGCCTATCATTTGCTATACTTCTCCTCATGTACGATCTTGTTTGGAGTCACCGTGGTCGTAGATTCTTTCCCCATCCAGATGCCGAAGGCTCCCGTGAAAGCCCCTGTTACGACTGAAATCAATCCAGCTTGCGAGACAGACAGGTCAGGCTGAGACATTGCCCATTCGAGGCAGCGTATGTACATAACAGTTGTTACCAACATCATAATCCTTGGTAGAACTTTCCAATCATCAAGTATCGTGTGTGCCATCTTCTATACTCCTTGCAGATGTCTCTGCTACTCTCTTGTTTGACGTTATTATAACGATATTTCCTGATTTGTCATATACAACGTACTTTCCATGTTTATTCTGGTATAACCTCAAAGCAATACACCACCGTTGTGCTGTTTGTTATTAACACTTTGGCCCTCTCAAGCTCCTCTTGGCACTCCAACTCTGTTGGAAATTGCTCAAGCTGATAATGCTCTAGCTTGCTATTTGTAAACATGAACCAAACCAAGAACCACATACTCAACCACCTTTGACTCTTGCTTGTTGCAAAAGCAAAAGAACTTCCTTAAACTCTCGCCCTGATCGAGCAGCCAAGCCTTCAATGATTAGCTGAATGCTCTGATCGAACTGACGTATGATCTCTGCGTCCTTCATCTACCATTTTTCCTGTTTCTTACCGAGGAAATAAATCCCCAAGCCGAGGATACCAATTCCTGATACCACCACCAGTATGCCCAAAGTCCACTCCAGAATAGTCTGCTTGATCTCCGCTTTACGATACAGAGTTGCCTGACGATCCTTACGAACTTGAGCTTCAATCTTAAGAAGTTCGTCCCAAGCCGACTGACCATAGGCAAACTGAATATACTGCTTAATTTCAGCACGAAGAGCCTCCGCTTGTTTCTTCTTAGCAAATATGTCCATTGCACTAGGGCCACTACTGCCGAATAAGATAGCATACCAAGGTTGATCCTCAGCCCTCTTATGTGCAAAGTTAATGTCAGAGATAGCCCCAGCGAACTTAGCTAGATCACTGGAGATACCACCGATGTCCTTACCTAGCTGTATCCCACGTTTAATGGCTGATACGGCTGTCTGAGCGGCAGCAAATGCTGTAAAGGGATCAATCATTTGAACTTAACCTCTATAGGACACACATAGTTATGGCTTACCCTGTAAACCCTGTCGTACCAAAGCCCATTCTTCGGGAGACCACAATCGTAGTAACAGTATTGGAACAACTGGTTCCCCCCGTCAGTCCAAGCATGTCCGAAGGAAACAAAGGCCAGTACGCATAGCACTATCGCCCCCTATTAGCCATAGTCTCTACTGCACCACGAATAGCTTTAATGTTCTCATCAATCCTAGCCATCGACACAGCCTGAGTATTAACAGCAGACTCAAGCCTTGTGATCCTAGATTGTGTTTCTAAGATGTCGTCACGGTTACTTTCGATGTCCGACATCATCATTGATACAGTCCATACTATAGCTGCACCTTGAGTAATGAGACCTAAGATTAACCCTATTGATAAATTATTGTTAATCATCTCTCTGCTCATGGGTACGTCTTTCGGTCAAGTTCAAAGTGAGGTGCATCATAGAAGCTCTTCCAGTCACCACCCCATACGATAGGAATTTCGAGTTCTTCTGCTGCCTCTTTCATAGCTTCAGCCATAAGCTCAAAGCGTTCTAGGTCTTCCCAATCGACAGGATAAGGAACCATGTCTACAGCATGACCTGTGATGTGTCGTGAGTTCAAGGTAGTTGACTTACCAGCCTTGAGTAACTCTCGCTGACGATTGATGTGACGGATACCCTCGATGACTGTAAAGTCAACCTCAGTGATCTCGATTGCTCTCTTAACTACAGCGACCATATCAGGGTTAACACCCGACAAGTTCTGTAGGCTGCGTGTTCCAAGTTTGTAGGGCATTAGTACATCCTTATTCTGGTTTAGTAGGCCACGTCACATTATCAGGAAAACCCGGTTGGTCAGTAAGTGACAATAGTGAGGTACGATAGTCAGCCCATTCGGTCTGCTTATCTGTCGTCATGTCAGCCCAACGAAGGGGGTTACTTACAACAGGATCAACTTCAGCGAGTAATTTAAAGTCTCTTTCGTTTCTTATTGCCGCTGCCGCTGTTGCGTCTAGTTCGGCTTGGGTCGGGGCCACATACGGTGTGAAGCTAGAGCCAACCAAAGTTAGGATAGCAGCGTTGTCAACTGTTGTATCAGTGTCGGAGGGGTCAACAGTGTAAGGTATCCACCCGTAGTCGGGATGGTTGACCTCAACGTCCATACGGAGGTTGTCAGACTGTAGTGACTTTGCATTACGAA
>Ga0307379_10008212_pt1 | contig 14094 bp, 10 predicted proteins | sample UN2MG_FD_202237 | JGI IMG/M metagenome (GOLD analysis project Ga0307379, IMG submission 202237) | Soil microbial communities from Risofladan, Vaasa, Finland - UN-2 | ecosystem: Environmental > Terrestrial > Soil > Coastal area > Acid sulfate soil | place: Finland: Risofladan, Vaasa | collected...
ATAGTAGCCACAGGGACACGGGTTCATAGCCCCGACCAGCATAAAGTTGGCGGGGAAGGTGGCGCTGCCCTGAGCCCGACTGATAGTAATTAACTTATCTTCCAGGGGTTGGCGCAATACCTCAAGCAGTGAGCGTCCAAACTCAGGTAGCTCATCAAGGAATAAAACCCCGCGATGACTAAGACTTATCTCACCCGGTTTCGGCCAGTGTCCGCCACCTACCAAGCCGGCATTTGATATGGTGTAGTGAGGGGAACGGAAGGGTCGTAGTCTAATTAGAGGGGTATCTGACGGAAGAAGCCCACTTACACTGTAAATCTTGGTAACCTCCAAGGCTTCTTCATTAGTCATTGGTGGCAGTATTGAAGGAAGCGTGCGTGCCAATAATGTTTTACCACTCCCTGGGGGTCCCATCATTATTATATTATGCCCACCAGCAGCCGCTACTTCCAGGGCTCGCTTGACATGCTCTTGCCCTTTAATGTAAGCCAGGTCAGTAGTTGATGAGGGAGGCGGGATGTATTCCTGCACCTCGTCGGACTTATACTCAGGGGGTGGTATTTCTCCCCGAAAATAGCTAACTGACTGAGCTAATGAGGTGATGGGAATAATCTTAGTGCCTTCTATTAGGGACGCCTCTTTGGCATCGGTATCAGGCACAATAATGTTAGACAGCCCCTCTTGATGAGCCACGGCAACCATAGGTAAGATACCGCTGGTATGGCGTAAGCTGCCATCTAGCGACAGCTCACCAAGGATTATGGTTTGAGAAACATCAGCATACACCTGCTCTGAACTGAGCAGAATACCAACAGCAATGGGTAAATCATAAGCCGGACCGGCTTTTTTGAGGTCGGCAGGGGCAAGATTAACTACAATACGTTTCATGGGGAAGGTGCAGCCAGAGTTTCGGATAGCGGCACGCACCCGTTCCCTGGCTTCTTGGACGGCAGTGTCAGGCAAGCCCACAATAGTAAACGAGGGTAAACCAGGCGAAATGTCTACCTCGACCTCGACAATAGCCCCTTCCAGTCCTACTACAGCACAGCTTAATACCTTAGCTAGCATAATTCAGCTTATACTATATCATAAACCTGTGTCCGTGCGGAATGTAGTTAGGACCCTGGAGAGGGAGGCAGTGTAGTAATTTAAGTAACGTTTCGTCGTTTTATTTGGAACTCTCCTACCCAATACATTTGCGATTAGAACTTTGCGGAGTCCCTAATCTCGTACCAAGTGTCTTCATATTTTTTACAAGTACTCTCTTCCCCAAGCATTACCACAACCCCCAAATCATTTTTGGCGAAAACGAGTAATAAGTTAACTATCCCTGGATCACCTTCAAATTTGCATGCAACTTGTGCCTCCACCACCTCACAACCATGTATAGTGTGTTGAAGTACTTGTCGTTGAGTCACTTCTTCGGCACCTTCACTGATAAACCCAGCTATGATTATGGGAATAAAATCCTCTTTAGTCATACCTTCGGCTTCCAGTAGTGAGGTCCAACCTTCCCACGCTATGCCCTCTGATTCACTTATCTTACTCATTTCCATCACCATTAGAAAAAGTCCAAGGTCCTCAGAAAATCCTGGGGCTTCGTAACCATCTACGTGAAGATATTGTTCCATTTCAGGCCCCATGCCACTTTTCATACCTTCTAAGATTTCCTCAATATTTTCGGGTCTTTGCCACTCGGTTGGGATATCTATTCGCATGCTGCCAACTGACACTTCTTTGTAAGTTACTTCCGTTGTTGTCTGTTGGCATCCTGCCACCAAACCTAGAAGCATGAGTGTTACCAATAGTCCTGTTAGTATTTTCACTTTACACCTCTCTTTTAGGCTGTTTCACATATCCGGACTTGAGTTTAGTCCTATTCTGGGACGCTACCACTATCATCAAACCAAAGTGGCATAGGGCAGAGGGAGTTGACCTGCCCCCATAAATTATACCAACTGCTATAGTGTCTATTGTCAATATTCTATACTATAAAATGACAGATGTCAACATTATATCATTTTTACGAGCTTTATATTTATGATACTCAGTTGCTAAGGGTAGAATTTTATGCTGTCTGGTTACCTGGCAGGACTTTTTGTTCTTCGATATTGTTCTAACCTGCCCCCATAAAGGATACCGCCCTTTAAGTTAGAGTTACCGGAATTTGAGCCTCACCCCAAAACTGTATGGGCTAAAAGTAGACTATAGCCATAGTCTTTTAACGGTCTCTTAAGCACTATAAAACGTTCCTTTTTTAAGGAATGTCCCACGCCTAGACTTCAGGCGTATTAATTTGCGGACCTTTTTATCGATACTGAACAAAAAGTCACTTTGGAATATTTGAAGAAGTTCGAATTTTTCAATAGAATAATAGAATAAAATAATTGGAAGTAATTTGGGTGAATAATGAACATTACGTTTTTAGGCACAGGTGCCGCAACAGCATATCCTCTACCCTTTTGTCGGTGCAAGAATTGTGAGCAGGCTCGGGCGTTTGGCGGTCCGAGCTTCAGGAAGCGGTCCTCGGTATTAATCAACAGCGACCTCATTATCGACCTTGGCCCTGACATCATGACGTCTTCCTTTGTTCACCATTGTTGTATATCCGATATTCGGTATTGCTTACAGACCCATCCGCATTCAGACCACCTAGATATCTCGCACCTCTTCACGCGAAGTCCGGAATATGCGGGAGTTAATATCCCCCATTTGCACTTCTACGCCTCAGCCGCCACATTGAGCAAAGCTGCAGAACTCTCCAAGAACGAATCCGCTGAGGCAAGGCTTCTTGACCCTGTATACTGCAAAGGACTCAACCTAGAAATTCATGAGGTCGAAGCGCTCCGAACGTTCGACGTGGGTGGTTATCAGGTGACCGCATTTCCGGCTAATCATGACGCTTCTGTTGCTCCGTTACTTTATGCCGTAAAAAGCGCCGATCGGACGATTTTCTATGGCACCGATACAGCGGCATTACCTGAAAAGACGTGGCAAGGATTTCATTTGCAAAAGCTGCAATTTGATGTTGTCATCCTTGACCATTCTTACGGCCCCGGGTTTTCCGGGGATGACCACCTTGATGCTCTGAAGTTTATCGAGCACATTACCCGCTTGCGTAATGAGGGATTGTTGACCGAGCATGCACGTATCTTTGCTACGCATATTTCTCATGAAGGTAATCCCGCTCACCCAGGGCTCGCCAATTTTGCAGCTCAACACGGATATGAGATTGCATTTGATGGATTAACCATATAAAACACAACAGCGGTACGCCTCTTGGTTTTTGTATGACCACGCTGTTCTTTTTTCTGTAAGTTCGGATCTCCCAGAGAAGTTTTGCGTCCGTTATCGGCGGATGCTCTGAGTTCTGCGAGCATTCAACAGTTCTTCAACCAGATTCAACAAATAAGTATTTTGTGACGCAGTGTTCTCCCAGGTCTTTGATACTACACAGTCCCACTTCCATCTGGCACCCCATATAGAGCTATAAAATGGTTCGCCAATTCTTACGCCTAATTATTTGAGTCTGAGGGATAACACCAATAAAGGAATCTTTATAAACCTAATGAGACAAGATACAAGTCTATTACATTCAAGCGTTGTGATATGCAATTATTTATGAAATACTCACTCATCTCTTAATACGCTCTGCCCATTGCTTGCGGAACTTGTGTACCTTTGGTGAAATCACCATCTGGCAGTAAGCCTGTTCGGGACGTCGAGAGAAATATTCCTTATGGCAATCTTCTGCAGGATAGAACGTATCCAGTGGGACAATCTGCGTGACGATGTAGTTCTCCCATAGTTGAGCTTTATTGAGTTCCCCGATGAGTTCCTCAGCAACAGCTTTCTGCTGCTTGTTGTGGTATAAAATAGCCGAACGGTACTGTGTGCCTGTATCCCCACCCTGCCTATTCAGTGTCGTTGGGTCATGGACGGAGAAGAATATCTCTAGGACTTCCCGATACGAGATCTCGAAAGGGTTGAAGCTCACCTGTACCGCTTCGGCGTGGCCAGTCTGACCAGTGCAGACCTGCTGGTAGGTCGGATTGAAGGTGGTGCCACCCGTGTATCCGGAAACCACGTTCTCGACACCGTCAACTTCCCGGAAGATGGCCTCAATACACCAGAAACAACCACCAGCGAGGGTAGCAACTTCCAATGAGACTCCCTGGCTCATAGATTACCCTCGGGTACGAATTCTAGTGCAAGGCCGTTTATACAATAGCGTTTGCCGGTCGGCGGCGGGCCATCATCAAAGACATGGCCGAGGTGCGAGCCACACCGAGCGCAGAACAGTTCCGTCCGTACCATTCCAAAACTTGCGTCAGGCTGCTCTACCACGTTCAGAGGCGAGATTGGCTCATGATAACTGGGCCAGCCAGTCCCCGATTCGAACTTGGCGGCACTACGAAAAAGGTCGGTACGGCATCGTACACACTGGAAGATACCCGATTCGTGGACTCTGTTAAAGGTGCAGGTGCCGGGAAATTCTGTTCCCTTCCTGGTCGTGATTTCATACTGCTTCTTGCTTAGTAGCTTCTGCCATTCCGTAGCCGACTTCTCGATTTTCTCTACGGTCACCGCCCTTTTCTGCTTGGCATTGTAAATCTGGATGGTTGTAATGTCTGCACCTCTTACTGAGTATTCTAAACACGCTATATCACCGTGAGTTACATAGGGATTCCCCTCCTTAGGTACATTTTGTTACCTTACTTAAAACACAAAGGGCAATAGACGCCGCCATTTAATAGTCGGTTCTAGTGCCCTTGTTTCATCTTTAACACCCCCTAAACCCAATAGAGAAAAGGGTGCTTACTCTGACTTCGATTGCTTTTTTGTTGTTGATTGTGTTCCAGCTAGTGCTTCTCCAAGTCCCAGAACATTAATCAGCCTTGACTGGTCGGATATAACTAGCTTTGTATTATCCTGCAGGGAGGCCTGAGTTACTTGGAGTTGTTTTAACAACTGAGCATTGCCCAAAAAGAACTTATCGGCTGCCTTCGACACATTCTCTATCGCCTGAGCCTCACCCTCTGCCCTTAATATCGCCGCCTGCCTGTCGCCCTCAGCCACCAGTATAGAATTCTGTTTATCTCCCTCAGCCTCCAGTATCTGTTTCTCCCGGTAGGCCTCTGCTTCCAAGATGGTGGCTCTCTTTTCCCTTTCGGCTTTCATCTGCTTACTCATCGCCTCAGAGATGTCACGGGGTGGCTCTATCTCCTTGACCTCCACCCTGGTTACCTTTACCCCCCACCTATCAGTGGCCTCATCAAGGGTTTCTCTCAGCGAAGCATTAATGCGCTCTCTTGATGTCAAGGTCTCATCAAGGCTCATATCACCGATTACGTTTCTGAGGTTTGTCTGTGCCAGCTTGCTGACGGCAGTGTAGAAATTGGCCACTTCGTATCTGACAGCCTTGGCCTCGGTCACATAGTAGTAGACCACGGCATCTACGGTTACGGTAACATTATCCTTGGTGATGACCGGCTGGGGCTCTATATCAAGGACAGTTTCCCGCATGTCTACCCTATACCTCATGGAATCCATAAAGGGTACGATAAACCTTAGCCCCGGGTCCAGGGTCTCTTTGTACCTGCCAAACCTCTCCACAAGGCCTTTCTGAGCCTGATGAATGATAGTCGCCGACTTGGCGAGCAGAATCACTGCCAGTACCAGGACGACTATTAGGACTACAATTCCTGCACTCATTTTCAATTACCTCCTTTGATTTTCTCGACGATTAAAGTAACGCCACTAACGCTAGTGACGACTATTTCGTCCCCTTTCTTGATGTCTTCTTCTGCCCTGGCTCTCCACTGCTCATTGCCAACCTTAACCAAACCGTCAACATTTTTAGCGATACTTTTCAGCACAATTCCCTGTTGGTCAATGATGGCATCGATGTTCGTTTTTACCTTTCTTACTGCGGTCCACCTGTGGACATATCTTCTGCCAAGAGCCACATAAGCTACACAGATTATACTGGTAACGATAACTGTCAACTGCCAAGAGTGAAACGCCCATGTCGCTAATCCTCCGATGATGAAGACGGAGCCTATGAATACCAAATCAAGACCGGTATCCACACCAATGATGAGTTCTAATAAGACAAGCAAAAGGCCTGCTATTATAAATACGAGCCACAGCCACAAATCTGGAAACCCCAAATCTGTTACCTCCTATCTCATTAAATTGTGTCTCCCCAGGCCCTGCTACACTTTGTATAGTCAGTCTTGCTCAACTAAAAGGGCACCAGCCACCGCTATATTACCTAGCGGTTCCAGTGCCCTTTATTTCCCCTCATGTTCCTTAAGCCAGTTCTTTATGTTGTAAGGTAATTTTACATGTTGGAGCTTGAGTTTAGTCCTCTCCCATGGGTTTGTCAATAATAGATAAAAAGGAACCATTCTGCTATGGTCTTAGAAGATAATATATCTTATTTTACGCCCTATTGTGAAAACACCACGTTTATAATTCCAAGCACGCTTCAACTGAAAGCGAGAATATTTTCTCATGTGCAGGTGACTTGGCATTAAAATCTCTTGAGTCCCACTCATCACCACTAACATCATCACCAGCCAGAAGATACTGTCCAAAGCAGACATTTCTAAACTTCGCCACGGTAATTAGAGCTGAACACTCCATCTCAACAGTCAGACAGCCTTCTTCTTTTCTCCTTGCAATCTTCTTTTTCGTCTCTCTATACGGAGCATCTGTAGTCCATGTCATACCTACTTCGTAATCAACGTGATGTCTCTGCATCACACCTTCTAATATGTCTACGACTGACGCTTCTGTTGTTACTGTCCTTGAGGGTGGTAGATAATGATATGAAGTACCTTCATCTCTTATCGCTGCAGTAGGTATGACTATCACTCCGCGGCTAAGCTCTGTTTTCAAAACACCCGCAGAACCACAAGCAACAAATTTTCTGCATCCTTTGGCGATTAATTCCTCAAGGAGAGCTCCTGCTAAAGGTGCTCCACATGCTGTCGGACAGACAACGGTTAAAGAGTTGGTATTGTGGGTAAGTTTATAAACTGGCGTTGGCATAATAATGGAACCAAATTCATGTATTAACTCAAGTCTTTCATCCTGTTTCAGTTTCTCTATGACAGACCCGTAGAATGGAATTACACAGCATTCAGGTAGGCCTATGTTTTTGTAAACAATTGCAGGTTCAATCAGGGCACTCCGGTCTTCATCGAATTCACTTATTGGCATATTTTCCATCCTAGTCCTCCTCAATAATATTTGTTCTCTACGGTGGCGATTATATATAAAGAAAAAGCCCGAGAGTTTAATCCTCTTGGGCTTGGTTACTTCTTGGATGTTTTTTGTGTTATTGTCTCATGTTTTTCATATAGGGATAAACCAAGCCTGCCGGACGATAATAGTCGTAAGGGCATTACAAATAGTTACCTGTGTATTCCGGTTGAATATCATCATCTTTTTATACTCTTGGTCATAATAAGTTTTCAAATTATAGTTAGTATATTTTATACTGTCAAGAGTATTTAAATAAGAAGAACTGTAAATAACAAATATTATCTTGTTGCGAAATGCTTCTTACGAGCTATAATGGTTACAGTGAGTAACGCGTAGAAGTGTTATCACGTTCCATAGAATAGAGAGTATAGCAAATGCCTACGATAACTAAGAAGAAGATAGGTATTGCTCTGGACATGCAGGGTTGCCCCAATCGCTGCCGACACTGCTATCTGGGTTTCGGATCGAATCACAAACTCTCAGATGACGATCTTCGATGGGTGGCGTCGCAATTTCGTAACTATCTGGAAACCGCTAACACAACGGTTGAGTCTCTTGCCGTTTCATCATACTTTCGGGAACCCGATTTCTCAGATGATTACCGCCATCTCTACGAATTGACAGAAAAACTCAGTGATGGGAAACCTGAGCGTTACGAACTACTCAGTGTCTGGCGACTTGCTCGTGACAAAGAGTATGCGTCTTGGGCCAAGTCAGTAGGCCCCGACACCTGCCAGATATCCTTCTTTGGAATGGAAGAAACGAATGACTGGTTTCATCGACGAAAGGGAGCATTTAGAGATGCCCTGATAGCCACGGAACAGCTGCTCGACGTTGGTATGAAGCCACGCTGGCAGATCTTCCTCACAAAGAAGCTTCTTCCAGAAATAGACGAACTTCTGCGTTTGATCGATCGTCTCAGGCTGCGTGAACGTGTACAAGATCTGGGTAGTGAGTTCCAGCTATTCATACATGCACCAAGTCCGGATCATGAAGGGAGGAAGATCGAATACTTACGCCCTACGGTAGACGAAGTCATATCACTACCTGAGGCTATTCTAGAGCCGTCAAGAAAGCATCTTGGTAGGGGCAAGCTATGGCAACCGGAAAGCAAATTGTACGCAGCTATTCTCAAAGATGAGAAGACCTATCTTAGAGACGAAAGGGTACTTGACGAACCTCATCAATTCTGGTTCTTTGCCATGAATAACTGGGATGTCTACTCAAATGTGGGAACGCTTGAACCATGGTGGCGACTTGGCAATCTCAAAGTCGATTCTGTAGAGACAATAATGCAACGATTCGAGAAGGATGAGATTCTTGGTCTTGACGTCCTCCTGAACTATCCCCGGAATAGACTAGCAAGGGAATATGGGGATCCGAACGGTCTGAAGATTTACTCCGGCAAAAATGATCTTATTTCCTTGTATCATGCCAAGCATTGTGAGGAAACCTGGGAGGAACGAAGGTGACACTCGTTGAAGAATACAATGCGGCATGGCCTTCATGGTTTGAGCAGATTAGGTCTCGAATCGAAGGTCCGCTTCAAGGAATTCCTCACCAGATTGAGCATGTCGGCAGCACTGCTATACCCGACATGATGGCCAAACCAATTATCGACATCGACATCGTGGTCAATCCTGGAGCCTTTCTTGCGGTTAGAAACCGCCTTGCGAAGCTTAGCTATATCCACCAGGGCGATCTTGGGATCCTTGGACGAGAAGCTTTCGATCTAACCGATGCGGATATAAAATCGAGCCTACCTCCCCACCATATATACGTGTGTGAGAGAAACAGCAATGCACTAAAAGAACACCTTGCATTTCGCAACTTCATGAGACAACATCCTGAGTGGCGGCAGAGACTTAGTGACCTCAAACGATTTCTGTGTGAAGAACACGGAAACAATAACCAAACTTATATGGATGGCAAAGCCGCTATGGTTATAGAAATCACCGGGTTAGCCATGAATGATGCCAAGTAAGCAAGCTAATAGCGCCCAAGGATATTCTATCCTGTCTCACCGGCGACGCAGGCGATAGCATATTCCCTGGAGTGCGAAAGGCTAATAGCCAGATTACTTAAGCCTAAGCCATTAGCCTGATTTTGCGCCTTGCCATAGAGATGAACCAGAGGCCTGCCGCTGGGGTCAGACAGTATCTCAATTTCTTTCCAGCTGATGCCTTTGGCTTGTGTTCCCAGCGCTTTTACTACCGCTTCCTTACCAGCGAAACGAGCCGCCAGAGATGAAGGCTTTTGGTGGTATAGCTCAAGTTCTGGCTCAGTATATACCCGGTGCAGGAAGCTTTCTCCCCAGCGAGCTATAGCCTTTTTAATACGAGCTATTTCTATTATGTCTATACCGAGATATAGTGTATCGTTCAACGGCTACCACCTTTCCTCTCAATTCTCACTGCGCAGACTTTATATTCGGGTATTTTAGATACGGGGTCAAGGGCTGAGCTAGTGAGCAAATTGGCAGCGCTTTCAGCAAAGTGGAAGGTCATGAAGACTACACCCTTAGGTGAAACCTCGGTTACTTTTGCCTTAGCTATTACTTCTGCCCTCCGAGAAATGACCTTTACCACCTCACCATCGGTGATACCTAAGGCTGAGGCATCCTCAGGGTTTATCTCCACCTGTCCCTCCCCCCTCAATATATTGAGTCCCTTTACCTTTCGGGTCAAGGTACCGGTGTGAAAATGATACAGGCTTCGCCCCGTGGTCAGCATCAGGGGATAGTCATCATCAGGGAGCTCCGCAGGCGGCTTATACTCCAAGGGGATAAACCTTCCCTTACCCCTGGTAAACTGCCTAAGGTGAAGAATAGGTGTCCCCGGGTGGTCTTGAGTCGGGCAGGGCCACTGCAAGCCGCCGTTATCCAGACGGCTGTAGGCAATACCCCCATAGCTAGGAGTAAGCTCGGCAATCTCATCCATAATTTGAGAGGGATGAGCAAAATCAAAGCCTTTACTCCCCATCCTCTGGGCAATCTGGCAGGTAATCTGCCAGTCAGCCTTGGAGTTACCCACAGGCTCTACTGCCTTCCTCACCCGCTGTACTCTCCTCTCAGTATTGGTGATAGTGCCATCCTTTTCAGCAAAGGTAACCCCGGGTAGAACAACATCAGCTAACTGCGCTGTTTCAGTAAGAAAGATTTCCTGAACCACAAAAAACTCCAGTTTCTTAAGTGCCTCTCGGGCATGCCCTGCATCAGGTTCACTTAGTGCAGGGTTCTCGCCAATAAGGTAAATCGCCTTTATCTTTCCTTCGTATGCTGCTGGGATAATCTCGGTGATGGTCAACCCTGGGGCAGAAGATAGTGAACAGCCCCAGGCAGCCTCAAATTTCCCCCTGATAGCCGGGTCAGCCACGGCTTGATAGCCGGAATAGACATTAGGTAAAGCACCAAGGTCACAGGCACCCTGCACATTGTTCTGACCCCGCAGAGGATTGACTCCAGTAGAGGGCTTGCCGATGTTCCCGGTGAGCATCGCCAGGTTGGCAGTAGCCATTACATTATCGGTGCCGTGGGAGTGCTGAGTGATACCCATAGCGTAGAGCAGGCTGGAAGGTTTATTTGTAGCATACATCCGGGCTGCCTCGACTATCTTATTTCCGGGCACCCCGGTAATCCGCTCCGCAAAATCCAAGTCAAAGTTTTTAAGAGACTCCCTGAAGGTATCGAAATTCTCACAACGCTCCTCAATAAAGGCCGAGTCGAGTAAGCCCTCATCCACTATAACCCGCATCATCCCCATAAGTAGGGCAACATCAGTACCAGGCTTATGCTGCAGCCACAGGTCAGCAAAGCGAACCAGGTCAATCTCACGGGGATTAGCCACAATGAGCTTTGCCCCCTTGCGCACTGCCTTCTTTACTTCCTGTCCGATTATCGGGTGAGCCTCCGTAGTGTTAGTGCCGATAGCTAGAATGCAGCCGGCATCACTAATTTCATTAATAGAGTTGGTCATGGCCCCGCTGCCAAAGCACTGGACCAGACCGGCTACACTGGGGGCATGGCACAGGCGAGCGCAGTGGTCGACATTGTTGGTGCCCAACACTGCCCGGGCAAATTTCTGTGCCACATAGTTGTCTTCGTTAGTACATTTGGCTGATGAGATTACCGCTACCTCGTCCTTTCCGTAACTAGCCAGCTTCTTGGCAATCAGCTCCAGCGCCTCATCCCAGGTTGCTTCAGTAAGTTCCCCATCTCGTCTTATCAGGGGGGTAGTTAAGCGCTCGGGATGGTGAATAAATTCGTTAATACCAAAGCGACCTTTGACACAGAGGTATCCTTTATTAACCGTGTTCTCCCGGCGACCGCGAACGCTTATCACCTGCTCGTTACGAATGCCCAGATAAATCCCGCAGCCAACGCCGCAATAAACACAGGTAGTCTCTACTTCCCGTGTTGGCTGCAGGGCATCTTTGGGCGTCAGGGCACCAACAGGACAATGGACAACGCATTCCCCACAGGAGACACAATTTGATTCCAATATTGGCCTATCACCAAAGGTGGAGACCTGGCTTGCGTAACCACGGAAGGTTAAAGCCCAGGCTCCTACCCCCAGTACTTCATCACAGATACGCACACACTTGCCGCAAAGAACACAATAATTGGGGTCGTGGTCAAAGAAGGGGTTGCTGGCATCAACTGGCAGCTGCCTTGTTGTCTTACGAAAACGCTGTTCGGTAATACCAAGGTAGGCAGCGACCTTCTGCAAATCACACTGCTGATTCTTAGGACAGGTGAGGCAATCGCTAGGGTGGTCAGCGATAAGCAACTCTACAGTAGTACAACGCACCTCGTTGACTGCCGGTGTCTCAGTGTGCACTATCATCCCATCAGTAGCTGGTGTAGTGCAGGCTGTGGGCAAACCACGCATTTTTTCGATTTCCACAACACAAAGACGGCAGGCCCCATATGGCTCCAGGTCAGGGTCAGAGCACAGGGTGGGGATATAAATACCAGCCGCCTGAGCTGCCTCCAGCACGGTCATCCCCTCCCTCGCCTCAACCTCCTGACCATCAATGATTAACTTGATTTTCTCCACTGCTTTTTAATCTTCCGAAGACTCGCTTGAAGTCTTTGTATTTCTTTTCGGTGCCGTCACAGGAATAGGCTTACTGGGGACTGTTACTTCCTCTCCAGAAACCTTTACCACTGCACTAAAACGGGTGGGGCAAACATCAAGGCAAGCACTACACTTGATACACTTGCTCTGGTCAATAACATGTATCATTCTTTTACCGCCGGATATAGCCTCAGATGGACAGTCCCTGAGACATATGCCACACCCTTCGCACTTGTCGGGAAGGATATAATAGGAAGTTAGCTCCGAGCAGGCTAACGCTGGGCATCGCTTATCCCTTATGTGAGCCTCATACTCATCCCGGAAATAACGAATACTGGTGAGCACCGGGTTAGGGGCTGTTCCACCCAAGGCACACAAGGAGCCGGCCACAACATCTTTAGCCAGGTCCTCAAGCAGGTCAATATCTTCAAGTTTGCCATTACCATTGGTAATATCCTCTAAAATATCCAGCATCTGCTTGGTACCCAGACGGCACGGAACGCACTTACCGCATGACTCAGCCTGGGTGAAGGAAAGGAAAAACCTGGCAGTATCAACTATGCAGTTATCTTCATCCAGCACAATCATGCCGCCGGAGCCCATTATAGAGCCAGCCTCGGTTAGTTCCTCATAGCCGACAGGCAGGTTTAACAAGCTGGCTGGCAGAAAGCCACCGGAGGGACCGCCGGTCTGAACTGCCTTAAAGCGTTTGCCATTAGGGATGCCTCCCCCAATCCCATAGATAATCTCTTGGAGCGATATGCCCATCGGCACCTCAATGAGTCCGGTACGGTTTACCTTGCCAGCCAGGGCGAAGACCTTAGTTCCTTTACTCTTCTCTGAACCATAGCTTGCATACCAGTTACTACCTCGCTGTAATATTGCCGATGCGTGCGCCCAGGTTCCCACATTATTGATATTAGTCGGCTTGCCCCATAAGCCGCTCTGAGCTGGGAATGGAGGTCGGGAGTGAGGCATACCTCGCTTGCCCTCAATAGATGCCATTAGCGCTGTTTCCTCGCCGCAGACAAAAGCTCCTGCTCCCTGCTTAATTGTTATATGAAAACTGAATTTGGAACCCAGAATATTGTCTCCTACTAGTCCATACTCGGCTACCTGACGGAGAGCAAGCTCTAATCGTTCGATAGCAAGGGGGTATTCAGCCCGAATATAGATATAGCCTTCTGTTGCTCCAATAGCATAAGCACCAATGAGTATCCCCTCCAGAACAGCGCGGGGATCACCTTCCAGGAGAGACCTGTTCATAAAGGCACCAGGGTCACCCTCGTCAGCATTGCAGATAAGATACTTCACCTTGCCCGGTGACCGGTGGCAGAATTCCCACTTCAGACCAGTGGGGAAGCCGGCACCACCACGACCTCGCAAGCCCGACCTTTTTACCTCCTCAATAACCTCTTCCGGCTTCATTCCCAGTGCCCGGACCAGACCACTATAACCCCCCTGGGCTATATAGTGGTTAATATTCTCAGGGTCAATAATCCCGCAATTACGCAGGACTATACGCACCTGGGGTTTGAGCATTGGTAGCTCGAAAAGTTTAGGGATGCTATCAACACTACCATCGCCTATGGTGCCCAGAGCCAGGTCAGGACGAGGGTTATCATTAATAACATAATCTTCTATAAGCTGGGGTATAATTTCCGGGGTTACATTGCCATAACAGATACGAGGGCGATTTGGTTTAACTATATCCACTAAAGGCTCAGCGTAGCAAAGCCCG
>Ga0307379_10008213_pt1 | contig 14093 bp, 24 predicted proteins | sample UN2MG_FD_202237 | JGI IMG/M metagenome (GOLD analysis project Ga0307379, IMG submission 202237) | Soil microbial communities from Risofladan, Vaasa, Finland - UN-2 | ecosystem: Environmental > Terrestrial > Soil > Coastal area > Acid sulfate soil | place: Finland: Risofladan, Vaasa | collected...
AAATCACAGAGATTCTGTAATTGTGCAAGAATTTGTTATAACCACACGAGCTGAGATAGCAGCAGCAATAAATGATAAAAATAACATGCAAAGTGATGTAAAAGAAGGTTTAGCTTTGTATGGATTAACAGTTACCGGCTCTGCAATAGCAGGAATCATTATGGCTATATCAATGCTAGCTTCTACTGTAGAGAAAGAAGATCCTATTATCATAGGATTTGGAGGTTTTAATGCAATTAAGCGAGTGTATTCGTAAAATAACCGTAGATCCAACAACACCATTAGGTTCTACTGTGCTTGCAAGTGTTATAGAGCACAAGGTCAAAGGTGAAATTAAAGTAAAGGCTAAGGGAAAAAATGACAGAATACCAAAGAAAATTTAGTCTTAAAAGAGCAGAAGAGATTTATCGTGACAAGTTAACAACAGATATGCCACTTAATCCAACATATGACACCCAGTTCCGGCATTCTCCTGCAAGAACTCAAAGTGCATTAACACGAAAAGAAAAAGTTGACTTAATATATGCTAATAAAGTTAAGTTAAGAAAAAAAAGTGAAGGCTTACAGAGTTCATATGGATGGGAATTATGGGATTTCTCTAGTTTCGAGAAAGAAAAGAAGAAAAAGTACGATGATGCTATTAAAATATACAAAGATGCAGTAAAAAAGCTTCGTATTAAGTACAATAATGTACGTGATTCCATTATGTTAAGTCCTGATGCCAAGGAACTAATTAAACTTTTGGAAGAGTTTGCTAAATCTTAATGAGACCAGTAATATTTCCATATAAAATGGGTTCTAGATCAGCTAGAGCCCTTTCTAGACTAATGAAAGATTTAAGATGTAAACAAATAAAACCAGATGGTAGATATAAATATTGGAATAACCATCTCATAATTAATTGGGGAAATTCATTGTTACCTCGATGGCATGAACGTAGAGTTAAGTATGTTAACCATCCTGATAGCGTAAGTGTTGCCAGCCATAAGTTGTTATGTTTGCAGAAGTTATACGAAGAAAGTATACCAATTCCAAGCTTTACAACAAATCAAGAAGAAGCTAAAATATGGCTTGCTGACGGAGGTGTTATCTATGCGAGAACATATTTGCGTGGTTCTGGCGGTCGTGGCATTAGTGTGTTGGATAATAATTCTAGCTTTATTAGGGCACCCCTCTACACTCTTAATATTCATAGCCGTGGTGAATACCGTGTCCACGTCTTTAATAATAACATTATCGATTACCAAAAGAAGCGAAGAGATTCTACCGCTTTGGATAATAATAATGTCGATGAGCGTATCCGTAATCACAATAATGGTTGGATATTTTGTCGTGACAACCTAAAACACATTGAAGAGAATGAAGATATAGCTAAAAAGGCCATACAAGCCCTTGGCTTAACTTTTGGTGCTGTAGACATCATACGGGGTGAAGATAAACATTCGTACGTTCTAGAGGTAAATACAGCTCCGGGTCTTGAAGGTACAACACTTGATATATATCATAATAAACTAAGAGAATATGTTAATGAATATAGAAACTATTAGCAAAATAAATTGTCCTGTTTTACCGAGAAAATTAATTAATGCAATAATTATCTATAACTTATATGCAAATGGAGGAACAGGAAGCAAAGAAGAATTATTTAGAACAGAGACTATACTAAATGCATTCAATCAGTTCTGTAGGATGCTAGAAGAGGGTCAAGCCGGTGAATACAATCTTGGTGAAATAGCTAACTATAAAGCTATGTTTCTTTTATATAATATATTTGATTCATTGATAGATCGTAATGTGTTTACAAAATTATCACATTTTGATGCCACTCAACGACTTGGTATAGATCAAAGAGGTTTTTTAAATGGATATTCTTATATTAAGTTACTAAGTAAGAAAAGAACGGAATATCCATTAACAGAAGAAAAGATAAGAAAAGATCAAGAAAAATTTATAAGTGTAAAAGCTAAAGATTTAGATAGAAAATATCATTTAATGAAGCCAAAAGATTCATCTGAACAAGAATTTATAAAATTACTATTTTGTATACTTGGAGTAAAGGTTAATAATATAAATGTTGAAGTATCACAAGAAGATTTATTGTATGCATCAGGAGTACTATTAAATGATGCCGAGTTAGATAGTATTTTTAATATTGTTTACGGTGAAGAGGGAACAGAGAATACAAAAATGGCTATAAGAGCAGAAGCAAAGAATTTTAATGGTGTATTATCCAAAAAAACATATGATAGCAATATATCTATTTATTTTGCTAGGGATAATATTGGAGCACCGGACACCAATATGTTGCCAATAGAGGTAATCGGAGGTATTAATGTACCTAATAGTAACAGAACCACTTACAACTTCAGATCTGGCCCAGCTTAACACAAAAGAGCTTGATAGAGATAATATAGAGTGGTTTGCAATGCCTGTATTAAGATTTGATAGACACGGAAAGCAAGTAATTAAAAAAGTTATCGTAAGAAAGATAGCATACGATGATTTTGTTAAAAACTTCAAGATCGCAGATATCAAAGTAAAGAGAAAATACATAGCAGATAGTATGATTGTAACTAATTATGTCAAAGGAGGCTTTTCTGGGCATCTTAACGCTTGACATGCTAAAGGAATCATATGAACAGATGATTGATAAACGTAATGAATCCGAATATGCTGTGAAAAGTTTAGATGATAAAAAAGTATGGTATAGTCCTAGCTCTGCTGGGAGTTGTATAAAGCAACACTTATTCAAAGAACTTAAAACAGAAAGAGACCCACTAGACCAGTCAAGCAAATTTGCCATGAGATATGGTAATATCATTCATGATGAGCTTCAAAGTTCATTAAAAAATTATCTAAAAGTTCCCGAAAACAGTATCCTTATGATAGAGAAATTTTTATCCAATGAGGAATTAAACTTAAGGGGCTTTGTTGATATACTTATATGGAATCCAATTGAAAATACTGGTGAAATTATTGATATTAAAACAATAAAAGCCTATAAGTGGCAAAGAATGTTTGGTCAAAAGAAAAATAGAGATCCTAATCCAAGTAGAAAATATGAACTACAGCTTGGGTCATATGGAATTATGTTTGAAAGTGAGTTAAAGTCTAAAGTTGAAGAATTATCCTTAATTTATTATAGGAAAGATGACGGAATGATGAAAAAGATTATAGTACCTATCCGTTATCTAGATTTAGCAACCGAATACTGGGAAGAAGTAAAATATGTTCTTAGAGATACTGATGGAAATCCTGAAAACCTTATTCCCGGAGAATCAATTAACGTCCCTGTGGAAACTTGGGAATGTAATTGGTGTTCCTATGCCAGCAAATGTAATTCACCTTTTAGAAAGAAATGAAAGAATGCCTAACATATTTTTAAGAAGAGAAAATTTAAGCCTACTCGCCGAAAACCGTAGAAATATAGTTGACATCAAATTTGAATATGATACTTTAAATCCAGATAGTCCAGTTCATAAAAAAATAACAATACTGAAGGAAATAGACTTTCTATGTGAATTCGATATAGTAAAAAATATTTGGAAAAAAAGAAACTATAAGGGTGGCATAATTGTAAATTATAAGGTTAGATGTCCTAGTTGTGGAAGACGAAAAAATGTTAGTCAAATGGCAAACGTAACAGATGTAAAATATGTACTTCTTTGTATAAAATGTACTGAGGGATCAGGTAGATATACAAAATGTCCTAGATGTAACGGATACTTTAATAACCATTGTACATGTATGCACCAAAAGAATCGTGCTGAGATGCTTAGGTATAATGCTAAAGTAACAGCTAAATACTACAAACATAGTCCAGCAGATAAAATCTTATTTGGTATTGAACTTGAAGTTGAATTAAATACAGCATACTTAAAAGATCTAAAAGAGGTAGATAAATATGAGTGGTTATATTATAAACATGATGGATCAATGAATAATGGTGTAGAGATAGTAACCCATCCGTTAGGGTGGAACTGGATAAAGCACAACAAAGAACAATTTGATCCTATATTTCAATTACCTAAACTTGGTATAACATCTAGAACAAATGGAACATGTGGGATGCATGTACATCTACCTAAGAATATTTTTACATCATTGCATTTATATAAGTTCATGAAGTTTTTCCACGATAATGCAGACTACATAACCTACATTGGTGAAAGAACATACGATGATATGCAACGATGGTCATATTTTGACAAGAGTGATTATAAACAATTACGAAAATTCTCTATTAATAAATATGGTAATGAACGACATTCAGCCATAAATCTTGCCAACCCAGAAACGGTTGAAGTAAGAGTTTTTAAGGGAACTTTGAGTAAAGTATCATTTTTTAAGAATATAGAGTTTACAAAAGCCGTCTATGATTATACTAAAGACATTAAACTACAAAATGTTGGATCATGTGACTTGGAATTTGAAAACTTTATTTACTTTAATGCAAAGGAATACCCGAACTTAATTAAATTCATTAACATTAAGAAGCGATAGAGGTTTTTATACGTGTGTATTATAATCGTTAAACCTAAGAGTCAGATGATAGATAAGAAATTAGCTAGTTACTGTTGGAAACGTAATTCCGATGGTGCTGGTTTCATGTTCGCAGATAAGAATAGGATCAGAATATATCGAGAATTTGATGATTTCGAGAAATTCTGGACTCTATATCAAAAATTTGTTGTAAATCCCTTAATATTATGTACTCATAAGAAAGCTGAAAAACATGTAAAAGAGTCTAGGGAACTACATAAAAATGTAATTATGCATTTTAGAATTGCAACCAGTGGAGAAAAAAGTAAGTACAATGTACATCCATTTCAAATACATAAAAATCTAGCGTTTGCTCACAATGGTATCATTACGGGTATTACACTTGAAAGAGATAGTAAACGTAGTGATACTAATGCGTTCAATGAGATGCTTAAAAAACTGCCTAATAATTGGGTCAAGAATGAACCGATATTGGAAATGATTGATAATTATATAGGAATGGGATCTAAACTTGCCTTTTTAGATTCTGAAGGACACTTTGCTTTTATGAAAGAGGATAAAGGTATATGGGACAAAGATACCGGCCTCTGGTTCAGCAATGCAACGTTTCATGGCTGGACTTGGGAGGGACTTCGAGAGGACGAAAGAACAACCACCGCCAATAACAGCATGGGTTTTCTGGGTAATCGTAATCGGAGTGGTGATATGGAAGATGGTCTCCCTAGAACCTTAGCCTGTGAAGTTAATTTTCCGAATCATATACATGCAGTTCCGGGAAGAAATGTTTCCGAATCAGTTGCTAATATTAATAGAAGCTTACAACGTTCAGCAGGAGCAGATAGGGTAGCAGAAAATAATGTTAATTTTACTATGGTTAATAAGAGTGATATAATAAAAGGTAGATTTACTACATGTAAGTATTGTGGAATGATTGTATATTCTAGGGAAGAAATAGCAGAGAAACGATGCAATTTATGTGTAGAGACTGCCGAATTAACAAGAAAGAGAGATATATATAACCGTAATCACCTCCATTAATGAACATCATAAAATGATATCTGAAATCAAAACACCAGCCGAGTATATAGAAAAGAAGCAAGGTTTAGATTATGTAGCACTTGCTTACATGAGGCATATAGCCAACGAGTATTATCCGGGATGGAATTGGCAGATATTAAATTGTGATATAGTTCAAACGAATGGAAAGCTTTTATTCGCATCGGTTCATGGGAGACTAACTTGGGTAGAACCTAAGTCTGGGTTATCTAGAATAGGCGATATGGTAGCTGCACATAGAATACAGTATACTGGGGACAAGTTATTAGATCCCGGTAACGATATCAAAGCCGCCAATACTGATACGATGAAGAAAGCTTTTAATTTATATTTAAACATTTCAGATGATGTATATAAATTTGAAGGCCCAGAATTAAGTGATGAAAATAAAAGCAAATTATCTAAATTAATAGAGAGAGTTGATAGTGAAAAAATAAGAAAACAAAATGCAGAATTATATGGCGTAAATAATCGAAACTTAGTAGACACTATTATAAGGCTACGAAATGAGGAGTCCAAATCAAAGCCAAAGTAGTTTATTGCATCTAAAATTTAATTCAGAGGGAATGTCATTAGCAGAATGCAGACATGTACATCAAATATTATCACTTACAGAAAAGATAGAGAACCTCATATCACAAGTAACTCAAGTGAGGAGAAAAGCTGGAAAGATTGGTATTATTAATGTAGAAAAACCCTTGGAAGATGCATTAATTCAATTGGTCAAATCTTATACAGGATTTAATGCAATATACATAAACCCAATAGATCGTTTGTGGTTAAGAAATTGGGTAGAAGAAAAAATTGAATCCATCAGACTAAAAAATAAAGAAAAGGGAGCAGTTTAATGCAGAGTTTGAACATCAAGTATGACCCAGATGTTGACGGTGCGAGTCCTAAAATTATAAGCGGTACTTTCCCAGCCCATTTAATTGAATGGGAAACCGGTAATGAATACGATGGTAGCATTCCCCATAATGCTGTATATCGCATCGCCCCGGAAGCTGCCGAATATATCGGTAAGGATTTCGATACAGGGGAAGAAGTTAAAGGTGCAGGAATGGTTAGCCAGAGTGTAAAGGGTAATGGAATCTGGTTATGCCCTAACCCACCTAAGGGTGAAGGTTGGAAAAATAGAACATATGTTGAATTTGCTGAGTCTTTAGGAATTGAATTTCCTAAAACAACTGATCCGGTAACGGGAAAAGCCATTATAGACATTCAAGCTTTGGAACTTGATGATGTACTAGGTCTCCCCGTATTGGTAGTTATTGGACAGCAAATACATAAGGAAGACAAGAATTTGTCACCTGAGGAAAACCCCCGGAAATACCCACGAGTGTTTAAAACACTTGCTTGGGAAGATGGAGAACCCTTAGATCTTGAAACCTTATTAGAACCAGATACTGCAACAAAAAAAGTAGATCCATTTGCTGAAGATGATGAATAAATAATTGATTATGCTGAGGGGACGTGGGGGTTACTAACAACCAAATGCGGTATGGGTCGCAGGCATAATTATGAAAGGTAAATATGGCAGAAGAAAAACTACAAGTACTAATCAGTAGAACAAAGGTTGATAAGGATATCTGGCTTTTATTAAATGATTTAGCAGAGGCATTGACAAAATCCACTGGTACTGATGTATCACGTCAAATGTTGGTTAATTTAGCATTTAAAAGCTTATTAAGGTATTATGAAAGATTTCTAGAACGACCTGAGAAACCGGCAAGAGAGGAAGATATATTAAGAGCCGCTCAGCGGACTATGCCAAGAACATCGGAAGGTTTAGGATCAATGAGAGGATCTGGTACACCATTTGAACAAGAATTTACAGCTGGAACAATACGTACTACTACTACTGATATGGCAAGAGCTATGAGAGATTTAAATAGTGGTTTGCTGAACCCTACAAGGATACAAAGACCAAATGATTCAATTGAGATTGATAATGATCCGGGAGATAGCTCATGATGCAAAATCCAAAATATGCTATAAAATTTACTAATGCTGGACCTACAATGGCTGAAATTATTGGCGATGGAGATAAGATATCCGATATCCTTACCATTGAGACTCGAAAAAGTCTATTTACATTTGATGAAGCCAAGTTATTTATAGCTGAATGGTTTAAAACAAGAGCAGTTTTTGTAGAAAATCTTAAGGAAGAGGATTATGCTAATCTTGCAGACCATATAGGCGAAGAAAGACACTTCCAAAATAGCTTAGAAATTGGCAACGTGTCCTAAGTGTGGATTTGATCCATTTGAAACATATAATGTATCATATAAGATTACAAATCTAATGGTAAAAAGAAATAAAGTTGCTAGAAGCAGTCTAAAGAATATTTTAAGACTCATTAGCCATAATTTCCCCTTCACACCTAAAGAGATGTATCATTTTATGTTAAAAATTGATCATGTTCCAGATAATATAGTCAAATTCACAGTAAATCAATTCTATATTCAGGGACATTTTGAAACAAAGCCAATAGCCTATTTAGGTGCAGTAATAGCAAATTATAACAAAAACAGTGATAAGCTAAAAGAAATAGAGAAAAAGAAATATGGTTCTAAACCACCTTATATTGAAATTTAAATACAGGAGATACAAAATGCTGGAAGCAGGGAAATCATATCAAGGTAAGAAAGTAATTTTAATTGCAGATAATCCAAGTGGTACTAGTTTGAAAGCTGGTTTAAGGGGTATAGTATTAACTCAACAGACAAGTGGTTCAGTAAGTGTATCATTTAATGGAACTGCTCCATATGGGATTGCTAGAGCTGCATTAAAATTGGATATACAAACTGTAGAAGATGTTAAAAGTGAAATTGCAAAACTTGAAAGCCAACTTAGTGTTTTGAAATCTACATTGGCTTATAGTAAAGAATTTGGTGAAAACGAAATAGATGAAAATAAAGTAAAGGTTTGGATAGCTTTAGAAGCACTTGAAGGTAATTCTTCAAAGAAGCATAAAATAAATATAATCTCTGAATTATTCTAAAGGAGTTATTTGTCAATACCTACAAACATTGATGCTGAAATGAGTGTATTGGGTGCTGTTATATCTGATCCTGAGTTATTTGATAGACTTCAGGGATGGGTAGCAGATCCTAGTGCATTTTGGAAAGTTAAGCATCGAAAAATATGGAAGGCTGCTCAGGAATTAGCTAGACAAAACATCAAACCTGACCTGATTAGTCTCCATGCGAAGTGCAAGCAGAAATACGGCGATGAAATCGAACTTGAATATTTTATAGAACTACAATCTAAATATCTAAAATCTGCTGATGTAGAAAACCATGCTTCTTTAGTATGGGAAAATCATTTAAAACGTGAAGTAGGTAGAGTAGGCAAAGAATTAGAGAACGCAAGTACAAAAACAGATGCAAAATTAGCGGATCTACTGATAAGTTATCAGAGACACGTTGAACAAATTCTTAATCTTCAACCGAATAGAGATAAATCTATAGACAGGATCATGGATGAGGCTCAGAAAGCTATAAAAGAAGGAACCAATATTGTTGAATTTGGACTTCCATTTTTAGATCATTCGGCTGGAGGCATGACTCGAGGAGAGTTGACGGTAATTGGAGGTAGACCGGGACACGGAAAGACGACACTAATGTTGAATATTGTTAAATCATTGGTGGCACAAGGGCTTCGAGTGGCATTGTTCAATCGGGAAATGACCAATATCGAGTCAATTAAGAAATTAATTGTTATGGAATCTAAATGGCTTAAGTATACTGATATGAGAAAGAAGGTTTTGTCTCAAGATGTCTTGGACGAGATAGACAAAATGACTCCTTTTATTAAGGAGAAATACTCACAGTTACGTATGTATGACGATGTAAGAGACCTTGACGCTTCTATAAGGGAAATTAAACGTTGGGAGCCTGATGTATTCATAGATGATTACATACAATTAACTAAAGTAAACAATGCAGGGAAACGTGACAGACGTTTTGAAATTGAAGATATAATGCAGGATTATAAATGGATAGCTAAGAAAACAAAAGCAAGTGGAATTCTAATATCTCAGTTAAATAGAGATATAGAGAGACGGATAGATCCAACCCCTACTATGGGAGACTTTGCTGAAGGGGGTACTATCGAGCAGTTAGCCGAGAGTTGCCACTTTGTTTTCTATGGCTATAACTTTGACCCGAGAGAGTATAATCCAAGAATGAATGAGATTATAGTCAAGAAAGCCAGATATGGAACCATTGGTTCGTACAAAGCTGCTTTCAATGGAGATAAGTGTGAATTTAAACCGTGGGAGAAAGAAAGTGACGATTTACCCTAAAGGCAGTAATCGATTATCAATGGCAATAGAGAAAAATAAAGTCTATTTGTTGAATGCACAGTGCAATACGAAAAAACAGGTATTTGCTTGGTCAGCATTTAGCAAAAAAGACTTCAGGGGAAGACCTTGTTTAACCATTAAAGCAGATGATTTAATTAGTATGGGTGGCACGACATATGTCAAGATTAACTGGAGAGCCTTAGCTTGGTTAAATTATATGGCTACTTGTGATGGTCGAATGGTTATAAGCTATAGAGGTAAGTCCCATTTAAGGAGAATACCTTGGATAATAGAGTCTGGCAACATGTTTTATATAAATGATACTAGATGGGGATTTGGACTCTACCCTGCTAGTTTGCTTGGTGTACTTATAAAAGGATAAAATGTCTGATAGTATCATAAAGAAATATCCATATATAATTGGGATGAAACTAAAATCATTAATCTTATCAGTACGGAAAATAAAACAGAGTTTACACGCATTGGAAAATGAAATACAAAAGGTAAAAGATATGGTTGAAAATGATGATCAGACAATACTATTTAAATGATAGCATTTGATTTGGGGATTGACATCGATGGGGTCTTACGAAATATGTATGACCCCTTGGTGGCAAGACAGCGAAAAGAGTTTCCAAGTGCATGGTTTCGTGATGTAGACGAGTGGTTTGATTATAAGGTTCACAATCAGACATCTTTGAGTTCTATGATATATAAATATTGGTTTAAAGATTGGGCATATGATTTATACACTAAATCTGAACCCTATCCTGATGCAATTGAGGATTTAGAATTCTTAAAATCAACGGGACATAATATCCATATAATATCCGCTCAACCTAATAGGGATACTGAATACTATACTATGCATTGGTTAAGAGAAAACAATGTTCCCTATGATACCTTACATTTTACTACAAGTAAGCAAATGGTTAAAGTTGATTGTTTATTGGATGATAGTCCAGAACAACTAGAAAATTATATCAAACGTGGACTTATGGCGGTAAAAATGAACCGGCCTTGGAATAAAGACTATAATCATACTAGAGATGTTAACAGAATTAAGAAACTACCGGAGGTGTTATGGACTATAAACCGATTAGGAATATCTACGACTTAGGAATAAAAGTTCTTATTAAGAACAGAAAAAATAAGGGAGTAACGCAAAATTATACTTCCAAAGACAAAAAATTACATGTTTCTCATCATGAATGGGATGATTTAATGGATATATTTTACGATGATAAGTTAGTGTTTAGAAGTAACTTAGGCAGAGTAAAAAGACTCGTGATGGGGGATTGGATTGTTAAATTAAGGAGTGAGGTTGAGGGAATTACTAAAAGATCTAGAAAGTAGAAGAAGGCAAATGCAAGATGATGTATCTAAGAATGCACATGGCATTTATACTGATGCCGTTCAACTTGCTATTATTAATGCTCAAATTTATGTTTTAGACGATGTAATAAAAAAGATTAAGGATATCGAGAATGCCATTAGTGTCAAGCGTGATAAAGTTTCAGATACAAGACAAGAATCTAATGATACAAAGATACGAACCGGGAAGGCCCGAAAAGCCGTATCAAGTTCAATTGATAAAGATGTCAATTGATAAAAATAATATATTTAAATTTTTAAAACTATGTAAAGCAATATTTGCACAAGAGTTCTTACCTTATCTCATAAGAGCATTCATGACTAAGTAGAGATAGTTTCAACTAATCCGTAATGAGAGAGGGGGAAAGGCTTCGGGCTACATGCCCGTGTGTGCATCTCCCTTTCTCATTTCTAAATGGAGAATATAATGATTGAAGAAATAGTAAAATTTATAAATTATCTTGGTTACGATAAGAAAAATATGAAGATTAAGATTGAAATTATATCTAGTTCGGGAGCCACAATGACAAGTACTATTGAGGTTTCAAAATGGAAAGAATCGGGCTCGGCAATTGCATTATTACAAGGTGGGGATATAGGAAGATGGAAAATAAATATTGTATGTAGATATAAAAGTCTAACAATCTTTGGTTTTACATTAGCTCCTGTGCCGGGTTTATGTTCTACAATTATTTTGAATTATCCTAATATATGGATTCCTATAAATACTGCACCAATATTAAAAGGTAAACTTTTAACAGATAGAAGAGTAGTACATCTCAAAAAACAATTACTTAAAATGGTGATAAGAATAGCTTCTAAATATAATTATGCAAATGTAATGTATACTACAGTTGATATGCCATTTTATAGAGATTGGCCTAGTCAAATAAAAGGTGTTAAAAAAGTTAATACTCATCCAAATTATAGAACAGGTAATAAAATTGCAATGTACTGTGCCCCTACAAGAAAGAATTATCCTTTTAGAAATCCTTCATAGAATATTTTATGTGTAATATAGTATATTAAAGCAAAATAAATAAAAGCTTCTGGAGATTTCTCTGCCTCGTATGACCAAATTGTGAGTACTAGAAAGAAGAGTCTCCAGATTTTAAAGTGATGCCATCCATCTAATAACCACACTGGTATCCAACGTCTACCGAGACAAGGTTCACCACCTACGTATTTACGTCTCCAATCATGACGCATAAACTCTATGTTTCTGAAGATGGAAGTTTCATAGTGATGGAGGATAGTATCTTGAATGTCGTCGCAAAGGACAGAAAGACACCAAAACACGTAGGGTATCCAGATCCAGATAGTTGCAGAATATGTGAAACTAAAAAGGGTCAAATTAAAAAAGGCTTGAAAGTTGAAAATGTTTTCTATCATGTTGATGGTCCTCGTACTAGATATATGATATGTAATTTCTGCTCTTCTTTATTTAGAGCTATATGGAATACTAATAGACTTGAATATATAGGAGATTTAAATAAAAATGAATTATCAAATTGATAAAATCTATCAAGCCCAACGTAAGTCTACATGGGCGAAGGCTATGATTGATACTAAATAAACAAAAAAGGCCCTCAGAACGTGATTGTGGAGCTCTGAAGGCCATTGGAGGTATAACTTATGAACATATATCATAAATCATGGGTGACAAGAATAGTATTTAAGAAATTTCATATAACTTTATACCATTTTAAATATCACCACAGTATTAATTTTTTTAAACATTCTAGGCCGACATCTTCATGTTCTTCCGAAAAGGAATAATTTTATTATAGAGTTTCTCTAAATCTAGTACATCATATTCATTATGCTCTAGAATATAAGCGAGAGACTCTTTATTTGCTTGCATAGCCTTCATCCAATGTTTCCATTCTACCATAGTTTTGTCTGATTCCCCTAATAGAAATTCACATGCAACTTTAAGAGACTTGCGAGTGAGATTAAACTTATTACGAATGAGGTAATAAAGATCAACGTGAGAGTTTTCTCCGTAAGCAGGATAATTGATTCCATGATGTACAGCTCTTGTACGAATAAAAGGAATATCGAAACCAGTCCCGTAATAAGTGACCAATACATCAAATTGTTTAATATCTTTGACAAGTTGATTGACGAGCTTTTTATCCATTTCATCAGAGAATAATTCCTTTTTGGTGATTACCCTTTTATATATTTTATCACTAGCACTATCTTTAATGCAATAACAGTAAATAACACCCATATTAGCTTTAAGATTACTTGTCTCAATGTCTAGGAAACCCATTGTAAGATTCATAGGTGATTTAGGTGGAAGTTCATCCACATAACAGTTATAATGTTCTAAGTAATCGTGTCCATGTCTACATTTATGTGTTGCTAACCATATAATCTCAGATTTCTTTAATCTTGATACGGGTGGTTTCATTCATTAACCTCTATATTTGATGATTCATTTTGTAATTTAAACCATAATAAAAAAAGAGCGTTAGTAGCTACATGTGATAAATGTAAATATCCGCTCTCGTCATCATATTCTTCACCATTTTTTTCTGCTATTAGATGTCTCATTAAAGCAGCAAAATAACGATTTTCAGCATCTGGTACACTTTTCCAGCCTTCCTTACAATACTTATTATAACCGTATGTCAGTATTTCTGCTACTTTCTCAATTGCTTCATATGGCAATAAGTCCCACATGACCTTACCATTATCAAATTTTGTCTCATCTCCCCGTTCGATAATATCAGTCATTTTGTTTACAGGAATAATAGCTCCCGGTGTATTCATCAATCGACCACGTTCTTCTGGGGAAATATCACAATTTCCGGAATGTAACTTTGACATAAAACCTCCTTTA
>Ga0307379_10008215_pt1 | contig 14092 bp, 12 predicted proteins | sample UN2MG_FD_202237 | JGI IMG/M metagenome (GOLD analysis project Ga0307379, IMG submission 202237) | Soil microbial communities from Risofladan, Vaasa, Finland - UN-2 | ecosystem: Environmental > Terrestrial > Soil > Coastal area > Acid sulfate soil | place: Finland: Risofladan, Vaasa | collected...
TTACCTACCCAGCCGTATCTTCTCCCCGTCGAACGACACGGTTTGCCGGCCGACGCGGACGCGGGCGTCGAGTCCTTGGCCTTCGATTTTCACGGCCGGGGGTTGGCCGCGGTTGTAGGTCTTGGTGTAGACGATCTGCCGCACCATCGGCTCCGCGGCCGGAGCACTCCGGGCCGACGCCACTTGACAAAACCCTTCTCGACATGGATACTCCGAACCAGCGGGCCGGCAACTCTCGCAAGCCGGTGATTCGACTCCTCTTTGCTCGAAATGGAGGTGCGAAATGCGGAAGAACCTGTTGTGGACGGTGGCGGCGGTCGTCCTGGCGAGCTTCGCCGGGTGCAGTTCCGAGAACGGGGAGCCTGAAGGCAGTGGCGGGGCCGAGAAGGTCGACGTTTCCTTCATCCCCGAAGACTGCTTCCTGGCCATGGTCATCCATCCCAAACGCCTCGCCGAATCGCCGCTGGCGAAGGAACTCTCGGAAGTCGTGACTGACGAGATGTTCGAGGAGATGGCCGGGGGTATGGGAGTCGATCCTCGCAAGATGGAAGAAATCGTCTTTTTGACCATTCCGCGCGAACCCACCGGCGAGAAATACGAGGCGCCGTTCGACGTTGGGTTCATCGTCCGGTTCGCGGAACCGATCGCCGACCAGGAACTCATGAAGAAGATGTTCCGGTATATCGAATTCGACGATGAGCCGGCGAAGCACGAGGGCAAAGAGTATTACCGGGCGTACCGTAGGCGTTTCTCGTTTCGGGGGGAGGAAGAACCGATAGACCGGGACAGGCCGGCCGACCTCGCCGTCTGCTTTCCCGACGAGCGATCAATAGTCTTCGGCAGCGAAGCAGTCGTGAAGAAGATGCTCTCGGCAAACGGGGCGAAGAGCGCTCTGATCGAACGGTTGCGGAAACTGGACACGGGCAGCGACCTGATCGTCGTCGTCACGACCGAGGGAGCAGGCGAGTCGATCGGGAAGCTGACCGAGGAGTTGGACCGAGTGCTGCCGTTGGGAACCAGAAGCCTCTTGAAAGCCCCCGACCTGGCACGCGCCGCCACGCTGACGGCCGATCTGCGCGGAGATCCGGTTGCCGAATTGATCCTCGAGGCCAATGACGCCCCTTCCGCCGCCGAACTGAAGCAAATCGCCGACAGCCTCCTCGTGGTGGGCAAGGCGCTGCTGAGCGACTCGCGCGACGAGATCCTCAGCGACGCACCGCCGGGGGCCGGCCAACCGATGATCGAACTGCTCGAGGGAGCCTTCGACGCCGTGACCGTCGTCCAGGACGGCGACAAGGTGACCGCCACGCTGAAACGGCCCGAGGCGTTGGCCAAACTCCCCAAGATCGTTACGTCAATCGTTAGAGAGAATGCGGTGGGACGGGGCGCTGCGTCGGGCAGTGCAGAGAAGACGGCAAAGGCAGGCTACAGACCAGACTATAAGACGAAGACGGCAGTCGAGATGCCGGCCAAGACGCCGGCCGAGACGCCGGTCAAGACGGAGTGACCGACGAAAACCGCCAAGACTTCCGCCTTTTGCGACAATCCGTTTTCTCTGCTCGAACGACTTGCTCGAAAACGACCAACCACCGTAGGTCAGGGCTTGCCCTGACGGAATCAAGCCGATCGCTCGGCCGGGGATTCTGTCAGGGCAAGCCCTGACCTACACGCCACTTGCTCAAGAACACCAACCTGGATCGGAAAGGAGCACCCATGAAAAAGGGCGGGATCAGCGGGAGCGCTCTCGGCGGGCGACGAGCCCTGGAGGAACAGTTTTTCCACGAGCGCGATCGCGAACTATTGCAGGCCCTGCGTGAGAAAACGGCCGCCAAGGAAAGGAAGCAGGCCCTGGCCGAAGCCTCGGGCATCACCGACGAGGACCTGCTGGGCCAGTTGGACAAGTTGAACCTCGGTCCGGAAACCCTGGCCGCCCTCTCCCTGGTCCCGCTGATCGCCGTGGCCTGGGCCGATGGAAAAATGGACGCCAAGGAGCGCCAAGCCGTGCTGGCCGCCGCCGAGCAGAAGGACATCCAAGCCGACCACCCCGGCCACCAACTCCTCGAAGGCTGGCTCCAGCGGCCGCCCGACAAGAAACTCCTGAAAGTCTGGAAAGACTACGTCGCCGCCCTGGGCGAAACCCTCAGCGAGTCGGCCCGCAGCGCATTGAAGCAAGACCTGCTCGGCCGCGCCCGCGCCGTCGCCGAAGCCGCCGGCGGGATGCTCGGGCTGGGAAGCAAAGTCTCCAAGTCGGAGCAGGCCGTGCTGGCCGAGTTGGAAGAGGCGCTGGGGTGAACGCCGGCGTCGGGCCTTCGATGCCGGGACCTGCGCGGCCAGCACCAAACGGTTTTTCGGCGGTTTGGCAATGAGTCTGGGATGTTACGGTGGGTGGCACGCCCTGAGGAACGAAGGGCGTGGAACGTCGGGAAAACACGCCCTTCGTTCCTCAGGGCGTGCCACCCCAGAGTTTACCGCAACGATGCCAAGAACCGTTTGGTGCTACGTTCCCCAATCCCGCGCGTAGCGGAAGTCGCGGTCCATGGTGCGGTGGGAGAGCTTGGCGATCACCGGCATGCGGCGCTTGTAGTGGTTGCGGCGGATGCGGTCGGCCACGCCGTCGATGAACTTCGGATCGAAGCCGGCACGGATCAGCTCGGCCCGACGCCAGCGGCGGTCGACCATCAGGAACAGCATCCGGTCGACCTCGGCGTAGCTGAAGCCCAACTCTCCCTCGTCGGTCTGGCCCACCCAGAGATCGCCGGTGGGCGTTTTCCGGCGGATTTCCTCGGGCACGCCGAGGTGTTCGGCCAGTTGGTAGAGCTGCGTCTTGTAGAGATCGCCGATGGGGTTGATCGCCGAGGCCGTGTCGCCGAACTGGGTGGCGTAGCCCAGCAGGATTTCGCTCTTGTTGCTGGTGCCCACCACGAGGCCCGCGAACGCGGCGCTCTGATCGTAGAGGACCGTCATTCGCTCCCGGGCACACTTGTTGGCCAGCCGCATTTGAGGGGCGTCGGGAAAGCGGGCGAAATAGGCGTCGATCTGCTCGGTGATCGGCACGTCGATGGTCCGCACGCCCAACCGATCGACGACCGCCCGGCTGTCGCGCCGGGTGGCCTCGCTGGAGGTCTTGTAGGGCATGGTCACGGCCAGGACGTTTTCGGCGCCCAGCGCGCGGCTGACCAGATAGGTAGTCACGCTGGAGTCGATGCCGCCGGAGAGCCCGACCACGGCCCGCTCGAATCCCGCCCGGTGGATCTCGTTGTGGATGAACCGGCAAAGGATCTGCGTGACCAGATCAGGGTTGATGGTCAGGTCGGCTTGGGCGGTTTCGGGGTTCATGGTTGTTTTGGGTGGGGGTTGGGGATTAGGGGTCCGGGGATTGCGGATTAGGGATTGGTGGTCGGGGAGATAGTAACGTTTAGCGGGCGGGCTTGCCCGCCGTTTGCTTGCGGCCAAGAGCCGCGTTGGCAAAGAAGGATTGACAACGAACGGTGTTTGGTGGACTGTTCCAACGGTTGGGTGGGCGATTCTCGTTCATGCTTCGCGATTCGTTGTTCGAGACCCCCGATCCCTGGTCCTCAACGCAGTGGAGCTGTAGCCAAACGGCGGGCAACCCCGCCCGCTAAACGTTACTATCACAATTGGTTACGTCAAACATGCGCGCACCGTGTGCAGAAGTCGTTACTCGAGAATCCAACCCCTACCTAATCCCTCCCCCCGTACCGTTCCCGCTTAATCCGATTGAGTTCCTCGATCGTCAACAACAGTCGTTCATCTCGCGCCAGAGGCATAATCAGCCGTTGGCGCCGCAGTTCGGCCGGATCGAAGACGGCCAGGGTCAACGCTTCGTCGAACATCGGTGCCCGGGCGATCGTGCGGCCATCGGGCCCCACGACCATGCTGCCGCCCCAGAAGCAGAGCCCGTCCTCGAAGCCCACCCGGTTGACCATAACCACCACCGCGCCGAGCAGATGGGCGAAGGCCGTGCAAAGCTGCTCGTAGGTTTCGGCCGTGTGGATTTTCGGTCCATCGACGCCCCGGGCGGGCGAGTTGGCCACGCAGATCAGCAGGTCGACCTCTTCGGCCTGCATGATGGCGGCGGCCGAGAGGTGCCAGAAATCTTCGCAGATGAGGATGCCCACGCGTCCGAACCGGGCCGTGTCGAACGCCTCGATCCGCTCCCCGGCCGCGAAGTAGCGCTGCTCGTCGAACAGTCCGTAGGTGGGCAGATAGACCTTGCGGTGCCGGTGGACGATCCGTCCGCCCTCGGCGTAAAGCGCCGTGTTGAAGAACCGGTGTTGCGGCGACTCCTCGACCATGCCCAGCACCAGCGAAGTGGCTCCGGCGGCCTCGGTCAAGCGGCGGATTTGCGGCCCGGCGGGATCCAGCGCCACGTCGGGCACCATGTCGCGGAGGAAGTAGCCGGTCAACGACAATTCCGGAAAGACGATCAGGTCGGCCTCTTGCTGCCGGGCGGCCTCGATCTGCTCCAGATGAGTCGTCAGGTTCCTCCCGCAGTCGCCCAACACCGGCGAAATCTGTGCCATCGCCACACGGAGACTCGCCGGTCGCTGTCGGTCGCCGGTCGAAACGTCCACCGCCGGCTCGGTGAATTCAGACGTGGAAGCCACGGGTTACTCCTCCAATATCTCCCCCAGGCCGGCTTCGATCGCCACAAAGAGCGTCTTGCGGGAATTCTCCGAAAACTCCGCGTCGAACCACAGGATCTTCCCTTTCTCGTCCAGCAGATAAACCCGCGGCAGCCCCTCCGTGGCCACCTCGGCAAAAAACTTCCTGTCGCCGTCGAGAAAGTTCGCGAACGTCGCCTCGGCCTCGGCAAGCCGCCCGCGGACGACTTCGGCGGAATCGCCCACGTTGACACCGATCACCTGAACCCCTTTTTCCGCCAGGGGACCGGCAAAATTCTGCTGCAACAACGCCAGGTCATCGACCACGACCATCCGGTCGAACTCCGATTGGCCGTCGATCCAGAAGAACAGCACGGTCAGTTTCGACTTGCCGTAAAGGTCGGGCAAACGTTGCACGGCGCCTTCCAGATCAGGCAATTCGGCCTCGCGCATGTCGTCCTCGGCAAAAACCTTGCAGGTTGCCTCGATCGCCTCGCTCATGTGGACTTCCGGCATCGTCGGAACCGCCGGCTGGATGGCCTTGGGCTCGACGTCGTTGGTCTTCGAGACGTTGCCCGCGTCCGTTTTGTCCGATGTCTTCTCGTTCGGACACCCACAACAGGCCGCCAGCAGGCAAATCAAGATCAAAACGCTCCACGATTGGTTGCGATTCTGCATCGAGTTGGTTCCTTTGCTCGGGGTTTCCGCAAGCGCTCGTAGTGACCCGGTTCATCGGGTCCGATCCGTCCTCGGGTCCGATTTGCCGAAACCGCGCACAGACCGCTCAAATGCGGTCACTACGACCACCGCCGGGTTTCGATCGCCGTCGGAGGCGCCTCCCTCATGCTTGAACTCCGGGCGACCCCCTATCAAGTCTCTCACCCCCCGGCCGGTTCGTCAACGGGCCAGCTTGATCGCCAACTCGCGCAACTGGCGGGGATCGACCTCGCCGGGAGCCCCCGTCATCAGGTCGGTTGCCCGCTGGGTCTTGGGAAACGCGATCGTGTCGCGGATGCTATTTTGTCCGCCGAACAGCATGACCAACCGGTCGATTCCCAGGGCGATTCCCCCGTGTGGCGGGGCGCCGTACTGTAGGGCGTCCAGCAGGAACCCGAACCGATCCCGAGCCGTTTGCGGGTCGATTCCCAAGAGGCCGAACACCTGCTGCTGTAGCTTTTGGTCGTGGATTCGGATCGTGCCGCCGCCGGCCTCCGAGCCGTTGACGACCAGGTCGTAGGCCTGCGCCCGGCACACCCCCGGCCGGGTGGCCAGCAGCTCGCGGTCCTGCGGACGGGGAGCGGTGAAAGGGTGGTGCATGGCCGCCCAGCCGCCTTCTTCCTCGTCGTGGGCGAACATGGGAAACTCGACGATCCAGGAGAAATTCATCTCGCTCGGGTCGTACGACTCCAACTCGGCGCCCAACCGCTTCCTGAGTCCGTAGAGGGCCTTGCAGGTCACCTCGAACTGATCGGCCACCAGCAGCAGCAGGTCGCCCGGCTCGGCCTCCATGCGTTGGCCGATCTTATCGAGCAGGTCTTGGCTGAAATTCTTGGCGATCGGCGAGGCCAGCTTGCCGCCTTCCTCGACCTTGAACCATCCGAGTCCCTGGGCCCCGAAGTCCTCGATGATGTAGGCGGTCAGTTCATCGATGCCTTTGCGGCTGTAACGGCCGGCGGCCCCCTTGGCGTTGATGCCGCGCACCCGGCCGCCCGCTTCGGCCGCACTGCGAAACACGCGAAATTCCGCCTCTTTGGCCAGATCGGTCACGTCGATCAGTTCCATGCCGAATCGCAGGTCGGGCGCGTCGTGGCCGAACCGCTCCATGGCCTCGTCGTAGGTCATCTGCGGAAGCGGCAGCGACAGCTCCAGGGCGAGAATCTCCCGGGCCATCCGGGCCATCAGGCCGTCGATCACGCCCATCACGTCGGAGGCGTCGACGAATGCCATCTCCAGGTCCAACTGCGTGAACTCCGGCTGGCGGTCCGCCCGAAGGTCCTCGTCGCGAAAACATCGGGCGATCTGCACGTAGCGGTCGTAGCCGGCGATCATCAAGATCTGCTTGTACAACTGCGGCGACTGCGGCAGGGCGTAGAACGACCCCTGTTGCACGCGGCTGGGAACCAGATAATCCCGCGCACCTTCCGGCGTACTGCGGCCGAGCACGGGGGTTTCCACATCGACGAATCCCAACTCGTCGAAATAGTCCCGCATGAGCTTGATCATCCGGTGCCGCAGCATGAGCGTCTGCTGCATTTCGGCCCGCCTCAGATCGATATAGCGGTACTTGAGCCTGAGGTCCTCGCCGGGCAACTCCTTCGTACCGGGATGGAACGGGGGGGTGAGGCTGGGGTTGAGGATCTCCAGCTTCTCGACGCGCAGCTCGATCTCGCCCGTCGCGAGCTTGGGATTCACGGTACCCTCCGGACGTGGGGCTACCTTGCCGGTCACCGCGATCACGAATTCCGCACGTAGCGACCTCGCCCGTTGAAGGTTCTCGTCCCCCCCTTCCGGATCAAAGACGACCTGCGTCTTCCCGTATCGGTCCCTAAGATCGATGAACAGCACACCGCTATGGTCGCGGTAGGTATCGACCCAGCCACACAGGGTCACCTGTTGGGCGATATGTTCCGCCCGCAATTCTCCGCAAGTATGGGTCCGCAGCAAGTTTTGCACTCCCAAAAGAGCCTGGTCTTCGCAAAGCCGCAATCACTAATAGTATGGGTCACCAAGAACACCGAACCGGATATTCTAGCGGATTTCGCCGGGGCGAGAAGGTTCTTGGTTGGAAATAACACTATCGATGGAACAGTATTCTACCCGAGCGGCATTGGCCGGAGCATCGACCCCGCCGAACGCAGTCGGCGGGCGTTGGGGATGAGAGAGTGAATTAGTCGACACTTCCCCCCCATGCTGCGATCTGCCGGGAAAGCTCGACGGGGTCGATCCGGCCCTCGACCGGTACGAAGCGGCATTCGCTCAGGCTGCGGAACCAGGTGCCTTGGCGTTTGGCCAATTGCCGCGTGTGTCGCTTCACCAGTTCGATGGTCTCCGCCAGTCCGTGCCGTCCGGCGAGATGTTCGATCACTTCGCGATACCCGACGGCCGTTCGGGTGGTTCGGCTCAGCGGCCGCGGTCCGGCCAGCAGACGGCGGACCTCGTCGACCAGTCCGGCGGAGAACATCTCGTCCACCCGGCGTTCGATGCGGGCGTACAGTTCGTGCCTGGGCCAATCGAGCACGAACACGCGGCATGCCTCGGCCTCTCGGCCGACGTCGAACTGCCGCTGCCACGCGCTGATCGGCCGGTCCGTCTTCTCGTAGACTTCCAACGCCCGAATGAGGCGCCGGGTGTCGTTCGGGTGCAGCCGGGCAGCGGAAGCGGGATCGACCTCCGCCAGGCGCCGGTGCAGCCACTCGGCCTCGTGTTGCCGGGCTTCCTCCGCGAGCCGGTTGCGAAAATCCCAGTCGGCCGACGGGCCCTCGAAGATCCCCCGCAGCAGCCCTTTGAGATACAGCGGCGTTCCGCCCACGAAGAGCACCTCGCGGCCGCGGGCCTTGATTTCGGCAAGACAACGAACGGCCGCCTCGATGTACCCGGCCAGGCTGAACTCTTCGTGCGGCTCGATGAGGTCGATCAGGTGGTGGGGCACGCCGCCGCGCTGCTCGGGCGTCGGCTTGGCGGTGCCGACGTCCATGCCCCGGTACAAGGCCATCGAATCGAGCGAAACGATCTCCGCGTCGATCCGCCGGGCCAACTCCACACCCACGCCCGTCTTCCCGGCGGCCGTAGGACCGGTGAGGAACCAGCAGTCGAGAGCGGGCGGGGGGGGCATGGGATTTCAGATTTCAGATTTCGGATTTCGGATTGGGGATTGGACGAATTCTCCAAGTGTCGTTTAGCGGGCGGGCTTGCCCGCCGTTCGGCCGCCCGGAGATATCGCCCATCCTAACCCGCCGCACGCTTTCGGAGTCAGAGTAGCCGTCTCGCTCAGAGTAGCCGTCTCGCTCCGCGAGACGTGGCTACATCTCGCGGAGCGAGATGGCTACAATTGGCTCTGCCGGCTACGCTATCGCCAGCCTCATGGCTTGATTCTGACCTTTCTGGTTCTTTTTGGGAAGGGCGCCCGATGTGTGAGCATGAGACGATCTTCGCGAGACTCATAGCCGTGATCGAAGATCGCAACGTCCACCGGCCGGAGAATTCGTACACGACCGGGCTGCTGGAAGGCGGTGTGGCCGCCATCGGGGCCAAGATTCGCGAAGAGGCCGCCGAGGTGATCGAAGCGGCCGGCAACGATGATCCGTCCGACAGCCACCTGATCCACGAAGCGGCTGATTTGATCTATCACCTGTTCGTCATGCTCGCCTACCGTGGCGTCAAGCTGGCCGAGGTCGAGGCCGAGCTGGCTTGCCGGTTCGGCACGTCCGGGCTGGAGGAGAAGGCGTCACGCGAGAGCCCCGATACCACGTCGCAACCACCGGCCGATCGCTGTTGAAGATCAGTTCAAACGGATCGGCCGTGTCCTGCTCCGGCAATGCCACGACGGCCAGGTTGGCGAACTTGCCGGGTTCGAGGCTGCCGACCTCGGATGCCTGCCCCAAGGCTTGGGCTCCGTGGATCGTGCCCAGTTGCAGCACCGCGTCGTGGGTAACGCTGGGGTGCTTTTGCACCACGGCCCGCATCTCGGCCAGCACGCTCAAGTCCGGCGACGACGCCCGGGAGTCGGTCCCCAACGCAACCACCGCGCCGGCGGCGAGCATCTTCTCCAGCGGGTACGGGTCGTGGCGAAAGTAGGCGTGCGTGCGAGGGCAGTAGACCACGGCCATTTGCCGCGCGTGGTCCGCCAGAAACGCAATCTCCTCGTCGTCGAGGTAGTTGCCGTGAATCACCAGTGCGCGATGGGCTTCGGACAGCACGCGGAGATAGTCGAGCGGACGACCGCCGGGAACGAAAGAGTCCGGATGGCAGGTACCCAACTCCTCGAACCCGTCGCGAAAGGGGCCGGTCCCCCGACGGATCAGGTCGATTTCCGCGCGCGATTCGGCCAGGTGAAACGCGATCGGTACGTGCGATTCGGCGGAAAGCGCTACGGCGCGGCGCAACAAGTCGGGCAACACGCTATAAGGCGCGTGCGGGCTGAGCCCCGGACGCCAACGGCCCGACGGGCTGCGCGAGCCGGCATGTCGCGGGGCCAGTTCCAGCAAGGGGGCGACGCGATCGGCCGTCGGGGCAATCAGTTCAAGAAACACCGTCGTGTCGGTCGGTACGGCATCGAAGGGTTCGAGGCAACGGCCCGGCTGGGCAATCTCGCCCAAAGTGGTCGTGCCCGCGCGGACGCTCTCCTCCAGTCCACGCCGGACGGCCTCGGGAGACGAGCCGTCGCGGTGCCGGAAGTTCTCGATGATCCGCCGGATCCACTCGACGAAGTCGATTCCCGGCTCGCCCAGGGGACCGGCCAGATCGCTGAACTCCAAGTGGGTATGGGCGTTGACCAGGCCCGGCACCACGGCGACGTTGCCGAGGTCTTCCGGCCGATCGCCGAGCGGTTGCTTGCCCACCGCGAGTATCCGGTCGCCGCGAATCGTCACCACACCGTCGGGAATCGGGTCGGCGGCGACGGGAAAGACGTAACGGGCTTTGAGGGAATAGGGTTCTTGGCGAGAGGACTGCATCACTGTTGTCGCGGTCCCAATCATTTCTGTCACAAGGCGATGTGGCAACGGGCAACCGTTTAGCGGACGGGCTTGCCCGTCGTTGGCCCGGCAGGACGATTCGGCTACTTGAACGGCGGGCAAGCCCGCCCGCTAAACCAGACCCGCCCGCTAAACCAGACCCGCCCGCTAAACGAAACTCGTCGGCCGAAAGCCGTTGCGATTCTTCTCAAGCCGGGGGCGCTTGTTCAAGCTGAACGGCCATTTTCGCGTATTCGGTTTCGGGATTCAATCCTCGATCAATCGCCTCCTGGAACTCCTCCTCGGCCGATTTCGGGCAGGAAAGCCGCCTGAACCAGAGAAGGATCAGCAGGGCGATCAGCCCTCCGGCGATGATCATCGACCAGGAGTATTCGAGGCCCTGTTCGGTCCGATTCATCCACGCCCGCACCGCCGGCCAGCGATCGAACCATGCTGCGGGAATCCGGCCGACCGAGACGGCCAGCGTGTTGTGGATCAGGTGGTAGATCATCCCGGGCAGCAGGCTGCCGCTTTGCACGGCCAGGTAGCCGACCACCGTGCCCACCAGGCAGACGATCAGCGATTGTTGCAGGATCATGTGCGTCAAGCCGAAGAACAGGGCACTGTAGATGATCGCCCGCCATTTGTGCCCCAGATGCCGAAAACCGGAGAGAATGAAACCGCGAAAGGCGAGTTCTTCGCAGATCGCCGGCGTCACGGCGATGACCAGAATCACTTGCCACAACGGGGCACCGTTGATCGCCGCCTGGATTCTCCTCAATGCCGGCTCGGACTGATCGCTGTACGGATAAAGCTGGACCACCAGCGATTGAAGGACCGTCACGGCCGGGTGCAGCGCGGCGGCCAACAACGCGGCAGCCGGTACGGCCCGCCACGGCGGACGCCTCAGCAGCAAGGTTTGGCGCGGGCTATTGGTCAGCACGATGGTCATCAGCAACGCCGGCGTGAGGATTACCACAAGCTGCGTTACGAGGGCCGTTTGGGCAACGTCGCCAAAAGTCTCCGGCCACTTCAGCGCCATCTCCGGCCGCTTCAGGGCGACGTTCATGTAGAAGTTCACCATCAGAATGACGACGCCGCAGAAGACGGCCGCCGCCACGTTGGGCGTCGGTCGGCGATCCTGCCACAGGTGCCGCAACCAGTAGCCCATGGCCAACCGATCGCTGGCGTGAAACAAGACCGACTCGGAATTGAACTGATCGATCGCCCAACGAATCGCCAACAGGCAAGCGATGAGCGTGACGCCCACCACCACCGGCAGAAACTGCAAGGCTTCCCAAGAGGCTCCCTGCAAGACGGTCCGCAACAAGAGCACCAGGCCGGTCACCGGGATCAGGCTGTTGCCGAGGTTCAACTCCACGCCGGGCATCATCGGCAGCACGACCAGCGGCATGGTGATCATCAGCAACGGCATCAGGTAGTATTGCCCTTCCTTGCTGCTGCGGGCGAAGGCGGCCAACGCCAGACACAAGGCGCTGAACAACGCCGCCACGGGAACCAGCGCGATCGCCAGCCAGACGGCGGCCATCGGCGGCGGCGGACCGAAGTTGGGCTGATGCTGAAGGACCAGCAACCCGGTCACCGCCACGCTCACCAGGTTCAACACGGCCGTGATCATGCTGAAGAGCATCACCGTCAGCAATTTGCCCAGCACGATTTCGCTCCGCTCGGCCGGACTGCTGAGCAATGTTTCGAGCGTCCCGCGCTCCTTCTCGCCGGCACAGAGGTCGATGGCCGGATAGAACGCCCCGGTCAACGCCCAAATCAACAACAGCACGGGCAGGATCTTCGACCAGAAGAGCACGCCCTGGTAGGTCGTGCTGTCGGCCACGTCGTGCTGCTCGAACCGAAACGGCGCGATGACCGTCTCCGGCACGCCGCGGGCCTTGAGGATGCTGACGACGACCTGCTCGCGCCAGGCCATCCCAACGTCGTTGAGCCGCACTGCGGCGATCTGCGACTTCTCGGTGGCCGTGGTGAGAATCTGGGGAAAAGGCACCTCGTCCTGCACGGCCTGGGCGCCCCGCTCGCGGCGCTGCTCCAAGGTCCGCCGGAAGGTCTGCAAGCGGTCGGTAAAGTCGGCGGGAAAATAAAGCGCCGCGTCGTATTCACCCGCCTGGACCGCACGTCGTGCTTCGGCCAACTGATCGGGCACTTGCCGGGCGCCGCCGCGCGGTTCGGTCGGTGCGAAATGCAGTGTCATGAGTTTCGCCTTCTCCGGATCGACGAACAGCGCTCGAGAAAACCGATCGTTCTCGACCAGCGGAGGAAGACGCGGTTCCAGCTCGTCGTCTTCGGAGGCGTCCGGCGGGGCTTCGGCCTCCGCAGCGTCGGCACTGCCCGTGTCGCCGTCCGGCGAGGTCAGTTCCCCGGCCCCGACGACGAGGATCTGCGACGGCTTTTCCCGCCGGAACTGCATGACCTGCAGGAAGGTCATCCCTAATAGCGGATAGAGCAGAAGCGGCAGAACGAACACCATGAACAACGTCCGCCGATCGCGCGCCTGGTCGCGAATCTCGCGAAAGAGGATCAGCTTGATGTTGGAGAAACTCATCGGCGCCGGTTCGATCTATGCTCTTTGTGGGGCCGGTTGGGCTGCGAAGCCGCGAGCGGCCGGGGGATGGGCCTTGTCATGCTGGGAAATCAGTTGGAAGAACAACTCCTCCAAATCTCGCTCGTGATGCCGGTCCCGCAGTTCCTCCAGGGGCCCTTCCGCAAGGATCTTTCCTCGATGAACGATTGCCACCCGGTCGCAGAGCTTCTCCGCTTCGCGCATGATGTGCGTGGAGAAGATGATGCACTTGCCATGGTCGCGCAACTCGGCCACGGTGTTCAACAGCGCCCGGGCGACCAGCACGTCGAGCCCGGCCGTGGCTTCGTCGAAGATCAACACCGGCGGATCGTGGACCACGGCCCGGGCGATCGAAACCTTCTGCTTCATGCCGGTCGACATTTTCGCGCCGAGCACGTCGCGGGTGTCGTTCATCTTCAGCCGCTCGAAGAGTTGCTCCATCCGTTCGGCGAGTTCATCCGGGGGAATCCGGTGCAGCCGGCCGAAATACTCGACCATCTCCCAGCCGGTCATGCGATCGTAGACGGCCGTGTTGGCCGACATGAAGCCGATCTGGTGGCGAACCTGCGAGGGCTGCGTCAGCACGTCGAACCCGCTGATCGTCACCGTGCCGGCGGTCGGGCGCAGAACCGTGCTGAGGATCCTCAGCGCCGTCGTCTTGCCCGCCCCGTTGGGTCCCAAGAGACCGTAGATCTGTCCCGGCCGCGCATGGAAGCTGATCCCGCCCAGCGCCACGACATGGCCGTGGCGGAGATCCGTATAGTGCTTCACAAGTCCGTCAACGTGAATCATGGCGTCGGAACCCCTTATCCAATCCTAGCTTATGGCGTTTGGCCGCGGACCGTCCACCAGTTCGTAAAAAACGTTTCTCCTGCGGGGGGTATGTCCCGATTCGGTGATCGCCCGGCGTATGGCCGCTTCGCTGGTGCGGTAGCTGGTGCCGGCGGCGGCGACGACGTTCTCCTCGATCATCAGGCTGCCCATGTCGTTGGCCCCGAACTTCAGGGCCAATTGGCCAATCTTCAGCCCCTGGGTGACCCAACTGGCCTGGAGATTGGCGAAGTTGTCGAGGTAGAGGCGGCTGACGGCCAGCGTCTTGAGATAATCCCACGCTCCGGCCTTGGGCTGCTCGGCCAAATCGGTATGACCCGACTGAAATGTCCAACAGATAAAGGCCGTAAAACCGCCCGTCTCGTCCTGCA
>Ga0307379_10008217_pt1 | contig 14090 bp, 9 predicted proteins | sample UN2MG_FD_202237 | JGI IMG/M metagenome (GOLD analysis project Ga0307379, IMG submission 202237) | Soil microbial communities from Risofladan, Vaasa, Finland - UN-2 | ecosystem: Environmental > Terrestrial > Soil > Coastal area > Acid sulfate soil | place: Finland: Risofladan, Vaasa | collected...
GCGCAGGACACGACATACTACGGCCGTGATTTGAAAATGGAAAACGGGCTCAGCGAGCTTGTAAGAAAACTTGAACAGATTGCCGAGCTGGTGTGGATTCGATTGATGTATCTTTACCCCGCAGAGATTAATGACCAGCTAATCAAAACCATCGCAGAAAGCAAAAAGGTCGTTCACTATCTTGACATTCCAATCCAGCACATAAACAATGAAATCTTAATGGCTTGCCGTCGGCCCGATACGAAAGACCGGCTCCGGCGACTGATTGAAAACTTGCGCCGGAGTATCTCCGATGTTGTGCTGCGAACAACCGTAATTGTCGGCTTACCCGGCGAAACCGACCAACAGTTCGATGAGCTTCTGGACTTTATCAAGTGGGCTGAATTAGATGCACTCGGCTGCTTCAAATTCTGTCCCGAATCCGGAACCGCAGCCGCCGAAATGCCCGCCCAGGTACCTGACCACGTAAAGCAGCAGCGTCTCGACGAGCTGATGCTCACCCAGCAGAAAATCGCCTTTGCCAAAAGCAAAAACCGAATCGGCAGCAAACTTACCTGCCTGGTTGACTCTGTTGACCCCGTTAGAAGTAAGCCTCGTAAGACCAACGAAAACTTACAGGCTAACACGCCGACTTCTAACGGAGTTGGTAACGAAGGCGCCGGCCACGGACGCTTCTATGGCCAGGCACCCGATATCGACAGTATCTGCATCATAAGAGACTGCTTAGCAAGCACCGGAGGGTTCATCGATACGAAAGTCGTTGGCACAAAGGACTACGACTTGCTCGTTCAGCAAATTTAGTATTAAATCGTCTCTAACAGGAGTTTAAGCCGTTGGAATTTTCCCCTTTTGAACCATATTATTACTTGTTATAGAATTTCTAACGGGGTAAACTTGCTGCTATGCTGAGAATTATTCCGAATATCTTGACTTTTGGCAGGCTTGTTTTAACTGTTGTTTTCCTGATTATGATTCTTTACTCACCACCTCGCTATGCTCAGGGCGAACTGCCCTTTCCGGACTTTCTTGACATTGCTTTTATCCTCTTCGTCATTGCCGGCCTGACTGATATGGTCGATGGTGCTATCGCCAGGAGATTGAACGTTACCAGCAAGTTCGGCCGAATGGTCGACCCACTGGCCGACAAAGCCCTTGTCTGCGGCGCCTTTATATGTTTTGCGATAATTGGTGAGCCGAAGCTTTTCAATTTCGGCCCGGGGGCATTGGCGGCTATTCAGTGGTCCGTGGCGGGGATACTCACCGCAAGGGAAGTGTACGTTACCGTGCTGCGTCATATTGCAGAAGCTCGGGGAGTCAACTTTGCCGCCACCATCTCAGGCAAGGTCAAGATGTTCGTACAGTCCTTTGCCATCGGCACCGTGATAATAAAAATGGCTCATGTCCAGACCGCTGCGTGGGGATATTGGTTCACTGCCGTGACGTTTGCGATTATGTTGGCGGTTACAGTTATCTCAGGGCTGAGGGCAACTCAGCGAAGTGGCTGGAAAAAGCAAGCTGAGGGATAAAATGATATGAAACATCAATTGTGCTATATGATAAAGTTGGTAATTTTCTGTGCTGTCTTTTCGGTGTTCACAAGTCCGGCGTCGTCGGCATACGTCTGGGCAAAAACAAGCCAGGCAGAGAAGGTAGAAGAATATATGCCGCCGGTTCCGGAAGGGAAAAAGTGGAAGTTGGCGTGGAGCGATGAGTTCAATGGCACTAAGATTAACGAGTCAAAGTGGGAAATCCTCGGAGACTGGACGCGAAGAGACGGTTTCTGGGTGAAAGACGACGCCTATCTGGACGGCAAAGGAAACTTGATACTTCGCACCAAAAAAGACGGGAGCCGTTATACCTGTGGGGCCGTGCGGACTAAAAACAAATTCGAGCATAAGTTCGGCTATTGGGTAGCTCGATGCAAGTTTCCCGAACAGCAAGGTCACTGGCCCGCATTTTGGCTTCATACCAACAGCGTGGGTAAGGTGGGAAACGAGGGCAGGGACGGTACAGAAATAGATATTATGGAAAAACCCTGGCTCGAAGACAAAATAACCCAGAACCTGCACTGGGATGGCTACGGAAAAGAACATAAGCACGCCGGCAAAAGTTCAACAATACCCGGCTTAAGCGATGGTTTCCATACTTTCGGCCTGCACTGGAAGCCGGACGAATACGTTTTCTATGTTGACGGCAAAGTGACATGGCGAACCAGTGGAGGCGGTGTTTCGCAGGTGCCGGAGTATATAAAACTTACCGAAGAAATTGGGAAATGGGGCGGTGATATAACAAAGGCACAGCTCCCCGATTACTTTTTAGCCGATTATGTCCGCGTATATGATGTTGTTGATGGAGATAAGGCAGATAGTCGAAATGACATCATTCGCAAGGCTGTAAACGTCAGGCCTACGCCCGGGCAGCTTGCCTGGCAGCAGTTGGAGTTCATCGCCTTTATCCACTTTGGCGTCAACACGTTCACCGGTCGTGAATGGGGTACAGGCAAGGAGGACCCGAAGATATTCAATCCTGAGAAGTTAGACACCGACCAGTGGTGCCGTATGATGAAGGCGGCAGGGATGACCCAGGCTATTTTGACGGCCAAGCACCATGATGGCTTTTGCCTGTGGCAGACGCGATATACGACGCACTCTGTGGCCTCGAGCTTGTGGCGCGGCGGCAAGGGTGATGTGCTGCGCGATTTGGTCGATTCATGCAAAAAGTACGGGCTGAAGGTTGGTGTGTATTTGTCGCCGGCCGATTTGTACCAGATCGAGAGCCCCAAAGGACTATACGGCAACCTCAGCGAATACTCCGAGCGGGTGATTCCCCGGCCGGTACCGGGTCGTCCATTCCGAGACAGGCGGACCTTCAAATACTTCGTGGACGATTACAATGAGTACTTCCTTAACCAGTTGTTCGAGCTGCTGACCGAATACGGCCCAGTCTACGAAGTCTGGTTTGACGGGGCACACCCCAAGCGCAAGGGTGGGCAGAAATATACCTACGCGCAGTGGTATGAGATGATCCGCGAGCTGGCGCCGCAAGCGGTCATCTTCGGTAAAGGGCCCGATGTGCGATGGTGCGGTAATGAGGGAGGGGGCACAAGGGCTGCCGAGTGGAGCGTTGTTCCCATAAGCGCGCCGGTGGACAAGTTTGCTTGGCCGGACATGACGGCACAGGACCTCGCAAGCCTGCCCAAACTTCAAAAGAGCCTCAGTCGTGGCGGATACCTTCATTGGTATCCGGCCGAAACCAATACCTCTATCCGGCACGGCTGGTTCTGGCGCGACGAAAAGCAGTACGTCAAGACAACCGAAAATATGCTCGATATCTGGTATCGCTCAGTCGGGGGCAACACGGTGTTTTTGCTGAATATTCCTCCTAATCGCGACGGGCTTTTTCCTGAGCGAGATAGCAAGGTACTCCAACAAATCGGCCTAATCCTCCGCCAGTCGTTCAAGGTCAACCTGGCCGAGGGTGCAACTGCGACCGCCTCAGTGAGCCGCGGGTCAGGCTTTGAAGCCGCCAACGCGCTCAATGGTGATACAACCACGTGCTGGATGCCGCCCGATTGGACTAAACAAGCCGAACTGGTGGTTACTCTGGACAAGGAAAAGACCTTCAATCGTGTGATGTTCCAGGAACAAATCCGCGACTACGGCCAGCGCATTACCAGCTTTGCCGTTGACGCACAGGTAGACGGCCAATGGCGGCAAATCGCCGAGGGACAGACAGTGGGCTATAAGCGGATTTGCCGCACAGAAAAGGTTATAGCGGATAAGGTGCGCATCCGGGTTTTAGATTCGCGGGTCTGTCCGACCATCTCTAACTTCGCTTTATATTTTGCGCCACCGATCGAAAAGATTATCGATAATTGATTGTGGACTCAAGACGCAGGACTTAATTCAAAGTTCAGAAATTTTCGAACGTCCTGACTCGCCGGGACTGTTTTCATTTTGAATTTTGTAATTTGTTTCTTATTAATTCTGCGACTTTTTTTCCTGATTTTAACATTCCGCCGAAGATTGGCCCCATTCTCGGCAGGTTATAAACATCGCATACCGACATACCCGCAACGTATAGGCCCGGGAAAACCTCGCCCGTCTTTTCTACCACGCCGGCTTCGGAGGCCTCAACGTTCATAAAATACTCTTGCAGCTCTTTGGGAAAGAGTTCCGGCTTTCTTGTTCTCAGCATACCGACCAGTTCAGCCGGATGGCCCGTCCCGTCAATCACGCATCTCGAACAGATACAAAATGGGTCTACGTGCAGCCCGAGCGCTCGTACACTTGCACTATTGACTACAACGCCTTGAACAGTTTCTTCCTTTAGTACAATATCTTCGGCCTCTATCAGGTTAAATATAGCTGCTCCCGCCTTCTTGGCCTTATAGGCCAAACCGGTGGCAAATTCTATTGCATCCGCTATATATAAATCTCCGTCTTTTTTCGTCGTCACGCCTATTTCATCTAAGATGTCTTTGTCTTCGAAGGTAACGATATTGTAGCCTGCCGCCCCTCCCCAGATTCCTCCACCTACCGAAAGTTTCTTTTCGACTATGGTGGTTTTTATCCCCGATTTGGCCAGGTAATAGCTGGCAGCCAAACCCGCAGGCCCCGCACCGACTATGACCACATCATTTTCAAGATGCTCGGACAATCTCCTGGTGTACTCCTGGATAATCACTCTGGAAATATCAGTCTCTATCATTTTTGTTCCCTTTCGTTTTCTAAAGCAATTACCGCTCCCTTACGGTCGCGGCTCTGTTTTGGAAAACTCAAAACAAAAAGCACTACCGTAAAAGGAGTGCTTCAAATCTATTTTGCCTTCCTTCGCGGGCATTATCCCGAGCAGGTTCATAGGGTCCCCCGCACCTATTAGGCGTGAGCCTATGCTCAATAGGAGCGGGATTCTCAGCCGTAACCTAAACTTGCCTTTGGTCTTCAGCTCCCCTGGCTTATCACAATTTTCTGAGAAGCATTTTAATAGAGCCCAAAGGCGGGCACAAGAATTTTTTTCGGTTTTGCTAATAAACATCCAAGCATTTACTAACGCAATCAAATCTTTTACCAAAGATTGGGTTTGATTGGGTTTGTTTTTTTGGAGCCGGAAGGCGGTAACATTGTCATAATCCTTTGTTAAAGTTAAGTTTGCGCTCATTTTGGGCTTTACAGAAATTGGGTTTGAATTGGGTTTGTTTTTTCGGACTGCGAAATCATCGTATTTTCTGTAATCCTTTGTTAAAGTTAAGTTTACATTCATTTGGGCTTTTCGGAAATTGGGTTTGATTGGGTTTGTATTGGGTTTGTTTTTTTGTACATAGTTCATAGTTAATTGTTCGTAGTTCGTTGTTAATAAATTAGTTACGTTCATTTGAGCATCCGGTAAATTGGCTTTGTTTTGCATAAAAAGAGCGATTTGTAGAGAATCCTCTACAAATGTAGAGGACCCTGCTTCGCAGAATGCTACGCAGGGCAGGCCTCCTGGTACTACAAAATCACATAGTTGCGTTGACTGTATCATCATATTGGGTAAGGAGTTATCTGGTAGTTTGAAATCCGAAGCACGAAATCCGAAATCCTAAACAAATCCAAATGACCAAAATCCTTAATTTTCAAAACAAAAGCTTCGGGAGGACAGTCCCGAAATGAGGGCTGCAAAAAAAGAAGCGCCTCTATAAATGCACGAATGTGCGCGTTTGATGTGAAAATCGGCTTGTTTTTGACAGGATTTACAGGATTAACTTGTTGTGGACAAAGCAGTTAAAATTTTTTTATTTTTTTCAGATTTGGCCGGTTACTATGTGCGCTTTTGGTCGCGCCTTTTTGCCTATTTTAACGCCCCATTAGAAAACAGAAGGCATGTTTCTAACGGGGTAAACAGATTTAACGGATAAGAACCATAATAATTCTGTCTTTCTTAGCAAAAATGACCAAAAGTGCACAAAAGAGACAAAAAAATGACCAAAAAAGTGCTTTATTTAACCGCAGATTTCACAGAGGACATGGACTAACACAGACTTTTAACCACGGACTAACGCGGACTTTTTACCACGGATTACAGGCGGCGACGTGTAAAGTATTTGAACTCGTCACGTTGTTTCATGTTCTTTCCTTGCGTATTGCATTTGGGCAGTTCGCCATACTTGTGGCGGAAAACAAGCAGAAGCGCCCGCTCCAGTTTTTGCCAAGTCTTGACGCCCGGTTTTGGCGAGCAGGTCACAATACGCACCATAAACTCACGCACACCATGAATCGACAAGACGTCCTGCGCCCTCGCAGCTACACTCTGGGCAATTCGGGCAACGCCTTTCTTCGTGGTACCTATATAAGCAATTCTGGAGCGGCCCCACTTGTATTTTAAAGCCCTCTTCACAAGGATCGCATATACCAGCTTTTTTTTACCAATCGAGACACGGGTAACCTGCATTGCATGTTTTGGTTTTAGGCTAATGGTCAATCGTTTTGGCATTAGACAGCCTCCTGTGTCAACTTTTCTACATCTTTATAATCAGATTCCCGCCAAACAATTTCTTATCTCCTGGCTACGCTGTAGGCTCGAGCCGATGGCGAGCTTATTTCGCTGCACTGTTCAAGATGTCCACATCACGCAATTAGTCACAGAAAATAACACAAAAAGTGATAAGTGAAAAGGGAAAAATGATATAAAAAAGACGCCTGGATCCCTGCCTAAAGCATTCAGGGACTGGCGGGGAAAAGGGGGGAAAGAATATCGAATTCTTCGACTGGGCTCAGGATAAACTCACCTAAGGATGAGAATTTAGAATTGAGAATGCAGAATTTAGAATTTGGTTAAAAAGACGTCTGGATCCCTGCCATATCAATGATTAATGATAATTGATGATTGATTATTGGGATTGAGATTGACAAGGGTAAGGGATAAGCCTATGATACAAACGTTAATAATACATCAATAAGGACGGCATAAGTTATGGCAAGTCATCGCTTAACCAGCGATCTCTCAGCCTCAGCCTGGCTTTGTTAGCCGACCGATAGCTCCCCTGGCAAATTTAAATTCTGCAGAGCATTATAACAGCATTCATTAGCTGCAGCAAGTGTTTTTATCTTACAAAATGTCCGAGGCTTTCATCTTTCCTGTCTTTTCACCAGTTGTTTTATGGTGTTCGGAATATCTTGAACATTCAGAATTCCGGTTTCTCTGGCTAATTTGTCATTTCTGCCGTTGCCTCCACCGGTAAAAAGACGACAGCATTGTGTCGCTTTCCCATTTTGCTTGCGCAGCACTCCAACAAGCCCCAAACCTGAAATAGAACTTTGAGCACAATTGTTCGGGCAACCTGAGATGTTGATCCGTACATCCGGATGATAAAGGTCCGCGAGGGCTGTTCTTATACTATCGGCTATTTGCCTTGTATTTGCAACAGCATGTGGACAGGTTGTCGAGCCAGGGCACGTAACAACTATTGGATTATTCTCGAAGGCAGCCAGCGTTTTGGGAAGCTCAACTGTTTTCTTGCCGTAAAGTTCGAGTCCATGTTCGAGGTTAATACGCAGCTCAGCACCCTGTGGCTCGGCAGCATCAGCAAGCAGTATCGCCTGTTCGGCTTTAATATTACCGTTGGGTAATTGAAGACGCCATAACAGCTTAGTATTTTTATTTGTCGTAGTTGTAGAAATCTCGGGCCAGGACCGTCGGGCCTTGGCGTTACTGAACCACTTGTCAAGCTCGGCGCGAAAGGCGGGCTCTCCAAGTTTTTCTCTTACGTGACGAAAGCGAGCACGTCGCCTGTCTTCACGGTCACCATATTGCTCGAAAAACTCTATAGCCCCGACGCAAAGAGGTGTAACATCTCTCGCCGCCAAATCCTTGTAAAGCTCAATGCCAAGGGCGGGCTTTGCGCCGAGTGAACCCGCACCGATAACCGTAAATATTCCGTCCTGCTGCGCAATAAAGCCCAAGTCGTTGAGCCACGGCTTCGCGCAGGCCCGTTCGCAGCCGGAAAAACTTATCTTGAACTTGCGAGGTAGGTCAAGAATGTTGGACTTTGATGATAAGTGTTGATCAACGAACCGGGCCAAAGGGAAAACGTCAGCAGACTCGGTATCAAAATCACAACCGGAACAGACTGTTATATTTCTTAATGAATTACCGCCGGCTCCGAAAAGTAACAAAGCGACCTCCGATAAACCTTGTTGGATTACAGGAACGTCCCTGCCTGCGATGTCGTGCAGCTCTATTGACTGACGGGTAGTCACGTGCAATTTGGAGCTGGGCGTGTAAGAGGCGGCGAGTTGGGCGATTCTGCGCCACTGGGCCCAGTTTATTCGTCCACCGAAGATCTTTATGCGCTGCATAAACAATCCATCCTGCTTTTGAGGGTAAACCCCGAGTATGCGATTGGTGATTGAATCCCCAGTATCCTGTTCCAAAGCAGGTTTTTGTTTCGCTTTTAGATTCATAATATGTCCCTATGTTATATCTGGTAATCTATGAGTGCCTTTGTGTGAATACCGCACTCACCTCCGCATTTACTTGTACCAATCCATCTGCCTGCTCTTTCATCTTTCCCCTGCGCTATTTTTGTACAAGGCCAGCAACCAAGCGACCTGTAGCCTTTGCTATAAAGAGGATTAACGGGTACGTTATTGAGGGCCAGATACTGCCAAACCTCACGCTCATACCAAATCAATATGGGATTGAGCTTAATCAGGCCGATGTCGCGCTCCTCAATCTCCTTAAAGTTTGTTCTTGTGCGACCTTCGGTACAGCGAAGTCCCGTTACCCAGCAGGAAGCTCCCATTTCCTTGATGGCTCGCCGTGTGGGTTTTACCTTAAGAATTTCACAGCATCGGTCCGGATCATGAGTGTAAAGCTTTTCAGGAATTTCCTCATCGCTGCTGAATATCTTCATTTCGGGACACCGGGCAACCTCAGCATGCATAAAATCAACTGTCTCAGCAGGCTTGTAACGTGTTGTCACGATAAAGCCCCGTATTTGGGGATTCACTCTTCTTGCAAGGTGCCAGACAGCAGAAGAATCTTTGCCAAGGCTGTTCGCCACAACCAGCCCGTCGCTGTGTTCGGTATAAGCCTGTTCTATCAACTGCAATGAACGCTCCACCTTTTGGGCGAAATTCAACTGCTCTACCAATTCAGCTACCTTTTCTGCCAACAACTCTTTCAACATTTTGTTCAAACCCTTTCATCTTCTAAAAAAGACATTAAATCTGATACTCTGGCGGCTTTTGCTTGCCAAAACTCAGGTGATTCCAAAACCTCTCGTGCGCGTAGAATACCCCAATCTTAATTGCGGTATCGAGTATTCCAATCTGCGCGGCCAACTTTAATTCGCCGGCGACAATCCATGCCACCATGAATGTGACCACTGTACCGCCTGCCCGCCAGGTTACAGCCTTAACTATACTTCTCAAATGTGTTTCCAATGCCCCAATCCTTAAACTATTATCCCTATAGGATTACTATGATAGACAAGCAAAAAAAGTTTCTTTTTCTTAAATTGCATAATTAGCTACATAAAACCGGCTTTGAGCTAATTCCTCTTGAACCATCTCTGCAAAGGTAGTAGTGCTGTAAACACCGGAAATTGCGGCACTTACTTCCTTCCATAATTTGGAAAAAACATAATCCCCTCTCAACTTCCAGTTGCGACTACCGGTTTGTTCTCCTTTTCTGCTATCGCCTTGAAAGAAGCTAATCACTTCCCCAACAGTTAGGTTATCAGCCGACCGCGCCAACATATAACCTCCATTGCTTCCTCTTCTCGATTCCACGAAACCACCTTGCTTCAATTCGGCCAAAATTATCTCGAGAAAGCGCTGCGGGATTGCTTGAGCCGATGCTATATCCTGTATCTTAACAGGGTCAGTGGTATGGCGCAGGGAAAGCTCAAAGATCGCCCGGAGGCCATACCTACATTTTTTTGAGAGTTTACTTGGTCCTGCCATAACGCCACCTGTTTTCTTGTGTGATTCTTATATCTATCTTCACTATATCAATCGAGATAGTGATATTATGCCAGAAACAAACACAAAGTTCAAGGCTTTTTTTAAAAAATCTTGTTTTTTTTGGATTTTTTTCAGACTGAATCAGAGTGGTTCTGCATGGAAGATTCCAGCGAAGGTGTCTCTTATTGGCTCTAAAACCGCCTTTTCTTGTGGTTGCCTGGGTAACAAAGACTAATGAAAATTTACTTTACATAAGGATTGGAGCGGCTTATCATACAGGAACTTGCCGTGCTCTCAGAGAAGAGCCTAACTTGTTTTTAATAAAGGATTTATACGTCCATGTCGAATAAAGGATTTACCCATCTTCATCTGCACAGTCAGTATTCACTGCTCGATGGCGCAATAACCTTCGACAAACTGTTCAAACGCTGCAAGCAGCTCCAAATGGACGCAGTGGCAGTTACCGACCACGGCAATATGTTCGGTGCTGTCGAATTCTATACAAAGGCGGTAGCCGCCCACATCAAGCCAGTCCTCGGCATCGAAGCATATATCGCCCCGCGCAGCAGGTTCGACAAACAGAAAACCAGTATTTCCGATGCCGCATATCATCTGATACTTTTAGCTGAAAACAACACCGGTTATCAGAACCTGCTAAAGCTGGCAAGCGCTGGTTATACAGAGGGATTCTACTACCGCCCGAGAATTGATAAGGAAATCCTCGCCGAGCTCAACGAAGGCCTGATTGCTACCTCATCCTGTCTCAAAGGCGAGATTGCAGCCCAGCTTTCTAACGGCGATGAGAAAGCAGCGCGCCTGGCGGTGGAAAGCTACCTTGAGATATTCGGCCCCGACAGATTCTTCATCGAAATCCAAACGCACGAGAATGATGACCCCAACGTCCTCCAGGCACTTATTGACCTTGCAGGAAAGATGGGTCTGCCTCTTGTGGCGACCAATGATGTACACTTCCTTCAAGAAGATGATCACGAAGCTCACAATTGCCTCTGTGCCATAAGCACCGGCAAACGCGCTGATGATGCCAACAGAATGATTTATCCGCCGGACGTTTATCTAAAGACTCCGGAGCAAATGCACCAGCTTTTTGCCGATGCCGGCCAGGCCTGTGACAACACGATGGCGATTGCCGACCGCTGTAATGTCGAGCTTGGTTTGAAAAAGCGCCATGCGCCCCGCTTTAAACCACCTGACGGCTCAACTCCCGAAGAGTTTCTCACGAGATTGTGCTATGAGGGGGCGGAGCAGCGCTTTGGCGAAATTACCGAGCAGATAAGAGGCCGGCTCGACAGGGAACTGGACGTAATCGAGTCGAAAGGGTTCGCCAGCTATTTTCTTATCGTCTGGGATTTCTGTAAATACGCACACGAAAACAATATCCCCGTAGGTGCCAGGGGCAGTGCCGTAGGCACCCTCGTCGGATACTGCCTCGGATTGTGCGATGTTGACCCGATTCGTTACGACCTGCTCTTCGAGCGTTTTATGGACCCTGAGCGCGACGAAATGCCCGATGTTGATATCGATATCTGTCAGGCCCACCGGGCCCAGATCATTGACTATGTCCGCCAAAAGTACGGCCACGTCGCGCAGATAATAACCTTCGGAACAATGAAAGCCCGGGCGGTTATCCGTGACGTATGTCGGGTGCTTGATGTGAAATTACATGAGGCCGACAGATTAGCCAAGCTTGTCCCCTTTTCCCTTGATATGACACTTGATAAGGCCTTAGAGACCGAACCGCAATTGAAACAGGCTTATGAGCAAGACGAGCGGACAAGAAAGGTAATTGACATCTGCAAGAAGCTCGAAGGTCTTGCTCGCCACGCATCGGTACACGCGGCCGGGGTTGTCATCGCCGATGAGCCTCTGACCAATTTCGTGCCTTTATATAAGGCATCTGACTCTGACGACATCATTACCCAGTATGAAGGGCCTATGGTTGAGAAGGTCGGCCTGCTAAAGATGGACTTTTTGGGCCTGAAGACCCTCAGTGTATTAGAGCGGGCTTGCCAGTTGGTCAGAGACATTCACGGCGAGACAATCGACCTGGAAAAACTCGAACCCACTGAAGCCAAGGTTTTCGGGCTATTTTCGGCCGGCAAAACAAAAGGGATTTTCCAGTTTGAGTCTGCCGGCATGCAGAACCTGCTGATGAGGATGAAGCCCGACCGCATCGAAGACCTCATTGCCGCCAATGCACTTTATCGCCCGGGCCCTATGATACTAATCCCGGATTACAATGAACGAAAGCATGGCGCTAAATGGAGCCTGCCGCACCCAATTATGGAAGAGATCCTTGACGAGACTTACGGCATCATGGTTTACCAGGAACAGGTAATGCGCATCTGTAATCGCCTCGGCGATATCCCGCTGCGAGAAGCCTACGCCCTCATCAAGGCAATAAGCAAAAAGAAGGCCAGAACCATCGCCAAGGAGAGGGAGAGATTTGTAGCCGGCTGCGTGGATAAGGGCCTAACGCAAAACCAGGCCAAACAGATTTTCGAGCTTATTGAGCGATTCGCCGGCTATGGCTTCAACAAAAGCCATTCGACCCGCTATGCCCTCATCGCATACCAGACCGCCTATATGAAGACTCATTGGCCCATCGAATACATGGCCGCTCTCTTGACCTTTGAGATGGACAATACCGACAAGGTAGTCGAATATATCGCTGAATGTGCTGAAATGGGTATCGAGGTCCGTGCGCCTGATATCAACGAAAGCGGAGTCGACTTTACACCGCTCTACGAAGATGTAGGCCAGGGCCGGGACAAGAAGGGCGTAATACGTTTCGGCCTGGCCGCCGTCAAAGGTGTCGGCGAAAAGGCCGTCGAGCAAATCATCGCTGCTCGCCGGAAAATCGGCCGATTCCAATCTCTCTTCCACTTCTGTGAAAATGTCGATTTAAGGGCCGCTAACAAACAGGTCGTCGAAGCTCTGATTAAAGCAGGTGCCTTCGACAGACTCGGGGGAAACCGTGCCCAGATGACGGCCGGCCTCGAAAAAGCAATGCAAATCGGAGCGACTTTCCAGGCCGACAAGCAAAACGGCCAGATGAATTTCTTTGGCCAGATGACCGGCGACAACGACTATTCACAGGACCACCAAAGCCTGCCCGATGTCCCGCCCTGGCCGGAGTTGCAGATGCTCTCCTTTGAAAAGCAGGTCCTTGGCTTCTACGTAACCAGCAATCCACTTAGCCATCACGCCGAGACAATAAACCTCTATTCCACGCACAACTGCTCACAACTATCTGACGCAGGCAGGGTACGGCAAATCGTAATCGGCGGAATGATAACAAAAATAAAATACACTTTGACAAAGACAGGCCGAAATGCCGGCAAGAAAATGGCTTACTTCACCCTCGAAGATTTGCAGGGACAGGTCGAAGTGGTAATGTTCCCCGATGTGCTGAATAAATTCAGTGACTTATTAGTTGCCGATAGTATCGTTTTTGTAAAGGGAAAACTCGATCACAGAAAAGAAAAACCCAACATCTTAGCTGTGGAGCTGATTACTCTGGATGAGACAAAAGAAAAGTTAGCTGCCAAAGTCAGGATAAGGTTGAACGCCGAAAACGTCACCAAAGAGAGGGTGGCTATGATAAAAAGCATCTGCCAGCATCACAGAGGCAAAAGTCCGCTTTATGTTGCGATAAAAACTGACAAAGGCAGGGTCTATGCAACTGCCGACAGAGAGCTGTCCGTCAATCCCGACTTGGATTTTTGCCGGAAAATGCGCCAGCTCGTCGGCCCTGAAAACTTCCAACTGACAAGATAATGAAAAGTCATCCTGAGCGAAGCGAAGGTTCTGGCTTTTTTGGAGATAGAAATCTTGGGAGAAATAAGGAATAAAAGCTTGAAGAACAAACTATCAGGCAAGTTTATCGTTCTTGACGGGCCGGACGGCTGCGGAAAGGTGGCCAAGTTTTGAGATTGCAATGAACGGAATACCAGCAGATACTACTATAGAAGTTGCGAGGAAGCAGTTTGAGATCCTGCGAAGATTGGGGCCGGAAGCGCGCCTTAAAATGGCGTTCGAGTTGAGCGATAACCTCAGAAGCATTGTCGAAGCCGGCGTAAGGCTTCGTCACCCCCAATATGATGAGCAACAAATTAACCGGCA
>Ga0307379_10008218_pt1 | contig 14090 bp, 8 predicted proteins | sample UN2MG_FD_202237 | JGI IMG/M metagenome (GOLD analysis project Ga0307379, IMG submission 202237) | Soil microbial communities from Risofladan, Vaasa, Finland - UN-2 | ecosystem: Environmental > Terrestrial > Soil > Coastal area > Acid sulfate soil | place: Finland: Risofladan, Vaasa | collected...
AAACCCAACTCGGCCAGCCGCTCGACCACCTCGGCAAAGGGGATCGAACGGTCCGCGTACGGGCCGAGCGCGTAGGCCCAGGTGCCGATCGAAATCCGTTTGGCCATGGCGTATTGGATCCCTGTAAGAACGATGTATCGACTGAAAGCCACAGTAGTCAGAGGCGATTCCTACAGGATAGCCCGCATTGGGCTGCCTCCGACTACTGTGACGACAATCAAGTCATTTTTTCAATTTGATTTCCGGTATTCAGCATGCTCAAAGAAACGCCGTCGGAACCTTCGCCAGTCGCCGACCCAGATTGAAACGCGGGTAGTTGCTCCAGTCCGCGGCGCTCCAAACTCACCTAGGAGAAACACTGTGTTTGAGTTGAAGACCCATCGGGCTCAACTCCCTGTTCACCGCGTCCAGGGCCGATGGACCGAGCCCTGGGACGGACAAGAACTCCTGCTCGCTATAATCGATTAGGTCGCTAATGTTCTCAACTCCGACCTCGTGTAACCGACTCACCACCTGCGACGACAGTGTGAGATCACGAATGGAAGTGTTGAGCACCACCTCCCTTACGCGGTCCTTGCGAGGCCCAATCTCCCGAATCCTGTGCTTAATTCGTGTGCATGCGTTGCGCATGGCTGTCTCCCATGTTCCTGCTACAGGTGGCCGGAAAGTCGCATAGACAATACCGGCCAAGTCACTTGGGAGCTTCATTTTAGCGTCGCAATTGCACACGAGAAACGTTCTTTCGACTCCAAGCTTCCCCATGCAGAAGCCGATCTCAAGCAGAATGTTATCGCGAGGTGCGAATGATTTCTCACCGCGACTTACAACGACATCGTCTGCTGTGAGAACAAGAATCGCAAAGTCAAATCGAGCAAGCTTCTCCTCAAGACAAGTTAGCATGAGTTGACCGACACCGAACATGCCTTGGTTCCATGGTATGACCTCATGGTCGGAGTCAAGGTTATCCTGGATCGCATCGACGCACGGCTGCGCCTCTAAGCAAGCACCTACAAATATGGATGGCGGTACGAATATAGATGGTCGTGTTTTTGGCATTGCAAACCCTCCTATCTCGCCGATAATGTGGCGGTGCGTCCATGATTAGGAGTTCCTGTAATCCCCAACGGTGGGCATGTTATCGTGGACGTCAGGCCCGAAGTACCGCAAACCGACCAGCGGCTCGCCGCCGGTATTCTCGATCTCCACGCCCGCGGCGGCCGCCTCGTGCGTGATGAACACCTCGTCCCACGGCTCCTCGCCGAAGCGGATCATCACGGGCGTCTGCAACTGCAGCGCACCCATCCGGCCGCCGCCCTGCACCGTGATCCAACCGCTGGCTCCGCGGTCCTTCAACACGCACTTCGCGCCCGGCTCGATCGTCAACTCCTTGGCCGAGAACAACTGCGAGCCGTCGATCTTCCCGTAGTCGATCCAGCGGTCCGTATAGCCGTCGCCCGAGCACTCGCGATCCACGACCGGTTCCAGGTAATTGTGTTCCTTGAAATACGGGTCGACGTTCTTCTCCCAGTCGAGCTGGCTGATGATGAAGTCGAGGTCCTGGTGCTTGTCCTTGGGCACGTCTTTGACGAGCAGGTCCCAGGGCACCTCGCGACCTTCGACCAGCGACTGGAACATGCCGAAGACGTCGCTGCCCCATTGCGGCTCGTAGGTGCACAGCGAGCCGGGGGCGTGCAGCACGCCGGCCGGGATCAGCCACCCGGTGCCCGGCTTGAGCCGATACGCCCGCGAAAGGTCCTGAATCCCGTTGTCGCCCTTGTTCCAGTTTTCCAGGCACCTCCGCACGTCGTCCTTGGTGGTGCCCGGCTCGAGGCCCATGAACGTGTAGTCGAAATGGTTGTCCGCGGCGTTCAACTGCGGCGGGAAGTAGTAGCTCTCGGGCTTGCCTTCCTGGTTGGTCAGCCTGGCGAACTCGGCCGACTGGTGCATGTGGTGGGGGATGGGGCCCATATTGTCGAAGAACTTCGAGTAGACCGGCCACCGCTGGTACTCGTCCCACATCGCCTGGCCGACCAGCCGCGGGCCGGCCTCGGCGACCGCGTCGCGGAGCAGGAACCGCCGGCCTTCGAAGACGCAATAGCTCAGGCCCTCGTCATCGGCCCGATTGTCGTTCATCGCCTCGGTGGTGCTGGCGAACCACCGCTCGTCGATCCCGCCGCGGTGTACGCCCAGGGCGTACCAGTCGGTCGGGGCCAACTTGATCCGCTTCCCGGGGTGGAGGAAGCTGCGGGGAACCCAGGCCGGGGTCAGCCGCAACAATCCTCCGCCGGCATCCATGGCGCGCTCGAGAATCGCGCCTACGTTGTCCTTCGTCACGATAGGTGATGCACACATGGTCGTTGATTTCTCCATGAGTTTGAGGCCATTTTGGGCGAGCACCGCGCTCGCCGCCGCCGCCAGCACATCTGGAAGCCCATTTTGTAGTAGGTTTCACGATTATTGACAAGTAACCGGCCGGAAATGGGGTGTAAAGGAGGATAATTGGGCAAACGGGGGAATTAAACGACTTGCCACTTACCGTTTGGCGGGCTTGCCTTGCCCGCCGTTACGCCGCACGAGAGTCGCAACCAATGGAACGGCGGGCAAGCCCGCCCGCTAAACGGTGCGACGACTATGCTCTCGTTCCCAAGCTCCGGCTTGGGAACGCATTTCCGCGAAAGGACCTACATCAACGCAGCGGCGGCCGGATCTCCGAAGGCGTGGAGCTAATGCACCCGCTGGCCCGGCTTGGCGCCTTCGTCGACCGAGAGCATGAAGATGTCGTTGCCGCCGGGGCCGGCTGCCAGGATCATGCCTTCGCTGGTGCCGAATTTCATCTTGCGCGGAGCCAGATTGGCCGCGCAGATCACCAGCCGGCCGATGAGCTGCTCGGGTTCGTAAACGCCCTTGATGCCGGCGAAAACCGTCCGGCGGTGCTCGCCGCCGAGACCGAGCGTGAGCTTCAAGAGCTTCTTGGCCTCCGGCACGTCTTCGGCCGAAAGCACCCGGGCGACGCGGAGATCGACCTTCGTGAAATCGTCGAACGAACAGGTCGGCTCCAGCGGCTCGGCGGCGACGGCCGCTCCGTCGTCTTCGGGCAACGCGGCGGCCGGTGGCGACGCGGCCGGTTGGGCCTCGGTGCTGGCCGCGATCATCTTGTCAACGCTGGCACGATCCACGCGCGTCATCATGTGCCGGAACTTGCCCACCGGCGTGCCCAGCAGCGGCGTCTTCGATTCCTCCCATCGCTCGATCGGCCGGCCGAGCAACTCGCCGGTCTGCCGGGCCAAGCGAGGCAGCACGGGCGCGAGATACACGGCCAGTTGCCGAAACAGGTTCAGCCCCACGGTGCACACGTCGCGGAGTTGGTCCTGCTTCTCGGGATCTTTGCGCAACAGCCAGGGGGCGTTGTGCTCGACGTACTGGTTGGCCCGGTCGCCGGCGGCCAGGACGGTGCGGATCGCCCGGGCGTAATCGGCCGCCTCGTACGCCTCGGCGATCGCGTCGCCGTCGTCGGCCGCCTGTCGGAACAGTCCGCCGTCGTCGGGATAGGTTTCGGAGAGGCCCGTGGCGGCGGCGAACTTGGCGGTGCGGCTGGCCAGGTTGACCAGGTTGCCGACCATGTCGGCGTTGACTTTGGCGGCGAACTCGTCGAGGTTCAGGTCCAGGTCGTCCACTCGGCTGGTCAGCTTCGAGGCGTAGTAGTAGCGCAAGTACGAGGGGTCCAGGTGTTCAAGGTAGGTCGACGCCCGGACGAACGTGCCCTTGCTCTTGGACATCTTCTCGCCGTCGACGGTCAGGAAGCCGTGGATGTGGATCTTCGTGGGCAGTTGGTACCGCGAAACCTTCAACATGGCCGGCCAGAAGAGCGTGTGGAAGTAGGTGATGTCCTTGCCGATGAAGTGGTGGATTTCGGTCTTCTCGCTTGCCCACCAGTCGTCGAACTCCTCGCCGTGCCGGTCGCACCACTGCCGGGTCGAGGCCATGTAGCCGATCGGCGCGTCGAACCAGACGTACCAGTAGTCGCCCGGCGAGTCGGGGATCTCGAACCCGAAGTACGGCGCCGGGCGCGAAACGTCCCAATCGCGCAGCGGCTGGTTGAGGAAGTGGCCCTGGAGGTAGTTGGAGATTTCGCTTTGCAGGTGCTCGCCGCCTTGGGTCCAGCGGTCGAGAAAGTCGTGCAGCTTCTCGATGTTGATGAACAGATGATCGGCCGAACGGACCTCGGGCGTGGTGCCCGAAAGGGTGCTGACCGGATCGATCAGATCGACCGGGCTGTAATGGTGGCCGTTGTCGCAACTGTCGCCGTACTGGCCGGGCAGCTTGCAGAAGGGACAGGTGCCCTTGACGTATCGATCGGCCAGGAACGTGCCCGCCTGGGTGTCGTAAAGCTGCGTGACCGCCTGCTCGTGGACCATGTCGGCCTGGCGGATCGACTGCCAGATTTCGGCGCACAGCGCGCGGTTCTCCGGGCTGTGGGTGCTGCCGTAGTTGTCGAACTCGATGTCGAACCCGGCGAAGTCGTCGATATGGGCCTTTTGCATCTTGGCGATCAATTCCTCCTCGGCGATGCCTTCCTGTTTGGCCCGGATCATGATCGCCGTGCCGTGGGTGTCGTCGGCACAGAGGTAGATGCACCGGTGTCCGCGGAGCTTCTGGAATCGCACCCAGATGTCGGTCTGGAGGTACTCGACCAGATGTCCGATATGGATATGGCCGTTGGCGTAAGGCAGGGCGCTGGTGACGAGGATTTGTCGCATGCTGAGGAAAACTCCAACGGACCGGGCGGTCGCGGAGAGTCCGGGCTCCGCAACAGAGCTCTTCTTCCCAATTATCGACTACGGAACGCCACGGCAGGTTCGGGAAAGTTCTGCCGGTCCGGCCTTTTCGGACATTTCCGCGGCAAAACCACGCATTGTAGCGGCGCCGCTCAAGCACCGGGAGCGTGAAGGCTCACGCCCCTCTCTCTGAGGGGGACAATGCCAAGCGTTCGGCAGCGCAACATGGTCGGCGGGGGCCTACTCCGCTCCCGGCCAGCCGACTTCGAGCGTGCCGAGGCGGAGGGTTACTTCCCGGGTGCCGGTGCCGTCGGGGCCGAGGATGGTCAGCTTCAGCTCTTCGCCCGGCTGCTTGGCGCGGACGATCCGCAACAGGTCGCCGCTGAGTCGGACCTTCTGGCCGTCGGCGGCGATTATCGCGTCCCATTCCTTCAGTCCCGCCCGGCCGGCCGGCCCGTCTTTTTCGATGGTGCGAAAAACGAGGCCCTCGGTCCGCGGGGGAAACCGGCCCAGCACGTCGGCACCGTGTTGCCAGAGTTCTTCGATGGCGGCGCCGATGGTGGGCGTGGCGGCGCTGCGGCCGTTCTTCAAGAGCGTGCGGATGGCCGTGCAGGGGATCATGCTGGCCACGCCGATCGGTATGGAGTTCATCGAGATCACGCCCGACTGAAGCCCCACGACCTGGCCGCCGTGGTTGATCCACAGTCCGCCCGACATGCCGTTCTGCACGGTGCAGGCCACGTGGACCGCCTCGACGTAGTGCCCCGTGTAGAACTCGAAGGCCGTGTCATCGCGGGCGACCATGCCGCGCAGCATGACGGCATGGCGATAGAGCGGCGCCCCGAGCAGGAAGACGTCGTCTCCCGGCGAGGGCAGCTCTTCGGCCAGCGGCAGCGCCGGATATCCGTCTTGGCGCGGTTTCGCTCGCAGGAGAACCAGATCGTGGCCCAGGTCGACGGCCACCACGTCGGCCTCGATGCGTCCGGCCACCGGCGAGAGGATTTCGATGGGGCGCGTGGGCGGCGCGACCACGTGGGCGGCGGTCACCAGCAGGCCCTCGGCGTCGACGAAGAAGCCCGACCCGCCGAGGTGCCCGTCCACGAGGACCTCGACCGAGGCCCGTTTCGCCTCCTGATAGACGTCGGCCAGCGGTTTTCGTGCCGGGCTTTCCGCTCCGGAGGCCAGCCGCCCCAGTAGCATCAACAGCAACGTCAACAACAGGATCCATTTGGCCGTGCGGCCGTCCGGCGGGGGTGTTTGCGACATGGTGCGAACTCTCGGCTAAGTGTCTGCTCGAAAATAACTTGTACGCTTTCTTGGCGAGGGTGGCACGCCCTGAGGAACGAAGGGCGTGGTTTGGCAGGTTCTCCACGCCCTTCGTTCCTCAGGGCGTGCCACCCCATTGAACAAGGTCGACAGCTTCTATTCTATCATCGATACACGGCGAGATGCAAATGACCCTCTGGTTTCCTGACGTGGCCTTTGGATGCAACGAAACGGCGGCTTCGTCGAACGAATTCCCGGGACGCCGCCGCTACCATGCCGTCACGCGGCGACCCTTTTCGACACGCTCCATGGCGCTTCGATGGGCTTCGAGGCGACTTTGCCTCTCGCGGGCTTTCTCTTGAAGGCCCCACCTTTCTTTCTCGTCAATCGTTTGCGTTATCCGCTCCTGCAGTTGGGCAAGCTCCTTACGGTCACGCTCCATCCACCCGCGCAGAGTTTCTTCTCTCCAGGCGCGCAGATCCTCGAGCTTCTCGGCGTTTACCTCGTCGAGGTATCGGTTCAGCGTTTCGTGCAGCCGCTTCGCCACTTCGGGCAGGGACTTCGACAAGTCGCGGCTTTCTTCGACGTCTTCGGCCACGTCGAACAGGCGGAACCGATTCGTGTTCAGGTCCTTCACCAGCTTGTGGTCGCCCAGCCGGATCGCCGACATGGGCACGTTGTCGAACCAGGGATAGTGGAAGATCAGCGGTTCGACGCTTCGCAGGACCTTTCCTTGGTTGCCGTGCTCGAAGAGCGGGCGCAGGCTTCCGCCGTCCAGCCCGTCGGGCAGAGGTTCTCTTCTGCCGGCAAGATCGCAGAACGTCGGCAGGAAGTCCCAGCCGGCAATGGGCACGTCGCAATAGGTGCCCGCGGCGATTCCCGGCCCGCGCATCACGGTCGGCACCCGGATGCCGCCTTCCCACAGCGACGCCTTGCCGCCCCGCAGCGGTCCGTTTCCGTGGAAACCGCCGCCGTTGTCGGAGGTGAAGATCACGTACGTCTCGTGGGCGATACCCAGCGAGTCGATCTTGTCCAGCAGCATGCCCAGGCCCGTATCGAGGTTTTCCGTCATCGCGGCGTACCGTGCGGCGTTTTCGTCGTGACCCGCCTTGGCGTATTTCTCGACGGTTTCTTCCAGGGCCTGATGTCCGACATGGAGCGCATAGTGCGAAACCCTCATGTAGAACGGCCGGCCCGCTACGACCTGCTGCTCCATGAAGTCGTTGGCCCGCTGCGTCACGCTGAAGATCCGTTTGGGGTCGTCGGCGGGCAGGGGCGTCTTCCGGCCGTCCACGGTGCGCCAGTCGCCGTGCCAGTTGTCCGTGCGGCCGTCGCTGACGTCGAAACCGGCCTCTTCGGGCGTGCGCGGCGAGCAGGCCCATTTGCCGAAGTGCGCCGTGACGTAGTCGGGGTCGGCCGCCTTGAGCGCCCGGGGAACGGTCATCGCATCCGCCGGGCAGTTCGCCTTGCCCAACAGAATGGAGTGGTGCAGCCGCGCGGGCGTTCTGCCGTAAAGGATGCTGTCGCGCGAAGGGCTGCACACCGGCGCGGGCGAATAGGCGTTGGAGAAGACCATGCCTTCTCGGGCCAGCCGCTGCAGATGGGGCGTCCGGCAGACGTCGCTGCAGGAATCCGGCCGGCCGGCGATCATCGGCACGGAGGTGTCCGTCCATCCCTGGTCGTCAGTATAGAAGAGAATGATGTTGGGCGGGCTTTTCTTGTCGGCCGCCGCGCGAGTCGTCGCCGCGCAGCCGAGCACGATGACCGCCGCCATGGCACCGACAAGCTTCCGTCGATTGAGAGTTTGGCTCATTTTGGCTTCCGCTTTCGTTGCCCGCCCTCCATTGTGGTCGGTCGCCAGCGGCGGAGCAAGTGCGGGCGTCCCGGTGGCTTGACCGGCGCGTACTCGATCATCTAGAATCGAGTTGTTGGGTTCAGGTTCGCGAGACACCATACTTGACTTCCTGGCCTACGTGAGGAATTGCGTATGATGTCCCCTGAACTCCGTTGCGGCGAGTTGAGGGACGGGAATCTCGACTATCGAACAAGGGGGGTGCCGGATGCGCAAGAACTTGTTGTGGGCGTTGGCGGTGGTGGTTCTGGTAAGCTTCGCAGAGTGCGGCTCCGGCTCCGAAACGAAGACGAACCGAGGAAACGGCGACACTCGGAGAACCGAGAACGAGAATCTGCCCAACCTCTCCTTCATCCCCGAAGATTGCTTCTGCGTCGTATTCATCCATCCCAGACGGATCATTTACTCGTCGCTGGCCAGGGAACTTCCGCAGGACGTGGTCGAAGACTTGCTACGCGCCATGGGCAGAGTGTGTTGGGGAATCGACCCTCGCAAGATAGAGGAGGACGTTGTTCTTCGCTTTCCAGGCAGGATGGAAATAGAGATCGTCCCGCTCGATCTGCTTGGCGAACCCATAGGCGAAGAACTGGCGCCGCCGATCGACTACGCGCACATCATGCGGTTTTCGGAGCCGATCGCCAACATGGAACTTCTGCGTAACAACGTGCTCCGATATTACAAGTTCGCCCATGAACGTGCAACGCACGCGGGCAAAGAGTATCACAGGGTGTGGTATTCCTGGAACGTCCCTTCCGGACGTCAATATCCGAACCAGCCGGCCGACTTCGCCGTTCATTTTCCCGATGCGCACACGGTGGTTTTCTCCGATTGCGAGGCCGTCCTCAAGAGGATGCTTTCGGCAGACGGGGTGAAGAGCGGCCTGGTCCAGAGGCTCAGCCAACTCGACGCTGATAACGACTGGGTCGCAGCTATCACGTTCGAAGGATCGGGCGAAGCATGCGACAGACTAGCCGACGATCTGAGGAGAGAATTGCCGACGGCAATGAGCGGACTCCTGACAGTCTCCGACCTTGGCAGCGCCGTCACGTTCACGGCAGACCTCCACGCGGACCCCGTGGCCCAACTGACTGTCGTGGCCAAGGATGCCGATTCCGCCGCCAGGCTGAAGGAACTCTTTGCCAACGTGCTGACGGCGTGCAAGGCATCTTTCGGAAACGAACGTGACGATATCGCCAAGCAATTGCCGCCGGGCGCGGCCGAATCGGTCGTCGAATTGGTCGAGGAAGTTCTCGACGGCATCACCGTCACCGAGGACGGCGAAAAAGTGATCGCCACCCTGAAAAAGCCCAAGGTCTTGGCCAAACTCCTGACTTCGCTTGCCGAGGTGCAACGAGAACGACAGGATCGGCTGGAACGACACGCCCGGACGCCCGGACAGGTGGGCATGATCGTGGTTTACGAGGTCGACGTGGATAAGCCGCCGCCCGGGTCCAAGCTGTCCGACACGGAAATGCGAGTGCTGACGGCGGCGATCGGCAAGCGGCTCAACCCGGGCGAACGTACGTCCGGTCGCATCCGGCAACTCGACGACGGGCGGATCGAGGTGAGCATCTTTCGCATGGATCTTGGCGTAATGCAGCGGACGGCCGACCTGTTGTCAAGGCCCGGCACGCTGGAGTTCCGCATCCTGGCCAACAACCATGATCACTTGGAACTGATCGAACGCGCTAAGGCTGAATCCGATAGCAGGACGGTGCACGATGAATTCGGGAACACGCTGGCCTGGTGGGTTCCGGTCCGGCAAGGACGGCAAGAGTCTGTCCAGGGATTCGAAGGAAGGGAAATCGCCACGCGAATGATCACGAAAGACAGCCATAACGTGCTGGAAGTCCTCGTCGTGAAGGACAAGTTCGACGTGAACGGCAGTTATGTGAAGCGAGCCGTGGCCGACACGGATCCCCTCGGGGAGCCTTGCGTGGTGCTCACATGGAACGAGGCCGGCGCGCGACTCTTCGCTGGCCTGACCGGCAGTAATCTTCCCGATCGGAACAGCGGCTTCAGACGCAAGCTGGGAATCATCATCGACGGAGAACTCTATTCCGCCCCGGGTATCGTGTCCACGGTCTCCAAAGAGGCCTGGATCAGCGGCCGTTTCACCCAAGAGGAAGTGCAGGACCTGGTCGACCTGCTCAACGCCGGTGCCCTGCCAACAGCAATACGGAAGACGGAACAGCGGGTCGTGGATGTCGAAAAGCAGCGCAAGAACCCCTTGCGATAACCGGCCCTCTGTTTCCTCCTGTTGAAGTCCGTCTCCCAAGCAGTGAGCGCGCCGAACAACAAATGGAACAAATGGGAACAAATGGGAACGAACAAATGGGGACAACAAGTGGGAACAAGTGGGGACAGTCACCCATTTCTGATCTTCAACAACGGTGACTGTCCCCATTTAATAATGGCCGGTCGCCAGCGGCGGAGCAAGTGCGGCCGTCCCGGTGGCTTGACCGGCGCGTACTCGATCATCTAGAATCGGTGCTTTGGAGCGGTCGGATCGCAAGGAGAATGACTTCGGACAAATGGGGACAGTCACCTATTTCCGATCTTCAAAAACGGTGACTGTCCCCATTTATGCCCGTCGTTGGAGGAGGGCGTGGTTCTCAGTGCCCCACCGGGTTATACTACGGTCGAAGGTCAGGTACGCGATCGCATCGGCTTCCGTTTCGAGGTGGTCGCCGAAAAGTCGATGCCCACGGCCTCCTTTTACTCCCCGATATGGGACACTTACCCGAAAGGAAATCTCACCGATGACGACGTTACGTTTTTCAATGCCCCGGTGCGTCCTGCTGGTCGCCGCCGTCTTGTGCCCTGCCGGTTTCGTGCAGGCCGAAGTCCGCGTGCACCACGTCTTCGACGACAACATGGTGCTGCAGCGCGAGAAGCCGGTACACGTCTGGGGCTGGGCCGAGCCCGGCGAAGCGGTGACGGTCGAGTTCGCCGACCGGACGAAGACGACCGCCGCCGGCGCGGAGGGAACCTGGGCAGTGGACCTGGATGCCCTGGAGGCCAGCTCCCAGCCGCGCACACTGGTCGTCAAGGGGAAGGATAACGCGGCGACTTTCGAGAACGTGCTCGTCGGCGACGTGTGGGTCCTCGGCGGCCAGAGCAACATGGAGGACACGATCTCGTACGTGTACCACGGCGACGTGGAGGTCGCCTCGGCCAACCTGCCGTCGATCCGGATCCTCACCATCCCCGTCTGTGCCGACGCCGCGCCGCAGACGGATTTCCCGCGCATCGACGAGTTCAACGCCTGGACGAACCAGAGCGAGCAGAAGGGCTCCTGGTTCGTCTGCTCCCCGGAGACGATCCACCGGTTCTCGGCCATCGGGTACGTCTTCGGCCGGCGGCTTTACCTGGCCGGTCAGATCCCGATCGGGCTGATCGACACCTCGGTAGGCGGAACCACGGTCGAGGCATGGACGTCGCGGGAAGCGCTCGCCGCCGTGCCCGAGGCCGCCGCTTTGCTGAAGGAGTGGGACGAGAGGATCGCCACGTACGACCCGCAGCAGGACCTGGCGGATCGCATCGGGCGTTGGGAAAAAGAGAGCGAGAAGCAAAAGGAAGAAGGCCGGGAACCGTCACCCAGGCCGGACGACCTGCGGCCCGGCCCCGCCTGCGATCGGAACAACCCGGGCGCGTCGTACAACGGCATGATCGCGCCGTTCGCACCGTTCCCGGTCAAGGGCGCGATCTTCAACCAGGGATACAACAACGCGCTGGGCGACGCCCGACCGGCGCTGTACGCGAAGACCTTTCAGGCGATGATCGGCGACTGGCGCCGGGCGTTTGGCGACGAAAACATGCCGTTCGGGATCGTCGAACTGACCGCGGGCGGACAGCCGCAGACGCTCGAAAACTTCGAGTTGATGACGATCGACCCCGCTCCGTTCATCCGCGAGGGGCAGTTCAAGGCGCATCGCGAACTGCCCAACGTCGGTTTCGCGTGTGCCTACGACCAGCAGGTCCCGTGGTACCATCCGCACAAGAAAGTGCAGCTCGGCGAACGCATCGCGCGTTGGGCCCTGGCGACCGCGTACGACGTCAAGTTGGGCTATCAGCCCGCGATCTGCACTTCGGCGACACTGCAAGACGACCGCATGGTGCTGACGTTCGACCGGGAGGTCCAGACGCACGATGGCCGACCTATCGAGGGTTTTGCCGTCGCGGGCGCGGACCAACAGTTCGTTCCGGCCCGGGCCGAATACGCCATTCTCGGCAAGGATGATCGGGGGCGGGACCGTGAGGATCGGAAGACCTTGGAGGTCTGGAGCGATCTGGTCGAGACGCCGGCGGCCGTGCGCTACGCTTGGGCCCGCAACCCGCTGGGCAACCTCGTCAACGGCCAACACCACGAGCGGGTCCTGCCGGTGCCCTCCTTCCGCACCGACGACTGGGACTGGCCCGAAGCGTCGTTCGATCCGGAGGCCCGCGGCGAGACCGGCCGGCTTCGAGGAGAAATGCGCAAGCAGGCCGAGGAGCACAACCGCCAACGAAGGCTCCAGGAGGCTAGGCTGCTGCTGGAACAACTGCAAACGCAATAGAAGAGACGTAGGGTGGGTCGAGCGCAGCGAGCCCCACCCATTCCGGCTCTCCCGCGTACCCCTGTCGATATTCACGCATCCACACGCTTTTTTATTCGTTGGTGGGGCTCGCTGCGCTCGACCCACCCTACTTCCTCTTGTTGCCGAGCTTCCTCTTGTTGCCGAGCAACACCGGCGATCTTGCCAGCGAGTCGAACGGCATGGTAGGATCGCTTCCGCAAGATCGACGGTGCCACCCGCGGAATAGAAATAGGAGACAAAGGAGACAACGACCATGCGTACCTGGAAGACTGCCGTTTTGAGCGTGATTTCGTTGGTGGCGGCCGCGACGGTGCAACCCGCGTTGGCCGAGGAACTGCCGGGCCTGACACGCTTGTGCGGCGAGACGACGCCTCTGAAAGCCGGCACGAAGATCGCGCTGTTCGGCGACTCGATCACCATGCAGGGCGGCTACATCCGAACCATCAAGGCCGCCCTGGAAACCAGTCCGCACACGAAGGATCTCGAAATACGGCTGCTCCAGCACGGGCTCAACGGCGGGCGGGTGCCCACGGTGTTGGAGGGTCAATGCCCCTGGGGCAAGCTGGGCGGCACGATGCAGGAACTCGTCGAGAAGGAAACGCCCGAGGTGGTGGTGATCTTCCTCGGCGTCAACGACGTCTGGCACGGCGCCAAGGGCACGACCATCGAGGATTTCGAGGCCGGCTTGAAGACGATGGTCGGCCTGTGCCGGAAGTCCAACGCCCGGGTCGTGCTGGCCACGCTGGCGGTGATCGGCGAGAAGCCCGACGGCAGCAACCCCTTCGACGAGAAGCTGGACCGGTACGCGGCCGTCACGCTGGAAGTCGCTCGCGAGACGGGCGCCACGCCGGTGAACGTCCGCAAGGCCTTCATGGACTACCTCGCGGCCCACAACACCGAAAAGGACGAGCAGGGCCAATTCGCCGCCAAGGGCACCCTGACCTACGACGGCGTACACATGTCGAACCAGGGCAACGACCTGCTCGCGGATCTCCTCAGCGGAGCCATTGTCGAGGCGCTGGAGTGAACGGGGCTGAGCAGTGACGGCATAGTAGCCATCTCGCTCCGCGAGATGCAGCCGCCAACGGTTCGAAGCGGGCAGCACCGCCGATTTTGCGGAACAGGCTATACCATACCGTTTGATGCATTCGCAAAATCGTCGGTGCGGCGCAGCCACGGGAGGATGACGACGAATCAGTCCGTGTGCCGATCGGACGGGCGCTGCGAATCCCTCTTGTTGCCGAGCAACACCCGAATTATCGGAATTATCGGATGCGCCAAAGACGGTCGCGATTTCGGCTCTTCTGCGGAACGGTCGCACGTCTCGTCAGGAGGAGACTCGGGCGAGCCGGTGGTTCTCAATCTGATGTCTGACTACGAACGCCGACACTCCATAATCGACTGCCAGATCGTCGATCTCATCTTCTCCGATGACCGCCCCAGACAGGTCATTTCCCAACATTTCGTGGGGCGCGAGAAACTCAGCGGCAAAAGCGCGATTCATCTGCTGCCGATCAGTTCGCAGTCTGGACACCGCTGCAAAGCAATCACGAGGCAACGTCAAGTGCTCGAACAGCGCCCGACAGAATGCAAACTGTCGCGAGTCCTCCCGCTTCT
>Ga0307379_10008219_pt1 | contig 14090 bp, 8 predicted proteins | sample UN2MG_FD_202237 | JGI IMG/M metagenome (GOLD analysis project Ga0307379, IMG submission 202237) | Soil microbial communities from Risofladan, Vaasa, Finland - UN-2 | ecosystem: Environmental > Terrestrial > Soil > Coastal area > Acid sulfate soil | place: Finland: Risofladan, Vaasa | collected...
AACGCGCGTAGCGTTATACGCAATCTCCTTTTCAGAAGGGCGTTGTGTGAGATTTCGTCCCCGGGAATGTTGACGAGTCACATCGCCGTCAAGCCAGGCGGTGGGATTCCCGGGCGAACATCCCCAGGTTTATGCCAAAACATTGCAAAGACTTGTGCTCCGCCCGCCCGGTGGACTGACGTTGTGCGTTTGGAACGGCATACGTTTTGTAGACAAAGCATGGATGGAGGCCCTTTACCGGAGGGTAAAGGCACGAAAGCCGAGGGCTTCGGCAGTCGGATCAGCCGATCAGGCTGCGAAGGCTAGCCCGAAGGGAAGGAGGGCCGAGTCGATCATGTCCAGCCGGATCGACTCGGTTTCTTTTTGCGCAGACCCCAAGCAGAGCCCAGCAACGTGGTGGGGCATGTCAGCGGCGCCACCTGATCCGCTCCTCGTTTCCCCCAGAGCAGGTCACGGGAGAATGTGGCGGCTCTGATCCAGCCAGAGCAAGCCCGGCAAGGAAAGCGAAACCAGGCGATGCCGTGGCATCGTCGATGCAGCCTGAGGCCGCCAGGGGAACCCCCAACCTGCCAGGGCGCTACAGAATCCCGTGACGTGCTCTAGCGTTTCTTCTTTCGGGAAGCGCCGTCCAGCGCGACATCGAGGACGTCCTGGATCGTCTTGGCAAACTCGAAGGCGAGTCCCTTCTTCGCGTCATCGGGCACGTCCACCAAGTCCTTCCGATTCCGCTCGGGCAGGACGACGGTCTCGATCCCGGCTCGTTTTGCCGCCAGCACCTTCTCCTTGACCCCGCCTACGGGCAAGACGAGCCCTCGAAGCGTGATCTCTCCGGTCATGGCCACATCGCGGCGAACCGATCGATTCGTCAGCAGGCTGGTCAGGGCCGTAATCATGGCCACCCCGGCCGATGGGCCGTCCTTCGGCACCGCTCCGGCGGGCACGTGGACGTGGATGTCGATCTTGCCCAATTCGTCGATGTCGATCCCAAGTTTCCCGGCGGAGCTCTTGATGAAACTGAGGGCTGCGACAGCGGACTCTCGCATCACGTCCCCGATCTGGCCGGTCAGGGTCAGCGAGCCCTTTCCCGGATACGCGGCGGCTTCGATGAAGATGATCTCGCCGCCGCTGGGCGTATACGCCAGGCCCGTCGCCACTCCTGGCACGGAGGTCCGCAGCGCCACCTCACTCTCATACTTCGGCGGGCCGAGCATCTTCGCCACCAGCCTGCGGGTGATTTTCCGGGATCGGGCCTTCCCCCCGGCAATGAGGGCCGCAACTCGTCGGCAGACGGTCCCGATTTGACGCTCCAACTCCCGGACACCCGCCTCGCGGGTGTACCGGTCGATGATCACCGTCACGGCCTCTTCGGTCCATCGGGCCTGGACGTCTCTCAGCCCGTTCGCCGTCAACTGCCTTGGAACGAGGTACTTCGTGGCGATGTGGAGTTTCTCCTGCTGCGTGTACCCGGGCAGCTCGATGACCTCCATTCGATCCCGCAGCGCCGCCGGCACCGTGCCCATGTAGTTGGCCGTTGCGATAAACATCACGCGGGAGAGGTCGAAGGGCACATTGAGGTAGTGGTCCTGGAAGGTGTTGTTCTGAGCCGGGTCGAGCACCTCCAGCAGCGCGGACGTCGGATCGCCCCGGAAATCGCTGCCGACCTTGTCCACCTCGTCGAGCATGAAGACGGGGTTTCGGGTACCGGCCTTGCGAATCTCCTGGATGATGCGCCCCGGCAGCGAGCCGATGTAGGTGCGCCGATGGCCGCGAAGCTCCGCCTCGTCGCGCATGCCTCCGAGGCTCATCCGGATGAACTCCCGTCCCAGCGCGCGAGCGATGGACTGCCCCAGAGACGTCTTGCCGACGCCGGGCGGGCCGACGAAGCACAGGATCGGGCTGCGCGAATCCGGCGCGAGCTTCCGGACGGCCAGGTACTCCAGAATCCGCTGCTTGACCTTCTCCAGATCGTAGTGGTCCTCGTCGAGGACCTTGGCGGCAGCGTTCACGTCCAGCCGATCTTGTGTGGTCTTGCTCCAGGGCAACTCCGTCAGCCAATCCAGGTACGTGCGAAGAACGTTGTACTCGGGCGAAACCACGGGAAGCCTGCTGAGTCGGTCCAACTGGCGGAACGCCTCGGAAGAAACGCCCTCCGGCATCCCGACGGCTTCCAGTTTCGTGCGTAGATCCTCGATCTCGACGGCCTTCTCGTCCGTCTGGCCAAGCTCCTTCTGAATGGCCTTGAGTTGCTCCTGGAGGAAGTACTCGCGCTGGGACTTGTCAATATTGGCCTTGACCTGGTTCTGAATCTTGTCGGACAGCTCGAGGACCTCAAGCTGGCGCTGCAATTCCACACCGACACGCCGGAGCCGCTCGTTGACGTTCAATTCCTCCAGAAACTGCTGCTTGGTGGTCAACTCCATGTGGACGTTGGAGGCGAGGAAGTCGGCCAGCCCGCCCGCCTGATCGATGTTGTTCAGGACGACGATGGCCTCTTCGGGCACATTGGGGGACAACTGGATGATCCGGCTGGCCGCGTTGCGCGCGTTGATCATCAGCGCTTCGGTCTCGGTGCCGCGGGTTACATCGTCCGAGAGCTCGCGGATCTCTGCGCGGAAGTACGGCTCGGACTGAATCCACCGTTCGATCTTCACGCGTTTCACGCCGCTGGCGATGACGCTCTGGGTTCCCTGCTCCAGCCGCAGCAGCTTGAGCACGACCGCGGCCGTTCCAACCTCGTACAGGTCCTCGGCGGCGGGATCATCAACGTCCGGCTTCTTCTGACACACTACGACGATGACCTTCTGGTCCGGCAGGACGTCTTCGAGCAGTCGCCTCGATTTCTCCCGTCCGATGGCGATGGGAACGATGGTCCCCGGAAAGAAAACCATGTTCCGCACGCAGAGGACGGCCGCTTCGGCAGGGATCTTGATCTCGCGAGGGAGTGCCTGGGCCTCTCCGGGCCCGCCGGGATGAACGACGACCTCGGTGTCTTCCTCACTGGCGATGGGTGTCTTCCTGGCATGCTCCTTGGCCATGGTGTCCTCAGGTGGTCTTGGGAATTCGGATCCAGAGGTACCCGTTGCGATAGAACGCCTCGATTCCGTTCACGTCGACTCCCTGGGGCAGTCGAATCTCCCGGTGGAATGGCCCGTGATCGATCTCCATCAGGTGCAGGCGAACCTCGCCCTTTGCCTCCGGGTCCGAGGGCATCGCGCGGTCCCCCGCCAGAATCAGGACGTCCTCCTCGGCTCTCAGATCGATCTCGGAGGCCTTGGCGCCCGCCAAGTCGACGGTAATACAGTAATGCGTCCCGTGCTCGCAGAGATTGATAGCGGGCCTCCAACTGTCTGCGTGACGGGGGTGCTGGAAGCTCGGGCCGAGCACCTGGTCCATCCACCTCCCCATCTCTCTGTCCATGGGAGTGAACTTGTCCTTCTCCGCCACATGTAGCACATTGACCATGGCCAGTGCCCTTTCCTGACACGTTCGGCGGCCGGCCGGCGGGGAAGATCGCCTCACGTGCGAGTCGTCCAGACCGGAGCCCGCCCAACGCCTGAGAAGATGTGTTCCCTGTATTTTACTGCGCCGGAAGCGAAAAGCGAATTCCCTTTGAGACCTGGAGAACCGGACACGCCAATCCTCCGCCCCAGCGGCCCGTTCGGCGGCCGTGGCGGCGAGACGTTGAGGCGTTACCTCTTGCGTCGGCGCAGGAACCTGGCAAGCAGGCCCGTCGCGACAAGCAGGTACACCAAGCCGGCGGGCAAGGTTGTCGCCAACAGCGCCCGCCGCGGATCGAGACCAACCCTCAGGCCGACTTCGGGCAGGAAGCTCGAGTCGGCCGGTCCCTGGGGCCCCCCGCACCGCCACTTCACGCGCTCGATCTCCCGGGACGTGGCGGGCCGGGCCGGCGGTCTCTGCTCGGGCGGCACGACCAGGCGATTCTCGTAGATCGCCACGGGCTTTGCGCCCGGGGCAAGAGCCGGGAGCTCCGTGGCCAGTCGGTACACTTTCTCCCCCGCCGGCAGGCGCCCCGCGGGATCGACCGGCTGCTCCCAGTGGCTGGCTCGCAGCTCGATATTCCGGACCTCGATCGGGCGCTCGCTCATCGTGAAAACGCGGAACAGCACCTTGCGGGCAAGATCCGCGGGGGTATGGAACGTCCACTCGAAGTGGCGCCATTCGCGCCCGATCTGCTCGGTGTGGGCCGTCAGGCCGAGCAGGTCCGACTCCGCCCACGTCAGGCTCCAGCCGCGCTGGTTGATCTCGGCGCGAAGGTAGTTCGCCGCCCCGTCCTCGGGGCCGCGAGCGTCCAGCGAGATGCGATACGTCCGAGACGGCTGCAATGCCACGGGCTGTTTGGCGATGGACCAGCGCCAGAGGACGGGGGTCCGCAGGCGAAGCGTCCGGCCGGTTCGCTCGGCAAGGTCCAGCCACCAGGCGTCTGACAGCAGGTTCGGTCCGTCGGGCGGGGGCGGGGCGTCCGGTATCCTCACCGACTCGATCGTCTCGCGCACGTCGTGTCTGGCCGTCAGCAGGTACCGCACGCCGTAGAGGCTCAGCAGGCGATTTCGCCGGATCAGGGCGGCCCAGTCCCGGTTGGTGCCGAAGATCCGGAACCCCAGCAGTTGGGCATGGGCCGGCGCCTGGAACGGCCCGTAGGTGTTGATGGTCGGTATGCCCAGGGCGTGGGCCGTCTTGGGACGAAGCAGCTCGGCCGGCCGGTCGTGGTACGTCTCGCCGATGCCCCAGACGCGGTAGGATCCATCCAGGCCGCCGTGAGCCCCGAGCCACTCGGCTGCCGGCGAAATGCTCGGGTCGGGCGCGACGGCGTCGGCGGCCGGTGTGTCCACGAAACGCGCCACGAAGAACAGGTCCACGAGGACCAGCATCACGAGGCCGCCAGCCCGGCGGCGCGGCGCCGCGAGCCACGCCCGGACGACCAGGAAGGTCGCCGCCGCCAGGGCGAACTGCACCCACACGGCCGGGTTCGTCGGGACCACGGCCCTCAGGGCATGCCAGCCCGCCCCGCCGCGGTCGAAGAAGATGACCTCCCCGCCGAAGAAGGCGACGGAGACTGCGCCCACCGCGGCCACGAGGATCAGCACCACGAGCATGGCGCCGGGCAGACCTCGTGACGCGCCCCACCGGACGCACCGGCGGAGCGACTCGACGCGACCGCCGCCCCCGCCGACGGCACTCAGATGAACCCCAATGGCCGCCAGCGTCGCCAGGGCCATGTCCACGGCAAGCACCATCCGGGCGGGACATCGGACCACCCCCAGGATCGGCAACATGTGAATGAGCCGGTAGGTTGGCAGGTAGTAGCCCAGCATCCAGATCCCGGCTCCGAGGGCGATCCAGGCCCACGTGCGCACGATCGGCTGGAGCGTCGCGAGCCCCGGCCCGGCGGGCGTCGCTTCCTTGGGAGCTTCCGGACCCCCTTTCTTTCGGTACAGCTTCCACACCGTCGCAGCCGCCAGAACGAGCGTCACCAGTCCGACGTACCCCAGCGTCTCGCAGAGATGCCACGGGCCCCACCAGTCTGTCGGGAAGAAGTTCGGCGTACGGCATCCCAGCAGCATGGGGAACAGCGCCAGGACCCCCGAGGCCGGGAAGAAGCTGTTCTCGCCCGTCGTGGCGTACCCGAGCCGGTTTCGGGTGGCCTGCGCCCAGACGTGGAGCGTCGCGTCGATTTGCGGCCCGGCCAGCGCCACGGCCAGGATCATCGCCGCCGCGGCGACGGCGAGGGATCGCGCGATCGGCCGCCCGCGAAGCAGGAGATACGCCGACCAGATGAGCCCCACGTGAATGGCGGTGGGCCCATGCCCGGCGGCAATCGCAAGGAAGGCCGTCGGCACCATCCATAGAAACGCCTTCCCGGGTCGGCGGCGCAGGTGCTCGATGCACCACAGTCCCCAAGGCAGGTAGGCCCCGGCGTGAAGGACGGACCAGTGCACTCGATGCCCGACGAGGAAGCCGGAGAACATGAAGGCCGCCGCGCCGAAGCAGGCGGCGGGTCGGATCAGGCCGATCCGGCGCAGGTACACGTACGCCCCGCCGCCGGCCAGCGAGAAGGCCAGAAACAGCGTCAGCGTGTAGGCCAGCTTGGGCTGGATGGCGGCAAACAGCCACGTGGGAGGGTACATCACCGCCGACTGCGGGTCGCCCATCAGCGGCATGCCCGTGGCCTCGTACGGATTGTGCAGGGGCCAGCGGCCCTCCCGCAGGGCCCGGCCCACCATCCGCCGAAGCGGGTAGTAGTAGATCACGTCATCTTCGCCCGCCGAGGTGGGATCGCCCCACAGCGTGTAAAGCATCACGGCCGGGCCCAGCACGATGAGTGCCACCGGAAGCGTTTTCTGTAGAGCCTTCATCAAGCCAATCAACCCGCCAAAACGCCTGCCCGCCGGAGCGTTCGGAGCACGAGCTGCTCGAACGGCACGGTGGAGGCCGCCGCCACGTACGTCGCACCGCGCGACGCCGCCGTCCGGGCCAGCGCCGCGCCGAACTTCTCCCAGCGCCGGCGGTAGCTTGCCCTGATCTCGTCGGTCACCTGAAGGAGCATCGTCTCGCCGGTCTCGGCGTGCTGGAGGCGAATCGCCCCGCGCAGCTCGGGGGACGCGTCGAGCGGCGAATACACGTGCAGAACCGTCACGTCGCAGCCTCGGCCGCGCAGTTCGGCCAGCGCGTCGGAGAGTTCCTCGCCGCAGTCCAGCAAGTCGCTGAGCAGCAGCACGGTCGCCGGCCCGTCCATTCGGCCGGCGAAGGCCTCGACCGACCGCCGCAGGTGCGTCCTGCCGCCCGGCTCCAGGGCCGCCAGGAAGTCCAGCACCTCCAGGATCTGCCCGCGGTTCCTGCCGGTACGAAGCGGCCTGGACAGTCCCGCCGCGAAGGGCTGGACGATCACGCGCTCCAGCCCACCCATGGCCACAAAGGCCAGTGCCGCGGCGGCCCGGCGGGCGTAGTCGAACTTCCCCATGGCCCCGTCGGGCGCCATCGACGTGGAAACGTCCAGCAGGATCGCCACGTCCGCCTCGGAGCGTTCGTGGAACAGCCGCAGCAGGAGCCTCTCCATCCGGGCGTAGTACGGCCAGTCGATGAACCGGATGTCATCGCCCGGCGCGTAGGAGCGGTGATCGGCAAATTCCAGCCCGTCGCCCAGTCGCCGGCTGCGCCGCGAGCCACTCGCGCCTCGCGCCGTGAGGCGCTTGGCGATCAGGTGCAGCCGTTGCAGGCGGGCCAGGAACTCCTCGTCGAACAGATCGTCTCGCCGCCGCTTGGCCATCTCTCCATTAGCGCCAAAACCGCCGGCCTTTGCACGGCTTTTCACCCGGGTTCCCGAGCCCGGCGCAACGCGGCTGCGCCAAGGCGACGGAGACCTCACTTGGCCCGTCGGCGTCCAGACGCTACAATCCCGCTGCGATGAAGGAACTGTCGTGTCACAAGTTGGCCCTGCTGTCGGTCGTTGCTTCCTCGGCGTGCCTCCTTGTCGGGTGCGAGCCGATCGAGACGGGTGCCCGCCGCGGCGTGATCGGCCGCCGGGCGCTTCCGGTCTGGGTCGTCAGTGACATGGTGGGCGTGACCGACCGGACCAAGCCGGTCGAGGACGAACGGACGTTCGACCGCATGCGGAGGATCGTCTCGCTGTTCGCCGGGGCGAATGAGACGGTCAGCTTTCAGATCGTCGTGGACCCGGGAGCCGGCGGCGCGAAGGACGTGAGCCTCTCCTGGAGCAGCCTCTCGGGACCGAACCGCGCGGCGATCCCGGCCGAGAGGATTCACGCCTTCCGCATGTTGCCCCTGCACGTCCGGGAGTACCCGCCGTGGTATCTTCGCCTGGTGGAGGAGATTCCCGCCCCGGCCGGCGTGTACGACCCCCTGGTGCCGATCGATACGTCGGCGCGCGGGCAGTCCGTCGAGATCGACCCGAACGGCCGCCTGGCCGTCTGGATCGACCTGGCCGTGCCGCGCGATGCGACGGCCGGGGAGTACAGCGGCACGCTCCGCATATCCTCCGCCGGGCGGGACGACTGGACGGCGACGGTCAAGCTGGAGGTCTACTCCTTCGTGCTGCCCGATGCCCGGGCCGTGCCGGCCATCGGCGGCTTCGACCACCGAGAGCTCTTCGGGGCGTTCCTGAGCCGCGGCGGCAAACCGTTCGACCCGGTCTACCTGGATCGAAGGAACGCCCTGGTCCGGCGAGGGCTCGTCCTGATGCGCCGGCTCATGCGACTGGCCCACGAGCACCGCCTGGACCTCTTCGACACGCGGATCCGCCCCCTTCTCAAGCGTGTCGGGGAAGGCAGGATGGACCTCCAGTGGCAGGACTACGACGCCGTCGTCAAACCGTACCTGGACGGGACCGCCTTCGAGGACCGCATCGGCTGCGCCGCCTGGCCCGTGCCGCTGAGCCACGACTGGCCGAATCCGCAGCACTACGACGGCCCCTCGTCGAAGCGCTACGAGAAGGCCCTGGCGGACCTGCTGGCCGCCTGCCGGGACCATCTCACCAAGGACCTCGGGGCGGGCGAGCAGACGTTCCTGTGGCCCCTCCGCAACGAGGCCGGGCCCGAGGCATACAAGGCATATGCCCACCTGGCACGCATCGCCCGGAAGGTCGATCCGAACACGCCGATCCTCTGCCAGCTTCCGCCCACGGCGCCGCCGGGGGCGCCCTGGACGGTGCCGGGCGATCTCCGACGGCTCATGGACATCCTCGCGCCGCCCGGGGACCGGTTGGACCCGACCATCGCCGCCTCGGCCGCCCGGGCCGACCATCCGCTGGTGGGCGTCTGGCTGGCCCCCGGAACGCCGCCGTACCTGCCGAGCCTGGGCGTGATCGCCAAGCCCGCCGACGTCCGCGCTCTGGTCTGGTTCGCGATGAAGTACCGCTGCACGGGCCTGTTCCTTCCGGACGTCCTGCACTGGTCGACCGACCCCTTCGCGCCCGTCGCGGAAAGCCGGACTCGCCTGTTCTACCCCGGCACGGCCGCGGGAATCGAGGGACCTCTCGCCTCGGTCCGGCTGAAGCGCCTGAGGCGGGGGCTCCAGGACGTCGCGTATCTGTGGATCCTCCGAAAGCGTCAGCGGCCGGGGGTGGCCCGAGCCATGATGAACTCGCTCGTGAGGTACGCCGGGCTGGCAGCCACGGGAGACAACTACCTCGATGCTCGCCTCGACGGATGGGCCCCGGACGGGCAGACCTGGGTCCTTGCCCGACGGATCCTCGCCGAGGAAGTCCAGGCCGTGGTCGACCCCGCAAAACGCTCTCGCACTCAATCGCTGGCCCATCGGCTCTCCTGGCAGCGCCTCGGAGAACAGACGCGCAGACTGGAAGTTGAGCAGGTTCGATCCCAGGTGCGCCCGGCCGCCGGAAGCAAAACGACGCCGCCGGAAAAGCTCCACATTACCCTTCGGCTGGACCTGTTCAACCAGTTCGGACGCCCCAGCGACGTGCGCGTGAACTTCGCCGAGCTGCCTCCGCAATGGAAGGCCCTCGCCCCCGCCAACCGGACCACGAGAATCCCCCCCGCTTCTGGCGGGGTGATTCGCCTCGACGCGGTGGGCCCCGGCCCGCTGCCGACGAGGGGCAACGCCAGAATGGCCCTTCCCATCCGCCTGACCTCGAACGTCGAGAAGGACCGACAGATCCTCGCCCCCGTAGGCTTCCTCGTCGCCGGGCGAATGCAGAAGCCTCCGAAGATCGACGGACTCCTGAACGACTGGCCGCTGCGCGCGGGCAACACGGCGCGGGATTTTCTGCTGATCGGCCGGCGGGGCCGGCAGGGCGACGGCCTGGCGAGGCGCCAGACGATGGCCTTCCTTTCTCGCGACGAAACGAAACTCTACATCGCGTTCCGCTGCGAGGAGCCGAACCTCCCGGGCATGGTGAAGAAGGCCAACAACAGCGTCCACTACGAGCAGTTGATGGCCTGCGGGGAAGACCTGGTGGAGGTCCTCCTGGACCCGGGGGGCAAGGCGGCGGGCCCGGAGGACCTCTACCACCTGATCGTCAAGCCCAACGGCGTGTTGATCGGGGAGCGCGGCGTCGGCAGCGACCCCCCGCTTGGCCGGGTCAGGCCGTGGGCAACCTTCGCGTCGGTCGCCATATCCGAACGCCCGGGCGCTTGGGCCGTGGAACTGGCGATCCCCCTGGCCGCCTTCGGCGACGGGGCAAAGGAGGCCTTCTGGGGAGTCAACTTCACCCGCTATGCCACGCAGGGCGCCGAGGCGTCGAGCTGGTCCGGCGCGCCGCGGTACTTCTACGACCCCCGGAACCTTGGTACCCTGTTCCTCGGGGCCAACGGCAAGAAACGACCCTGACCCAGGAAACTTGAGGGAGCATTCACGTGGGAAGCAAGACAGGTTGGATCCTGGCGCTGGTGCTGGTCCTCGTCGTGGGCGGCGTGGTCTACCGTATCCTGAACCCTTCGCCTTCCGCGCCGAAAGAGACAACCGCCGAGGGCTTCCTCGACCTCAAGACCGTACCCGTGCCGTTGCGGGAGGTCATCGGCACCGAACCCGCTGCGCCGGGCAACGCGGCCGAGGACTACCACAAAGCCGTCCAGCTCTGCGTCTCTCACGCCAAAGACATCGAGCAATCCGCCGACGCCACCCGGTTCGACGGCCTTGTGGCATCCGAGAATCCATGGACGGACCCGGGCCTGAAGGTCTGCCGGCAGATCGCCGACCACGTGGCGGCCGGTGCCCGGAAGAAGAAGATGGAGTACACCTTCGTTTGCAGCCCCAGGCGTCTGAGCTTCGGATACGAGCAGGCCCACGCCAAGCGGCTCGCGAAGGTGGCCGTGGCCCTCAACCTGTGCTGCCAGATGCACACGGACCGCAAGGAATACGCCGAGGCGGAGAAGCGCATCCAGGACATGCTGGTCTTCGGCGTGCACCTCCTGGAGGAGCGGGCGCTGCCTCACGTCTGCTGGGAGGGCATCGAGATCCAGGCCTCCGCCCTGCTGGGGCTCCGGGAACTGTACAAGCTCTGGCGCGACGCGCCGACGAACCGGCTCGGGGCCATCCGGAAATACGAGAACGCCCTTCGTCTGGTCGACGAGAACCACCGGAAGAAGCAGGAGATTCTCTGGGAGAAGATTCTGGCCACCAATGCGACCACGCTCCAGCCGCTCCTTGCGCCCGGAGACGTGTTCAACATCGCCGAGAACGATCGGGATCGCGCCTGGAGAGTGCAGGCCATCATCACCCTGGGCGCCGTGAAGTACCGGATCACCGATCGGGGGGACCTCCGTAAGACCCGGGAGTTGATTCAGCGCTTCCTGCGCAGCAAGGACGCCATCGTGGCCGCGGCGGCCAAGGTGGCCAACGACCTGACGCGCGACCAGTTCCGCAACAGCGGTACGACCTTCGACTAGACAGACGACTTCTGAGCTCGCCTGCACACTCGCCCGACAAGGTGAACCATGCTCCTGGCCAACGCCTCACTTGAGGCTGAAGTGGTCGCAGAACCGATCGGCCTCCGCAACTCCCCGGCTGCGCTTCTGGAGCTCCTGGGCGACGTGGAGGACCCCGTCCTGCTGGACTCCTCGGCCTTCCACCCCGAGTACGGGCGGTTCAGCATGCTCGCCTGCCTGCCGATCGAGGTCCTGACCCTGCGCGAAGGGACCCTGCGCGACCGGGCCGGGCGTGTGCTGGCTTCGGGAAGCGACGAGGCGATCTGGTTTGCCCTGGGCAAGGCCCTGTCGTCGGTCCGGCTGTCGCGGCCGGGACCGGGGGGCTACGTGCCCGGGTGGATCGGCTACGTCGGATATGAGGTCGGACGCCACATCGAGCGCCTGCCCGGCCAGGCGGTCCGCGATACCCGCCTGCCGGACCTGCGCCTGGCCTTCTACGATGCGCTGCTGGTACACGATTCCCTGGAAGACCGCAGTTGCCTGGTGGAACTGAGATTCGCTCGTCCGCCGCGCGGCGCCGGCCGGGCCGGGGCGGTGTTCCGCGACGTCGCGCAACGGACAATCCGTGCCCCGAAGGAACCGCCGCCGGAACCCACCGAACGCGCCAGCGCGGCCGTGCGCCCCGCCATCCACGACGCCAGGCCCAACTTCACCCCGAGCGAGTACCGCCGAGCCGTCCAGCGGTGCATCGACTACATCGCCGCGGGGGACATCTTCCAGGTGAATCTCTCCCAGCGGTTCGAGATGGAGGGAGGGCCCGACCCGCTGCGGATCTACCGCGCTCTTCGCCGCCGGAACCCCGCGTGGTACGCCTGCTATCTCGGCTTCAGGGAGGCCGGCGAGCCCTGCGCCGTGCTGTCCAGTTCCCCGGAGCTGTTCCTTCGCGTGCGTGGCCGGCACGTGATGACTCGGCCGATCAAAGGGACACGACCTCGTCTCGGCTCGGAGCAGGCGGACGCGGCCGCAAAGGCGGACCTGCTGGCCAGCGCGAAGGACAACGCCGAACTGGCCATGATCGTGGATCTGCTGAGGAACGACCTCGGGCGCCTTTGCGAATATGGGACGATTCGCGTTTCCGAGCCGCGAACGCTGGAGACCCACCCCACCGTGTTCCATCTGGTCGGCACGGTCGAAGGCATGCTGCGGGCCGGCGTGGGCCCGGCCGACCTGCTCAGAGCCACCTTCCCGGGCGGATCCATCACCGGCGCACCGAAGATCCGGGCCATGGAGATCATCGATGAGTTGGAGGGCCTGGCGCGGTGCGTTTACACCGGGTGCATCGGGATCGTGGGAGTGGACGGCTCCTGTGAATGGAACATCGCGATCCGGACGGTTCTCTGCGAGGGCGAACGGATTCTACTCCAGGTAGGAGGGGGCGTCGTGGCCGACTCGGACCCCCTTGGCGAGTATCACGAGACGCTGCATAAGGCACGGGCGATCTTCGAGGCCCTTGCCGAGGCACGGAGCGGTGCGCCTGTTCCTCGTTGATGTTCCCGAGGGCCCCACGCCGTTCCATGGTATGATGGTACCGGAAAGAGCCCCGATGGAGACCTATCCGATCATGCTGGACCTCCACGGCCGGCTGGCCGTGGTCGTGGGCGCCGGGGCGGTGGGGCTGCGCAAGGTCGGCGCCCTTCGCCGCGCCGAGGCCCAGGTGAGGCTGGTTGCCCCGCAGATCGACACCGACGCGGACCTGGCCGGGCTCGACGTCGTCCGCCGGGCGTACCACGAGGACGTTCTGACAGGCGCCTTCCTGGTGCTGGCCTGCACGAACGATCGCGGCCTGAACGCTCGGATCGCCCGCGACGCCCGCCGGATCGGGGCTCTCGTGAACGTGGCCGATACGCCGGAGGAGTGTGATTTCCACCTGCCCGCCACGGTACGCGATGGGGACGTGACCGTCGCCATTGGAACGGGGGGGGCGGCCCCGGCGGTCTCGGCCTGGCTCAGGAGACGGATCGCCCACGAGCTGCCGGAGCGCCTGGGCCCGTTTGCCGCCGCCCTCGACGAGGTCCGCACGGAGCTCAAGGCCGTCGTCGCCGACCCCGAGCGGCGCATGGCGATCGTGAAGCAGTTGGCCAGCGACGAGGGCCATCGGGAGTTTCTCCGGGCCGGCCGAAGCGGGCTCCGCGAGAAGCTCTCGGAGTTGATGGAAGACAAGAAGGAGACCTGATGCCCTCCGTGGAAGCCCTGGTGCTGGCCCTTCTGGCCCTGGTGGCCTATGCGATGGCGGCGCCGCTGGCGCTGCTCGGCCGCCGGCCGGGGCAGGAGACGGTCGACCGGTCGGCGGGAATGCTCCTGGCCGCCGGGATCAGTCTCTCTCTGGCCACACTGGTGTTACGAATTGCCCGCGGGCATCCCCCCGCCTCCAGCGGGCTGGACATCTTCACGCTGCTGTCCCTGTTGACCGGTGCCATGGCGGCGTATGTCAGGGCGGTCAATGCGCTGCCGTGGGCGGGGATCCTCCTGCTGCCCCTGGCGGCCGCCTGGTCCCTCCTGGGCGTTGCCCTGGGCGGCGCCGCCTATCGCGATTTCGCCCGCGATGTCTGGACCGTGGCCCACGTGACGCTGGCGGGAGCGGCCGCGATCAGTTTCACGATCGCCGCCGCCGGCGGATGGCTGTACCTGAGGAAGCACAAGCAGCTTCGCGGCAAGGACCCGGCGCTGTTC
>Ga0307379_10008220_pt1 | contig 14090 bp, 10 predicted proteins | sample UN2MG_FD_202237 | JGI IMG/M metagenome (GOLD analysis project Ga0307379, IMG submission 202237) | Soil microbial communities from Risofladan, Vaasa, Finland - UN-2 | ecosystem: Environmental > Terrestrial > Soil > Coastal area > Acid sulfate soil | place: Finland: Risofladan, Vaasa | collected...
GCGCCGCGCAGCAACGAAACGTCCGTGCTGGTGCCGCCCATGTCCAGCGTGATGACGTCGGGAATCCCCGCCAGCCGGGCCACGTGGGCCGCCCCCACCACACCCGCGGACGGACCCGACAACACCGTCCGCACGGGCGCGTCGGCCGCCGCCCGGATCGACATCAGCCCGCCATTCGACTGGATGATGTGAGGGTCGATCCGCAAGCCGATGTCCCGCAGGCCGGCCTGAAGGTGCGTGAGATACTCATTGAGCCTGGCGCCTACGTAGGCGTTCAGCACGGCCGTCAGGAACCGCTCGTATTCGCGGAACTCAGACGTCAACTCGTGCGACGCCGAAAGGTATACGTTGGGGGCGAGCCGCCGCGCGAGGTCCTTCACCTGGCGCTCGTGCGCGGGATTTGCGTAGGAATGCAGAAAGCACACCGCCAGGGCGTCAATGCCCGACGCCAGCAGGTACCGGAGTTCCTTTGTCGCGGCCTTCTGATTCAGCCGCCTGACCACTGTGCCGTCGTACGACACCCGCTCGTTTACTTCCCGGCGGAGCCGGCGCCGGACCAGCACGAGGGGCTTGTCGGCGAACAGGTCATAGACGCTCGGCCGCTTCTGGCGGGCGATCTCCAGCAGGTCGCGGAAGCCGGCGGTGGTCACCATGCCGACCCGCGCGCCGGAGTGCTGCAAGATGGTGTTGGTGGCCACCGTCGTGCCGTGGGACAGGTACGACACGTCCTCCGGCCGGATCCCGTGCCGTTTGAGCAGGGCCGTCACGCCTGCCATGATCGCCCGCGACGGGTCCTCCGGGCTGGAGGAGACCTTCAGCATGCACTCCCGACTGCCGGATTCGTCCAGAAGGTAGAAGTCGGTGAACGTCCCGCCGACGTCGATTCCGAGCCGGTATCTCATCCGAGCCTTGCCTCCTCGCGAACGATCCGCCGGGGGCACAATGGTAGCGAGGTTCGCGCCAGCGTGCAACGGCGGGCCTCCCCGGTTGCTGTCCCAACGATTGTGGTTGTTTCTCTGGGGCCTGGCAGCAGCACCCGCGAGCCCACTTCAAGAAGTGGTTCGCGACCTCGACCACGCTGATCTCTTCGGGTGCGTCTGGCAGAAGCCCGCCGGCGGCTTCCCACTCGGCGACCAGCCGGTGGTATCTCTCGCGGCTTGCGGCCGTGTCGTACGTCCCGAGGTAGTGCCCCCGGGCGTCGATCTCGACGAAGGCGAGGTCGTTGCCGTCCCTGCGGCGCTGGCGACGATAGGAAGGGGTTTTTTCTGTCGGGGTGGGGGTGGAGTCCGTTTCACGGTTGCGATCTCCCGTCTCTCGGAGCCGTACACCGTATAACTGTGTACGGCTCGGACCTTGGCTTGCGGCTGCTCCGCCGCCAAGGCGGGTGATCGCAACTCGCTATCTCAGCAATACTTGCGTCTACTAGCGGGGGCGGGATTCGAACCCGCGACCTTCGGGTTATGAGGGCGATTCAGCCTTTACGATAAGTTGTCGTGGTCATCGTAAGTTACGGTCTATGGCTCCACTAGGGGGTGATCGGGAGGGTTGCATGTGGCGCTATTGGTGCCATTTGTGCGTCCCTGCAGTATCAACTTAGTATCAGATTCAGGGGCGCCCCGCAAGCGTGCGTTTGCCGCCAGGCCTCGAACCTGCCTTGGAACCAAGCGGGCTTGGCTTGGGCAGCGCCTTCAACCTTTGCTGCTCACTCGGCAAGGCCTACTGACGGGCTTTGCTCGGCAGACGGCGTTTTCGCGTACTGCACCGCAAGACAACAGGGGTTCCGGGTTTCGTCCCTGGCGGCCGATCCGCCGGAAGAAGTCCGCGACCCGCTCCTTGTCAGCTTCCCCCCAGGCTACGGTCCTGTCTCGGACGGTCCGGAACTGCTCGGCGGTCACGATCGCGTACAGGCGAAACCTTTGCTCTGGTCTGCCGGCACGCCTGCCGGCTCCAATCGCATGGAGGAATCCTCGCCGAACTCAGGGCCAAGCCCATTCGGCCACGGCTTTCTGGCCCGGATGGAGTTTTCGGGAACCACAGGAGGTGGCCTTGGTGCTGAACGGCACGCCCGAGCAGGTGTACCAGCGCACAAAGAGCATACTGCAATCCGGCGTGATGGAAGGCGGGCGCTTCCTGCTGCGCGAGGGCAACAACCTGCCGCCGTGCTGTCCGGCCTCCAACCTCCAGGCCATGTACGAATGCTGCCTGGAACACGGCAACTACTCACCGCCGCAGCCGCGGCCATCCCCGGGACAGACGACCGCGCCCGGACGGCGGGCTTGGCAGCGCTACTCCTGGCCGGATAGCCTGGCGGCCGTCTCCTTGACTTTCGGGTTGAGGCTGGTTGCGCGGTCCATGTCGGACTTCGCCGCTGCGCTGTCGCCGAGGGCGGCGTGGGAGAGGCTTCGGTTGTAGTAGGCCAGTGCGCTTCGGGGGTTTGCCTGGAGGGCTCGGGTGAACTCGGCGACGGCCTTGTCGTGCTGGCCCTTCCCCGCGTAGCACATGCCCCGCCACCTGTAGCCCATCGACGACTGCGGCTCGGCGCGAATCACCAGGGCGAAGTCCTCGATCGCGCTGTCATACTTGCCGGCGCGGAAGAGCACCTGCCCGCGCAGGAATCGGCGCTCGGTCGAGTCCGGGTCCTTGCGAAGGGCCTCATCGAGATCAGCAATCGCAGCCTGGTAATCCTTCTTCTGCGCGTAAGCCTGGGCGCGGTAGTGGCGCAGCTTGCCGGACTCGGGCGCCAGTGCGATCGCCTTTGTGAAATCCGCGATCGCGCTGTCGTAGTCTTCCTTGCGATAATGGGCCAATCCCCGGTTGGCATAGGCGTTCGCGTAGTTCGGGTCCAACCTGATCGCGGTTGAGTATTGTCGGATCGCCTCGTCGTAATCGCCTGCCGCCATTGCTCGTGAGGCCGATCTGATGGCCTCCGTCACAGCTTGCGCCGGGGGAGTTGGAGCAGGTCCTGACTTCCCCTCGATTTCCCTGATCAACACAGGGACCCGTGTGCTGGTGGGGTTGATCCTGAGAGCCTCATTGGCGTCGCGCCTTGCCCGATCGTGATCGCCGATCCGGCAGTAGCACAGCCCACGATTCAGGTAGGCCAGCTCGTGTTTGGGGTCCTCGCTGATAACCGTGGTAAGGTGCGCAATCGCGGCCGAGTAGTCGTTGTTGGACATGGCCGCCAGTGCCCGCCTGAAGACACCGTCGAGCCTCTTCTTCTTGGCCAGCTCGAGCAGTTGCTGCGCCTCGGTGTAGGGGGGGTAGAGCCTGAGGGCCTCCTCGAGCTCCGTGCTCGCCTGATCGTAGCGGCCGCTGCTGTAATGTGCGAGCCCGCGCTGGTAGCAGGCCACCGCGGCGTCAGACGGGCCTTCTTGCCGGTCCTGGTCTGGCACCGCGTTGGGCGCCGAGCCGGGGCGCTGCGACCCGCGGCCCGCTAGCAGGAACACCGGGATCAGGGCAATCGCCACCGCAGCCAGGACAACTGCGCCGATCAGCATATACTTGGTGTTCCGTCCCAAACCGTGCACGGCCACCGGTCTGGCGGGGGCCAACGTCCGTGCCTGAACTTCTTCCCTTGGGGCGGCCGGTGGCGGTGGGGCCGGGGCAGGCGCGGGCCGATCCGTCTTGGCCAGCAGCGACTTGACCTGTTCGCCCAGGCGTATCAGGTGGCTGCTGAGCGGCCCGGACGCGGCATCCAGCCAATGGGAAGTGCTCAGGAAGTACTCCAGGCCCTTGGACAGGGGGATGTCCTCGATCCTCAGGGGCACGATCCTCAGGCCCCTGCTGGCGGCGCGTTCGACCTCGCGGCAGACCTGCTCGGAATCGTTGGCATGGGATGAGAAGACCAGGACCATCACGCGGCTGCTCTCGATGCCGGCGATGATGGACTCGCCGTAGTTCATGCCGGCGAGGATGTCCCGCGGGGCGATCCAGCAGCGGATTCCGCGGCCTTCGAGCGTGGCGCACGCCGCGTCGGCTACGTCCTGGTCCTTGGAGCAGTAGCTGATGAACACGTCATAGACAGGTGCGTCCGGGGCCGGAACGTGGATCGACCTTCCGCAGGCAGGGCAGCGCACCTCGAGGCCGCTGCGGTCATCGCCGACGCTCAGAATCCTGCCGCACTTGCACCGGAACTGGATCGTCATCTTCCGCCGCGCCCCCGACAGGCCTTGCCCCGCTCGCCCTGCGCCCCGCGGGCGCCTACGGAGAGCCGGGCTTGGTACAGCGCGCCGCTCTCAGCCCCGCAGCGCCCGCCGCTACGACCGGCTTGGATCCGGTCTTCCGAAGGCTGCACGGCTCTTGATTCTAGTGGCCATTCGGCCCGCGACAAGATAAAATGGTCGATAGCGGAGCCATGAGGCCAATGGGGTTCGAGGGCTCCGGCAGGCGCGGCGGGGTGAACATGGGCGAGAGAGAATGCAGAGGTTGCGATCTTCGCGCCTCGTGCGGGTCGGCCCCAGCGCTCTTACAGACATGTGCAGCCGCTGCGCTCGCCCGCGCGGCCCGGCCGGGAATCCGCCGGGGAGGGTAGGAACGTGCGTCTTCGCATTCAGTGCACATGCGGCAGGACATTAGTGATAGACACCTCGGTGGCCGGCTCCACCGTAGCCTGTCCCCGATGCGGCTGGGTTCATTCGGTGCCGAAAGTGTCCGCCGGCGTAAGCGAGCCGGCCGGCGAAGCCGTTCCGTCCGGCGCTCGGAGGCGGGTTTGGCTGAGCCCGCTGGTGGCGTCGGCCTTATCCTGTGTGGCGGTTCTGTGCGTCCTCGTGTGGGCGCTGCTTGCCGAGACAGGGCACGGGGCCGGCGGGGAGGGCACCGGCACCGGCCTGGCGGCGGGGGATGGATCAGGCACGGACAAGTTCGGCACCGGCACCGATTCCAGCACGACTGGCAAGGGACCGAGCACGCCGACGCCCGCGACCACCACGTCTCCCCAAACGCGGCCGCAGCAGCCTTCCACCGCCCCTGTCGAGATCGCGACAATCGGAATCATCACGCCGGTTGAACCGGTCGAGCCGCCTGCCGCCCCAAACAGCGCACAGTCCGGCGATGGCGGCCGGGAGGGCGGCGGGGGTTTTGGAAACGCCAAGCCCGGCCCGAGCCTGGGCGCCAAGGGAGACGTGAGCTTCACACTGGTCTGGACATATGACATCGACCGGCAGGGCGCCAAGAACACCGGTGGGCCGGACGTTGACATCTGGGTCGAAGACCCCCGCGGCAATGTGATCAACACGTCGGAGCAGGGCTCCACAAAGAAAGGGCCGACCAGGGAAGGAGGCCGGGCCGACTACGACGATCGCGGCGCATACGGCACCGATGCGCTGAGCGACGGCGGCGGGCCGGAAAGGGTGTTCTGGCCGACGGGCAAGGCGCCGGAAGGCACGTACCGGTACGGTGTGCGCTGGTACCAGGGGCGGGGCAGGGCGTCGTACGCGCTGCAGGTGTATCGGGGCGCGACACTGACCGAGACGAAGCGGGGGCTGTTGACCGATAACGACAAGGGTAGACAGATCGAAGTCGGATCGCTGGTTTTTCGGAGGAGTCCATAGCGCAGAGGCGCGAGCCGGGCGCTGCCGGTCCCGCGCGCGTGGGGCGGGGGGCGCCGGCGGCCCGGACACGACGCAGGAGACGGGCGGATGACAGGGCAGGTGCGGTGTTCATGCGGCCAGCCGATTCAGGTTGGGCCGGACCACGCGGGGGGCATGGTCACCTGTCCAGGCTGCGGCCTGATTCACTCGCCTTCGGATATTCGTGAGCTTCAGTGCCATCCGGCAGCGGGGCCGGTGCTGCCGGGGCGGGTCCGCGGCTCGTGGGCCGGCAGGGCGGCTTGGCCGGTGGTCGCGGTTTCCGCGGCTGCCGTTTTGATGGTGTTCGGGGCACTGCTATGGGCGGTGTCAGCCACCGACAGCACGGCGAGCCGACCGGGCGAGGGCGCCTCCGGTGTGGCGGCCCCGGGGCAGGCGGGACAGGGCGACTGGTATTCAGACAACATCGGCCTGCTGATGTCCGTTCGACACTACAAGCTGGTCCTGAAGAACGGCCGAACCATCGACGTCGAGGAGCCGGTCCCCGTCGGCACCTGCTTCGCGGTTTCAGGCGACGGTCTGCTGCTGACGGCTCGACACGTGTCCAAAGCGCTTGTCGAGAAGCCGGAAGTCGCCAGAGCGACCTTGGCCGAGGGCGTGCTGACCTTTCAGGACGTCGTTGCCCTGGCCTGTTTCGGCAGGACGGAGGACCTCCACTATCGGTGCACGACTGTCTACGAGAGCGCAAAGTATGACATGGCCGTGCTCAAGATCAGTTGTCGGTTCGCCAGCCCGGTCCGCATAGCCGATAGGCCGGCGCGCCGCGGTGACTCCGTCGAGTTGGTGGGCTATCCTGGTGTTGTTACGCAGCTTCTGACCTCCGCCGAAGGCGAAAAGCTCAAGGAGCGAGCAGTGCGAGGGGGGATGCGGGACAATCGAATACGCTATACCGACCAGATTGCGGGATCGGCCTACGAACCGACGCTGACGCGAGGCGACGTAAGCGCGGTTCGCAACGTCGATGGGGTCGTGGTTATCCATGCCAACGTGACTGCGGCGGGAGGCAACAGCGGCGGGCCGTTGCTGAACGCGTCTCGCGAGGTGATCGGTCTGCTGACGTTCGGCCCCGAGGGGATGGAGGTCTCCGGTGGGCAGTTCAGCTTCGCGCCCGCATTGAGCCAGATGATGGATGAGATCAGGCCGCATCTCAGAAGCGACTGACGCCGACGGCGGCCGGCCAGCCCTTCGAGGTGCGGATGGAGAACGGACCAGGGAAGCGGCGGCAAGGACGGATCGTCGGAGAAGGTGATGATCTTTGAGCTTCGTTGCGTGTGCGGCCGGACGATCAGGATCGACTCAACGCGCGCCAGGTCGCGCGTGTCCTGTCCTGGATGCGGGCGGCCCCACGCCGTTCCCGGCGTTGCTGATGAACGGCTCCGGTCCAACTGGATGGTGATTGCCGGCTCGGCGCTGGCGATGCTGCTGGTCAGCGCCACGCTGCTGTGGGCGCTCATGGCGTCCGGGGGCTCGGGGGTGGGAGGGGCCGGCTTGGCGGGCACGGGGCCAAGTGCCGGCGGAAACATCGATGATCCGTATGGCGGCCGAAGGAACCGCGGCCGAGAAGGCCAAGACGGGAACGAATCTGGTCCGGGGTCGAACAAGGGCGGAGAGGGCACCCAGTCCTCCGTCGCCACCTCTCAGCCCGGGCCGGGGACCCAGCCCAGCCCGGATGCGGAGGGAACGCAAACCGCCTCGACGACCCGGCCGTCCGAGTCGCCCAGCACCCAGGTTGCCTCCACGCGGACGTTCGACCCGGGTGGGCTTGTGCAGATCGATCCGCCGCCGGCGCCTCCGGGGCCCGCCGGTGCACCGGCCGGCGGGGTGTATGGTGGGCGCGGCGATCCCAACTGGGCACGGCAGATGGGCGCCACGGCGGAGTCCGAGGCCGCGGTTGACCTCGGCCTCGAATGGTTGGCCAGCGTCCAGGAGCAGGACGGCTCCTGGACATACTGGACCCGACCGGCAGAACGGGGCCGCGGATCTCGTGGCAGCAGTTACTCCGTGGGGATCACCGGTCTGGCCACGCTCGCCTTCCTGGGGGCCGGGCATACGCACGAGGGCAAGAGCAGGTACGCCACAAACGTCCGCAAGGCGCTGGAATGGATGGTGGCACGGCAGGACGCCGTTGGGAAGTTCAAGCAGGGCGTATTCTACGAGCAGGGCATCGCGACGATTGCCATCTGCGAAGCCTACGGGATGACGAGGGACGCCGACCTCAAGAGGCCCGCGCAGAAGGCGCTGGACTGTGTGGTCGCCAACATGGGGCCCAACGGGGGCTACGGCTACCGAGGGCCCGGCGACGACGTTCACGTGACCAGTTTCCAGGTGATGGCGATCAAGTCCGGCATCCTGGCGAAGCTGGAGATAGATAAGAAGCAGAGTGTGTTTGGGACGCTCAGGGCCTACTACGACCGCGGACTGGGGCCGGATGGGACAACGGGTTACACGTCTAGCTCCGGACGAGGCAGTCGCACTTCTGCGCGGACCGCGCTGGGGCTGTTCTGCCGGATCTTCCTGGACGTGGACCTGAAAGACGCCAAGGTCCTCAGGGTTGCCGAGGTCCTTCACGGCGTCGGGCCGCAGCTAAGGGACGTGTACCAGACCTACTACGGCACCTACGGCATGTTCCAGATGCGAGGCGAGTACTGGACGGCCTGGAACAAGAGGTTCCGCGACCCGACGATTGCCTTGCAGATCAAGGACGAGGGGCCTCTTCGCGGCAGTTGGAAACTCGTGAGCTCAGGAGGCCGCGTCTGCACCACGGCCTTGTATATCATGTCACTTGAGGTGTACTACCGGTACCTGCCGGTCAACAAATGAACCCGCGCCCGCCGCCCGATGCAAGTCCCCCGAAGACGACGCAGCACCGGCCCTCCAAGGCACAACCCACGGGCGCTGCCAAGCACGGCTACAGAGAAGACTTTGTCCCGCCAGCGCCTGGCTTGACGGGTTCTCCTTCCTTCATCGGGACGATGAAGTAGTCGAAGCCGAGGCCGATCGACAGGTCCCTGAGCCACGCCCCCTCGGTGAATGAGTCCGGCCACACGAAGATCGCAGGGTAATGGCACTGCCGCTCGGTCTTGGCATTCGGATCTGTGTTCGGGTCTGTGGGCTTGGCGGTGAACTTGCCGAGCTGCCTCCGCAATTCCGCGGCCAGCGCATCTTTGTCCGTGATGAGGAAGCCCCTGTCAGCCTTGGGACGGACGGCAGCGACGTTCCCGTTAGCGTCCATCGTGAAATCCGCGTCATCGCGATTGAGTCCGGTGAACCCCCCTGAGGCGTTGTACTTCTGGATGAATCGCATCCGGCGTCCGCTGACGAGTATGGGAACCTGCTGCTTGTCCGTCTCCCGAAACATGGGCTCGCGCAGCTCCACCGCGGGTCGGCCTCTCGCATCCTGGATGGCTTTCTCGATCTTGGCCTTATCGACCCGCAGTTTGTCTCGTTCCGCGGCCTGCGTGTCCCGCTCACGGCTCAGTCGGAGCGCCGCCTCGCGGATTCCCACGAGCTTTATGGACTTGTCCCTCTGGTCTTGGCGCAGGCTCTGTGCGAGGTCGTGTAGTCGGAGATACTCCCGGAGCAGGTTGGGGTCCGACGAGGGCCCGAGGGCCTTTATCGCGCCAAGCTGCGCCTCGCGCAGATCCTGAAGCTTCTTCACCTCGTTCTGAAGGGAGTTGAATTCGTTCCTGAGCTTGGCCAGCAGACTCGGATCGATCGGCGAGGGCCTCAGTGACCTGCCTGTCAGTTGCAGCAGGACGCAGACCAGTAGCGACACGAAGATGATGCCTCCGAATGCATTGCTGATCGTATCCAGAAACAGCTCAAACGCGCTGCTTGCGTCCTGGGCTGCGGACTTCCTTGGCATCGCCGAAGACTCCTAGGGATTCGCGAAGAGGGACATGCCGGCGGGCCAGATGTCCCATCCAATCTTGAAGCCGTTCTGGAGGATCCATTCCGCCGTGGGCTTCCACCGGCTCACTGACTCGGGCCGGATCAGAAGGACGAAATACTCCGTGGTGCGGTCGCGGCCTTTCGCCCAGGCGAGGAATTCCTGGTAGGCGTCCTGGCCCCTGAACCCGTCTATCCTCTTGGCCAGCATCGCGTCCGGCCCGGTCTTGGGGACCTCTCCGACCACGACCTGGTCGACCCCGCATTCGACCCACAGGGCCTTCTTGGTCGAGCCCGACTGCCTTATTATCGTGACCGGCGTTTGCCTCAGGAGCCTCTCGAGAATCTCTTGCTCCCTTTTCACTTCATCCCCCAGCGCCGCCACCTCCACCGTCAGGACAACCAGTGCCGCGTTGGCGTCATCTCTCTGTCCGACGGCCTGTTGGATATCCCTGTCCAGCGTCTTGTTCGCGACCTCCAGGCCGTGGACGGTCTTCCTTGCGTTGGCAACCTGTCCGCGCGTGACCGTCCTGCCTCCGGCAAGGCGGGCAAGTGCGCGGTTGCCGTCTTCGAGGTCGCTGTACACCTGCTGCTTCTGGGCCTTCGCGGCGGCTACGACTTCTCTCAGGGTGTTCACCAGTTCGGCGTCCGGGCCTCTCTCCTGCTTCCTGGTGCACAGCTCGAGGGCCAGCAGGAGCGTCACAAGCACCATGATCCCGGTGATGCAGGCGATGATGTCCTGGAAGGAGAAGAAGGACATCGGTGAGTCCTTGTCTCTGTGTCGCCGCGACATGGGCTCACTCCGTCCGCTCGAAGAGCGTCAGCCTGAGGCGCCCCACAAGGTTGCGCTGGCAGTAGTTCTTGCACGCGTCCATCATCTCCTCCTCCGACTTGCGGATCATGACCAGCAGAAGCTGGACGCTGAGGGCCGCGATCAGCGCAACGAAGGTCGTGTCGAAGGCGGTGGACAGGCCCGCGGTCACGCCCCGCAGCGCGGGCCTCAGCTCGGCGATGTCGGTGGCCTGGCTCAGCACCCCGCCGAACTGGCCGATGGCCGCGCTCAGGCCCTGCACGGTCCCGACGAACCCCAGCACCGGTATAGCCCAGATCAGGCCCTTGACCAGCGAGTAGCTCGATTCCATCACGTCCTCGTCGTTGCCCGCCTGGGATTGCAGTACGTCGTCAAGGTCGCCGACCCGTCCCATGTTCTTGAGATTGGACAAAGCCAGCTCGATCCGGCTGAAAAGGATGTACCGGCGCGGGTCGTCGCATTCCCGTCTGAGCCTGTCCAGCACCTGTCCGACAGTGCCCGGGGACAGAACGAAGTCGGCCTCGATGGGAACCAGGTCCTTGAACTCCAGCGCCCTGCGCTGGACCCTCACCTTGCTCCACTTGATAAGCACAATTGCCAACGCCCAGAAGGACACGAACACCTCGATATACTGGAAGATTCCTCTCTGGGTGAACACCTGCGCAAAGGTGCTCTTGGGAACCATACTGAGAAGCGCGTAGAACGCCACGGTTGCAACGGATGCGATGATAGCGGACAGAAGGGTATTCACCCTGGTGAACTGGCCGCCGCGGAGGCCCAGCTTGGCCTCGATGTCGTCGCGGTACCACGAGAAACGAGCTCTTACGGCTTCGCTTTCGGTCATCTCATCTCCATCAAGGGCTCGGGTCTCACGCCGTCGGTCCGCTGCCGGTGTGACCCCACCGAACTGGTCATTATCTCCGACAGCCCCACCGCGAGAAGGGCTGACATCGCATACACCGTCACGACTTGGCGCACAACCTGAACCAGCACGAACTTCGCTCCTTCGGCCCGGCCGGATTCCATGCCCACAACCCCACAGCCGACAATGATCGCCGCAACGGCGAGCATGCCCAAGGCCACCAGTCCCAGGAGAATGGCCAGCCGCCTCCCCACTATGGACGAAGCCGACCTCAGCCCCCAAAGCCCCAGCACGCCAAGGGCGATGGAGGCCAGCCACCCCAGCATCGACAGTATCATCGCCAGGATCGCCCAGACGGGCCTCGCCTGGTCCTGCAGCACTTTGCCCAGCGCCAGCTCCGCCAGCACCGCAACGCCGAGCGTTGCCACGCAGACCGAACCTGCGGCGACGGCTTGGAGGGCCCTTCCGCCCGGCATGTCCGGGTACGCAGAACGCAGCAGAAACGCGCAGATCAGCCCGGCAATCAGGGCCGGCACCAGCGACGCAAACCCCAGAGCCAGGCAAGGCGACGGCCCCCATGAAGCAGTCGCCACAAGCAGGACGATCGCCAGCCCAGCCGACACGGAGTAAGCCCAACCTCGGGAGGCGCCTCTCAGCAGCGCCGCCACGGGTATCAGCCCCAGTCCCACGGCTGTCGCGTACAGGGAACTCGCCAGGAGGATCGCGCCCTCCAGCCCCCCCAGGCCCCACCACCAGACGAGGTTTCCGCCGGCCTTCGAATGCGGGACGTTCGCGCAGAACACGAGGATGGCCCCCGCACAGATGCCCTGGACAAGGCAGAGCTTTCGGAGCTCGTCAGACGCCGATGCGCCGGCGTCTTGCCGCAAGGGCGGGGGGGACACTGCCGCCGGCCGAGTCGCAGGCTCAATATGCTCGGCCGCGACAGGCTCAGCGGCAACGGCGGGTGAGACAGGTGAAGCCGTGGGCTCGGCAGTCGGCGGACTGTCAACGGCCTCGGGTGAGGGCAGTGGGGCCTGGCGTTCTGCCTGCTGGGCGTCGCTCGCGTCCTTCTCCTGAACGGGCTCGGAGACGCGGACGCCGCTGCTTGCGGGCGGGCGCTGACGCTCGAACAGCTCCGGGAATTGCCTTGCCGGCTTCCAGGTTCTGCCGTCGGAGGAGATTTCGTGGACGCGCGTGACCATCCCCAGGCGGATGCGCCTGCGAAGCTCTGCCAGACCGTAGGGACCTTCCATGTGCCCGCGCATCCGGACAAAGTAGGCTTTCTCCGCCATTGCCGCTTCCCGCTCGCGGGGGCAACTGCGCCGCCTGGTGTCGCACATCCGTTCTACTGCTTGGGCCCGGGATCGTGGATGAAGACCATGATTCCCTCGGGCATGCCGACCATTGCCTGATCCGACACGACCACATTACCATCTTTGACTTCGCCTATCTTCTCCAAACTCATCGCGCCTCCGGCCGGCGGCTTGACTATCCAGGCGGTCGCTCCGTCCTTGATAGAGTCCTGAGCCGCCAGTAATACCTGCCAGCGGCCGCCCTCTTGCAGGGCCACGCGAGTGACGCCCGAAGAGCCGATCAGGAGCTTCTGGAACAGCTCGTCGCGCTTCAGTGCGCAGTCCCGAGCAATCTCCGAGTACGGCTTGAGCTTGCTCAGGTATGCCTCCATGTCCTTTCGCGCGGCGGCAGCCCTCTCGTCGTCCGGATTCATCCAGTTGATGGCTTCACCGGACAGCTTGAGGTCCTCGATCAGCCGCTTGATCTGTTCGTCTGCGCCCCAGCAGGCGCTCTGGGTGGCCTTCAGCGCCTCCTCCAGCAGCATGGCCCGCAGCACCGCGTCCACGTCCTTGGAGTCTCGGATCAAGGTAGCCAGCTCAAACCCGAAAGATTCCCACGCGGACGTATCGTATCTTCTCAGCAGGGCCAGGATGTTGTCGGCAAGCTTGAACTGAGGGCTCGACTTGGGCTCCGTGATCTCTTGTCGCGACTTGAACTGCTTCTTTGTCAGCTTGGTGGTGTCCGGCGTCAGCGCGACCGGTATGGAACAACCCAGTGAGCCCTCCGTGATCTTGGGATCCTTGGTGGTGTAGTACACCTTGCCGCCGGTAGCCTTGAAGCTGTACAGGCGCATGATCGGCGTATCCATGATCACTGTCAGGCTGGCCTTCCATGGGTTCTCGTCGGCCATGGCGCTTTGAGCCTTCGCCAGATACTCCAGGTAGGTTTTCAGTGATCCCTTGAACGGTGTAGCAGGGTGCCCGGTGAGATAGCCCTGCGCCGCCTCCAGCCGCTTGGCCACGTCGGCCGACGTTGTGGGACGCAGCTTCCCGTTCCAGCCGCGGACCAATTCACCCCACTTCAGCACGGCCGCCCAGCCGCCAGACATTTGCGCAGCCCGCTTGAAGTCGTCGTTCTTGGCAGAGCCGGGGTATTTCCTGACGAAGGCCTCCAGGGCCTTCTTCAGCTCGTCGGCTGAACCGGCGTGATCGCGAAGGGCGACGATGTCCGCCCACTCCTGTTGGTGCTCCTCAATCACACGCTTGAGATCCTTGATGGCTCTATCCCAGCTATTCAGCCTGGCCCGGTAGGCAGGAAGCAGTTCCACGTACCCGGAACTGACCTTGTCGGACCGTGCGTGCAGTTCGTTGAGCCTCGCCCGCAGACCAGCAACGGCCCTCTCCTTCTCGTGGACGTTGTTCGCGTCCATTTCGCCGATCTTCACGCTTGCGAAGTGCTTCGCCAGCTCCTTCACCATAGCCAGGAAAGCTTTGTCGCGCTGGTCCTGTATGCCTATCTCTATATCCTTGACCAGGTCTTCCCAAGCGATGAACTCGAGATTCTCTTTCGGGTCGTCGACGTACGGTCTGGCCTCCCGGACGGACTTTCCGGCCGGCTCGATGTCCCGTTCGTCTGGTTCCCTCGGCCACGT
>Ga0307379_10008223_pt1 | contig 14085 bp, 5 predicted proteins | sample UN2MG_FD_202237 | JGI IMG/M metagenome (GOLD analysis project Ga0307379, IMG submission 202237) | Soil microbial communities from Risofladan, Vaasa, Finland - UN-2 | ecosystem: Environmental > Terrestrial > Soil > Coastal area > Acid sulfate soil | place: Finland: Risofladan, Vaasa | collected...
ATCAGTTGGGACGTGATCAAGGAGATTCAGAAGCGGCACCTGAAGCGGCGGTTCGGCAAGCCGAGGCTGAAGCACCTGAAGCAGATCGCCATCGACGAGATTTCGACGGGCAAGGGGCACCGCTACGTGACGATCGTGATGGACTTGGCGAGCGGCGCGGCGGTTCACGTGGGCGAAGGCAAAGGGGGCGATGCGTTGAAGCCTTTCTGGAAGCGGCTGCGTGCCAGCGGCGCGAAGATCGAGGCGGTGGCCACGGACATGTCGCCGGCCTACATCGAGGCGGTCCTGGCCCATTTGCCCCATGCGACGCTGGTGTTCGACCGTTTTCACGTGATCAAGCTGTACAACGACAAGCTCTCCGAGTTGCGGCGAGACTTGCACCGCCAACTGGCCGACACGATGGAGAAGTCGGTGCTGAAGGGGATTCGCTGGCTGCTTCTGAAACGGCCGGAGAACCTGGACCCGACGCGGAACGAGCCGCAGCGTCTGGAAGAAGCGTTGCGGCTGAACGAACCGCTGGCCATCGCTTACCACCTGAAGGAGGAGCTCGGCCAGATCTGGGAGCAAGAGACGCAGGAGGAGGCGGAAGCGTTGCTGATGGATTGGATCCTGTACGCGGAATCGACGGGGATCCGGATGCTGATCAAATTCGCCAGAACCCTGCGAATCCACGCCTTGGGAATCCTCGCCTACTACGAGTACCCGATCTCGACCGGGCCGTTGGAAGGGACCAACAACAAGATCAAGACCATGAAACGCCAAGCCTACGGATTCCGCGACCCGGAGTTCCTCAAACTCAAAATCCTCGGCATCCACGAAACCAAGTACGCTTTAGTCGGATGAGCCTCAAGATACTTCATGCCATGGACGGTGTCCGGCTCCAGGTAGCTGCCCTCGGTCCATTCGTTCCAACAGTTGATGTTCAAGATGCGCGGACCGCCGGGCTTCGACAAGAGACGCCGCTTCGCCATTTCCAACGCTTCCTGGAATCGTTCCGGCGTGTTGCCGGAGATGGTGTTCATGAACGGGTAGCCGAAATTGCCGAACTCGTCGTCCTGGTGGGCGCGCGGGCTGGAATCCCAGCCCATCGTCACGTTCGGGAAGTAAGGCACGCCGAATCTCTGCTCGGCCTCGCTCCAATATCGGAAGTAACCGTCGCGCACCTCGTCGTAATCGGTCTGCAGTTTCGGCAACTGCACGTGGTGGATCCAAACGTAGGAGGTGACCGAATCGAAACCCAGGTCCTTCACCAGTTGGGCAGGGTCAGCCGGCTTCCCCTCGCCGGGCAGGATCGGCCGCCCCCAGACCACCGCGTTCAGATGCAGACCCGGAAGACGGGCTGCCAGCGCCTTCGAGCGAAACTTGTCGAGTGCGGCGCGCGTCGCCTTGACGCTGCCGAAGCTCTCCAGCAGTTTCGTCAGGTCGTAGAACGAGAAGTAAGGTCGCCCGTCGATCCGCCAGTACGAGGGATGCCGGAAGTAGGATCGTATGACGTGGTCGCAGATTTTGTCGAAGTTCTCCGGCGTCACGGTTCCGGGATAGAGAACCTCGCGCTCGGCGCCGCGCCGGTACGGCTGGATTTCGAGCCAGTCGTGGTTGGCCCACATGAAGGCGAACTTCAGACGGGAGTTGTTCTTCGCCTTCAGGAAACCGAGGTCAATCGGCCGGTCGAGGAATGGGCCGTCGTCGTAATAGTACCAGTCGAAGATGAACGCGTCGATGCCGTGGTCCGCCGCGGCCACGATCTTCTGCGCCATGACGTCCGGGTCCGACTCGTCGGTGTATCCCCAAAGCGGGACGTTCGGCTGGCGATGGCCGGGGAAACGCGGCCTGGCCGCCTTGACCAGCTCCCATTCCGACCACTGCTTCCCCTTGGTCTTCTCGTTGCGTGGATCGCCGGGGTGGTAGTTGCCGAAGTAGTAACAGGCCACGGTGACGGGCGGACCCACCTGCGAAGCTGGTTGCTCCGCGGCGGGTGCGGACGACGTTGCTTCCCGCACCTCCAGAGAAACATTGTCCAGACCCGGGACGCCTTGGGCGGCCTCGAAGGCGATGATCATGGACGTGCCCGCGGGAACGCCCTTGGCTACGAGTTCCTGCCGGGCTCCCGGTTTGAAATCGCCGCCCGCGAGTTGCACGAAATTGCCGTCGAAGATCGTGGCTTTCAGGACTGGCTCGGGCCGCCACGGTTCGGATACATCGAAGGTCAGCACCGCATCAGAAACTCTCTCCAGGGTCCCGACGTTCTGGCGGAAGAATCCGAGCGTCGAGGGATTACCAGTGGGCGCAGTCTCGCCCCGGTTCGCGTGGACGGCGTAGGTGTTGCCCGAACCGCGCCATCCCTTTGGCAGACCGCCATACCAACCGTCGTTGCCTGCGGCGAGGCCGCCCAGGTCGCTGAAGTCGCCGTTGACCACTCTCAGTTGCCGGTTGACGGCATCGTCCTGTTTCGGATTCGACACAGCGGCCCGGCCGGGTAAGCATACGCTATGGGGTTTACTCCCGGCCGCGTCCGCTGCGGTGGCATGATTCTGCACGGCGGAGGCGGAAAGGCCGAAGAGGATGGCAAGGATGAGCTTTGTGCGGATCATGGTCATGGTGAGGGGTCGTTTCATGTTCAGAAGTCTCTCTCAAAACGGATGGTGTGAGGTATGTCGTCGCTGACGGGGATATTGTACGCGTGGCCCCAGCGTTTGGCCGCTAGATTCGTCGTCTCTCATGGGTTCGTCGTGTTCGTTGCCTGCTCCGCGCGCAGAAGCTGTTGTGTCAGATAAACCATCTCCGCGGCCGCCCAAACGTCGGCCGGGTCGCCATGGCCGCGCGGCGGTTGGTGGTCGATCTCCTCGTACCAGCAAACGGTCGAGCTGGCACGGTCCACCCATGCCGCGCGGCTTGGGCGTGGAGAGCAGCGATTCGAGCAGCCCGCTTCCGGCCACGAACGCTTTGTGCCGCGAGTAAGGCAGAGCGACCGGCGTCTTGCAGGACAGGGGGCACAGACCGTCACCGAGCGCCGCCACGGATTCCGGGCCGGACGGCGGCTCCACAGCGGCACGGCGGGTGTCCAGCGGCTTTGCGCTCAGGTAGAAGCCGTCGAAATTGACGTTGTTGCGGTCGGCCAGAGAGCGGATTTCCAGCGTGTGCCGGCCTTCAGCGAAGCCGCGCAGTACCACGGCGACGTATTTCCACCCTTCCGGTTTGAAGCCCCAATCGCCCGCGGCCGGCAGCGTCACGATCGCGGACTGATGGGTGTCCCCGTCGAGCGTCACGCGCACCACCGACCCGCCCGCCGTTTGACGTGCATAGCGGAGCGTGACGTGAAGCGCGGGGAACTCGGTGGGCAGTTCCGGACGGTAGCGGAGAAAATCGCCTTCCCTGCCGCCCCAATCGTTATCCACACACGCGCCGCCCCAGGCGCTGGTCACGGCGAAATGCGCGGCGCGCGACCCGCGCTGTTCGGAATAGTCCTCTGCCTCGATCCAAAGGACCTCGTTGCTCGCGGCGTAAAGCGCAGCCGGCGGAACCAGCAGCAGGGCACCGAGAAACATGCAAATGGGGTTCATGGTGTTCTCGCTACTCCCCTTACCCTGACGATCGTCAGGGAGTGTGGCGGCAGATTGGTTACTCCCTTGTTGAACGCGAGCTGCTTCTGCTGGGGCACGACCCGGTTGGGGTCGTCGATGTCATTGAATGCATCCGGTGAATCGCCGGCCAAGATGGTTGCCCGGAACCGGCCTTCGAGCAGTCTGTCCTGCTTTTTGACGGTACAGGCCACGTCTTTCGTTGGATGCCGGTTCACCAGCGCGATCGACCAGGCTTGGCCTGCCGCATCCACCGTGGCGACGGCGTCGAGCACGGGAATCGACCGATTGCCTTGGATGAGTTGCCCGGCTTCGATATCGACTTGGCCGACGCGGGCCTCCAGGAGATTGGCATACATCGCCAGCGTGTGGAAGGTGGTACGTTTGACAATTCCTTGCGGGTGCACGAAGAGCGGGCCGCGCGTGTTGACCAGCGGGGCGATGTTGGCCATCCCGACGTCCTCGGCGTGTCGCAGGCAACTGTTCAGAAATGACGCGGAGAACAACGCGTCGGCCATCGAGTACTGCTCGGCTATCGCGTTGATGTCCCGCTTGGCGATCAGCTCGTTAACGGCGGGGTCGCTCGGGGCGCGGATCTGTTTGCGTGGGAAGCCTGGGTGATGCCAGCCGCGGAGATTCCATTCGTCAAAGGCGATCTTGATCCGCCCGCGGCAGCCGGCTTCGTCGAGGATGTCGATCACGCGGGTAAGCGTCTGCTCCGGCCCTTCCGAAAGCATGATGCAGGAGAGATAGTCGGGAATCGCATTCTCTTGCCAATAGCCCAGCCAGTATTGGTGGATGCAGACATAGTCCAGGTATTGTCGGGCCGCTTTCAGCAGCGGCAGGGTCCACTGGCGATTAGGCGTCGCCGCGGCGAGGAGTATGAGGTCGTTATCGGCGGCCAGCATCTGTTCCGCCGACCGTTTGACCAGTGGCCCCCACTCGGCCGGCGTCTTGGCGCCGATTTCGTGACTGCCCCAATTCTCGTTGCCGATGCTCCAGTACCGGACATTCAGCGGCTGGTCACGTCCGCCGGGGGCGCAAAGGTTGGCGGATCGGCCTTTTGTGCCGTTGCAGTATTCGACCCACTCCCGCATCTCCTCGGGCGTTCCGTTGCCGGCGTTCGTGCAGATGTACGGCTCGGCGCCGACTAGCCGGCACCACTGGACGAACTCGTCAGTGCCGAACGCATTGGATTCCTCGACGCCCCACACGGGGTCGGGAGTCGGAAGGCGGTTGGTTCCGACGCCGTCCTTCCAGTGATAGCCGCTGGCAAAGCATCCGCCCGGCCAGCGCACGACCGAAACCTTGAGCTCCTTCACCGCCTCGATGACGTCCTTGCGGAAACCCCGCTCGTCCGATAACGGCGAACCCGGATCGAACAGCCCACCGTAGATCTGGCGGTGAAAGTGTTCGATGAAGCCGCCGAAGATCAGGGGGCTGTACGCTCGGGAAGGGGCGTGCGTGTCGATCGTCACCGTCGCCCGCGTGTCCTCCGGCGGGCTGCCGGTCGGCGCGAGCACGATATCGTCGTACCACGCCTGACCGGTCGATTGGCCCCAGCCACCGAACAAGCAGTTGATTTCCAATTCCGTTGCCGCCCCGGTCTGGAAGACGGTCGATACCCGCGTCCAATCCTTCGTGCCGGTCACTGGCGGCGTTCGGACATGCTGCAGGTTCTGGATATTCAGCAACGCACCGACGGCGCCGCGGACGTTGCGGGTCTTGATCCAACCCGAGAGCTTGTAGAACGTGTTAGGCGCGACGGTCACTGTCGCCGTCCACGCAGCGTCCGTACCTGTGTCCGAAGAAATGGAGGCACAGCGATCGCCCGTTCGGCCCGGCGCTGCGATGCTCCACCGCCCATCCGCTTCTCCGCTCCAGGCCCGCGATATCCAGCCGCGGACGCCGGCTTCGGCCTGCTCTTCGAAGGACGGATTTGGCAGCAGATTGACGGCCGGGCCCGGATCCTGCGCCGCTGCCTGCGATATGGCAGCGACCAACGGAGGCAGCAGCAGGGCCTGCAGAAATCGGGGCGACTTGGTCCACATTGGCTTCTTCATTGTGCTGCCTCCGTTTGGCTGTCGCTCGCTGTTGCCACTTCCAGGGCGACTGGGCCGAGCAGGCCGGAGGTCAAGTCGCCTCGGTAGCGGGTGGGGATGGTCGCGTAGTGGTTGGCGAGCGTGTTGAACACCAGCACCTCAATCCGGTTTTCGCCGGGCTTCACCCGTTTCGTGATGTCCACCGTCCATGGCGGCGCGACGCGGATGCCGGCCACCTGGCCATTGACGCGGACTTCCGCCGTGGCAACGAGTCTCCCGAGGTCGAGCGTGGTCTGGCCGCCGGCCTGCCGTGGCGTCAGCGCGACGGTCTTGCGATACCACGCGCCGCCGGAATAGCATTCCAACGCACCCATTTTCGACCAGTCGCCCGGCGTGGCGAGGCCGGGGCCGCACTCCAAACGCACGGGCTCCGGGAACACCGCCGCGCCGCAGAATCCTGTTTCGGGCTTCACGCGCAGAGCAACGCGAGCCGCGCGCGGCAGCGGAGTGGCGGCCTCAAAACGGCCTTGGCCCGCGGCCCGCATCGGCTGACCGTCCGCCCAAGCCTCGACGCTTCCCCGTGCGGTTACCGTCATCGCGTGCAGGCCGGGCGGTGCGGTGAAGCCGAACCATTCGGCGGGCCTTCCGCCGGCATGCACGTCGAAACGAATTACCGACGGATCGTCGAACCACGTCATCGACAGTGGAGTGCGGCTCGGCGGGGTGGAAGAGACTCCGTCGCGCTTCAGGACAAAGTAGCCGCGGCCGGCCTGATCGTAGCGGACGAGGATCGGATTGGCGCCGGTCCGCAGCGATACGGCCTGTTGCGGGCCGTCAACGCGCTCGCCGTTGAGGAACACCGCCGCCGGCGTGAGCACCTCGGAGGCGTGCGGTGTTTCGTCTTCCCGGCGTGCGCTGGTCACGATGCGGGCCGTTGTCGGGCGATCGACCGTCGCGCCGGTCCACAGGTAGTAGCGGTTGCCCGCCTCTTCGGCCACGTATTTGAACTCGTTGAGCGCACTTTCACGCTTGCCAAGACAGAGGAAATGGTCGGTGACGTTTTCTTTCAGTCCGTGATAACCCTGATGGCCCGGATCGCCTTCGAGTCCCTGACGCCAGGAGAAACAATAGGGCCGCCAACGGTACGGCTGGCCGTCGATGTAGACCGCTTCCGTAGGGTTCACACGGGTGAGGTTCGCCAACTGGGCATCGATCACGTCGGCAGCCACATCGTCCGGGATCGGTCCAAGCAGCCAGAATTGCGGCCCGAAGTCGTAGGTGACTCGCTCCCAGAGGTGGTCGTCGAAGTTCGGCTCCTGCCAGGCGGCCGCGTTGCCGGTCTCGGCGGCGTGGCGGAAGACGCGTGCTTCCGGGCCGATGAGATTGTCCGTGACGGGCAAGCGGAAGTCTCCGTAGCGGTTATCCATCGTCGGCTTCAGCTCGAACTCCCAATCACCGTCCAGGACGATTTCCTGCACCGAGCGCTTCGAACTCGGCGGCGGATTGACGTGCCCCCGGCCCGGCGTGAACACGACGATCTGGGCTTCGCAACCTTCCAGTGGCAACTGCACCTTGGTGCCGGTCGTCGTCTCGCCGAGCACTCGCAGCGGCCGAACCGCGCCGGTCCACGGATCCCACAACTCGGCCCGACCCTTGGCGCGGAATTCGACCATCGCATTCTTCGGTGCCCCCATGACCATGTACACGTCGCGCGGACCGACCTTGCGGTGCGTTGCCTGGATGGCTTTATCGCCTTGAACATCGCGAGGGACAAGGTTTTCGATCCGGCTAACCAGTGCGTTCCATACGTCGCCCGCCGCGCCGCCGCGATGCAGCTCGTGGACGTTGGTTGGGTCGGGAACGGACAGCCCGGTGATGTCGCGATTTGTCCGCCAGGCCTCATCGCTCGGCGGCGCGAGTGTGTAACGCAGGTCTTCCGTGGAGAGGACCGTCTTGCCGTCCTGGACGATCGCCAGAAACATACCTGCGGTGCCTTGTCTTCCCGGCGGGTCGTGATCACGCGCATCCATGGTGATCACGTCGCCATCTTTCAGTGCGATCTTGCCCGTCCAGCCACTTGAGTAGTCCGCGTCCGAGCAAACCTGGGCGTCGTTCAAATAGAGGGCCCCTTCGTTATCGCAGAAGAATCGCGCCTGGCACGTGGACTTCACGCCGGCCGATGCTCGCCACACGCCCTTGAAATAGACGCGCTGCGCGGGCTCTTTCGACCAGGCCCAGCGGCCGACGAAGCCGCCGTCGTAGCGTCTTACGGGGAACTGGTCGCCCGGCAGCATCGCGATGCCGATCCCCCCGGCGTCGCTGCGCTGGACCGGGGGGCGGGCGCCGGCCTTGGTTTCCGCGGCCGTCGCTCCGAACAGTTCTTCAACGGCCGCATCGAGTTCCGGGTCCTCGCGGCCTGCGCGATCGCTTGCCTCGGGCAAGGCCCCGCCGGCGATCACGATCCCACCCGATCGGAAGAACTGCAGCGCCTTCTGCAGCGTGGACCATCGCGCGGCACGCATGGCCGGCAGGACCAGCACACGGTAGGAAGCGTCCGCGACGTGCAATCGCCCGTCGCGGAGTTCGGCCCGCGCCAGCGATTCGAAATCCATGAAAATGAAATCGTAGCCTTGATTCATCAGCGTCGTGCCCGCGGCGAAGGCGGCCTCCGTTGCCTCGCGCCCGCCCAGTCCGGCCTGGCTGGGAGCGACCGGGTACACCACGGCGACATCACACTGATGTACGCCCTGGCTCATCAAGTACGAGAGCCGCTCGAAGTATTTCAGGAACACGCCCATGTGCTCCCAGTACGGCATGCGGAAATGGTAGCACGGCGGCGCCCACTCCCAGAAACTGCCATGCGTGGTGTAGTACAAGCCGTGCAGGTTGAGCAGATTGCAGCCGTATAGATAGTTTTCGCGCGTGGCGAACATGAGCCTCTCCGGCGTCGCGCCCCAACCGAGACTGTGGTACCCTTCCAGCCACACGCGCGGGCGCCGGTACAGATGGGCGATCGAGCTGGAAACCTTGCCTTTGATCAGATCGGCTCTTCCGCCCGGCGTATCGTGGCCGGGGGCGGTGTACCAACGCACGGCGCTGAAATAGTCGCCGAATTCCAGCGGGTTGCGGCCACGGCTGCCTTGATCGCAGCCGTAGATCTTGCCGCGGCTCCAATGCCATTGGAAGATCGGGATAAAGTAGCGCTCTTGGGCCAGTTGCATCTTCACGTCCATGAAGTCCAGTCGGTACTTGACGGTCTTGGGGCCGACGTCCTGGGACATTGCCGGCAAGGCTTCGAACAGATCGTAGCCCTTGCGTCGCTGGAACTGTTCGGGTAGATCGTCGGCCCAGACGCGATCGCCCACGCCGAAATGCAATTCGTCGTGGAAGAAGTAGTTCAGTCCAGCGGCCGACTGCCCGGGGGCATGGTCCTGGAACACCTGGAAGAAGTTCTCCACGACTCGCCGTCCGGCCAGCGGATGGATCGGGTTGAGCGTGCCGGGCTTGCGCGCGGCGGTGAAGACCCAGACTTCCCAATCGCCTTCGGCCGGAGTCCACTCCAGGCGTTGCTTGCGGATCGAATCGACCAGGTCGATGCTGCCGGGCCCGATTCCCGGTTCGCCGCAACGATACGCCCGCACGGCCACCGTGTCGGCCGGCAGGTCGCGGGCCAGCGCCTGGCCGGCCGCCACGCGCTGTTGGTGGGCGATCGCCATCTCTCGACCCTGGATTTCCGGATCGCGGTAGATGGTGCTGCTGATCAGGCTTCGACCGTTGGGCCAGTCGAGCGTGTAGCCGCTCAGTCCAATCCCCATCCCGCGCTTCCCGCATTCGCCGGCGACGAACCTCCAGACGTCCCACCAGGCGTCGGAAAAGATCGCCGGTTCGGCAGCGTAGGTCGGCCAGCCGCTCGAGTCTTCGTGGGCATAGTTCACCTGCATCCCGGAGATGCCCTTCGCGTGGAGCTGCTCGATCTGCCAAAGCAGCCGCTCCTTATCGAGCGGATCGCCGGTCCACCACCAGAACGGCACCTCACCGTACCCCGGCGGCGGATTCTGGAACCCCGGCAGCGCGTCCAGGTTCGGATCGCGCGAGGGAAATCCGAGCGCGTCTTCGGGCGGCGTCGGAGAGTTCTTCGGGTCGGGGAACGTACCGTCAGCGGCCTTCTGGTCGGCCGCTCCCTTCGCATGGGTCGGTTCGCACTTCGGCTCGCTCGGAAGGGGCTTGGCGCTCTTCAGCCCTCGCAAGACCGACTCCGTCACCATCTGTGCCAGCGCCTCATAAGCCGGCGCCGTCCAGTGAAAACGATCGCCGCGGGCGAGCTCGAGCTTCTCGACCAGCAGCGAGTGGAAATCGTTCACCGGCACGTTCATTTCCGCCATCACTTCAGCGGCCATGCGGTTGTGCTCGACGATGATCGGGTTGATTTCCGGTTCGAGCTCCGTCGGCTCTCCCTGCGTGGTCACGGGCGTGCTGCTGGCCCAGATGAGTTTCGCGTTCGGCAGCTTTTCGCGGAGCACTTGGACGTAAGCCTTGGTCAGCGGCTTGAAAGCACCCTTTTCGATGCGTCCCTTCTGCCAACCGTGCAGGCCCATGTTGAAATGCACCACATCATAGGGTCCGTGCTCCAGCACCTGGGCCAGCAGCTTGTTGACATATTCCGACTGGTGGTAGGGATTGACCCATACGTCGACGTAGGCTTGTCCCTGGAGTGCCTCGATGACGTGCCTCTTGTAGCCGTTGAGAATCGAATCGCCGATCAGCAGAACGCGCGGACGGTGCGGACCGGTGACTTTCGCCTTGTCGAGTCCCCACCCTTTGCCGTCGGCATGGAGACGCGAGTCGGTCTCTTGAGCGGCTGGGAGCGTAGCCTCATCGTCGGTGTTTGATTCAAAGGCACAGGCAACCATGCTGCAAAGGATGAGCGTGAAGAGGTTTGTCATCGCGGGTGTTCCTTTCCTTCAGTCCCTGGACGCAGTGTGGTCCAGCATCATCTGCTTGGCCGCGGAGCCTTCCATCAGGAACAGAATTGATTATATCGCTCTTCGTGGCCGTGCATACCTCTATCTCGCACGGGCGGTGAGACCCGCCGGGCCGGCACACCTCTTGATTGGCGAACGAAGACCAGTTCTACTTTAGGGGGAGACGAGTGCCCCGTCCTCACCTAGACGAAATGAGTCAAACATGAAGCCAATTGCTGCCGCGCCCGCAGCTTCAAGCCCAACAGTGTCGAAGGAGTTCAAGGAATGGCCGTGAGACGAAGCCTTCTGGTTCTTGCGTGCGCCTTTCTCACGGCTCCGGCGGAAATACCTGCCGCAGATCAGGCAAATCCAAGCAGAAAGGAAATCAGCAGCCATGAGACGACTGTTTTTCTTGGTCCTTTGCGCATCGCCGGTATGCATCTTGTCGTCGCCGGCGTCCGCGGAACAGAACCCCAACATCGTCCTGATGATGGCCGACGATCAAGGCTGGGGCGAGACCGGCTACAACGGCCACCCGCACCTCAAGACGCCCGTGCTCGATGAAATGGCCGCGGAGGGCCTGCGGCTCGATCGCTTTTATGCGGCTTCGCCGGTTTGCTCGCCGACCCGGGCGAGCGTGATGACGGGCCGGCACGCGAACCGATCCGGCGCCTTCGCGCCGAACTGGTCCACGCGGCCCGAGGAGATCACCCTCGCGCACATTCTCAAGCAGGCAGGCTACCGCACCGGGCATTTTGGCAAATGGCACATCGGTGCGGTGAAGAGGGAGTCGCCGCTGAATCCAAACAAGATGGGCTTCGACGAGTATCTTTCGCATGACAACTTCTTCGAGATGAATCCGCCGCTGAGCCGTAACGGTGCACCGCCGGAGATCATCCACGGCGAAAGCTCGGAGATCATTGTCGAGGAAGCAGTGTGCTTTGCCCGCAAGGTCCATGGGGAGCAGAAGCCATTCTTCATCGTCGTCTGGTTCGGTTCGCCGCACGGGCCCTATTCAGGCCTGGACAAGGATGTCGCAATCTACCGCGACGTGCCGAACGAACAGATGCGTCTGCGCTTTGCGGAAATCACGGCGATGGATCGGGCTATTGGGGCCTTCCGTGCCGCGCTCCGCGATCTTGGCGCGGCAGACAATACGCTACTCTGGTTCAATTCCGACAACGGTATCCCGGTTGCCAACGAGGAGGACTCTTTCAACGGGGGCTGGCGCGGCAGGAAGGGCGACGTCTACGAAGGCGGCCTGCTCGTGCCGGCGATCATCCAGTGGCCCGCGGTCATCCGGACGCCGCGAGCCTCGTCCGTTCCCTGTGTCACTTCCGATATTCTGCCCACCGTGCTCGATCTGCTCGACCTCGAACACCCCGACTCGAAACGCCCGCTCGACGGCGTCAGTTTGCGCGAGCTGATCGTCGATGGAACGATGACCGCACGCCCGTCGCCGATCGGTTTCTGGAAATATCCCGCCGGTGGTGAGAAGAAGAACGGACGGTGGGTCAGCGAGGAGCTGTCCCGCGGCACCACCCCCACGACGAGGAACCCCGCAATCGATTTCACCAACTACAGGCATCCCGTGGCCAAAACCGAGGATTTCGGCGGCGATGCGGCCTGGACCGACAACCGTTTCAAGCTCGTGACCGGGCGGCCCCGTCGCGGCGAGCCGCGCACGGAGTTGTTCGACCTGGTGGCCGATCCCAAAGAGACGACGAATATCGCCGAAGAACATCCCGACGTGGTCGAGCGAATGAGGGGTCAGTTGCACCAGTGGCAGCGATCTGTCGAACAAAGCCTTACCGGGGCGGATTACTGAAACCCGATTGAGTTCTGGCGCGGATTTGGGAGCGTATGTGACTTCCAAGCCGGACTTTCGCGTCGGCGTAACCCCATTCGAGAGGTGGATCTCGAACACCGAGTCCGCAAAGCCGTTCGGAAGGGCCGAAGCGAGAACGATACGCTGGAAACAAACACCGGCTTCCTCAGCACGTCTGTCGAAGAACCATGAAACACAACATCACATTCCTCACCGCCCTGCTGCTCGCTCCGCTGGCGGCTCTGCATGCTGCCGATGCACCAAAGCAATCTACGTTGCCGCTCGTTGTGGAGGGCAATCCCTCGGTCTACGCTGAATTTGCCACGGCATTCGCGAATCCTCCGACATCAGCCCGACCTTGGGTGTATTGGTTTTGGATCAACGGGAACATCAGCAAAGAAGGAATCACGGCGGATCTCGAGGCGCTCCAGCGAGCCGGCGTCGGCGGCGTGCTGTGGATGGAGGTGAGCGGACCTTGGTGGGCGCCCGAGGGGCGGGTGGCGGCGCTCAGCCCGCAGTGGCACGAGGCTTTCCAGTGGGCGGTGCAGGAATGCGACCGTCTGGGCCTCGAGTTCGACGTGTCGGTTGATTTCGGCTACGGCAGCGGCGGCCCGCACATCACGCCCGAGCTCTCCATGCAGAAGCTCTACTGGAGCGAGACGGAGGTCGAAGGCGGACAGAAAGTCGACCTGGTCTTGCCGAAGCCCGAGGTCGCGAAGAACCTCTCCGCATGGCTGAGGCCCGGCGCCGAGATCAGCGCGACAGTCCGCGAACAGATCGAGGACACCGATTCCTACAAAGACGTGGCCGTGGTTGCGATTCCCGCGCCGGCATCGCGCCAAGCCCGTGCGTATCGCCTCCCGGAGGTCAATCTCAAGAGTGGAACCGACTGGCGATTGCCCCGCAGTCGAGAGGCCGCCTCGCCGCCACCAGATTCCGTGACGCCCTCCGAGCGCGTGGTGGATTTGACCGGCCGGATGGGACCGGACGGCCGCTTGACGTGGGATGCGCCGCCAGGCAAATGGTTGCTTTTTCGCTGCGGGCACGCATCCAATTTCAAGATGACCAGGCCCTGTCCGGCGGCGGCCGTTGGCCTGGAATGTGATCGCCTCTCCAAAGCCGGCATCGAGGCTCACTACGCCGCGTTCCTGAAAAAGATCTTCGAAGGCGCCGGCCCGGCCGCCGGCAAGGCGCTCAGTTATGTCCACATTGATAGCTGGGAAGCCGGGGGGCAGAACTGGACCGCCACGTTTCCCGTCGAGTTCCAGGCGCGGCGCGGGTACGATCTGCGTCCGTGGCTGCCGGTCCTGACGGGGCGTGTGGTCGAGAGCGTCGAGTTGTCCGAACGGTTCCTTTGGGACGTCCGAACGACCGTGAGCGAAATGATCCGCGACAACTACGCCGGCAGGCTGCGCGAGTTGGCGCGCACGCACGGCATCAAGCTGTCCATCGAAGCCTACGGGCATCTGTGCATCGACAATCTTGCCTACGCCGGCGTCAGCGACATGCCCATCAGCGAGTTCTGGGCCAGGGGCGAGGGATTGTTTCCCAGTCCCGGCGGCTATGAAGCGTCCACCAAGGTCATGGCCTCCGCGGCGCACACGTATGGCAAGCCCGTGGTTGGCGCCGAAGCATTCACCTCCGACCGCGGCTGGCGCGACCACCCATTTCTCTTG
>Ga0307379_10008225_pt1 | contig 14084 bp, 8 predicted proteins | sample UN2MG_FD_202237 | JGI IMG/M metagenome (GOLD analysis project Ga0307379, IMG submission 202237) | Soil microbial communities from Risofladan, Vaasa, Finland - UN-2 | ecosystem: Environmental > Terrestrial > Soil > Coastal area > Acid sulfate soil | place: Finland: Risofladan, Vaasa | collected...
CCGCATGTACGCTTCGTGGACCAGGGCCGTCGGCTGAAGGGTGTTTCCGGGCGGGGTCTTGGCCATCCGTGCCCGCGCCAATGCGCGCAGCTCCGAGTAGACGAGGCCCAGCAGCTCGGTGGCCGCCTTCGGATCCCCGGCCTCAGCGGCTTTCAGAACTCGTGTTACCTCTCCTTCCCGCCGAGGCTCCATCGAAGAGATCTCCACGCAATTTGATGGCTCACGCTGCCCAACGGCGGAGGTGCCTATGGCGGGCAGTAAAGTCCTGCGGAGGCCGACCACCGGTCCGGCCCTGCCAAGGGTCATTGTACCAGCTTGGAGAGCCCGTTTGTCGCGCCCGACCGCCCGTATTTGGCCGGCACGGCGCCGGTTTCGGCGGTCAGAACAGCGGCGACCGCTGGAGAAACAGGAGAACGCAATGAAAAGGACGGTGTATTCGGCCTTTGCCCTGACGGCGACCTTGGTTATCGGTCAAAGCAGCGTGTACGGGCAAGCGCCCCTGGGCAGCGAATTCACCTACCAGGGGCAGCTCAAGGACGCCGGCGTGCCCGCCGACGGCGACTACGATTTCGTTTTCCGACTCTTCGACGCCGCGACGGACGGCGTGCAGATCGGCAGCGACTTCCCGGTGGACGACTGGCCCGTCAGCGACGGCCTGTTCACCGTGCAGGTTGACTTCGGCGACAGCGCGTTCAACAGCGAGGCTCGCTGGCTGCAGGTGGCCGTGCGGCCGTGGGACAGCAACGATCCGCACACGGTCCTTTCACCGCGCCAGCCGGTCACCGCGGTGCCGGTCGCGCTGTATGCCCTCGATGGCCCCGGCAGCGCGGGCTACTGGGCGGGCAGTGGGACCGACATCTACAACACGAACAGCGGGAATGTGGGCGTCGGCACGGCCGAGCCGCAGCATCCTTTGCACGTGGTCGGCGATCTGCGCGCCGATGGTCGCGCGGCCCTGGGCAACAGCGCCGGTTTCGGACCGTCAACGTACTATGATTGGGTCCTCGATTTGTCCGCCACGATCACGGACTTTTCCAGCCGCCCCGGGTGGGAAGGGTTGAGGTCCGTGCTCACGATCGACCCGGACGCCGATCTGACGGGGGGCAATGCGCGCTACATTTATTCGCACGACATGTACACCACCGTTCCCGCGGACAACGACAAGGACATCGAATACTTTCAGGGACCGTATCTAGGCGCGTACCATTGGGGCAGCGGCAACATCGCCCGCTTTGTGGGGGGAAACATCGGTGCACAGCATTTCGGCTCTGGTACGGTGACAGCGCAAAACGGCGCGTATTTCTTCTCGGGTGCTTCCGGGACCGGCTCGATCACCGACAACTGCGGGATTGAGGTCTGGACGGGACATGACGGTTCGAGCGGTTCGATCACCAATAACCACGGCATATCAGTCCATTCCCCTTGGGCCGATCAGCCGCTCGAGAACCACTACGGCATCTACCTCGAGGATCAGGATTTCGGCATCAATGACAGCTACGCCATCTACAACGCCGGCGGGGACACGTATCTGAACGGCGATCTGGACGTGACCGCCGATGTCCGCGGGCGTGAGCGCGTCGCGTTCGGAAACGACGCCGCCTTCGGTACCGGCGGCCCGTGGTATCCGGACTGGCCGCGGGTGTTCGATTTCTCGCACACGATCAGCACGGACTTCTCACTCGCGCCTGCCTGGACGCCTGTCCGCTCATTAATCACGGTCGATCCCACGGGCGGCGGCGACGAGGAGATCTACAGCCACGATTTCGAGGTTATTGTGCCGCCTTCAAACACCGAAGATATCGACACACTTCAAGGACCCGCTCTCATGGCCACTCATTTAGGGAGCGGCACAGTCTCGCGTTTCGTGGGCGCTGCTGCACTCTGCGAGAATAACGGAGAGGGCACTGCCGACTACCAGACGGGGTTTCTAGCGCAGAGCATCGTCAGGGGCGGTGTAGGAACGATTGGTGAAAACCGGGGGGTCGAGATCTGGACGGGGCATTGGGGTAGCGCCGGCTCGATCGCGACGAACATCGGACTCTGGATTGCCACACCAAGGAACCAGCAACCGCTGACGGATCATTACGGGATCTACCTCCAGGATCAGGATGTCGGCGTGAATGACAGCTACGCCATCTACGTCGCGGGCGGAGACAGTTACTTCAACGGCGATCTGGAAGTCACCGGCACGCTCTCCAAGGGCGGCGGCTCGTTCAAGATCGACCACCCGCTCGACCCGGAGAACAAGTACCTCTACCACTCGTTCGTCGAAAGCCCGGACATGATGAACATCTACAGCGGCAACGTCGTGACCGACGACAACGGCCGGGCGTGGGTGCAGTTGCCCGACTACTTCGAGGCGCTAAACCGAGACTTCCGCTATCAGCTCACCGTGCTCGGCCAGTTTGCCCAGGCCATCGTGGAGCGAGAGATCGAAGATGGACGCTTCCAGATCCGCACCGACAAGCCGCGCGTGAAGGTCTCCTGGCAGGTGACCGGTATTCGCAAGGACCTCTGGGCCGAGCGGAATCGAATTCCCGTCGAGGAGGACAAGTTGTCCTCCGATCAGGGCAAGTACCTGCATCCGGAGCTGTACGGCCAGCCCGCGGAGATGGGCGTGCACTACCGACAACCTGCGCCGCCCATGGAGCGCGAAAGAGACCGCGCTTGGCAGCGCGTAGCGCCATAAAACATCGAAGTGCTAAAGGAGAAGGCAAATGCAAGGCTCACGATTGACCATATTTGCCATCGCGCTTGCCTTGGGCAGCGTCATCGAGATTGCGCGGGGAGACGTCCTCGGCACGGCGTTCACGTATCAGGCGCAGCTCAAGGACGCCGGCCTCCCGGCCGCCGGCGACTACGATTTCGTTTTCCGACTCTTCGACGCCGTGACGGACGGCGTGCAGATCGGCAGCGACTTCCCGGTGGACGACTGGCCCGTCAGCAACGGCCTGTTCACCGTGCAGGTTGACTTCGGCGACAGCGCGTTCAACAGCGAGGCTCACTGGCTGCAGGTGGCCGTGCGGCCGTGGGACAGCAACGATCCGCACACCGTGCTCTCGCCGCGCCAGCCGGTCACTGCGGCGCCGGTCGCGCTGTATGCCCTCGACGGTCCGGGCAGCGGCGGCTTCTGGACGCTGAACGGCGACGACATCTACAACAACAATGCCGGCGGCGTGGGGATTGGGACGACGACGAGCCCCTACTCCATGCTGGACGTGCAGTCTACCGAGGACACACACGGCATTATGTCAACGGTCCCGTGGATTCCGGTTTGGGCGCACCGCGACAGCACGACCGGCACCTGGCCCGCCATTCACGGCGAGTGCGACTCGGAGGCCGCCAGCGGCAGCGCCATCCGCGGCATCATGACCAGCACTTCGCCCGGCTCAAGCTCGGCCGCCGTCCGCGGCATCAATAACGGCACCGGCGGTGCCGGAATCGGCGTGGTCGGCACGCAGGACGGCAGCGGTTACGGCGTCTATGGCTACACGCCGGACGGACGCGGCGTCTATGGTAGCTCCACCAGCGGCACCGGCGTATGGGGTTCCGGAGGCTTGCAGGGCGGCTACTTCGAGGACTCCGACCAGTCTGGCCACGCCCATGTCGGGGACGGCGACAACGGGATTTCAGCATACGGAACACACGCGGGCGGCTTGTTCGTGGACTCCGACGACTCCGCCTTCACCTACGTCGGATACGGCGACTACGGCATTTCGGCATGGGCAACATCCATGGGCGGCTACTTCAGAGACTCCGACGACTCCGGCTACGCCCGCGTCGGGTACGGCGATTACGGCATTCAGGCATACGGAACGGAGAGGGGCGGCCACTTCGAGGACACCAACAGCTCCGGCTACGCCAGCGTCGGGTACGGCAGCTACAAAATCTTCGGTAACGGAACTGTCTCCTTCGTCCAGAACCACCCCGACGACGCGGACAACGTGATCGTCTATGCGTGTCCCGAGGGGGACGAGGTCGCGACGTATACCCGCGGCACGGCCCGGCTGGTTAACGGCGAGGCCGTCGTTCAACTGGGTGAGACATTCAAGTGGGTTACCAACCCCGACATCGGCCTGACCGCTCACCTGACGCCGCGTGGGAAGGGCAGCGTCCTCTATGTCGAGTCGCTGTCCACCAGGGAGATGCTGGTGCGGTCGATGGATGGGTTCCCGGATGATATCGCCTTCGACTACATCGTCTACGGCCTGCGGATCGGCTTCGAGGAGGTCAGCATTGTCCAGGAGAAGGACCGTGAAGCCTACATCCCCTCGATGGCGGACCACCGCGAGCTCTACGAGCGTCGCCCGGAGCTAAGAAAGTACAACGGCCTCGAACGGTTCGGCGCGATGCGGGCGGCCCTCGGCGAGACTGGGCCCCTCGACCTGACTGCCTCGCGCGCCCTGCGCGACGCGATTGTCGAGTTTGACCCGGCCGTGCACGAGCTGCCGGGCGGTGGGCGGCTGCCGCCCGACGATCCGGTTCCCGCCGGCGAGCGAGACGACAGCGGATCGGCCGTCAGCGCCATAAAACATCGAACTGCTAAAGGAGAAAGCAAATGAAAGCCTCACGATTAGCCATATTTGCCATCGCGCTCACCTTGGGCAGCGCCATCGAGATTGCGCGGGGAGACATCCTCGGCACGGCGTTCACGTATCAGGGACAGCTCAAGGATAGCGGCGTTCCCGCCAACGGCGACTACGACTTCGTTTTTCGACTCTTCGACGATCCCAACAACGGCGCGCAGGTCGGCGGCGACGTGGAGATCGACGAGTGGCCCGTCAGCGACGGGCTGTTCACCGTCGAGCTGGACTTCGGCACGGACGTCTTCACCGGCGACGCGCTATGGCTGGATGTGAGCGTGCGGCTGGACGGCGGCGGCGAGTACACCGTGCTCTCGCCGCGGCAGCCGCTGAATGCGACGCCGTATGCGCTGTACGCGCTCAGCGGTCCCGGCAGCGGCGGCTACTGGACGGCCAACGGCAACGACATCTACAACACCAACAGCGGAAACGTCGGCATCGGGACCACCACCCCGCAGGGGCAGCTCGAGGTGCTCACGGCCGACGAGCACGCAATCTGGGTGACCACCAACTACATCCCCGTCCTCGCCTACCGCGAGAGCACCAGCGGAACCTGGCCGGCCATCCACGGCGAGTGCGACTCGGGGCACGCCGACGGCAGCGCCATCCGCGGCATCATGACCAGCACTTCGCCCGGCATGCATTCGGCCGGCGTCCGCGGCATAAATAACGGCACCGGGGGTGAAGGCATAGGCGTCTACGGCTCGCAGGACGGCGGCGGCTGGGGGGTCCTCGGCACCACACCCGACGGTATCGGCGTCCAGGGTAGCAGCGATGAGGGATATGGCGTCTTCGGAGCCAGCGGCGGCGCCGGCGGCATAGGGGTTTACGGCTTCGCCGTGGGCGCAGAATCCACTGGTGTGTTTGGCATAAGTCTCGGCGAGGACGGTTACGCGGGGTACTTCAATGGCAGAGGCTGCTTCATGGGCGACGTCGGCATCCGCGTACAAGACCCGCAGGCCTCGTTGGACGTGCTCAACCGGAGCGGCCCGCCGGCCATACGGGGCGTCTCTTCGGGGACCGGCGTGTATGGCTTGCACGACGAGAGCAGCGGAACGCTCCCGGGCGTCTGGGGCGCGACCGATTCAGTTTCGTCCAACGCCACGGGCGTCCGGGGTTTCGTCAACAGCACCGCCCCGGGTGGATCCTCCGCCGGCGTACGCGGCCACAACAACGGTACCGGGGGCAGTGGCATCGGTGTCTGGGGCTCCCAGGATGGCAGCGGCTACGGCGTCTATGGCTACACGCCGAGCGGGCGCGGCGTCTACGGCCTCTCCACCGACGGCGTGGGCGTCTACGGCAGGTCCACCAACGGCTACGCCGGCTACTTCAATGGGACCGTGTCGGTGGATGTGTTGGAAATAACCGGCGCCGATGTGGCCGAGAAGTTCCCGGTCAGCGAGGAAGTCAAGCCGGGGATGGTGGTGGCGATCGATGCGGACAATCCCGGACAGCTCTGCCTGGCGCGCGGCGCCTACAACCGGCGTGTCGCGGGCGTGGTTAGCGGCGCGGGCAACATCCCAACCGGCACGATTCTGGGCAACCTGCCTGGTTGCGAAGACGACCCGCCAATCGCGCTCAGCGGCCGCGTCTGGGTCTACGGCGATGCCACCGAGCAGCCCATCGTACCCGGTGATCTGCTCACCACGGCAGCGCACCCCGGGCACGCGATGAAAGTCACCGACTACGAGAAGGCCCAAGGGGCCGTGCTGGGCAAGGCCATGACCGGCCTGGAAGAAGGCACCGGCCTGGTCCTGGTCCTGGTTAACCTGCAATAGCTGCTGGGAGGGCTAGACGATGAGAAACGCAAGCGTATTTCGCAGCTTGGGCGCTGCCCTGCTGACTTGTGTGCTTCCGGGTCTCGCTATTCCGGCGCTCGCCGAGGCGGTGAGTGAGGATGAAGCCGTCGCAGTGACCGAGCTGTGGCTTCAGATGGAAGTTGACGGCCCCCATTCGCGACTCAGCGACGCCGACAAGACGGAGTGGCGGGAGCGACTCACCCACCCGCGGGTGTTCTATCTGCTGGCCGACGACGTGTTGCTGGACGAGGTGGCGATCGGTGATCAGGTCCTGGCGTATATCGTGGCCTATGAGCCCGGTGGATTTGCGGTCGTCACCGGCGACGACCGGCTCGAGCCGCTCCCGGTCTTCGACGCCTACAGCCCGTTCCGCGGGGATCGGGTTCCAGAGAACTTCCTGCGGAAGTTCCTGGCCCGAAACGTCCCGGCCCGCTGGGCGTATCTGCGGGCACGATTGGAGACGGACGAGGTTGGGGTGCACCCGGACTGGATATGGCTGCGGCAACTGCTTCAGGTGCCCGGCGCGCCCGATCCTGATCCGCCGGAAGGCCCGCGCGGAGAACGAACGTACGTTCTGTGGGAGACCGCGCTGTGGGCCCAGGGTTGGCCGTATAACACCGAGGTGGCCGTCCGCAACGGCGGCAATGAGTGTCCCACTGGCTGCACCGCCACCGCCATGGCCATTCAGATGCGATTTCACGGTTGGCCGCCGGTCGGCAACTCGTCGCACGTGTACTGGGACGATGAGGGCGACATTCAATACCTTCACTGGGCCGACTTCGGCGCCACCACATACGACTGGGCCAACATGCCTACCGAGAACCTCACTGAGGAGAACGCGGATGTGGCCCAGTTGATGTATCACTGTGGTGTGGCGGTCGAGATGAACTACGAACTCGGCATTTCCAGGGCGTGGCCCTCGGCCTCCGCGACAAACACGTATTTCCGCTACAAGGGCACCGCGGAGATATGGTCCGGGACACCATCGCAGCACGAGCCGGCCATGCGCGACAGCATCCTCGCCGGCCTGCCAGTGGTGCTGAGCAGCAGCGCGCACACCGTCCTGGCCTGCGGCTACCGGGACACCCAGCCGGACGACCGCTTCTATCTGAATGCGGGCTGGAGCGGCTCGAGCAACGGTTGGTATGACCTGGATGAGATTCCAGGTGGCGATCCGACGATCGATAGGTCGTATCCGCATAGTTCGCCCAACAACTATATCTTCGTGAACGGCGACTGGAATGGCGCGGAGAACGGCACTCACCAGAATCCGTACAACACCGTGTCGGAGGGTAATGCCGCTGTTCCCGCCGGCGGGCGCCTGTGCATAAAAGGAGGAAGCTACACCGGGTCCGGCAATGTGCCCGTCACCTTCAGCACTCCGATGACCGTTACGAGCTACGAGGGAACAGCAACGATTGGAGGTCCTTGACCACCGAGGCGCATTACAGCAGGGCATTCGGCCCGATCCGTGAGCCGCGGTCCTGCCGCCTGCGACGAAACGAACACGGAGCTACGACCATGAACAATATTCTTCTCTCTATCACGGTTCTGCTGATGCTTGCACTCGCAAGCGCCGCCGCACTGACAGACGACTTCGATGTTGACTGGTATACCATCGACGGCGGCGGCGAGATGTGGACTACCGGCGGCGACTTCGAGTTGTCCGGTACCATCGGCCAGCCGGATGCTGGCGTGACGATGACTGGCGGCGATTTCGAGCTCACCGGTGGCTTCTGGCCCGTCGCTACGGTCCAATTCTGCCCCGGCGACCTCGACGGTGATGGCGATACCGACCACTCTGACCTCGGCATCCTCCTCGCCGATTGGGGGTGTGTCGGATCGGAGCCTGGGGATTGCCCCGGCGATCTCGACGGGGACTTCGACACCGACCACAGCGACCTGGGTATCCTGCTCGCCGACTGGGGCTGCGGCACCGGCCCGTAGCCCTGCGCCGGGCGGAATTCCATCCAACTTCGCCCGCATACCAGTCATCGTGGTGGCGAAGCCGGCTGCGACGCGAGCACCGCCGGCTCGATGGTCTGTTCGAGTTCGGCGATGGCCGCGTCGCAGCGGGCGATTGCGGCGCTGGCCCCGTCGGGCGCGTTCGCATCGACGCAAGGCAGGATGCCGCGCGCCTGCATGTCCTCGAAGATCTCCCGGGCGCGCTGGAACCATTTGCGCGCCTCGCGGTAGTGCTCGAGCCGTTGCTCGATCGGCCTAGCCGTATCCGAACCGGAGCCCGCGTTCACGGACCCGGTATTGAAGCAGGACACGGCCAAATCACGGCGAGCTACGGCGTTGGCCGGGTCGGCCTCCGATAGGGCCTCGGCGATCTCCACGGACTTGTGGCAACTCGCCAGGGCCTCTTCGATCTGCCCCGTCCTGGCCAACAGAATGCCGATTCTGCAATGAATTACCGAAAGACCGCGGCGGATTTCCGCGCTGTTCGGGTCGAGCACCGCCAAGGCTTCGCGAATTCCCAGCGCCGTGCGATAGCTGGCCAGGGCCTGCTCGGTGTGGCCGGCCTGGTGCTGGATGCTGCCGATGCGCTCGTGGCTGATGGAGAGGTCGCGGCGCGTCTGCGGGTCGTTTGGATCGGCCGTGAGCAAGGCTTCGTTAATCTCGAGTGACTTGCGGTAGCTCGCCAGAGCTTCCTCGAATTGGCGGGTCATGGCCAGCACGAGGCCTAGGTTGCAGTGCTCGCTGGCGAGACCTCGGCGGAATTCCACGTTGGTCGGGTCGGCGGCGGACAGGGCCTCCCGAATCTCCAGTGACTTGCGGTAGCTGGCCAAGGCCTCTGTCATCTCGCCGGTTTCCCGATACAGGTTGCCGAGCTTGCAGTAGGCGGTGGCCAGGTCGCAACGGACCTGTGGGTTATCCGGGTCGGTCGCGGACAAGGACTCGAGGATCTGCAGCGCCTTGCGATGGCTGGCAAAAGCTCCCTGCGTATTACCCAAGTGTCCGATCAGGCTTGGGTTGCCCTGAACGTCACCGACCTTCTGGTAGGCCTGGGCCAGTTCACGCTGCAACGACGGGTCGTCGCCGGCCTCGGCGGCCAGCTTATCCAGATACTCCAAGGCCGTCTTGACCAGGTACTCCCGGGCTGGAGTCGCGCCCGCCAGGTTCTCGATCTTGTCGTGGAAATCGAACATGAAGGTGTTCGCCAGCTTGCGCACGTCGTCGAAGCGGCGTTTGGCCCTCGCCTCGGCCGCGACCGCCCGCGCGTAAAGCGTCGATGTCGCCACCAGCCCGCCCGTGAGTGTCAGCAGCAAGGCGCACGCCCCAGCCACGGGAAGTCTGTGGCGCCGCAGGGTTTTCTTGAACACATACCAGCCGCTGTCGCGCTTCGCCTCGATGGGCTCGCCGGCCAAGTAATGGCGGACGTCACGGGCGAGCTCGCCCGCGCTCTGGTAGCGCCGCTCGCGCTCTTTGCTGAGGCACTTGAGCACAATCGTATCGATCTCGTCGTTAATGTCTCGGCGGATCGTGCTGGGCCGGGCCGGCTCGGCCCGCAGGATGTTATCCAACACGTCGCGGATGTTGCCGACTACGTCGTAGGGAAAGCGGCGAGTCAGCATGTGATACAGAATCACGCCCAGCGAATAGACATCGGTGCGCAGGTCGATCTTACTCGGCAGCGCCTCGGCCTGCTCGGGACTGGCCCACGGCAGCGAACCGAAGAACTGGCCGGTCATGCTCATGACGGGCGGCTGCGTTCCATCGGTCGCTTGTGCGGCGGCCATCTTGGCCAGGCCGAAGTCCAAGACGTGCGGCTCGCCGTCGCCATCGATACGGATGTTGCCGGGCTTGAGATCGCGGTGGATCACGCCCCGCAGGTGGGCGGCGTTCACGCCGTCGCAGATCTTGGCGAACAGGCGCAGCGCCTGCTCGACCGAGGGCTTGGCCAGGGTGACGTAATCGTCCAGCGGCCGGCCGGCGATGTAGTCCATCACGTAGTAGAAGCTGCCGGCGGCCGTACCGCTGTCGTGGATGGTGACGATGTTGGGGTGATTGAGTTGGCCGAGGATCTCGATCTCGCGCTCAAACCGGACTCGGTCGGCCCAACTGGCGAAGGGCCCTTCCTTCATGACCTTGACGGCGACCTCTCGCTTGGTCGATTGCTGAATAGCCTGATAGACGACCCCTTGTCCGCCGCGGTGGATCTCCCCCATGATCTCGTAGCCGGGGATCGCGTCCGGACGAGAAGGAACCGCTTCGAGACGGTCATCCTCGGTCAGGTTGATCGTGCCCCGACTGCTCGTTTCGCGTCCCCGCCGCACGGCGCGCTGGATCAGCGCCAGCTTGCGCAGGCCCTCGTCCAGCTCGGGCATCAGGTCCGGGTGACTGCTGATAACCTGATCATCCGACAGCGACTCGCCCGACAAGCGACGACGGAGGCAGTCGTCGATCACGCCCCGTGCCCGGGACGAGCGCTCGTCAGCCCCGTCGTGCGGATTCGCCCTATGCGAGTCCATCAAAGGCCTCCGCGTGGCTCGTCGGCGCACAAAATGCTGCGGGCCGGCTAGCTCACCAACATGCTCGCCAATACCTAGAACGAAAACCGGTCAGCGGCGCCTACGGTTTTCGGCTGAAAAACCTCGACGCGTCCCCGATCGACTCGGCCAGCTGCTGCAAAGCGCGTTCGCAAAGCTTGAGCACGGCACCCTCGCTGCGCCCCATCCGCGCGGCCGTTTCCGCCGCCGATAACCCCTCGATGTAGCGACAGTGGATGGCCGTGCGGTAGTCCTCCTTGAGCCCGGCCAGCGCGTTTTGAACGGCGGACACGATTTCGTGGTCGGCTGCCGAACGGCTCGGTGTGCGCTCATGAATCGCGACGTGCTCCAGAAGGCCGGCGATCGATGATGCGTCGCTGCGTGCCGGCAGCTCGAGCGCTTTCTTTCCGCCGCCGCGCTTGGCCGCCCGCAGCGCCCGGATCGCGTCGATCAGCTTCCGCTCGGCGATCGTCAGCAGCCACTTGAAAAAGGCGTTCTTGCCTCGGGGTTGAAAGGACGCCAGCTCACGGACGGCGACGACATACGCTTCCTGGCAGATGTCTTCGGCCGCAAGTAGGCCGGCCAGGTCGGGTGGGATCTTCTTGGCCAACATAGCGGCGATCTGGTCGTGGTGACGCATGAGCAGTTGATGGATGGCGACTTGATTGCCTGCGATGGCCTGAGCAATCAGTTCCTCTTCGGATGCGTGGCTCACCGTCGTAGCCCCTGGGCCGGGGGGGCCCGGCAGTCGAAATCCCCGACATTCTTGATTCTACCTCGGCGGCGCCGGGAGGCAACGCGGCCGAGACATTCTCCCGGCCGAGTCTCATGGGAACCCTCGAAAAAAACCGAAAACGCGCGTCCGGTAGCTTTGCCGTTTCACGTTCTGGACCTTGGTGGGCCGCGTGGGCCTTGCAGAAATAGGGACACTTACAACGGAGAACAGAACCATGAACGCGTTCCGCATTTCAACGATCGTGCTGGGCCTGGCAGCTTTCAGCGTGATACCCGCCTCGGCCCAATGTGAATTCGACCGGCTCGTCTCCGGTTGGGGCTCGACGTGGGGTCTCTTTGGTAACTCCGTGGCGATCGAGGGCAATACCGCCGTGATCGGGGCCTCCGGAGAGGACTCCAACGGGGATTACAAGGGCGCCGTGTATGTCTTTGAGTACACCGACCAGTGGACCCAGGTCGCCCGGCTCACCGCCTCCGACCGTGCGCAGAATGACTCTTTCGGAGGCGCGGTGGCCATCTCCGGCGATTGGATCCTGGCCGGGGCCACCGGAGACAACAGCTATCAAGGCGCGGCCTACTTCTTCAAGAAGCCGGACAACGGCTGGACCGACATGACCGAAACCCAAAAGGTCACCGCCCCGGACGGGTCGCCAGGCGACTTCTTCGGTCGCGATGTGGACATCGACGGCGAAGTCGCCGCCATTGGGGCGGATCAGCACGGCGACCCGTGGGAGATGATGGGTGCGGTATACGTCTACCGCTACGACGGCTCGAGCTGGGGTTCGGTGAAGAAACTGCTGGCCAACGACAGCGATAACGACTACGCGCAGGACCACTTCGGCTTCTCGGTTGCTCTGTCCGGCGACACACTGGTTGTTGGTGCACCGAGCGATGACTACGGGTCTTACGACCGGTGCGGCGCGGCGTACATCTTCTGCTACGAGTTCGACGGCGACTACTGGACCTGGGTTCAGAAGGCCAAACTGCGCGCCCAGTGGCCCGGCAGCAACGACAGCCTTGGCCACGACGTGGACATTGACGGTGACACCGTGCTCGTCGGAGCTCCTGACGATGGCGCCTCGGGGGCTGCGCACATCTTCGAAAAACCGCCCAACGGCTGGACGGACATGAACGAGACCCAGCGGCTGAGTGTCCTGGGTGACGGGAACGCTGAACGCCTCGGCATGTCCGTGGCGATCGACGGGGATACCCTGATCGTCGGCGACAACTACGCAGAAGACTTCGGTACCCTCGGCGGCGCGGCGCACACGTTCCAGTACGACGGCTCGAGCTGGGGCGGCCACGTCAAGGTGCTGGCCTCTGATGGCAGCCAGGGTCAGGAGTTCGGCAACTCGGTAGCCCTCGACGGCGACACCGTCGTGATCGGAGCGTACGGCGACAACTGGAACGGAACCTACACGGGCGCCGCGTACATCTTCGCGATGGAGGGAGACGACTGCAACTTCAACGGCATCTGCGACTTCCGCGACATCGCCGACGGCTTCAGCCCAGACTGTAACGGCAACGGAACACCGGATGAATGCGACATCGCGAACGGCGACTCGCAGGATGCCAACGGCAACGGCATCCCGGACGAGTGCGAAGGCGGGCTTGGCGATTCGGATACCGACGGGCCCGTCGCCCCGACCTTCGCCCGGCCCGTACCCGGCTGGCGCGAGAGCTTCGACGCTTACGAGAACGGCAGCGGAATGCACGGTCAGAACGACTGGCAGGGTTGGGACAACGACCCGGCGTTCGACGCGTTCGTCACCGACGCCCAGGCACATAGCGCTCCCCACTCGGCGGACATCGCCCAGGCCTCGGACCTGGTGCATCAGTACGATGGGTACACTTCGGGTCAGTGGCGGTTTACCGCCTGGCAGTACATCCCGGCCGACTTCACCTGCGACAACGACACGCCCTTCGAGCCGGGAACGTACTTCCTGTTGCTCAACACGTACAACGACGGCGGCCCGTACAACTGGTCCGTGCAGTTCGTGTTCGATTCCAACGACGGCATGCTGAAGGTCTCTTACGGCGACGGGCATAGCACGATCGACCTGCCGTACGTCACCGACCAGTGGGTCAAGATTCACGCGGAGATCGACCTGGATAACGACCTGACGCGGGTCTATTACGACGGCGAGTTGATCGCAGAGTACAGTTGGACCGGCGGGATTTACGGTGAGGGCGATGGCGCGCTCGACATCGGCGCCGTTGACCTCTTCGCCAACGGCTCGAGCTCTGTTTACTACGACGATCTCTCATTGAGGCCGGTTCGTAGCCGACAGTAGCCCGTCATGTTTATCGCGATGCGGCCGGCCGGGACGCGGCTTGCGTCCCGGCCGGCTATTGGCGACGCCGACAGTTCAGGCCAGAGCACGAAAGCGCACCCATCGAGGGCGCGTCTAACCTGACAGCACCGCTGGTCAGCATGCTCTCACGAGTCGCCTTTCGCTGGTAGCGCGGCC